>Ga0209333_1000441_pt1 | contig 23089 bp, 17 predicted proteins | sample BlaSpr_A8_OM2_O3_FD_187982 | JGI IMG/M metagenome (GOLD analysis project Ga0209333, IMG submission 187982) | Forest soil microbial communities from Thunder Bay, Ontario, Canada - Black Spruce, Ontario site 2_A8_OM2_O3 (SPAdes) (version 2) | ecosystem: Environmental > Terrestrial > Soil > Boreal... | reverse complement strand
ATCTTTTCGGACGCATGGCGCAGTTGCAGCATCGGTATGCGGGCGCGACCTGAGGGAAGGGGTTACGCAATCGAATGTGAAACCCGCGTTGGGTTTCACGCTTCTTTCGGCAGGGCTGAGCCCTGCGCCCACCTCCCCCCTAACCCCTCTCCCTTCTGGAGAGGTGAACCAGAAGGAGAGAACAGAGTTCTCCTACTTTGCGTTGCCGCTGGTTGGGCCGCGCTGGCCGACGATTCCCTGCTGCAGGCGCTCCTGTAGATTCTGCGGGCGCGGGATGCCGATCGCTGAGTCGCCCTCGAGCTTGTCGAGCATCTCCTTGCCGCCGACTTGCTCGATGAGCCGCTTCGGAAGCGCCTCGATGTGGTAGTCCGCCGGCATCTTCGGAGCGTCGTCGCGCTTGCGCTTCATTACCATCTCGATGATCGGCTCGAGCTCCTTCATCTTCTTCGCGCGATAAGCGATGTCGCGATCCGCGAACTCCGGCAGCACTTCCCTGCCGAACAGCTCGATCGATTCCATGATGTGATCGTGGTGATTCTTCCCCGCCTGCATCACGAAGATCATCTGATCGACGCCGGCGTCCTCGAAGCGACGGAAGTACTCGCGCAACTGGTCGGGCGTGCCGACTGCGCCGCGCAAGCCCTGCTGCGCACCCTGGTCGTTGTCGAGCCGCGCGCTCAGCCGCCGCTGGCGCATCGCAATTGCGACGTCGGGCGAGTACCCGCGCTCGGCGCGCTTGTTGGTGAATTCCTCCCACACGTTCGATACGCCCGGCTTGTGATCGCCGAAGACGTAGTAGTGACCGAGTGAGTAGCCGAAGAAGTTGCCGCCCTCGAGTCCGCGCAGAATCGCCTCGCGCTCGTTCTGATGGCACATCATCGGGGTGACGCACGAAATCTCGGGATTGACTGCACTGCCTATTGGGATGCACTTCTCGGCGAGCGTCCTGCGGTAGTCGCCGACCCAATGCACCGCTTCTTCCGGATCGATAAATGAGAAGGTCAAGGCGCCGATGCCGCATTCGGCGGCGAGCAGGATGGTCTCGCGGCGCGAGCATGCGACCCATACGGGCGGATGCGGTTTCTGCACCGGCTTCGGCACCACGTTGCGCGGCGGCATCTTGACGAACTTGCCGTCGACGCCGCCGAACGGAACTTCGGTCATGCATCGCAGCGCGGTCTCGAGTCCCTCGCGCCACATCTCGCGTTTAAGTGCGGGCGCGAGGTTGAAGCCGCCGAGCTCCGCGAGCGAGCCCGACTCGCCCGAGCCGAACTCGACGCGCCCTTTCGAGACCAGGTCGAGCATCGCGATTCGCTCGGCGATGCGCGCGGGATGGTTGTAGCCGGGCGCGGTCAGCACGATCCCGTGGCCGAGCCGCATCTTCGTCGTGCGCTGACTCGCCGCGGCGAGGAAGACCTCGGGCGCGCTCGAATGCGAGTACTCCTCGAGAAAGTGATGCTCGACTTCCCAGACATTGGTGAAGCCGAGCTTGTCAGCCAGCTCGATCTGGTCGAGCGCGCCCTGGATTAGCTGCAGCTCGCTCTTTTCTTCCCACGGGCGTGGAAGCTGGTGTTCATAGAAGAGTCCAAATCTCATAGAGAGTCCTTCGCGGCGTCGATTTCGGTGTGTTGAACTTACCTAACAGATGTTAGCCCGTTGGCGGATATTCTTGCAAGAATCGCCCGCGGCGGCGGGAGCGCAGTGAAAAAGAACATTACGAACATTAGGGTGCTGCGAAGCACGTCCCCAGGCGAATGCAGATGGAATGTGCGTCAGAGTTAGTGAGACGCTAGCGGTAGTCCCGGAATGGAACGTCGACGCCAGCGAATCCGATGTTGGACTGGTCAGAGCGACGCGACGAAACGGTAAACCAGAAAACATCCAACAGTTAGTCAATCGAAAATTGACAAGGAGTGCACGTCATGGTTCTTTTCACTCATCCAGCCGCACGCGCAGCTAGCGCGGCAGTAACTCTTCTCGGTGCGATCGCGCTCGCGAGCCCCTCGTTCGCGGCCTCGACGCAGGTCATAGCGAGTTCGACGCAGACGATGTCGTCGCCGGCATCGGAAGGCGGCTCGGCCGTCGAGGCGCGGATCAAGGATCTGCACAAAAGGCTGCACATCACTGAGGCGCAAAAGCCGCAGTGGGACAATCTTGTCCTGGTGATGCGCGAAAACGCGCAGGCCATGACGGCACTTCAGAAAGAGCGAGCTGCGGACGCGCAGTCGATGAGCGCGGTCGACGTCATCAAGTCCTACGAATCGGTTATCGCAGCGCATGAAGACGGAATGAAGAAATTCGTGCCGCCGTTCGAAGCCCTCTACAACAGCATGTCCGACGCGCAGAAGAAGACCGCCGACTCCCTGTTCCGCTACCGCGAGAAAGCGTCGGCCGCAAAACAGACCGCAGCCAGCAAGTAGAAGCGGGAACCGCTCCCGCGAGGCAGTGTCATTATGCAAGTGTCGACTAAATCGAAAATGGAATTGAGATCGAAGCTGATCAGGATTGCGGCGGCGGCCGGCCTTGCCCTCGCGATCGGCAGCTTCGGGGTCGGGACGGCTAGCGCCGCCGACCATCGCGGCGGTGGCAATCGTGGCGCCGCTGCGCATCAGGACAACGGCAATCGCGGCAGCTACCGCGGAGGCGGTGGCGGCGGCTACTGGGGAGGCTATGGCGGTAACTACTACGCGCCTCAGCCGGATTACTACGCAGCGCCTGAGCCTCTCTACTATGGCGATGCACCCCAGTACGAAGCAGCTCCACCTGAGGGCGTCAGTCTCTTCTTTGGGCTTTAATAGCGCGACTCTCTCGTCGGTAGTGTCCTAGTCCGAAATTGGGACACTACCGGCTGCTTCGCTTGACGAGCGAATTTTGTTCTGGCTAGATCGCTAGGCATGCGGGACGACTAGTGGAACTTCGGCATCTACGTGATTTTGTAGCCGTAGCGGACGAATTGAGCTTCACTCGGGCCGCGAAGAAACTGCACATCTCGCAGCCCTCCCTCACGCAACAAATCAAACTCCTGGAACAAGAGCTCGGTGTGCGGCTGCTTAATCGCACCAGTGGTCGCATCTCGATAACCGAATCGGGCAAGGTTTTTTTGGAGGATTCCAGGCGCGTCATCGCACTCAGCGAAGATAGTGTGCGGGCGGTGCAGCATTTCAATCGGAACGAAAGCAAGCAGCTAAAAATTGGATACGTCGCCAGTCTTCACTATCACCTGCTGCCCGCAACCTTGGCCGCGTTTCAACGGGCCTATCCCGAAGTCGCACTCAACCTGTTCGATATGACCTGCGGACAACAGATCGAGGCGCTTGCAGCGGACAAGATCGATCTCGGATTCATCGGTCTGCGTGAGTCGCTGGCCGGAACCAACCTACAGGCGGAAGCGATCGCCCACTATGAGATCCTGGTGGCGCTACCCAGGGCTCATCCACTCTCGAAAAAACCGAAGATCAATTTAAAGGAATTGGAGTCGCACTTCTTTGTCGGGATGTCCGAGCGAAGCTATCCCGGCTGGGGAGAATGGATGCGCCGCACAGTGTCGCAGGCCGGCTTTACGCCGCGAACTCTGCAAGAGGCCGACGGGCCGCTCGCGGTGCTCGCATTTGTCGCGGCTGGCCTGGGCGCCGCATTGCTGCCTGAGCAAGTCAAATTGCTCGCGCATCCGGGCGTTGCCTTCCGGCCGCTGAAGCCAGTCGTCAAGGTCGAGTCCTGCATCGCCTGGCGATCTGACAATACTTCCAAGCCACTCGACCGCTATGTCGAAATGCTGAAGCAATCCGTCGCCATCTGAAAATTCCCTGGCGGACCAAAGCTAGAACCCTCGCGGATGTGTCAGCTTAGGCGCAATCCGCTGAAAGACTCCGTCTCCTGATCGCCAACCTCTCCTCCCATAGTTGTCGCCTATGCGCTCCATAGGAACAAAGTATTGGTGTATCGCAGGACACAAGCGCGATCATAGCTCTCAACTGAGGAATCCGCAGGATAGGAGCTTACGAAAATGAATTCCCTCGAGTTAAATTCCAACGCTATGCTAGTGAAGCCGTACGACACTTGCGCTCCGGACGCTCGCTCGGAAGGCGAACACCGACTGATGCTCGCGGTACTGAAGACCGCGATCGCCGACTACTTGCAGGGTTCCGAGACGCAAACGCGCGAGGCGCGCAGGCTGTCCGATGAGGCCGGCGCGTGGATCAGCAAAAAGTCCCTGGCGTCCGGAGTGTTTGCCTACGAGGAAGTCTGCGAAAGCCTCGGCATCGATCCCAGTCGTTTGCGCAAGCGGCTTGCATGGCTGGCAAACCAATCGATGGACACGCGTCCGCAGTCGTTAGCTGTTAGCCCAGCCGATCAAATGCTGCGCGCTGCGCGGCAGGCGTGAGCTCATGGAATGCCATGCCTCCGCGGTGTGGGACAACAGTTCTATCAAAGGAGAAAGCGCTGTCACCGCGCACAACGGAGCGCTACGCGGCGATCGCTGTATAGGACGGGCGTCGAAAAACGGAAGCGGAAGCGCGACCGACAGCGCGGAACTTATCGCCGCCGCTCACGCCGCTTCTTTTTCGATAGCCCTATCAGAAGGACTCGATCGCGCCGGCTTCCCAGCGACGCGAATAGTCACGACCGCGACCGTGACTGCGGAAGATTTCAGTAAAGAAGACTGGACCATCACCGGCATTCTGCTCGACGTGGTGGCTAAGGTACCCGCGGCGAAGCTAGCCGACTTCATCGATGTGGCGGTCGGCGCCAAGATTAACTGTTCGATCGGCCGTCTGTTCAACACGAAGGTCTCGCTGAATGCACGGCTGGAAAACTGAGAATAGCAACCATGCGAATAATGGGGTCAACGGCGGACGAGTCAGCGTTGGCGCGATCAAACAGGAACACGTGAAAGAATTCTCTGAATACAGGTATGGGACGAAACCGGGTGAGCTGCTAAGTCGTCTGAAGGCGCTATCATGGCTCTCCCTTGTACAGTTGACCGGTCTTGCCAGAGAGCTCAACGTAGTCAACTTCAAAAAGAATCAAGTTGTTCTCGACGAAGTCGCTCTTTCGACCGGAGTAAATATCCTTCTGAGCGGAGTCGCGAAGATAAGCTGTCTGAATGCAGCCGGCGCGCGAGTAACTGTGGCCCTGCTGGCCCCCGGTCCCGTCGCGGAATTTCCCGCGCAGTTTGCCAGCCGATGGCGCATTCAGTGCGAAGCCTATAGCGATTGCAAGGTTGGTAGCGTGAGCTGGGACCGCTTCAACGGCATTACCGTGAACGCTCAGCAGAACGCGTTCAGAACGTTCCATCAGAACAATTTGAAGCTCTGGTACCGGCTGCTGATGCGGAGTTCCAGCTATCTTGGGTTGGGCCTTCGTGAGAGGGTGCGAATAGCGCTGCTTGAACTGTGTTCCGACTTTGGTGTCGAAGAGTCGCGCGGCACCCTTCTTAGAGTGTCTTTCAGCCACCAGGATATAGCTCATCTCGTCGGCGCCTCGCGGCCAAGAATCACCGAGCACCTGGCTCAACTGGAGCGCGAGCGCCTGGTCATCCGTCAAGGGCGGCAGCTGATTGTCCGGGTGGACAAGATTGGAAATGGAATTTCGGTGCCATCGTCGAGAGAAGATGACTCACGAAAACGTCTAGTCGCACTGTGAACGTTGAATGCGTCGAGACGCGAGGAGCCTATAAGCCATTGGAGTACTCCAGAGCACACAAAGCGCAATCAGCGCCGCTAAAGTCCTTGCGGGTAGGGTCAGTACGACCTTACTCTTGTATGAAAGCTAACATCTCGAATACCAAGGAGAAATCATCGTGAAGCATCTATTCAAAACAGCAGCCGTGTCCCTAAGTATTGCAGCGCTATTCGCGAGCGTGGGAGTAGGGTTCGCGCAGTCTACCGACACCTCGAGCTCATCCAGCGAGACTACGACCGCGGTACCAGCACCGCCGATGGTAGTTGCGGCTCCGATCGTGGTTGCACCTCCTCCTCCGATAGTCGTAGCTGAACCTGCTGTTGCCGTGGCACCCGCGACTTCAACCAGTGAACATTCGTCGTCGTCGAGCAACAACTCACCCAGTGGCGATTCCTCGAGTCAACACACGTCGACTAGCAGCACCAGCAACTACTAGAGAGTTGCTGCCTGAGGAGCGGCAGTCCCCTTCGACGCGAGCTAGCGTCGCGTAGGGCTGCCGCTTTCCTAACGTGTTGTTCGACGACTGTGGCCGCCTTCAAAAGTTCGTTTTGCGAGTACCTACAAGAAATATCCCTACCTCGACTCTGATTGAGGTGACCAGGGAGCAACGAGCCGACACTCAAAGCTGGACGCGCCGAGTCGACCTGAACCTTCGTCTCGCCGCGCGCAAGCCCTGGGTCCAGAACCTGATTGCCTATGCGATAGCGTTAGCTATCGTATGTTATGCGTCGCGCGGCGTTTCATGGAAGCAGGTCGTCGACGCCACCAGCCACGCCACGCTCTGGCTCTTCGTCGTCGCCAGTTTGGGTGGGTTTCTATGCTGGTTTTTCGGCGAGACCGTTTTGTATTCCCGCTTGTTCGGCTATTTTCATGGACCCACTAGTGCGATCGAATTGCTTCCGACGATGGCTGCTGTGTACTTCCTTCAGATTGTAAACTCATATGTTGCCAGCGGCGCATTTGTGCTCTTTCTGCACGCTCGCAAGCGCGCGCCGTGGGTGATGGCCGGATGCACCCTGCTGTTCCAGGCCTATCTCGACGCTGTGCTGCTGGCCGCGCTAGTGATCCTCGCGATTGCTCTCGTGCCTACATCACCCATTCGAATCGGTCTCAACTACGCGGTTGGCGCATTAGGTGCAGGATGCCTTATCGCCTCGTTTTTTCTTCTGTGGGGAAATCGGCTCAGTAGTGGCAATTGGCTCCGATGGATCTACGACCGACCCTCGATGGCGAGCTTCCGGATGGCGCAGCCTTCGCAGTACATCAAGCTCTTCGGCATCAGGTTTCTGATAATCCTGGGAGCTGGCTTCGCCCTCTACGGTCAGTTCGTAAGCTTCCATATCGGCGTATCGCTCATGCAGACCCTGGCCATGACGCCATTCATTGTGGCTATCGGGAATTCAGCACTTTCGCCCGGTGGAATCGGAACGACTCAGCTGGTCTTCACCCTGGCCTTTGCCCGGTTCGCCTCCAAAGATGATCTGTTCGCACTGTCCCTGGCAGTAACCGCTTTCAATTGTTTGGTTCGGATACCTATGGGCCTGGCTATGGGAGCGCCGCTCGCGCAAGAAGTGGTCGAAATCGAAAGCGACATGGCGACCGCATACAAGGTTGGGTAGCAACTATGAATCTTATGTATCTCCAAAAGACAACTATAGCCGTGGTTCTCGGTCTGATGTTGTTGAACGTGGCGCAGGTATCTCGTGCCACGGACAATCAACCGGCGCAGGCAGCCGCGGCTCGGGTAGCCAGCCTCTTCAGCAGTAAGTCCAGCATCGCTACCGTCAATATGCAGATCTCTAATGAAGATGGGCAACACGCTTTGTCGATGAAGATCTGGTCGGAGGGCGACAAGGTTCTGGTACGGATCACGAGCCCTCAGGATGAGGCTGGCACGGCTGTCCTGAAAGAAGGCAGCGACATCAGGTACTACCTGCCGAAGTCGAACCGAACCGTCAAGATCCCGGCGTCGATGGCGATGACCTCGTGGATGGGCAGCGACTTCACTATCGACGACCTCGTAAAGGAACCTTTCCTGACGCGCGACTATACTATTGCCACTTCGTTCGAGGGAAAGCGCGGCGACGTCGCGGTTTACGAGTATACGCTGACGCCAAAGCCCGATGCGGCTGTGGTGTGGGGTAAAATCGTTTTGCAGTTTCGCCAGGCCGATGGGGTCCCCACGTGGCAGGGTTACTACGGCGACGACGGAAAGCTGGCTCGGGACCTTACTTTCTCTGAGTATAAGACCAAGAGCGGCAAGCTCATTCCAACGCACCTGGTCATGAAATCGGAAGATAAGGCTGGCGCGCAGACGACAATTGACTATGAGGATATCGCGTTCGACGTACCGATAACCGCCGGGACGTTCACGCTGCCGAACCAGAACCGATGAGCGGACAACTGCTACAGCTCGCGTGGCGCAACCTCTGGCGTAATCGCCGGCGAACTTTCATTACTATGGCGGCTATCGCATTCGGTTATGCGATGCTGCTGTTCGTCGCATGCCTTATGGCGGGCCTGCGCTGGCAGATGATCCAGAATGGCACCTGTATGGTCATGTCTCAGATTCAGGTGCACGCTCCCGGCTACTATCCGGATCGCTCGCTTCAGAAGACCATCGGCGGCAGGCAAGGGACGGATGTCACCGCGCTGCTGGCTGCGATTACCTCCGATCGGCGCGTAACTGCCGCGGCGCCTCGAGTGTACGGTTACGGTTTGCTAAGTGCGGGCCATCGCTCCGCTGGTGTGGCGCTGATGGGAGTCGTCCCCGACCAGGAACCCAGGATCACCACGCTTAACACTCAGATCTCGAAAGGTAGCTATCTCACCGCGCAGGTGCCGAAGGGAGTGGTGATAGGAGACAAGCTGGCCAGCACGATCGGAATCCAACTCGGGACAGAAATTGTTTTGCTGACGCAGGCAGCCGACGGTTCGATGGGTAATGACGTCTACACCGTGGTGGGGATTCTTCACACGGGTCTTGATGCGGTGGACCGGGGGCTGGTTCTCATGTCCATGTCTTCTCTTCAGGACCTGCTTCATCTTTCGCCTACGCGGATCCATGAGGTCGGGATCAAGCTGAGTCACATAACCGCGGCTACGGTTGTGGCCGGCGGGCTCGAGGCGCGCCTGGGTAAAACTCTTCCCGTGCGGGTGATGGCATGGCCTGAGCTGGCGCCGGAACTGGCTAACTACGTTCAATTCAATCACGGCGTCACCGTCGTTCTGTTTTTTATTTTCTTTCTGGTCGCCGTAATCGGCGTTATGAACACCATGCTTATGGCAGTGTTCGAGCGCACTCGCGAATTCGGCATGCTCATGGCCGTTGGTATGCGCCCGGTTCAGGTGATCGGCCTTATTCTGACCGAAGCTGCCGGCTTGGCGCTGGCCAGCCTGGCATTGGGAGCAGCGCTTGGAGTTCCACTGCTCTGGTACTTGCAGGAGCATGGTCTGAACCTGGGCGGTGCTACCGGCGAGGTGATCTCTGTCGCAGGTGTGGTAGTGGGCCATCTCTGGTACGGCCGGCAGGACTATACCGCCTACACTCAAGCAGCAGTCGGGCTAGCTGCGACGGCTCTGGTGTCGGCGCTCTATCCGGCGTGGCGAGCCGCCAAGCTCGCGCCGACGGAAGCGATGCGTAAGGTCTAACCGTGACAAGTCTATTCCTTCTCGTGAAAATCAGCTGGCGCAACCTTTGGCGCAACCCTCGAGGTACGCTGCTGACCGCCTTAGCGCTAGGTCTGGGGCTGGCTTTGCTGCTGATCTCGTTGGGACTGCTGGATGGCGGCCACGAACAAACGATCGCCGATGGGGTGCGCTTTGGGCCGGGCCATGTCGTCGTCCAGGCGAAGGGCTATCAAGACTCCGGCTCCGATGAACTGCTCCTGCCGGCGCAGGTCGTCTCCAACATCGAAGGATTTTTACAAAAGGCCACTATCAAGCATTTTGTGCGGGGAGTTAGCCCCAGGCTTCTGGCCACCGGTCTTCTTAGTTCTTCCGCCAGTTCTGCGGGCGTTAGAATTGTCGGTGTAATACCGGAGGAAGAACGACAGGTGTCGTTGATTCCGCAGCGAATGGTCCAAGGCACCTATCTGACCAGTGACAACAAGATTGCAGGCGTCGTCGTAGGCGACGAGCTCGCGCGCAAGCTGGAACTGAAGATAGGTTCCAAGGCGGTGCTAATGACGCAAGCGCTGCGACAGCCGGCTACCGCAAACGGGACTGGCGACGCGGACGAGATGCAAAGCACTCTTTTGCGAGTGAGTGGTATCTTTCGCACAGGCCTTCAGGCGATCGATGCCAACATGATTTATGTGCCCATGTCGGCGGCACAGGCCCTGCTGGGAGTAACCGGCGACCAGGTGACTCAGGTAACGCTCCTGCTGGTGCGGGAGGGCGACTCGCCTATGGTAGCAAGACGCTTGCGAACGCAGTTGGCCAAAGATCCGGTTGAAGTCCTGACGTGGCGCGAATCGCTGCCGATGCTCGCGCACATTCTGGGACTGGATCACGCCTTCAACTACATTATGAATGGCGTAATTCTGTCGATGGTAGGGCTGGGAATACTCAACACGATTCTTATGCGAGTCTTGGAGCGCCGGTATGAATTTGGCGTCACTAAAGCTCTTGGTCTCAGGCCTCGCCAGCTTGCAGTGATGGTGGTCGGTGAGTCCCTCGCCCTCACGGCGATTAGCCTGGCTTTGGGGCTGGTCTTGGGTTTGAGCGTCCAGCACTATTTTGCCACCGCAGGATTGGATCTGCGCTGGGTATTCAAGGCGGGGCTTCCGCCCGCGCTGGTTTTCGATCCTATTCTTTACTCACGCCTGAGCATGGACCGAATAGTCTGGTCAGTCAGCATTGTATTCGCCATGGCTACGATCATTTCATTTTATCCAGCGCTCAAGGCGGCGCGCACAGACCTACCCGACGCCTTGAAGGTGCTTTAGAAGAGAGGCCGATATGAGCGAATGGGCGATTAAATTAAAAGATGTGCGAAAGACCTATCGCACCGGACCTATCGAGGTCCCGGCGCTGCGCGGCGTCTCTCTGAGGATCGGCCCTGGGGAATTTGCGGCTACCGCCGGTCCGTCAGGCTCGGGCAAAACCACACTGCTCAACATCATCGGCGGACTCGATCGGGCGGACACTGGCGAGATTTGGGTTGCAGGGCAGAACCTTCAGGTCCTATCCGCAGGAGAGCTGGCGCATCTGCGTTTGCAGCGCATCGGCTTCGTCTTCCAGACCTACAACCTGCTGCCTGTCCTTACCGCTTTGGAAAATGCGGAGTTCACCTTGCTCCTGCAGGGAATGCCTGCGCGCAAGCGTCGGGAAAAGGTCGAAAAGCTATTTTCGGAAATCGGCCTGGCCGGCCTGGAAGATCGTCGCCCCGCGGAGTTGTCCGGCGGTCAGCAGCAAAGGGTCGCCGTCGCCCGCGCGATGGTTACGGAACCTGCGCTCATTCTCGCCGATGAACCCACCGCAAACCTGGATTCCGCGTCTGCTATCGCCCTACTCGACGTGATGGAGCAGCTTAATCGTTCGACCGGCACGACCTTTCTCTTTTCCACCCACGATCCGCAGGTCATGGAGCGGGCTCATCGCTTGATCCGGTTGCGCGACGGTCAGATAACAGGCGACGAGACGCGTCCCAGCCAAGAAGCTCCAATTGCCCGACTAGCCGGTTAGCGAGATAGGATTCAAGTCCTGTGGGTCCTCATTGCGCGGTGGCGAACGCTCCAGTTTCCGGCAGGATTCGCATCATTCTCCACAAACGCAGGGACCATCGATTCACCAGGCCTAACTCCTTGCACAGGCCAAACAGCTTGGTGGAAGCCTCGTGCATGCGTGCGCGGTGGATCGGATTCTTGCGATACGCACTGTCCACGACTTCGCGCGGGATATTGTATTCGCGCGCCATCTGAGGCGACGCCTCCATCATCATTCTGCCCATGACGCCCAGGATGATGGGCACGCAAAGCCCCAGCCGCCCCCTGCGAGTGCTGGTGAGCTTCGGAACGAGCTTGCGCAACGTGTGACGCGCGAAGCTCATATGGCGCGCCTCCTCGGTGACGTGGATCTGCATGATTCGCCGAATCAGAGGATGGGTATCCTGCCGGTTCTTGCGCAAAGTTTGACGCTGCACGTAATCGATCGGATCTTCGCCAGCCAGAACAAAGAAGAAGAACAGTTCCGGGAATTTGTGTGAGTACTTGACCACGAAGTCCGCGCACCTGCGTTCGATTCTGCCTACTCCGGGAATCTGGAAGCCAGTCCGATTGATAAACTCCTGAAACATCAGCGAGTGTTGCGCCTCTTCGATAGTCTCGTGGTAGCAATAGCGGAACTCCGGCGCTCCGGTGGGCAACGCGGCCGCGAATTCCAGCAGGCCGCGCTTGAGCACGTACTCGAAGATCACGCCAATCTTCATGAAGTTGGTCAGCATGCTAAGACCGATTCGCGAGCGGATTGCGGCCGGCTGCGAGCGGTACCATTCGGTCGCGCCGAGCACGTCGTCCGGCTCGAGTTCCCATCGCGGGTCATCGTGATCGATGCGGAACTCCGGATTGTCCCACTCGATGTCCGCGTAGGCATCGAAGTGTTTCACCACCGACTGGTGGCTGAGCCTGCGAATCAGATCGAAGTAGGCATCGCCTTGAACCGCTTTGGCGGCGCGCTCTTCTTCAGGAACAACAAACTCCTGAGCCATCAAATTCTCCCTCGGGGCCAATCGGTCACCCCGGGAACACTATTTTATCGTTATTCGTGTTATTGGACGCTAAACATGTATTAACCTATTGACAGGCTGGACGGTTTCGCGCAATCCGCCACGGTCCGCTGGAGGGATCAGGGCTGCTTCACGAAGGCGGGGAAAAGCGAAATAGCGTAGCGATCCGGCGGGCTAAACCCAGGACTAAGCGGAATTTCAATCAACCGAAATTAGCGAACTTATTTTTTTGGCTGAACCGAGGGCGCGACTCGACATGAAACGGGCACTCTGTTGAGAGGCCTGTTTGTGCACGTCCGCTATGGTTTGGCGATAAGTGAGGCGGCTGGTACGGCAGCGGCCGTGGAGGCTGGCGCCGCGCCCGCCGTGTAAAAGCGGACGAGCTCCGTTGTGACCTCAGGGCCCCCGACAAAGGTGGTGCCTTCCTGTTTGAGCAGCCGGTAAGGTGGCGTCGTCTCGAAATAGAGCGTGTTTTTTGGAATTACGGGCTTGATGACTTGCAGGACGAAGCGTGGCCAGTTCGGCATTATCGTCGTGATGTCGACCTTCGCGGTTACCTTCAGCGCAGAAAAGATGCCGGCCGGTACTTTGACCTGTTCCAAGCCCGTGACCCAAACCTCTTGACCAACATAGCTGTATGGCGTGACCTGCTGATCAATCATGCCTTCGCCGCCTTCGCGCGCCGCGTCGAGGACGCGTAGAAACGCCACCCACGGAACCGCGTCCGGATACAAGTCGTGCGGCAGGTCCGCTGCTCCAGCCAGTCGCAGCACCGCGGCATCGTTACGCCAGAACGCGCTCTGCAACGCGACGCCATGATCGTAGAGTGTCCACTTGTACATCGTGCAACCCTTCCGATGATTCGGAAACAGCCAGAAGGCGACTTCGAACTGGCAACTCGATAGCGTGGTCACCTCGATATGGATCGTGTCGTCGCCCACCATTTCGTTCCACGACTTGACCTGATTCAAGACCTCACCGGTAAGGTTTGCTGTTTGCCTGGTTTCCTCGACCTCGACGCCGGGCGGCGGCGTCAATATGTCAGCGCCGGTTCGTTCACCGATCATCCCATCGCCAAGCAAGCCGCGCGTCACCAGCCACGCGTCCGTCGTGCCACCCGCACTCGACTCTGTGCCCGATGCCACAACCACGGCCGCGCGACCGATAGTAGGCCATTGAGTTGAAGCTGCCGCGAACAGCGTCAGCGAAGTAATCAGAAGCCAGACTCGAACTAATGAAGTGCTGGTTCTATAAATTTGTGGCTCCTAACACACAACGACGATACGCGTCGGCGCACAGGTTCAAGCGTACTGGACTTGCTTTGATGCAGAGGCCCGGCACGCATACCGCGTGAAAAGTGCAACTCTTCCTCGGGCAGAGAATGAATATGTAGGCAAACTCTCGGGAGGTGATACAAGCCTATGCCCTTCCGAGGCGGGGAAGCAAACCCCTCTGATTAACGAGCGGGAGCGCGAGGAGGGCGCTCGCTCTTCACCGCAGTTCCTGCGACAGAGCCTGAAGAAGCAATGGCTCGGTTGTCTTCAGGAAGAAATGATCGCCGGGAAACATCCGGATCGAGAAGGAAACGGAGGTCTGATCGCGCCATGCCTCGAGATCTTCATGATTGACTCTTTGATCGCTCAGACCGCCAAAAGTGGAAATCGGGCAATTCAGCGGAGGCCCCGATAAGTATCGATAGCTTTCGTACAGCGCGAAGTCCGCGCGGAGCGCCGGAAGCACGATATCCATCAGTTCCTTGTGATTCAGCAGCTCACCCGGGGTTCCGTTCAAGCGACGAAGTTCCGCCGCAAATTCGTTTTCTGGCAAGCTATGAATCGGCGCGCCTCGATGAGGAATCTGGGGCGCGGGTCCCGCTGATACAAGCAAGCGGACGGGACGCAACGAATGGTTTGCGCGCAGATGACGGGCAAGCTCGAAGCTCACCAAAGATCCAAGGCTATGGCCGAACAAGACGAAAGGCTTGTCGAGCAGCGGAAGTAGCGCCTGGGCCATGGCCTCGACCAGCAGCGATAGCCGGCTGAACGGAGGTTCCATCAATCGAGTTCCGCGCCCCGGAAACTGAACCGGACATACTTCAACATCGGCGGGTAGGCCGTCTGACCAGTTGCGAAAGACTGACGGCGCTCCGCCGGCGTACGGAAAACAGAATAAACGCAGGCGCGCGCGCGGGTTCGGCTTGCGACCCGCAATCCATGAGTCTGATGAAACGGCAGCGGTCAAGACTTTCTTTCGATCGCCTTCAGGTGATTTCCATTCAAATGAACGCCTGAAACGTCAAGGACACTTGATGGATTGTTCATCTTGTTCCGAAGACTTAGCGGTCTCATATCGGTCCACACTTCATTGATGTAAGCGAGGCATTCAGCCTTAGACCCAGTCTTAGCTGCATCCCGCCAACCGGCAGGATTCGGACGGTCGACTGTCAGAATCGAGTACTGCTCCTCGTCATTTACTACGACCTTGTATTTTATATCTTCTGTATCGTCCTTGTTCATTGAATGTCCTTCCTGAATTCGTTTGTTTGTTCGATCCTATCGGCCGCATATTCGAGATCCGCTTGTGCTCGGTCTATGCACGCAGCGAGCTTCTCCGCCAGAGTAGCGACATTCGGTTTGTACACCATGGTGGCGTGATTGCCCGGAACGACTTGAACGTCTACTCCTCCGTCAGCCCAATCATTCCAGCCCAGAGTAGGATCAAGGTCATGTTCCGATAGATCCTCGCTGGCCTTGAACAGAGTCACTCGGCCAGGATAGCGATGCAGCACGTAATTTCGGCTAGCTCTAAAATCCGATTTGCATAATTCGATCAGGCGATGCGCCTGAGAAGCTTCGATATCTGCGGGGATCAAGCCTGATCGCTTGCCCTGTTCCAGCACTCGCGCCAGGAGTTCGTCGTGCGGAATGAGCGCAAGCGAATCGCCGAAGTCCTTTGAAAGACCGAAATAGCGGACAACATCCGCCAACAATGTTGCTTCGAAATTTTCGTCGCCGACGTTGTCATCGGTCGATGGAATGCGAGCGTCGAGCAGTGCCAGCAACGCCACAGTCTGTCCCACCGCGTGAAGCTGCTGAGCCATCTCGAAGGCTATCTCACCACCCATCGACCAGCCGCCTAACAGATAGGGACCTTCCGGCTGCACGGACCGAATTGCTTCAATGTAACAAGCGGCCATGTCCTCGATCCGGGTGTGCGCGTCCCGTCCTTCTTCCACACCGCGCGCTTGCAACCCATAACAAGGCTGATCAGAACCTAAACATTGCGCGAGGCCGATAAAGGGGAAAACGTGACCTCCAGCCGGGTGTACCAGGAAGAGCGGGCGCTTGTTGCCGCCGGGTTGAATAGGTACCAGCGATGACGTCGTCTCAGACAAACCGTTTTGGCGGACGATATCGGCCAGACCTTCGATGGTTGCTCCTCGAAAAAGAGCCGCCAACGGAAGTCGCTTACCCAAACGCTTGTCGATCAAGGCAAACAAACGCACAGCCAACAGTGAGTGCCCGCCGAGCTCAAAGAAATTGTCCGTCACTCCGATCGGTCGAAGGTTCAGAACTTCTTCCCAAAGACTGACCAGTTGGAGTTCCAGCTCATCGCGCGGGCCGACGAATGTCTTTGTCATTTCGGGTCGCGACTGGTCCGGCTTTGGCAGCGCGCCCCGGTCGAGTTTTCCGTTGGCCATGGTAGGGAGCGAATCGAGCAGCATGAAGAGCGAGGGCACCATGTACTCGGGCACCTTCTCCTTCAAAAAATTGCGCAGGTCATTGGCCGTAGGCGCATGCTCGTGATCACCGACGACATAGGCTAGCAGGCGCTTCTCTCCGTTGACCTCCTGGTGAGTTGACACAATCGCTTGACGCACATTGGGATGCTGCGCGAGAGCGGCCTCGATTTCTCCGAGTTCGATTCTGAATCCGCGGACCTTAACCTGATGATCGGTCCGCCCGAGATATTCAATGTTACCGTCGGCCAAGTGCCGCGCGAGATCGCCAGTTTTGTACATTCGCGCGCCCGGCGTGTCGCTGAATGGATCAGGAATAAACCTGTCAGCGGTCAGGTCAGGCCGATTGAGATATCCTCGCGCCAAACTCCTACCCCCAATGTGAAGCTCCCCCGGAACGCCAATTGGTACTGGATTACAATACCTGTCCAGAATGTAGATCTCCCGATTAGCCAGAGGCCGGCCGATAGGAACTCGATGAAGCCTTGAGGTCTCGCCCAGCCGCGAGGTGGTCTCAAACGCAGTCGCGGTTATCGTCGCCTCGGTAGGCCCGTAGGCGTTGATAAGACGAATGGACCTTAGCGGCGTCTTCTGCCAGAGACCCAGAACCTCTGGCAACATGGTATCTCCTCCTACGAGGAAGAGCCGGTACCGCGTGTTCAAGATGGGCTGCTCTTCGGCCGCCCACTCTTGGACAAGTTCCTGCCAGTAACCGGTAGGAAGATCCACCACGGTCAATCCGAATTCGGCGGCTTTGCGGTGAAACTCTTGCGCTCTCCATACTTCTCTTCCCACCACGACCAGACGCGCCCCGGCTATTAGCGTGGGCAGTATTTGTTCCAACGACAGGTCGAAGCTCATCGACGCGAACTGCAGTACCCGATCGGTGGGCTGCAGCTCGTAGTACTTTTCAGAATCGCGGCAATGTTCCGCTATCGAGCCATGCGAAACGAGAACTCCCTTCGGTTGACCGGTGGATCCGGAGGTATAGATTATGTAGGCGAGGTTCTCAGGATCGCTCGAGCTGATCGGATTTTCCGCACTTTCGCGGGCGATCGCTTCTGCGTCTGAATCCAGGCAGATCATTTGCGCGCGATGTTCGGGCAAACCCGGAATCAAGCGCCTTTGCGTCAGTAGCACTGTGGCCTTCGAATCTCCCAGCATGAAGCCAATGCGCTGCCTGGGGTACGCGGGATCCAGTGGCAGATAAACTCCGCCCGCCTTGAGAATAGCTAGCAGGCTGATCACCACTTCCAGCGAGCGCTCGAGGCAAACTCCGACTGGAACTTCTGGAGCTGCGCCCAACTTGCGCAGCCTATGAGCAAGCTGATTGGAGCGGCTGTTCAGCTCGCGATAGGTCAGCTGCTGGTCTTCGAAAACGAGTGCGATCGCCTCCGGCGTTCGCTCGACCTGAGCTTCAAAAAGCTGATGGATACTTAGAGCCGGAGCATAGCTGCAATGGGTGTCGTTCGATCCCGACAATACCTGCTGACGCTGGGTATCGGTCAGGAGCGACAACTCGGAAAGGTGTCGGTCGGAATCTTTGACTATCGCCTCGAGCAAGGTTTGGAAGTGGCCCAACATGCGACTTATCGTGTCGCCGTCAAACAGGTCGGTGCTGTATGCGGCGGTTGCGACCAAGCCTTGATCGGAATCGACAACATGAAACGTCAAATCGAAGTGAGTGGTTCCTCCATCCGCGATCACAGGATTCAAGCTCAGGCCCGGCAGTTCCACCGCATGCACCGGCGAATTCTGAAGAACGAACATCACCTGGAACAGCGGATTGCGGCTCAGATCGCGCTCGATGTGCAATTCCTCGACTAGCCTCTCGAAGGGCAGATCCTGATGGGCATACGCGTCCACACACACCTTTCGCACACGGCGCATCAGCTCTCGAAAGGTAGGATTGCCGGAAAGGTCGGTGCGCAATACGAGCGCGTTGACGAAAAATCCGATTAGTCCTTCGATCTCGAGGCGGTTGCGGTTGGCGACCGGCGTGCCGACGACCAGATCGTCCTGCCTGGTGTAGCAGTGCAACAAAACCTTGAACGCGGCCAGCAGCGTCATGAAGAGTGTGGCCGCTTCATCCCGGCTAAGCGCTTTCAGTGCGCCGCCAATGGCTTTGGGCAATAGCAACGATTGATGACCGCCGCGAAAAGTTTGTACCGCCGGTCGGGGATGGTCCTCGGGCAATTCCAGCAACGGCGGCGCACCGTTGAGCTGCTCCTTCCAATAATCGAGCTGACGCTGAAGCACCGCACCTTGCAGCCACTCTCGCTGCCAGTGGGCAAAGTCGGCATATTGGATAGCTAGCTCGGGCAGCGGCGACGGGTTCCCCGCGCAATATGCCTGGTAGAGTGCCGCCATCTCGCGAATCAGTATTCCAGCTGACCATCCGTCGGACACGATGTGATGCATCGTGAGAAGCCCGACCTGGTCGTCGTCGGCAAGCCGCAGTACTCGAGCTCGCAGGAGCGGACCGCGCGCCAGGTCGAACGACTGCCGAGCCTCTTGAACGACCATCCTTTGAACTTCGTTCTCGCGCTCAGCCTCGGGCATCGTTCGCAGATCGACGACCGGCAACGCGATGGTGAGTCTCGATGCGATCACCTGAGCTGGCTGCCCGTCGACCATTGAGAATGTCGTTCGCAGAGCTTCGTGGCGTCTCACGATCTCGTTGAGACTCCTTTCGAGGGCGACAAGATTGAGCGATCCCTTGAGGCGAACCGCTACGGGGAAGTTGTATACTGAGTTGCCCGGATCAAGTTGATGGATAAACCACAGTCGTTGTTGCGCAAAGGATAGCGGTAAGTCTCCATCTCGAGGAACCGGTCGTATAGGCGATAGTTGAAGGCTCTGGCCGTGGCGACGCGATAGCTCAAGACCTTCGGCGAGGCCGGCTACGGTGGGAGTTTCGAACAGGCGGCGGAGCGGCATCTCTACCTGAAAGGTCTCGCGGATTCGAGACACGACTTGTGTGGCGAGCAGCGAGTGTCCACCCAAGTCGAAGAAATCGTCGTGGATGCCCACGCGCTCGACGCCGAGGACCTGCGCCCAGATATCTACGAGCAGTTCTTCTGTGGGAGTGCGAAACGCCGCGAACGCTTGGTCCAGTTCGGGCCGGGTATCGCCCGGCGATGGCAGCGCGCGCCGGTCCACCTTTCCATTGGAATTCAGCGGAAAGCTATCAAGTTTGACGAAAACCGCAGGTATCATGTGCTCGGGCAGCTTGCCCTTCAAGAAACTGCGCAACTCGATAGTGGTAGGAGCGGATTGCGGCTGGGAGACGATGTACGCGACCAGGCGCCTTTCCCCGCGCGCTCCTTCATCTACTGTAACAATCGCCTGAACTACTGACTCATGGCGTGCAAGTGCTGCTTCGATCTCGCCGAGTTCTATTCTGAAGCCGCGGATCTTTACCTGGTAGTCTGCGCGACCGAGATACTGGATATTCCCATCTGTTTGATAGCGCGCGAGATCGCCAGTCCTATATAGCCGCCTTCCAGCTTCACTGGTGAAAGGATCGGGAATAAACTTCTCGGCCGTCAGGCCCGGCAGGTTCAGATAGCCACGCGCAAGACTAACACCACCTATGTATAGCTCTCCGGCAACCCCGATAGGCACGGGGCGGAGGCTGGCGTCAAGAATATACATGCGAGCGTTAGGGATGGGCCGTCCTATCGGGACGGTCGAAGCATCGCTTGTTCCGTCGCATAGCCAATACGCTGAATCGATAATCGTCTCAGTCGGGCCGTAGACATTGTAGAGCATGGCCTCTGAACGCCGGCCGAACTCCGCGACTACATCAGGCGTCAGCGCTTCGCCGCCGCACATGACGGCGCGCAACCCGACCGCATCCTTGAATGCGGGCTCCGTTACCAGAAGCCGCAGAAACGATGGAACGCAATGAAGAATGGTAACCTGATCGTCGCGGAGGTTTTCCGCTATGTAGCGGCAATCTCGGTGAGCATTTGGCTCCGCAATTATCAGGCGCGCTCCACTCAACAGGGTTGGAAAGAGCTCACGCCCGGCGGCGTCGAAGGTGATCGGGGTCTTAAGAAGAGTGCTGTCCTTTTCGGTGATCGCCAGAGTTTGCGATAGCCACTGAATGGTATTGCTCAGACCTCGATGTTCGACCATCACGCCTTTGGGCTGTCCGGTCGAGCCAGAGGTGTAAATCACATAGGCCAGGTTGCCAGCCGCGGTGATGCTCAGGGGGTTGTCACTACTCTCGCCGGCGATCGACTCCCAATCGGCGTCGAGACACACGAGGCGCACGTTCTGCTCCGGCATGCGATCGCGCAGCGGCTCCATCGTCAACAGCACTTGCGCGCGAGCATCATCGAGTATGAAAGCCAGGCGCTCCTTCGGGTAAGCGGGATCTATCGGCAAGTAGGCGCCGCCGGCCTTCATAATGCCGAGCAGCGCAACGACCATCTCGAGACATCGCTCCATGCAAATCGCCACTGGCACTTCCGGCCCCACTCCTCGTGCTCGCAGGTAGTGTGCAACCTGATTCGCGCGACTGTTGAGCTGCGCGTAGGTCAGATGCTGATTCTCGAAGGTAACTGCAATCCGATCCGGCGTACGTTCCACCTGATCCTCGAACAGGCGCTGGATGCACACTTCGTCAGGATAAGGAGACGCGGTCTGGCTGACCTCCGCCAGCTGTTGATTTGTTCGGTCGGTGGCGGCGAGCAGTTCTGCGAGGCCGCTTAACGGCACATCCGGGTGCACGACTACATGCTCGAGCAGTGCTCCAAAGTATTTTCCAAACCGTGCGATGGTAGAGTGATCGAACAGTTCGGCGTTGTATCTGATGGAAATCGAGAGCGACTGCGTCGATTCGACTACCAGCAACACCAGGTCAAGCGATGCGGATCGATGTTCGAGCGGGAATGACTCCAGCACCAGACCACCGGAGCTCATGGTGGGGCCTGCTTCCCCGTGTACGAACGTCGGCGCGCCCTGTTCCGCAAGTCCATGAGGCTTGTCGAGCACAAACATGACCTGGCATATCGGCGGGCGGCTAAGGTCCCTGGCGGGTTTCAGTCGTTCGACCAACAGCAGCGTGGGAAAGTCCTGATGCTCGAGCGCGGCCAGCACCGTCTGACGCACATGGCTTAGGAACTCCTGGAAAGTCGGATTGCCGGAGAGACTTACCCGCAGGAAAACCGGATTAGTAAAAAGCCCGACGATCTGTTCAAATTCGGCGCGACTCCTACCCACTACCGGCGAGCCGACCACCAGATCGTCCTGACCCGACAGGTAATGAAGCATCGCCTGAAACGCCGCCAGCATGACTACATAGAGCGTCGCACCCTGAGCCTTGGCGAGCAGTTTCAGCCGTCCGCTCAATTCATCGTTGAGAACGAAATCATGCGACCCGCCGCGATGGGTCTGTATTGGCTGGCGCGGACGATCGGTTGGTAGCTCCAGCACCGGCAACTGCCCGGCTAACTGTCTCCGCCAGTAAGTCCATAGGCGGTCGCCCTCCGCACCTGCCAGCATTTCCGATTGCCAACGAACGTAGTCGCCGTATTGCAGGGCGAGCGGTGGTAACGTTGCACGCCGGCCCGCCACTTCGGCGGGATAGAGCGTGCCGAGTTCACTTAGAAGTATCGCGAGCGACCAGAAATCGATCACGATGTGATGCACTACCAGCAACAGGTAATGTTCCCGCGCAGAGCGCTTGTAGACACTCACGCGAAGTAAAGGACCGTGCTCGAGGTCAAAAGGACGATGGGCCTCGTCTGTCAACCGGGACTCCATCTCGTTGACAGACCATGCTGAAGCATCCAACTCCTCGAAGTGGACCTTCGCGCCTTGGTGTATCCGTTGCGCCGGTTTCCCGGAGCGCACCGAGAAGGTGGTCCTCAAACAAGGATGGCGATCGACCAGCGCCTGGAATGATCGCCGCAAGGCCGGGATATCCAGCTCAGATGCGATTCGCGCGGCAAAGCTGACGTTGTAGACCATGCTCTCAGGCGCTAGCTGAGAGAGAAACCATATCCCCTGCTGATTGTAGGACAGTGGAAGGAGCGGCTCCGGCGCACGAATTTTCTTCCGAAGGAGATCGGCTAGAAGTGCACGTTTTTCGGCGGATGAAAGATCGGCAATTCGATGAGATACGTCAGACACTAGGTAACCGCGTCTTTAGTCAGCATCTCGGCAAGCAGCGAATTGACTTGCTCTTCCGAAAGCTTTTCGATGTTGGCTAACAAATCTTCTTCGACGGCAACGCTTTCGCGCGAACCGGACACGTTATGAGGCTCCGAGGGGCCCTCGGCTTCCGCCGTCATTAGATCAAGCAGCAGAGTTACCGCTTGCGCGACGCTGAAGCCTTGGAGAAATTTCACCATCGGCACGTTGACGCCCAAATCCGCCGAGATGCGATTCTTGAGCTCGACCGCCATCAGGGAGTCCAGTCCCAGGTTGGTCAGTGGTTGCTGTACGTCGAGTTGCGAGGGCGAAAGGCCGAGCACTCGCGCGACTTGCTCGCTTACATAGGACTGCAGTAGTTGAGGACGCTCAGCCGAATCCGAATCGAGGATCGCGCCGCGCTTTTCCCCCGGAGGCGCCGTCTGGCGCAGTCCTGCTGCTTCTTCATTGGCAAGGTCACGGAGCAGTGGCGGCTCGGTGCCGGCCGGATAGAACTCGTGATACTGACGCCAGTTCACCGGCAGCGCTACGACCTGGGCCGCGTCTCCGCGCATCAGCCGGTCCATCACTTCGAGCGCTCGCGCCGGCGCCATGCTCCTGATGCCCAACAGCGCCAAGCGCCTGGTCAGGCTTCTGCCGCCTTCAGTCTCCGCAAATCCCAACTCGGCCCATGCTCCCCAGTTGATACTCAAGGCTGGAAGGTCAAGCGCTTTTCGATGATGCGCGAGAGCGTCGAGGAAGCTGTTCGCAGCGGCATAGTTGCCCTGGCCGGGCTG
>Ga0209333_1000440_pt1 | contig 23123 bp, 22 predicted proteins | sample BlaSpr_A8_OM2_O3_FD_187982 | JGI IMG/M metagenome (GOLD analysis project Ga0209333, IMG submission 187982) | Forest soil microbial communities from Thunder Bay, Ontario, Canada - Black Spruce, Ontario site 2_A8_OM2_O3 (SPAdes) (version 2) | ecosystem: Environmental > Terrestrial > Soil > Boreal... | reverse complement strand
CGGCGACCGCCACAGACCGTCACCCCGGCTCCCGCCGAGTCCCTACATCGAGCACCGTAGCGGTGCTCATGAGAAAGAGGGTGCCCTAGTGACCGCCGCGACCGACGCCCCGGTGCGGCCCCGGCCGCCGCGCGCGCGGAGCGCGGTTACGCTGACGGCGGCCCGGCTGCTGCGGATAGAGCTGCGCCGCAGCGCGATGCCGTGGATCCTGCCGGTGATCGCCGCGCTGTTCTGGTTCGACTCCTACCGGTTCGGCGGGGGCATGCCGCCCTTCTGGGTGCAGCGCACGTTCTGGAACATGGGGCAGGGGCGGGCCTTCATGGATTTCGCGCCGTTCGTGGCCGGCGTGGCCGCCTGGATGGGGTCGCGAGACGGCAGGCGCCGCACCGCCGACCTGGTGGCCGGCGCCGTCCGGCCGCGCTGGGCGGCCCAGCTCGCCACCTGGGCCGCGGCCGCGATCTGGGCGGTGGGCGCCTATCTGGTCTTTGTGGTCATCATGTTTGCCGTCTACGCCCACCAGGGCCTGCAGGGCTCGCCACCGTGGTGGTGGGTGGCGGTCGGCGCCGTGGCCGTCGCCGCGTTCAGCGCAGCGGGGTTCGCGGTCGGCGCTTTCTTCCCCAGCCGGTTCGCCGCGCCGGTGGCCGCGTTCGGAGCCTTCCTGGCGGTGATCGTGTCGGATCAGAACGGGTTCGGCGACGCCAGCGGGTGGCCGCTGATCTTGCCGAGTAACGCCAACGGCAACTACCAGCCGGTCTCCGGGATCTTCTACCCCTACCTGCCGGACCTGCCGATCGCACGGATGATCTTCCTGGCCGGGATCGCCGTGGTGGCGCTCGGCCTGCTGGGCCTGCCCGCCCGGGCCGGCGGCCCATGGCTGCGCCGGGCGGCCGTGGTGGTCACGCTGGCCGGAGTGGCGGCGGCCGGGACCGCTTCCGGGCTGGTCCGCACCGCCCGGCTTACCCCCCAGGGCATCGCCATCCCCGCGCTGCACGACGCGGCCAATGACCGGCCGATCGGTTACATCCCGGTCTGCAGTCGGGCCGCCGGGGTGCCGGTGTGCGTGAATCCGGCCTACCGCCGCTACCTGTCGGAGATAGCAGCCGACCTGCGGCCGGTGCTCGCGGAGGTGACCGGCCTGCCCGGCGCGCCTTCCCGCGTCGCCCAGGTGGCCGGCCGGTACGTCAGCGGCATGTTCGAGGACCAGAACGGTGTGGCGGTGACGATCAGCGGTACCCCGCCGGTGCTGCGCTTGCCGCTCGACACGTTCAACACGCTGCCGAGCCCGACCCCCGGGTCCACGGGGCAGTTCGATCAGGAGATGGCGCTGTTGTCGGTGCACGCGTTCGTGGCGGGCAACGGCGCCGGCACCGCGGCGCAGCAGGCGGTGCAGGCCGCCCTGCTGCAGCACGCCGGCATGCCGTTCGCCGCGCTGCCCCAGGCGCTGGAAATCTTTGGGCTGCCGAACTGGGCGGGAGCAGACCTTTACGGGCTAGCGCCGCCATCAGGGCAGTCACATGGGTCGGCATCGCCGCGCGGGCCGGTCTACGCCGCGGCACGGCGGTTCGCGGCGCTGTCTGCCGCCGCCCGGCACGCCTGGCTCGACACCCATCTGGGCGCGCTGCGGTCCGGCCAGCTCACCCTGGGACAGCTGCCATGACCGCCGCCGGGGTGCAGAGCTCGCCGCCAGGAGCCGTCTCCGTCCCAGTGGCCGCGCGGCCCGCCGTCGCATCGCTGCGGCTGGCGTGGCTGTACCTGCTCAGCCGGCGCGTCCCGGCCGCCCTCGCGCTGCTGGCGGGTCTCGGTGCCTTCCTCTGGGCTGCGCTGCACTGGCGGTGGAACGTCTCCGGCGGAGCAGCCGCGCAGGCCCTGATCCCGCTGACCATCGAGACCGGGACCGCCGCGGTCATCGCGGTCACCACCTACGGACCGTTCGGCGACCCCGAACGGGCCACCGGCCGCTGGCTGCCCTGGCTGCGGCTGGCCGCCGCCGTCGCGCTCACCGCGACCGCGTTCGGCATGCTGGCGGCCGGGGCGGCCGGCGGGGTGCTGCCCGGCGGTACCCTCGCCTTGCTCCGCAACCTCGCCGGGATGACCGGCACCGGCCTGCTGGCCGCCGCCGCGCTCGGCGGCGCGTTCGGATGGACCGGCCCGATGGCCTACTGGCTGGTCACCGAGTCGGTGCTGGCCGCGCACTGGAGCACGCCGTGGATCTGGCCTGCCCGGCCACCGCACGACCGCGGCGCGGCCATCTGCGCCGCGCTGGTGTTCGCCGCCGGGATCGCGGCCGTCACCCTCCTCGGCGCCCGGGACTCCGGCCGCCGCTCCGCCCCCGACTGAACACCGGGCAGACCCCAGATCTGCTCGCGCCCGGGCGGTGTAGCCGGCTAGCCCTTGGGCGGGTAGTCGACCTGGACGGTCAGGCCGCCCGGGTCCACCGTCAGGTCGTTGATGAAGGCAGGCGGGCCGTTGCCGACCGCGGTCACGGTCACCGTGACGGTCTCGCCTGCGGTCAGGTCGCTGCTCGCCGGGCTGATAGTCAGCCCAGTTGGGCCGGTGATCGCGAACGACACCGGGCCACCGTTGGCGGTCAGCGTGAACGTGGCGCTGGAATCGAGATCCGGAACGCGGATGGTGGCCGGTGACTCTGAGAGCGTGCCGGGCGACGGCGTGGGCGACGGCGTGGGCGACGGCGACTTCGTCGGGGACTTGGTCGGGGTCGGCTTGCTGGTGGTCGTTGGTTTTGGCGCCGCGGTCGGGTTGGCCGAGCTTGGCGCGGCCGACGGTGACGCGGAGGCCGCTTTCTTGGCGTGCTTTACGTCCGGCGACTTCCCCGGCCCGGTCGGCGACGATGACCCGGACGCGCTGGGGGACGCGCCCAGCGTGGCGGCGCCGTGCGCCGCGGCGTTGGTCGTTCCCCCGCCGTGGCGGAGCATGGCCGCGGCGGCCACCCCACCTACGAGGATGAGCAGCAGCGCGGCGACCGTGGCGAACGCGATCGTCCGCCCACGGGGGCGCAACCGGGCGAGCGGCGCGACCGAGACCGGGAATCCCGAACGGCCGAACGGCTCCGCTTGGTGCGCCACGTGTTCCCGGTAACGCGCCGCTTGCGGCCTGGGGTCCGAGACCAGCCTGAGCACCTGCTCCCGCAGGCCGGGCGGCAGCATGAAGACCGGCAGCGCGCCGAGCAGCATCGCCGGGCTGAGCTCGCGGCGCTTGCGCTCGCCGCAGACGTCACACTGCTCGATGTGCCTGCCGACCCGCTTGCGCAGCAGCACGGTGAGGTCCCCGTCCCAGCTCGCGAGGATCTCGTTGAGCTCCGGGCAGTCCTCGCGGCCCGAACGGGCCACCAGCAGCGCTCCCAGCGACCGCTCGAGCTGCCCGCGGGCCCGGGACGCGAGCGCGTGCGCCTGGTTAGCGGGAACCCCGAGCGCGTCGGCCAGGTCGGGGCCTTCGAGATCGTGCCCCAGGCTCAGCTCGATGACCTCCCGCTCGCCCGGGTTCAGCCCGGCGATCGCAGCCCTCACCAGGTTGCGCAGATCGGCGCGCTCTGCAGCGCGGCCGACGTCCGCCGAGGCGTCGTCGGTCATCTCGCCGGCCTCGTCAAGGTCGACGGTCCTGGCGCGAGCGCGCAGCCGCCGGTGACACTCGTTCCGCGCCACCGCGTACAGCCACGGCCTGAGCCGGTCGGGATCGCGCAGCCCGTCCAGCTTGGCGGCCGCGACGATGAAGGTGTCCTGTACCGCGTCCGCGGCGTCGGCCGGCTCTGCCAGCAGCGTGCGGCAGTAGCTATGCAGCGAGGTCGCGTACCGGTCGTAGGCGGCAGCGAGCCCGGCCGGGTTGCCGGCCACGATCGCGGCAACGATCTCGCGGTCATGCATGGGCCAACGGTAGGGCCAGAACATATCTGAAGGACAGTCCTCGCATAACTCCTGCCTTCCTGGACTTCAGCGCAGGCTTCGCTGGACGCCCGCGCCGGCTCTCGTGAACGCCAGCGCCGGGACATCCGGGCCCCCGTGCCCGGGTGTCCCGGCGACGTCCGAGGTCAGAACGAGGCGCAGTCGGAGTCGATCGGCAGTTCGTTGGACCACCGCCCGGATTCCGTGTCGTAGGCGATCACGTAGTCGTTGTCGGTGGTTCCTGGGTCGCTCGAGCAGTCCCCGATCGGCGTCTGCGCGTAGAGCGCACCGCCGGGGAATCCCGGGTAGTCGGCGGCGGTCACGGTCTGCGACCACAGCACCGTGCCGCTGTTGCTGCGGATCTGCAGCAGGACCGGGCCGAAGTTGAAATGGTCGCCGTTGATCTGGAAGTTCGGGCCGTCCCAGCCACCGTCGGTCGTGGTGCACACGTCTCCGGAGCAGTTCTGCCCCGACACCGGCGGCGGCGTCCAGTCGCTCATCCAGAGGCTGAACAGTGCCACGCGGTTGCTCGCCTGGGAGTTGTCGTACGCCGCCTGGGCGCGGACCGCTGGGGTGACGCAGACGTAGTCGTCGGACACCACCTGGCGCCACACGTAACCCTGCTGGCAGGTGTACTGGCCGTAGGCGCCGCCACCGGGCGCGACCCGGCTGAGCGCAGCCGCGTTATCGGCGGCCGCCTGGGCCCGGTTGCCCGGCGTCACGCAGACGTAGTCTCCGGTGTATGCCTTCCGCCACACGTAGCCCTGCAGGCACGGCACGCCGGGATCCCCGATCGTGCCGGTCGGGCTGGGGATGGACGTGACAATCGTCGTCAGGGTGTGCGGGAAGTAAGGGATCAGCTTGTGCGGCAGGAAGACATGGCCGCCCGACGAAGACGATCCGCCCGACGCGGTCGCGCCGGCCTGGCTCGTGCCGCTGCCTCCGGCCGACGACCCTCCCGACGTCCCGCCAGCAGACCCGCTGCCCTGGCTGTTGCCGGACCCGCTGGCCAGGCTTCGCGACCGTGCCGCCGCGGGATGCTCGGTGCCATGGACGGCCGCGTGCGCCGGCGAGAGCCTGAGCGCGCCGCTGCCGTGCGCTGCCACTGCCAGCGCGACGAGGGCCGCGACAACGGCCACCGTGATGGTCGAGGTCTTGTTCACTAGGTTCATCGCGGGTCTCCTTTACCGCCGCCGACGGCCACCGGGCGGTGGCTCGTGACAGTGGTAGGAGTCCCGGCGCTGCCGGGCGCCAACAACTTTTCGCGGAGAATTTTGCGGCGGCGCCCGGCAGGCCCGCGCCGAACCTAGTTGCCGCGGAGCATGTCCCCCACGATCCCGCCGACGATGCCGCCGCCGGCCGCCTGCTGCGTCGTCCGGTCGTCGTGCTGGATGTACCGCGCAAGCGCCTGCGCCAGGACCGGCAGCGGCATCGACTGCAGCCAGACCCGGCCGGGCCCGGTCAGCATCACCACGTGGAAGCCGTCCTCACCGAACACGGCGTTGGCGATGCCCGGCATCCGGGTCACCGAGAACTGGACGGTGCCCTGGAACATGCCAATGTGACCGGGATGCACGAGCAGGCCCTGCATCGGCGGCAGGTCGTAGGTGGTGAGCTCGCCGGACAGCTCGATCCACGCCGTGCCCTGACCCTCCAGCTTCTGCAGCACAAACCCCTCGCCGCCCCAGATGCCGCCGCGGAAGCTCTGCTGCAGCCCCACGCTCGGGACGATGCCGGGGGTCCCGCACAGCCAGCCGTGCCGGTGCACGAAGTAGGACTGGCCAGGGTCGATCTCCACCGGCATGATGTGCCCGGGAGCCTTGGCCGCGAACGTGATCGCGCCGGGCCCGCCGTAGTGGGTGATAAAGACCCCGCCACCGCCGACGGCCCGCTTGAGTCCCGCCATGAACCCGCCGCCGCCAGGGCCGCCGGTGCCCATCCGCTGTGACAACTGGATGCTCTGCGTCATCCAGGCCAGCTCGCCGTGGGTGGAAATGACCTCCTCGCCGTCATTCAGCGTCACTTCCAATATGGGCATCGTGGTGCCCTTGATGTTGGCCTGCATGACTTGCCCTCCCCATGGCCCGCCGGGCGGCGCCGCAGGCGCGGCGCTTTGGACGACAAACTACTTCCGGGCAAGGCTTGCGGATAGGCACATTTGGAAGTTGACGGGCACTCCGTCGGCCGGCGCGGGCGTCCCCGGTTACCAGGCCTGCCCCGCGCCAGCGAACTGGCCGGGCGCACGGCCAGGCCCCGGCGGGCCGGCGTAGGCCTGGGCGATGTCCAGCCAGCGATCGGCGTCGGGCCCGCTGGCGGCCAGGCTGAGGTCGCCGCGGTGCCGCCGCTGCGTCACCAGCAGGCAGAAGTCGAGCGCCGGGCCGCTCACACTCTGGGCGGCATCCCCCGGTCCCCACGTCCACTCCGCGCCGTTCGGCGCGACGAGCTTGACACCGAACTCCTCGGCCGGCACGGGCAGGCCCCTGGTCAGGAACGCATAGTCCCTTGTGCGCACGCCGAACCAGGCCACATGCTCGATGCGGTCGGTCGCCCGGCGCTCGACGCCGAGGGCGTCGGCGATGTCCTGGCCGTGCCCGAACAGCTCCATCATCCTGACGCTGGCCATCGTCGCCGGCGAGACCGGCGTCACGATCCAGGGCACCCGCTGGCCGGCGGGCACCGCCGCGAGCGCGTCCTGCAGGCCGCGGCGGGTGTCCCGCCAGTGCGCCAGCAACTGCTCCGGCGGGCTGTCAGCGAACTCGGCCGCGCCCGCGTCGGTAGTCTCGTTGAAATCTCTGCCGAGCTCCGCCTTCCGGGCCGCGAACGCCTCGGCGTCCGTGGCCGCCAGCGTGGCGAGCGAGGCCGACGACGCCAGATGACTGATCTGATGGGCAATGGTCCACCCGGGCGACGGCGTCGGCAGCCGCCACTGCTCCGCGCCGATGCCGGACACCAGCGCGTCCAGGTCGTCGTTCTCGGCTTCCAGGTCGGCCAGGATCTCGTCAATGATCACAGCTGCCCCTCCGATCGCCGGGATGCCTCCGCACAGTCAATACGACCGGCGCAGGACTCCGCCAGCGTGATCGGCTAGCCGTCGACGTGCGGGAGGCGCACGAGCCGCAGCACGATCCCGGCCGAGCTGCCCGGCACCGCGACCAGCGTCAGCTTCTGCTTGTGCGCGGCAAGTCGCTCCCGCACCTGGTAGAGGGCGCGAACGCCCGCGCTGGCCAGGCGCGTGACGCGGGTGAGATCGACGGTCAGCGGGAGCGTCCCGCCCCGGCTGGCGGACAGCAGCTGCCGCTCGAGCCGGTCCGCGCTGGTGATGTCGACCGGCCCGCACACTCCCGCACGGGGGATGCTGCCATCGCCGCCGATGTCGACGCCAAACGGCGGCTCGGCCTCGTAACGGGCGGCTTGCGCGCTGGCGTCCGAAGCCAGGATGGCGGGCCGGCGGAGGCAGTGCCGCAGGGTCACGACCGTGCCCAGGTGCCCCGACGGGTCCCCGGTCTGCCCCGGCGGATGGCTGACCACCATGTCGTCGACCATGTGCCCGGCCACCATCAGCCCGTGACCTCGGTAGGCCAGGGCCGGATCCGGCGGCTTCCATTCCCCATAGTCGGTGACCCGGCATTCCACGTACCCGTCGTCGCACAGGGCCGCGTTGACCTGCACCGGTCCGCGCCGGTGTGGCGGGTAGGCGTGCTCGACGGCGTTGGTGACGGCCTCCACGACGGCCAGCTGCAGCGCGTCCCGGTCGTCCTGCGCCATATCCAGCCGGCCGAACCACTCGCCGAGACCACGCCGCGCCGCGGTCACGCTGTCCAGCCGCCCCGGCAGCTCCATGCGCAGCGCCGGAACCGGCTCGGCCAGCCGCTGCGCGGCCAGCGTGGTCACGTCGTCGGCGTAGCCGGTTCGGGTCAGCAACTCCACCGTCAGCTGGCAGACCCGCTCGGCCGGGGCGGGAACGGCGCCGGCCGGCAGCGCCCGGTTGGCCACCGCGTCGGCCGCAACGATGGCGAGCTCGGCCATGCCCTCCGAGATCGTCCGGTTCGGCCGCTCGATCAGCCCGTCGCTGTACAGCAGCACCAGCTCACCCTCGCGCAGCGTGGTGGTGGCCAGGATCGGCGTTGAGCCGGTGCCGAGCGGGCCGGTCCCCGTGCCGTCGAGGAACACCGACCGGCTCCCGTCGGCGGCGACGATCAGCGGCGGGGGGTGCCCGCAGGTCGTGTAGCGCAGCGTGCCGCCGACGGGATCGAGCACGGCGAGGGCCAGGGTGGCCGCGCGCAGCGCCGGCGTCCGCGCGGCAAAGGCGTCGGCGCGCTCGAGCACCTTGGCGAGGTCAGCCTCGGCGATCAGCAGCTCGTTCAGCACCGCACGCAGCTGGCCCATGGCCGCCGAGGCGGTTACGCCATGCCCGACGAGGTCACCGACGATGAGCACGACCGAGCCGTTTGCCAGCGTGATCGCGTCGAACCAGTCACCGCCCGCCGCGTGGTCCTGGCCGGCGGTCAGGTAGCGCGCGGCGATCCTGGCCCGCGGCAGCACCGGCAGCGCGGTGGGCAGCAGCGCTTCCTGCAGCTCGGCGACGAACCCGCGAGCCGCCTCGTAGCCCAGCTCAGCCTCGGCCGCCCGTTCCTGCGCCACTCGCCGCCCGAGCACCTGAAGGGTCACGTCGGCCCCGGTCACGAGCACGCCGGCGATCGCTCCGTCGGCCGCCCGCAGCGGCGCCGCCGTGAAGTCGCCGTAGACCTCCTGGATCCCTTCGGGACCGAGGTCGAGCTGCACCCGCCAGGCCCTGCCCGCCTCCGGCTCCCCGGTCTGGTACACCCGGTCGAGCAGCTCGCAGATCTGCTGCCCGGCGACCTCGGGGACGGCCTCGCGCAGCGGCATGCCGATGAGGCCGGAGCGGCCGAGCAAGGCCCGGCAGGCCGCGTTCATCGCGGTGATCCGGTGCTCCGGGCCGGTCATCGAGAGCACCACCGTCGACATCTGCTCAAAGGCGTCCCGCACCGCGCCCGCCGCGCCCACCTGCCCGGCAAGCGCGTCGTCGTTGTGCGTGGTCCCGGACAACGCGGCCCCTCCTAGCTATTCGGCATCAACGATCCCCGCTACCCAGTCACGCCTCATGAAACATCGGTCGTGCCACCAAACACATGCCCGGGCCGCCGCCGGGTCCGCTATTGCGCGGCGATTGCACGGCCTTGACCCTTGCAGAACACAAACCGAACTTGCGCGCAAGGTGGCGCAATCGCCAATTGCCCAAATGCCGGAATAAATAGCGCGCGAGTCGCCACGGACGCGCGTTTATGCGAGTACCCGCGGGAGACCCGGGGTACATGCCTTACCGTCCGGGCCCTTTCTTATCGCCGATGGCGGGCCCGGCCGGGCGATGTGTGCCTGATCTTTAATGAATGGCTCAATCGGCGACGAGCAGATGGGCTGCGGGGATGAAAGGCGCGCCCGGCAGGGCGCGGAAATCGGGGGCGAGCAGTGATCACGCGCGCGGGCGACTTCATGGCCTGGCTTGGCGGCGGCGACCGGGAAACCCTTCAGCAGGTGCCGCAGGAACGGGCGCGGTTCGTCCAGATGGCGGGCGTGTTGCTGACAACGGCGGCCATCGCGGTCGTCTCGATGACGTTCGCGCTGCACGACGGCGTCAAGGCGCCGCTCGTGCCGTCGGTGATCCTTGGCGTGGCGTGGGGCTTCGTCATCCTCAACCTGGACCGGTTCCTGGTACTGAGCATGGGCTCCACCCGCGACCGCAAGCGCCTGGTGTTCATCACGCTGCCCCGGCTGGCGCTCGCCGTGGTTCTCGCGCTCGTCATCTCCACACCGCTCGTCTTGCGCATATTCGCCAGCGACATCAACCAGCAGCTGTTCATCATGCAGCAGAAGGAAACGCACCAGGAAGCGTCCCTGGAGGCGCGCAGCGGAGAGCAGCAGGAGGCCAACAAGGTCGAGGCCCAGATCAACACCGACCAGGGGACGCTGAACGGCCATCTGCCGCAGTCGATCACCAGCCCGCAGCTGCAATCCGCGCAGAAACAAGTGAGCACGCTGCAGAAAGAGGCGGCGAGCGACTATCAGGCGGAAGTGAACGCGCGCGAAGCCTGGCAGTGCGAGCTTGACGGCCAGAACTGCCAGAGCTCGTCCGGCACGGTTGGTGACGGCCCGCGGGCGCAGGCGAAATACCAGGAGTACCAGCAGGACGTTAAGACGTACAACTCAGTCGAGAGCCAGCTCACCGCGGCTCAGGCCGCCGAGAAGAGCGCGCAGAGCAGTTTCAGCAGCGACCTGAGCGGCCGTGTCCAGCAGCTCAAGACCTCGGCCCGGGCTGCGCTGCCCGGGCTGCAGCGCGAATACACCAAGCTCGAGTCGGGCCTGCAGGCCACCGCGGCGAACGGGTTCAACGTCGCCGCCAAGAACACCGGCATCCTGGCGCAGCTTCAGGCGCTGTCCGCGGCCAGCGCGGCCAACCCCAGCCTGCAGGCCGCGCGGCTGGCCGTCCTGGCGCTGTTCTTCCTCATCGAGATCCTTCCGGTCACCGTGAAGTTCCTGCTCAACATCGGCCCGCCGTCCGCCTATGAGGTCGTGGCCAGGCTCAAGGAGGACGAGCTCGTCGACGCCGCGACCATGCGGCGGATCGAGACCAGGCGGATCGCCGAGTCCGAGTCGCGCACCAGGATCGGCGTCCAGTCCGACATGCAGCAGAAAGAGGAGGACCTTGGCAAGCACGCGAACACCCGCATCGCCGGTGAGATGACCAAGATCCTCGACACGACGGTGCTGGAGTGGGGCAGGCAGGCGCGCGAGGGGCTGCCGGCGGCCAACGGCACCGGGCACCCGGATGCGCAGATCGGCCACGGGTTCGGGCTGTCGGGCGGCACGTCGTGACCGCGGTGGTACCCCGGATGACGCGCAAGATCGCGTTCTGGCTCGGCGAAGAGGGCGTTCGCGGTAGCGCGCCGTTCCCGGCGGGCGGCGGCGGCGAGGCCGACGCCCCCAGCCTGTCCGGCCTGGTGTTCCTGTTCCTGGCCGACGACCAGCGGGCGGACGGCAGCGCTGGCTGGCGCCGGGGCCGCAAGGTGCTGCGCGAGGTGGAAGCCAAGCTGGCCGCGACGCCCGGCATCACGTACCAGGTGCGGGCGCTGCCCGGCAGGGACGGCAGGGCGCTGCGCAAGCCCAGGAAGGCCGGCCGGCGGTCGCGCTGGGCGCTGCGGCGCCCGATCGACGGCCTGGACTTTTCCCAGGCGCTGGCCAGCGCCCGGGCCGCGATCCACCGGGACGTGGCCGCGCTCCGGATGGGCGGCGCGATCGTGACCCGGCCCGCGATGGTCTGCTACGCCGTGACCCCACCGCTCGCCGACGCGATCACCGCCGAGGAATACGGCCGCCTGGCCAGCGAGGCGCTGGTCACCTGGGTGGTGCCGGAGGGCTCGGCGGCGCTGATGCCCCCGGCGTTCACTGCCAGCGGCGCGCAGGTCCTGACCGACCATTACGCGGTCGGCGACGAGGCCGCCCACCTGGTACGCGGCGGCACCCGCGGCTGCTAGCCGCGGGTGCCGCGCACCAGCACCAGCGCCTGCCCCGCGCGGTCGCCCGTCGCCCGTCACCCGTCACCCGGAGGGCGAGGGTGACGGCGCGGGGCGCGCAGCACCGTAGGCGTGCGACGGCACGGGGCCGACAAACAGCAGCACCTGCTGCGGCGCCCAGGGGACGGCGTCGTAGACGTACCAGGTCCCCGGTACCTGACGCGGCGTCAGGGCGCGGCCGTCGTCACGGTAGGTCGGCACCGTGACGTGCCTCCTGGCAAGCATCGCCAGCACTGTGGACACGCGCTTGCCGACATAGTTCAGGCCGTGCATCACCTCGCCGGGCGCGCTCGCGCTGGTCGTTGACTCGTACTGTTCCCCGGGCCGGGCCGCGCGGCCGAACACAAGGCTGGCCTGGCCGCGGAAGCCGACCGGAACCCTGAGCCCGACCGGGCACTCGCTGCCACCGCCGCCGGTCCAGCACCGGCCCTTCGCGGTGATCGTCGTGATCGAGTTTTCGTCTGGGCCCGAGGTGCTGATCTCCACGACGGTGCCGACCAGCGACGGCGACGCCGGAACCAGCGACAGCGTGATGTCCAGGCCGTGCGCCTTGAATTCGGCGTTGTAGCTGGCCTCGTCGGCGAGCGGGTCGCGCACGATGACGTCGATATAGCGGCCCACCCGGGTGAAGGCCAGGGCGTGCGCGTCGGGCCGGAGCTGCACGGTGCCGCCGGTGCTGCCAGCACCGCCCGGCCCGCCGGTGTGGGCGACGACCACGGCGGCGATGAGCGCGGCGGCGGCCGCCGCGGCCGGGATCCCGGCCAGCCACCACCGCCGCCTACGCGCACGCGGCGCCCGCTTCGCTGTGGCCGGCCCGGCCGGGGTCATGGTGATCTGCCCCGCCAGGTCGGCCAGCGCGGTGTCGCTGACCAGCCGGGCGGCGTCAGCGTCTGAAATCGGTGCGATGCGCTGAATCTGGTTCACGCTGATTCTCCGTTCGTGACGCTGACCGGTTCGGACGGCGAGGTGACCTGGTGTCGGGCGCACGCGTCGGCAAGCCGACGCCTGGCGCGGTGCAGCCTGATCCGCAGCGCGTTCCGCGAGCAGCCGAGGGCGGCGGCGGCCTGGCCCCGGTCCAGGCCCTCCCAGCCGACCAGGGCCAGCACCTCCCGGTCTGCCTCGGCCAGGCTGCGGAACGCGGCGGCGAACTCGGCCAGCTCGCCGGTGTATTGCGCCGGCCGGTAGCCGGCCGAGAGCTCGGCCCGGAGCCGGTCGGCGAGCACCGCCCGCCGCCGCTCGCCACGGCGGTAGTTGGCGAGCACCCGCCGGGCCACGCCGTACAGCCACAGCCGGGCCTCATCGCCGGGCGGCACCGCGTCGAGGCGCCGCCATGCGGTGAGGAAGGTCTCGGCGATCACGTCCGCCGCGTCGTCCGGGTTGTCGGTGCGGCGCAGCACGTAGCCCAGGATGGGGCCGCAGTTCGCGGCGTACAGCTCCTCGAAGCGGTGCCGCCGCTCATCCGGCCCGCCGGGTTGCGGGTATCTCAAGGTTGCTCCCTTCGACACCCGCAACATGTCCGCAGCACGCCGAGCATTTCAGGACGCGCGGCTGCCAGCCCGGTGCGGCTCGGCGCCCAGCTAGTCGCCTAGCTCGGCCCGGCGGCGCGTCACGAACTCCTCGAGTTCCTGCTTGATCGCCGCGTCGAGCGGCGGCTGCTGGTACTCATCCAGCGTCTTGGCGCAGATCTCCGAGGCGCGCGCGGTGGCGTCCTTGCCGCCCTGCTTCAGCCAGCGCTCGTAGTTCGCCGTCGACGACAGCAGCGGCCGGTAGAAGCACTCCCGGAACCGTTCCATCGTGTGCGCGGCGCCGAGGAAGTGCCCGCCGTGCCCGACCTCCTCATGCGCGCCGAACGCCAGCGACGCCTCGTCGATCTCCAGCGGCGTGAATTCCACCCGCAGCATCCGCAGCAGCTCGATGTCCACGATGAACTTCTCGTAGCAGGAGACCAGGCCGCCCTCGAGCCAGCCCGCCGCGTGCATCACAAAGTTGGTGCCGGCCAGGAACGTGGGCAGCAGCGTCATCAGCGACTCGTAGGCGGCCTGAGCGTCGCAGGTCTGGCTGGCGTTCAGCCCGCCGCCGGTCCGGAACGGCAGCCCGAAGTGCCGCGCAAGCTGCCCGGTGCACAGCAGTCCGATCCCGGACTCGGGGGTCCCGAACGACGGCGACCCGGACTGCATGTCGATGTTGGAGAGGAACGAGCCGAAGATCACCGGGCAGCCCGGCCTGATCAGCTGGGCCAGCGCGATGCCGGACAGCGCCTCGGCGAGCTGCTGCACCAGCGCGGCCGGGATCGTCACCGGCGACATGGCGCCCATCAGCAGGAACGGCGTCAGCACCACGGGCTGGTTCGCCGCGCAGTACTCGAACTGGGCGTCCAGCATCCGGTCGTCCCAGCGCAGCGGGGAGTTGCAGTTGATCAGCGAGATCGTGGCCGGGGTGGCCTCGATCGCCTCGCGCCCGCCGAACAGGATCTCGCTCATCCTGATCGTGTCGGCGGCGTTCGGGCCGGACACCACGTTGCCCATGTAGATCTTGTCGGTGAGCGTCTGCAGCGTGTAGATCATGTCCAGGTGCCGGGAGTCGAGCGGCGCGTCGTTCGGCTCGCAGATCACGCCGCCGGCTGAGTCCAGCTGCGGAAAGGACTGGGACAGCATGCACAGCCGGCGGAAGTCATCCAGCGTGGCGTCCCGCCGCACGTCGCCCTCGCGGACGAACGGCGACCCGTAGACCGCGCTGAACACCATCTCGTCCCCGCCGATGTGCACGCTGTTCGCCGGGTTGCGCGCCTGGACGTCGAACTCCCGCGGCGCCTTGGCCACCTGCTCGAGCACGAACTCCGGGTCGAGGAAGACCACCTCGCCGTCCACCTTCTGGCCCGCCTTGCGGAACAGCTCCACGGCCTCCGGCTTGGCGAACTGCACCCCGATCTCGGAGACGATGCGCCGCCATCCGGCGTCAAGGACGCCCACGGCGTCCGGAGAGAGGATCTCGTAGCGCGGCATGCGGTTACGGAACATGACCACCTCTCTATTGCGGAGCTTGCTCCGCAGCGGGGGGTTGAAAGGGGGTCGTCCCCCCCAGGGCTAACGCCGTCCGGCGCTTGACCCTGCACAAAGCCCAACTTAGGATCACATCGTAGAACAGAGTTCCGTAACATGGAACTAACCCGGGAGGAACCCGGAGGGAACCACTTTGGCCAGCCCGAACGGTACGCAGGCGGTCGATCGGGCAGCGCAACTGCTGATCGAGGTCGTGCACTGTGCAGGCCCGGTCACGTTCACGGAGCTGACCTCGGCCTCCGGCCTGGCCAAGAGCACGACCTCGCGGCTGCTGATGGCGCTCGAGCGCAACGGGCTGGTGCAGCGGGACAGCAAGGGCGGGTTCCGGCCCGGTGAGGTGTTCGTCTCCTATGCCTGGCGCAGCGGCGCCGAGGCCGGGCTGATCCCGGTGGCGCAGCCGTTCCTCGAGCGTCTCGGCGATGCCACCGGCGAGACCATCAACCTCGGCGTGGCCAGCCGCGGGCTGGTGGAGCAGATCGCGCAGGTGGACAGCACCTACATGATTGGCGGGACGAACTGGGTCGGCCTGTCGGTGCCGCTGCACTGCTCGGCGCTCGGCAAGGTGCTGCTGGCCCACGACGCCGCGACGCTGCCGCCCGGTCGCCTGGCCCGCCGCACCGGGCACACGATCACCAGCCGCGAGGCGCTGGCAACCGATCTGACCGAGGTGCGCCGCCGCGGCTACGCGGTGACGAATGAGGAGCTGGAGCCCGGCCTCGTCGCCGTGGCCGCTCCGGTCTACCGCGACGGGGCGACCGTCGTCGCGGCGCTGTCGGTGTCCGGCCCGGCGAGCCGGCTGCCCAAGACCAGGATCCCCCAGATCGCCGCACGGTGCATGACCGAGGCCAACGCCCTGTCCGCCGTGCTCGGCTACCACCCGGCCCGACGTCAGCAGCAGCAGAAGGAAGGTGCCGCGTGACCCGAGACGAGCTCCTGAAGCAGCTCTACGACTTCACCCTGGTCGGCAACGGACCCGAGGTGCTCAGCCTGACCCACCAGGGCCTCGACATGGGGCTCGGCCCCGAGGCACTGCTGTACGAGGCGCTGATCCCGTCCCTCGAGGAGGTCGGCGCGCGGTTCGAACGCGGCGACTTCTTCGTGCCGGAGATGCTGATCGCGGGCAAGGCGATGGCGGGCGCGCTGGAGATCCTGCGGCCGCTGCTGGCCGAGACCGGCGCCCAGACCATCGGCAAGATCGTCATGGGCACGGTCAAGGGCGACGTGCACGACATCGGCAAGAACCTCGTCAACATCATGTTCGAGGGCGCGGGCTTCGAGGTGATCGACCTGGGCGTGCAGGTCGCGCCCGAGAAGTTCATCGACGCGATCAGGGAGCACCAGCCCGACATCGTCGGCTTCTCCGCGTTCCTGACCACGACCATGCCGATGTTCAAGGCCAACATCAACGCGCTGCAGAAGGCCGGCATGCGCGACCAGGTGATCGTGATGGTAGGCGGCGCGCCGGTGACCCAGGAGTACGCGGACGTGGTGGGCGCCGACGGTTACGCCTCGGACGCCTCGGCCGCCGTGGTCAAGGCCAAGGAACTGCTGCGCCATCGACGTGCGATGGCGCCCGCTTAGAGGGAGCTCGGATGGAGACGGTCCTGCGCTCGGCCAGCCGGGAACTGAGGATCGGCGGGGAGAACCCGTTCTGCATCGTCGGCGAGCGGATCAACCCCACCGGGCGCAAGATCTTCCAGGAGCAGCTGCGCAGCAACGACCTGTCCAGGATCGAGATCGACGTCGCCCAGCAGGTCGCGGGCGGCGCGATGATGCTCGACGTCAACATGGGCGCGCCGCTCGCCGACGAGACCGAGCTGATGGTCGCGGCGGTGAAGCTGATCCAGAGCGTTTGCGACCTGCCGCTCTGCCTGGACTCCTCGATCATCGAGGTGCTCGAGGCCGGGCTGACCGCTTACCAGGGCAAGGCCCTGGTCAACTCCGTGACCGCGGAGGACGAGCGGCTCGACGCGATCCTGCCGCTCGTGCACGAGCATGGCGCGGCCGTGATCGCGCTGCCGAACGACGAGGAGGAGATCCCGGAAGACCCGCGGCGCCGGCTGGAACTCGTGCGCAAGATCGTGGACGTGGCCACCGGCAAGTACGGCATCCCGCTCGAGGACATCGTGATCGACCCGCTGGCCATGCCGGTCGGCGCGGACACCTCGCTGGTGCTCAGCACGCTGGAGACGATCCGGCTGGTTCGCGACGAGTTCGGCCTGAACATGACGCTCGGCGCCTCCAATGTCTCGTTCGGGATGCCCGACCGCGCCTCGATCGGCTCCGCGTTCCTGCCGATGGCCATCCTCAGCGGGCTGACCAGCGCGATCATGGATGCCCGCTCGCCGCAGCTGGTCCGCGCGGTCAAGGCAGCCGACCTGCTCACGAACAGGGACGCGTGGGGCGCGAACTGGATCGCCGCGCACCGGGCCGCCCAGGCGCTGGCCCAGGCGGCCACGTGACGTCCACGGCCGCTGACCCAGCGGTCGGTCTGCCCGCCCGCGTCGACCTGGAGTTCCAGCCCAGCGGGACGCGGGTGCGGGTCCCGCCCGGCGTGACCCTGTTCGACGCCGCGAGCTGGAACGGCATCGCGATCGACTCCACCTGCGGCGGCCACGGCACCTGCAAGAAATGCAAGATCAGGATCGTTGGCGGCGCCGTGCCCGTCTCGCCGCTCGACGGCCGGGCATTCTCACCGGACGAGCTGCGGGACGGCTGGCGGCTGGCCTGCCGGGCGGAGGCAGCGACCGACCTGCAGATCGAGGTTCCGCCGCTGGTCACCAGGCCGAAGGCGGCCACCGTGGGGGTCGGCAGGCAGGTCATCCTGCGCCCGGCAGCCCAGAAGCGGTACCTGGAGCTGCAGGAGCCGTCCCTGTCCGACCAGCGGACGGACATCGAGCGGATCCTCGACGCGCTCGACGACCTCGAGCTGCGGGTCGACCTCGGCGTGGTCCGTTCGGTCGGCCAGGTGCTCCGCGCCGCCGACTGCAAGGTGACCGCGGTCATCGGGGACGACGTGCTGATCGACGTGCAGCCCGGCGACACCACCGCACGGCTGTACGCGGTCGCGTTCGACCTCGGCACCACCACGGTTGTGGCCACGCTGCTCGACCTGGCGACCGGCACGCCGCTGGCGGTCGCGTCGATGCTGAACAAGCAGCAGCCGTTCGGCGCGGACGTGATCACGCGGATCAGCGCGATCATGATGGAGCCCGCCACGCTCGCGACGCTGGCCGGCCTGGCCCGCGAGACGCTGGCCGAGCTGACCGCCGACGTTTGCGAGCAGGCCGGGGTCGACGCCGCCGACGTCTGCGAGGTGGCGCTGGCCGGCAACGCGACCATGACGCACATCGCGCTCGGCATTGACCCCGAACCGCTCGGCGTGGCGCCGTTCATCATGGCGGCCCGCCAGTACCCCGAAGTGCTCGCCGCGACCGACCTTGGTTTGCCCGTGCATCCCCGGGCCCGCGCGTTCCTGTTCCCCGCCTTCGGCGCTTATGTCGGCGGGGACATCACCGCCGGTCTGCTCGCCTCGGGCATGGACCGTGACGCGCGCACCCGGCTGTTCGTGGACATCGGCACGAACTGCGAGATCGTGCTCGGCAACCGGGACTGGCTGCTGGCGACCGCGGCCCCGGCTGGCCCGGCGTTCGAGGGCGCGGCGATCCGGTGCGGGATGCGCGCAGCCGACGGCGCGATCGAGGTGGTCTCGATGACACCGGCTGGGGTGGAGCTAAGAGTCATCGGGGACGCCGAGCCAGCCGGGCTGTGCGGCTCCGGCCTGGTGGACGCCGTGGCCAGCCTGATCGGCGTCGGGCTGCTCGACCGGTCCGGCCGGTTCGCGGGTGAGGAGCAGGCGGCCGGGATCGCGCCCGGGCTGGCGGGCCGGCTGACCACGCTCGGCGCCGAGCGGGTCTTCGTGCTGCACTGGCTCGGCGAGCCCGGTGACGTGGCGCGGTCTATCTATCTGTCCCAGCGCGACGTGCGCGAGCTGCAGTTCGCCAAGGCAGCGATCGCGACCGGCTGGAACATCCTGCTGGCCGAGGCCGGGCTGGCGCCCGGCGACATCCAGCAGGTGCTGCTGGCCGGCTCGTTCGGCAGCTACCTGTCGCCGGCGAACGCGATCAGGCTCGGCCTGGTCCCCCGGATGCCTGCGGCCCGGGTGGTCAGCGCGGGGAACGTGGCCGGCGAAGGCGCGAAGATGGCGCTGCTCTCGGTCCGCGAGCGGGCCGGGGCCCTGGCGCTGCAGGAGGAGGTGAGGTATGTCGAGCTCTCCGACCGCAGCGACTTCAACGACGCGTTCGTGGACCAGCTCCAGTTCCCAGAGTAAGGCTGGTGGCGCGGCCACCGTTGCAGTCGCTGCCGCGCCAACCCCCGAGCGCACCGTCACCGCCGCGCCAACCTCCAACCCCGCGGTTGCCGTAATCGCCTGCGGTGCGCTCGGCACCCACGTCCGCGAGATCACCGCGCGGCGCGGCTGGCAGGTCGAGGTGCATACCCTTCCGTCGCTGCTGCACAACCACCCGGAGCGGATCGCCCCGGCCGCCGAGCGCCTGGCCCGCGAGCTGCAGGCGCGCGGGCTGCGGGTCGCGCTCGGTTACGCGGATTGCGGCAGCTACGGCGCGCTGGACGGGCTGTGCGAGCGGCTGAACCTGCGCCGCCTCCCCGGGCTGCACTGCTACGACGTATTCGCCGGCCCCGACCGGCTGCGCGAGATGTTCGAGCGCGAGCCGGGGACCTACCTGCTCACCGACTTCCTGGTGCGCAGCTTCCGCCGCTCGGTGCTGGCCGAGCTGGGCCTCAACACATACCCGGAACTATGGCCGGACTACTTCGGCCACTACCGGCGTCTGGTCTGGCTGGCGCAGTCACGCGACGACGCGCTCGACGCGGAGGCCACAGCGGTCGCCGAAATGTTCGGGCTGCCGCTGACCGTGCTCGACGTCGGCACCGGCGGCCTGGAGCGCGAGCTGGCGCTGCTGCTCGGCGACGCCGCCGTCGCTCGGCCGGTTGCCGCGGACGCCGCGGACGGCGCGGACGGCGCGCCGTGATCCGCGGCGGGCTCGCGCGGGTGGCGCCGCTGCTGCAGCGGCCCAGGTACGAGGTGTTCCCGGCCAAGAGCACCGAGGAGACGGTGCTCGAATGGGTGCCGACCGACCTGACCGTCACCGTGACCGCGTCCCCGGCCAAAGGGCTCGACCCGACCCTCGACCTGACCGAGCGGCTGACCGCCCGGGGGTACCGCGTGGTCCCGCACGTGTCCGCCCGCCTGGTGCGCGACGATGCCCATCTCGCCGACATCGTGGCCCGCCTCACCGCGTGCGGCGTGGACGACGTGTTCGTTCCGGGCGGTGACGCCGATCCGCCGGCCGGCCGCTTTGACAGTGCGCTGGCCCTGCTCGACCGGCTGGCCGAGATGGGCCGCCCGTTCTCCCGGGTAGGGGTCACCGGCTACCCGGAAAGCCACCCGAGGATCGACGACGACATCACGATCCAGGCGATGTGGGATAAGCGGCAGCATGCCGCCTACCTGGTCAGCAACCTCTGCTTCGACCCGGCCACGCTGCGGCACTGGATCCGCCGGGTGCGGGCGCGCGGCGTCACGATGCCGATGTTCATCGGCATCGCCGGGCCGGTGGACCGGGCGCGGCTGCTGCGGATGGCCACCAAGGCGGGCGTCGCCGAGTCGGCCAGGTTCCTGACCGGGCACACCGAGTGGCTGCTGCGCCTGGGCACGCCGACCGGATACAACCCCGGCCGGCTGCTGGAACGGACCGGGGCCACCCTCGCCGACCCCGCCTCGGCGGTGGAGGGCCTGCACGTATTCACGTTCAACCAGGTCCGCCAGACCGAGCAATGGCGGCGTTCGCTGCTCGACCGGATCGCCGCACGCGGTCAGCGGCCCGCCTGACTCACGGGAACTGAGCCGTCGCGGCGGCCGTGGGGAGCACGCCGCCCGGCAGCGGGCCGGCCGCGCTCAGCGTCACGAAGCAGGCGCGGCCCGGCTTGGGCAGCACCTCGAGCTGCGCGGCGTGCAGCGTGCCCGAGGTCGTCGACGTGAGGGTGTACCCGACCTGCACGCCGGGGACGCCGCCGATCTTGACCTCGCTGACCGTGACGTGCTGGGCGTGCAGGACCTGGGGCAGTTCCTCCTTTGCTGACTCGCGCAGCAGCGGGACTCCCGCGCTTCCGGTCTCCGACGTGCCGGATTTGGAGCAGTAGGCGTTGATGTTCGTCGCGAAATGGCCTGGCGAGCTCGAGGCGGACTTGAGATCGGCGGCAAAGATCGCCTTCAGCTTGATCAGCGCCTGCAGGTTCTGCGAGAGCGTTGCCTGGCTGACTCCCTTGAGCCCCATTTGGTTGAGCGCCTGCTTCAGGTTCAGCTTGGCCAGGTTGACGGTCGCCCAGGAACTCGGGATCGCTATGGATATGCCCTGCGTGGTTCCGCCGACTCGCTGATAACCAGCCGGAACGCTCGTCGACGCACTGGTCTGGAAGGAGCCGGTGGTCGAGGGAGGAGCAGAGCTCGCGGCGGCCGCGGCACCGGACGCAGCGACCGCGGCGGCCAGCCCGATCGCGGCAGCGCAGGCAACCAGGAATGAGCGGAATGAGCCTCTCACACGTCCCCCGTTCTCGTCGGCCCCGGCATCAAGCCCCCGGGGCAACCCCCGGCAACCGTGCATTAGGGTGCTGCACGTGACTGTGCCCCGCGTGGCCGTCGGCCCTGAACTCGCTGAATACGCCGAGAAGGCGATCCGTGACGGCGGCGGCGAACCCGTCGCCGCCGACGCCAGCCCCGACGCGCTTGTCTGGCTCATGCCAGGCGACATGGATGGCCTGCGTGCCGCGCTCGCAACGGCGAGTTCCGCGCGCTGGGTGCAGCTCCCGTTCGCCGGCATCGAGAAGGTGACCGCGGCGGGGCTGCTCGACCCCGGCCGGACCTGGACATCGGCCAAGGGCGCCTACGCCGAGCCGGTCGCCGAGCATGCCCTCGCCCTCGCCCTGGCCGGATTGCGCTTGCTGCGGCGGCGCCTCACGGCCCGTTCCTGGGGGAAACCGGGTGGTATCAGCCTGTACGACCAGCCGGTCACGATCCTCGGCGGCGGAGGGATCACCGCCAGCCTGCTCGAACTGCTCGCGCCGATGCGGGTCAACGCGACCGTGGTGCGCAACCGGCCAGAGCCGGTCCCCGGTGCGGTCAGGACCGTGGGCCAGGCCGACCTGCACGAAGCGCTGGCGGGCGCTCTGGTCGTGTTCCTCGCCCTGGCGCTCACGCCGAGCACCGAGCACATCATCGGGGCCGCCGAGCTGGCGGCCATGCGTCCCGATGCCTGGCTGGTCAACGTGGCCCGCGGGCGGATCGTCGACACCGACGCCCTGGTCGAGGCGCTCACCAAGGAAAGCATCGGCGGCGCCGCCCTGGACGTCACCGACCCCGAGCCGCTGCCGGACGGCCACCCGCTCTGGGATCTCGAGCGCTGCATCATCACCCCGCACACCGCGGACACCATGGAGATGATCATGCCCCTGCTCGCCCACCGTATTCGGGACAACGTGGCCCGATTTGCCGCGGGCGAGCCCCTGATCGGCCAGGTCGACCCGACCCTCGGCTACTAGACGTCGTTACCTGGTCTGGTCATCCAGCTCGGCCCCTGGCGCGTTGGCCTTGACCGACTCGATCCCCTTGAGCGCCGACTCCCGGCTCTCGTACGCCTCGCTGGTGGCGATCACTTGACCGTTCCCCGCCACCAGGTTGAAGTGGAATTTCCCTGTTGTGCCCTTCTTCAGCACGAACTTGCCCGCCATCTGCTGCTGCTCCTCTGCTAAGTGCTTGTGGGCTTACTGCCGCTGGCCACCCTGGTCCTGGCCCTGCTGCCCCCCAGCGGCGCTGTCATCGCCATGCTGGCCACCAAATTCCTTCTCCGCGAACTCTTTGCCTTCCTTCTCCGCGGCCTGCTCCCCCTCCTTGACCTGCTGGGGGTGCTGCTGCGCTTCCTTTTCGGCCTCATCCTTCAGCTTGTCGAAGTCGCTGGCCATGGCCCCTCCATTCCGGCTGCTGCCGCGCTGGCGGCGCCTGTAAGGCCTGGCGCCTACCCTCCGCTGGAGGAACGACACCTCTGCGGACCACTCATCGGCGAGGGCATCATGAGCATGTTGTTCGCTCCGTACGTGCGGCACGTCCTGCACGGCAGCAGCCAGGCGTACGGCCTGGTCGCGGCAGTCCAGGCGATCGGCGGGCTCGCCGGTGGGGTGATCGCAGCTTCCGTGGGCCGCCGGATTTCAGCTTCGCAGCTACCCGGCTGGGGCGCTGTCGCGTTCGGGGCGGTGGACCTGGGCATCTTCCTCTACCCACTCGGCTACGTCGCGGTGTGGCCGGCCGCGGTGGGCATGGTGATCGTGGGGGTTCCCGGCGCGCTGACGATCGCGGGCGCGATGACGCTGTTCCAGCGCAGCACCGACGACGGGCTCCGGGGACGCGTGTTCGGCGCCCTGGGCGCGGTTGAGGGCATCGCGATCCTGGCCGGGACGCTCTGCGCCGGATTCCTCGGCCAGGCCGTCGGCATCATCCCGGTGCTGGC
>Ga0209333_1000439_pt1 | contig 23129 bp, 23 predicted proteins | sample BlaSpr_A8_OM2_O3_FD_187982 | JGI IMG/M metagenome (GOLD analysis project Ga0209333, IMG submission 187982) | Forest soil microbial communities from Thunder Bay, Ontario, Canada - Black Spruce, Ontario site 2_A8_OM2_O3 (SPAdes) (version 2) | ecosystem: Environmental > Terrestrial > Soil > Boreal... | reverse complement strand
CGGTGCTGCGGGTATATCCCAAGGGCACGGCAGCGGAGGAAAATTCGTTCCAAGCCCGGCTGCAAAGCGGCCGCCAGGGCGAGGAACGGCATTTCGAGCAGGTGGCGAGCGCCTTCGGCGCCCATGGCGAGAGCGTGCGCAACGCCGCCGATCTGCCTGCTGCGATCGACGGCTGCCTCGCCGCGCTGAAGGAGGGCCGCGCCGCGGTGCTGACGGCGCAAGTCACGCCGCTTTAGGGCTAATCGCGACCGGTTATTGCCGCGCCCGCCTTGTGTCGCCCGTGCCGATGGCGCTCGACGCCGCGGTGGCGGAATCCTTCGGCAAGGCGGCAAGCGCGGATTTCACCTGCGCGTTTTCGCGTTCCACGTAGCGGTAGAATCGGTCATAGAACGCGGCGAAGTCGTGTTGCGAAGCGGTCGAACCCAGCAGGGACGGCGACTTGCCGGGACCGCGCGCGCCGTCCTGTTTCACATACCAGGCAACCGGCTTTTTATCGGCCAGGATGGTTTGATAAAGCCCGGCGAAATAGGCCAGATTGTCGCGCAGGTCGAGATAGCGCGGATCGGCCATGATCGCGTCCATCCGCCGGTGATAGGGCTCGATGACCGGCCAATCGTAGAACATCAGGTTGAGATCGGTGTCGTAGACCTCGTTGTTGGGCCTGGCGCGCACGATCGACGCGAGCGCACCCGGCCCGGTGGGCAGCCAATCCTCGCGCATCAACGATTGCCGCGCCATCGGATCGGCGTAGAGCGCGAGCGGATTGGTCAGCGGCAGATCGTTGGTGCGCTCGAGCTGATTGATGAATTCATTCTTCGGCACCGGGAAATCGAAAGCGGCGAAGGCGATGAACCGCCCGGGCGTGTAGCTGTCCCATACTCCGGCGGCAGCCAAGGCGTTGTGCGTCAGGTAGGAACAGTTGTCCCGCACCACGTTCCACACGAATTCGGTCTGGCCGCTTTTGTAGGTGTCATTCAGGCCGTTCAGATAATCGACGATCGCGGTCATTTTTTCACGGTCCAAGGGGACGCGCGCGCAATAACGGTCGCGGCCGAAGTCGATCGCGTAATCGGTGGAGATCGAAACTTCGTATTTGTAGTCGGCCCGCGACCAGCCGGACGGCATGTCCTTGAAGACTTCGTCGTGGAATTCCACCCCGTCGTAAATGCCCATGGCTTTGGCGCGATCCTGGGTCTGGCGATAGACCGCGCGCGTCAACCGCGCCGTGGCGTCCAGGCCGCCGTTGAAGAAGAAATCGCGGCCGTCGGTTGCCACCCAGTTCGCGTTCTTGAAATGCGCGTTGACGCTGATGCCGACGCCCTGCTGATCCGGCGGCGTGCCCGGATCGCAGATTTCCAATGTCGGATAATGGGCGTCTTTTTTCCGACACACGCCGTTCAAATAAAGCACCGCGTGGCCGCCGGATTCCCCGCGAATGTCGGCGCCGAAGCCGGTCTTTTTGAGGATTTGAGAGACGGCGCAAACTTCTGCATAATAGGGGTAGAGCGAGGAATAGGGGTCCGCCTCGCCAGCAATGGCGGCTGGAAGGGCCGCAAAGCAACAGGGGAAGGCGACCAGGAAAAGGAACGCCTTCGCTTTCGCCGCCAAGCCGCCGTGGTTTTCCTTCGTGCCGGCCATTGACGGCATACTAACACGGTCGGCGATGGCGCTTGAAGTCATCCATGGAGGCGGGGGTATGGTCGATTTCGCGCGGTTTTCAACATTCGAGGTTTGAATGTCCGAGGCACTGGACGAAACGGAATGCGACGTGCTGGTGGTCGGCGGCGGGCCCGCCGGATCGACGGTGGCGGCGCTGCTCGCCCAGCGCGGCGAACGCGTCGTATTGGTGGAAAAGGAGAAGCATCCGCGGTTTCACATCGGCGAATCGCTGTTGCCGCTCAACCTGCCGCTGATCGAGCAATTGGGCGTCGGCGAGGAGATCCGGCGAATCGGCATGGTCAAATACGGCGCCCAGTTCGTCTCGAACCTTCACCAGAAGGCGGTCGAATTTGAATTCGCCAACGCCTGGGACAAGAACTTTCCTTACGCCTATCAGGTGCGGCGTTCGGAATTCGACCACATACTGTTGAAAAACGCCGCGGCCAAGGGCGCGACCGTGGTCGAGGAATGCCGGATCGCCGATGTCGATTTCCTGCCCGGCGGACAAGGCGTGCGCGTCGGGGGACGGACCAGCCAGGGAGAAACTCGCCTCTGGCACGCCAAATTCCTGGTCGACGCCACCGGCCGGGATACCCTGCTCGCCAACCGCTTCGGCATCAAACAGCGCAACCGCAAGCACGCCAGCGCGGCGATGTTCGCCCATTTCACCGGCGCCCAGCGCCTGACCGGCAAAGAAGAAGGTCACATCACCGTTTTCTGGTTCGAGCACGGCTGGTTCTGGTTCATTCCGCTGGCCGACGGCACGACCAGCATCGGCGCCGTGGGCTCGCCGCAATATTTCAAGACGCGCAAGACCGAACTGACCAAGTTCTTCATGGACACGATCGCGCTCGCGCCCGAGCTCGTCGAACGGCTTAAACACGCCGAGATGGTTTCGGCCGTGACGGCGACCGGCAATTATTCATACAAATGCACCCGCATGACCGGCGACAATTTCATCATGCTGGGCGACGCCTTCGCCTTCATCGATCCGTTGTTCTCGACCGGCGTTTATCTCGCCATGAACAGCGCTTTCCTGGGCGCGGATGTCGTGAGCACCTGCCTGCACGAACCGGCCGAGAGCAAGCGCGCCTGCGCGGCATTCGAAGCGGAAATCAGCCGCGCGATCGATCTCTACTCCTGGTACATACAGCGGGCGCCGACACCGGCGATGCGCCATTTGCTGATGGTCAAACGGAACATGTTCCGGATCGAGGAAGCCGTGCTCTCGGTCCTCGCCGGCGATATTTTCCGTCCCCTGCCCATCCGCCTCAAGCTGCTCGGCTTCAAGGCCGCGTATTACATCAACAGCCTGAGAATCCTGAAATCGAGCCTGGAGACCTGGAAAATGCTCCGGCGCATGCGCAAATCCGCGGCGGAAAACACCTAAGACCCCTCATGAGACGCGCCGCCCCTTCCATCGCCCGCGATGAGATCCCGTTTCCGCATTTCGGCATCGGCCGGAAGCTTTTGGACGGGTTGAGGCGCGGCTACGAATATGTCGCGTTCTACGCCCTGCTCGCCATTTTCGGCCTGGTCAGCCTGCTTTGGAGTGCGCTGGCGATCCTGCTCCATGCCGCGCTACCGCGCCGGCGGGGCGAGAAATTCGGGCAGTTCATGAACATGGCGGGCTGCCGCTTCTTCGTGGCCGCGATGGAAATGAGCGGTCTCATCAGATGCGACCTGCGCGCGCTTGACGAGCTGCGCCGCGACGGCGCCATCGTCATCGCGCCGAATCACCCCTCGCTGCTCGACGCGATTCTGGTCCTGTCGCGGCTGCCGCGCGTGGTGTGCATCACCAAACCCGGCATATGGAAAAACGCGTTTCTGTTGGGCGCGGCGAAGCTCGCCGGGTTCATCCACAACGACGCGCCGGTCCCGCTCGTCAGAGGCGCGGCCGCCCAGGCGCGCGCCGGCCATCATCTGCTGGTTTTTCCCGAGGGCACGCGGACGGTCCGCCCGCCGGTCAACGGCTTCAAGGGCGGTTTCGCGTTGATCGCAAAGCGGGCCGGGGCGCCGGTCCAGACGGTGTTCGTCGAAAGCAATTCCGCATTTCTCGGCAAGTCGTGGCCGTTCTTCAAGAAACCCGAATTTCCGCTGATCTACCGCATGCGCCTCGGCCGCCGATTCGAAATCAGCGGCGACCGCCGCGCATTCGTGGCGGAGCTGGAAGCGTATTACCGCCGAGAACTGAGCGCGAGAAAGCCGGTGTCGCCGTTCCCGGCATGACCCCGGCGTCGACGACGCATCTCGTTCTCATCCCCAGCTACAACACGGGCGACAAAATTCTTGAGACCGCCCGCGATGCCCGGCGCTATTGGGCACCGGTCTGGGTGGTGGTGGACGGCAGCACCGATGGCACCGCGAATGCCCTCGCCGAAATGGCGGCGCGCGATCCCGGCTTGCGCGTGCTGGTGCTGGCGCGCAACCAGGGCAAAGGCGCGGCGGTGCTGCACGGGCTGCGCGCGGCCCAGGCCGAAGGATTTACCCATGCTCTGTCCATGGACGCCGACGGCCAGCATCCCGCCCCGTCCATCCCCCAATTCATGGCGGCTTCGCAGTCCAATCCCGACGCGCTGATCCTGGGCGTGCCGGTGTTCGACGACAGCGCGCCGAAGCTGCGCGTCTACGGGCGCAGGGTCTCCAACGGCTGGGCCAATCTGGAAACGCTCTGGACCGGGATCGGCGATTCGCTGTGCGGTTTCCGGGTCTATCCGATTGCGCCGCTCTGCGCCGTGATGGAGCGGGTCAGGTGGATGCGGCGCTTCGATTTCGATCCCGAGGCGGCGGTGCGGCTGCGCTGGCGCGGCCTGAGGATCGTCAATCTTCCGGCGCCGGTTCGATACTTCCGGCCCGAGGAAGGCGGCGTATCGCATTTCTACTACGGACGCGACAACGCCCTGCTCGCCTGGATGCATCTGCGGCTGATGCTGGGATTCCTGTTGCGCCTGCCGATCCTGCTGATGCTACGGCTCAGATCATCGCGCCATTGATGGCGATGATCTGGCCGGAGATATAGGAGGCGCGGTCGGACGCCAGAAAAGCGACCAGTTCTGCGACTTCTTCCGGCGTGCCGGCGCGCTTCATCGGCACCAGCCGGTCGATCAATTCCCGGCCGAAGACGGCGTCCGCCATCGGCGACGCGATGATGCCGGGGGCCACGGCATTGACGGTGACGCCGCGGCTGGCCAGCTCGAGCGCGAGCGATTTGGTCGCGCCGTGGAGGCCGGCCTTGGCGGCCGCATAATTGGTCTGGCCAGGATTGCCGGTCAGCGCCGAAACCGACGACATGTTGACGATGCGCCCCCACCGCGTGCGGATCATGGGCAGCAACAGGGGCTGCGTGACGTTGAAGAAGCCGTTGAGCGAAACGTCGATCACCCGCGCCCATTGTTCGCGGCTCATGGCCGGCATGACCGCGTCGTCGTGAATGCCGGCGTTGTTCACGACGATCTGGATGGCGCCCGCCTCCAGCAACTGTTCGAGCGCGGCGCCGCAAGCCACGGCATCGGCGACATCGAAGGCGACCGCCTGCGCCGAGCCGCCCGCGGCGATTATCGCGGCCGCAACGCTCTCGGCCTGGGCGAGGCGGTGATTCGCATGGACCAGCACATGGTGCCCGTCGGCGCCGAGTTTCCGGCAGAGCGCCGCGCCGATCGCGCCGCTGCCGCCGGTCACCAGGGCGCGCTTCACGGCGATTCCGCATCAAGCAACACGGCGGCGCGGCCGCGCAGCAATGCGCGATCGCCGCAACCGAGCGCGAAATTGTAAATCACGCGGGTTTCGTCGCTGGAAAGTTTTTCGGCATCGATGGTGATGTCGTCCGCGAGATCATCGAGATAGGCCGTAAAACAGACCAGTTCGCGCACGCTGACCAGGTAGCCGCTGCGGGGTCGCCGCGCGATGCCGCCCGCCAGCATGCCGTGCGCCGCCATCGCCTGGCTGGCGTATTCGATGCCGCAGACGGCATGGAGCCGGCCGGCGCGGCGCAAGGGATTCGCCGGTGCGCGATGGCTCGATGCCACGCAGCGGATCGAATCCGCGTCCCAGCTCAGGATTCCGGCCAAGAGAGACATGGATCCGGCATGCGGGATCAGGGTGGCGATTGCGGCCGGGCCGATCATCATGCCGCTTGGCCGCCGCGGGATTGGGATCCGATGGGCGACACATCCACCACCACATGCTTGCCGCCCATATAGTCCACGGCGACCGTTTCCGGCGTGTGGCGCGCCAGCGCGGCCAGCAGCGGAAGGCTGCGTGCGGCGGGATTGCCGCGGCGCAGCTTTTCCAAAGCCGGGTCGGGCATGGGGGTTGATTCATTTCCCCCGCGCCGCAAGGCGATTGTCAGCCGGGCGAGCGAATGATCGGTGGCTTGCGGATTCAGGACCAAGGCGGTTGCAAATGACGAAACGACCGGCCGCGCGGTGTGCAACGGCTCGGGATAAGGCAGATCGTAGGCGATGAGCGCGACCGGCCGGCCCTCGTCCTTCGCCTGGGCGGCGGCATCGAGCAACCCCGCGGCGAAGCTTGCATCGTATCCGCAAAGCGCCGTGGTCGGCTCGCGCGAGCGGGTGGCGATGCTCCAGTAGCCCGCCGGCGCGTTGTGGACGGAATTATGGAACCGCGTCGGCGACACCTCGCGTTCGGGCGTCGCCAGCGCTTCGAGAATCTGGTGGATGGTGTCACCGTCGCCGCTCGACGAGGTGAACACCGTGGGCGTGACTGCGGCGTCGCGCCCGGCGTGGAAAATGGCTTCACTGCCGACCGCCATCGTCAGCTTGACGGTCGAAACCATGCGGCGCCGTTCATTCGCCGGCAACAGGGCTGAGGGCGGTACGACCACCGGCATGGACAGGTAAGGCCGAACGCCCGCCAGGACGGTGCGGCTCGACTCCCAGCCCTGCAGGCCGGGACCGCAAAGCCCCACGCCCTCGACATAGGCTTCGATCATGCGGCGCGTCCCAAGATCAGGCTGCAATTGCTGCCGCCGAAACCGAAGGAATTGCTCATCACACGATCGATCCGCGCCGGCTGGCTCTCGACGACATAGCGGCCGCGCAAGCTCGCATCCAGGTTTTGGGTGTTCGGGCTGCCGGGCAAGAGGCCGTGCCGGATGCTCAAGCTGGAGATGATTGCCTCGATGATGCCGGCGGCGCCGAGGGTATGGCCCGTCTGCCCCTTGGTCGAACTGCACGGCGTTTCGACGCCGAACAGGCCGGTTACCGCGATGTCTTCGGCCGCGTCGCCGGGCTTGGTGGCGGTGCCGTGCAGGTTGATGTAGTCGATGTCCTTCGGCGCGAGATTAGCGGAAGCGAGCGCGCGTTCCATCGCCAGGCGCGCGCCGACGCCTTCAGGGTGGGGCGACGACATGTGGTAGGCGTCGTTGCTTTCCCCCACGCCGAGCAGCATCACCGCATCTTCCGCTTCGCGCTCGGTCGGCTTCTCGAGCAGAGCGAAACCCGCCCCTTCGCCGATCGAGATGCCGTCGCGCTCGCGGTCGAACGGGCGGCAAGGCGCCGTGGACAGCAGGTTCAGCGATTGAAACCCGTAGAGCGTGGTCAGACACAGCGAATCGGCTCCGCCGACGATGGCGGCGTCGCACAGCCCCGACGCGATCATGCGCGCGGCGGTGCCGAAGACCTTGGCGGTCGTGGCGCAAGCCGAAGACAACGCCACGGCCGGCCCGTCGAGATCGAGATGTTCCGACACGAAACCGGCCACGGAGAACGTGTTGTGCGACCGGGCGTAGTCGAACGCGGCGGGCAGCCTGCCGGTCGCGCTGTTGCGCTGGCGATAGGCCAGTTCGGTTTCAAGAATTCCCGAGGTGCTGGTGCCGACGAAGACGCCAATCCGGTCCAGCCCGTATTTCTCCCGCGCGGCCGCGACGTTGCGGGCGAACCCCTCTTGTTCCAAAGCCCGCAGGGCGACGCGGCTGTTCCGGCACGCCGCCGCATGAATGTTAGCCGGGTCGTCAATACCGGGGATTTCGCCGACATAGGTGGGCAACTTCGCGGTTTCGAACCGGCAAGGAGCCAGGCCGGTCTTGCCGGTGCGCAAGGCGTCCAAAGTGGCTTCGAGCCCGTCTCCCAGGCTGCTGACGATGGAGAAACTGCTGAGGACGAGAGGCTGCAATTTCGTTTTCCGCGCGGCTGATCCGGTGGGACCTTTATGGCTGTTGCCGGATTTTAGCCGCGACGGGCGACAATGAACAGAAGCTTGGCCGCCTCTCAAAACCCGGCCCGAGGCGCGCCGTCTTCGGGAGCCGAGAGGATGGCGGAGAAGATCAGGCTCAGTATCGCACCGATCGCCACCGTCGTGCCGATGCCGTGAAGAACCGGGATGCGCGAAAGGGCCAGCACGCCGAAGCCGATCACGGTGCAAAGATTGGCGAGCACCAGCGAGACGATGATCCGCTCGCGATGCTGGAGCGCGCTCAGCTCGCCGCCGGAATCCCGCCTTTCGAAGAACAACGCATAGTTGGAGCCGACGCCCACCACCAGCAGAAGCCCCACCAGGTTGAAAATGGAAAGCTTGTCGCCGGTGGCAGTCAACAGCGCGACGGTGACGATGACGGAAGCGACCAGCGGACCGATCACCGCGAAAACGCGCCGCGGCGAACGGAAACTCAGGAAGAGCAACGCCACGATCGCCAACGCGCCCAGGAGCGCCAGCAAGAGCGCCTGGTGGCGATAGGTCTGGTAGAGCCGGTCGGAATCGCCCTTGAGATCGAGCAGCAGGATGCCGCCTTGGCCGGACGCCGCGATTTCGGATTTGAGGCGATCGGCATCGGCCACCCCGCGCAAGGGCAGCAACGCGGCCCAGTCCTCGCCGCGGCGGATCAAGAGCCCGTCGAGCTTGGCCGCGAGATTGGTGCCGTTCAGGCTGTCCCGGTCGAGCAAGGGCTGGGTCTTGGCGGCAACCGCATCGGCGAGGAAGGGCCCGAAGGTATCGGCGCGGAACGGCGAGCCGGCCAGCGCCTGAAGAAGATTGGCGCGCAATATCGCTCCGTCGGGGATGGCGGCCTGACGCGCTTGTTGCGCCACCGTGCTGGGCAGGTAGCGGGAGGGCGAGTCGAAGCCCGCCAAGACGCCCTCCCCGGCCATCCGCTGAAGCAGCACCCCGAGCGTCTCGCTGGCCGCCAGCGCCTGCTGTTCGTCGGGCGCGTTGACGACCGCCATATAGCGCACGTCGGGCGCGCCCAGATCGCGGCGCAATTCCTGGTCGAGCAGCTGATCGTGTTGCGAGACCGGGCTCAAACTCGACAATTCATCGTCCCACAGATCGCCGTGCCGGAACGCCACCAGGGACGCTGCCGCCAGGACCAAGACCAGCAGCGGATAGCGCAAAGCGCGGGCGCGCGTCGCCAACCGCATGATGACCGGACCGAACAGGGTCGAGCGCAGGGTGGCGAAATCCCTGCGCAGCAATGCGGGCAGCACCCAGCGGGTGACGCTGACGGCGACAATCAGGCCGACGATGGAAAACAATCCCAATTGCGCCAGGCCGCGAAAGCTGGACAGCAGCATGGCGCTGAAGCCGCACACCGAGGTCAACACGCCGAGGCGCAGCGTCGGCCAGATGCGCGGCAGGGTTTCCTCGGGCGGGCTGCCGGGCGCGGTTTGGGTAAAGAGGTAAATGGCGTAATCGACCGCCTCGCCGATCAAGGTGACGCCGAAGCCCAAGGTGATGCCGTGCACCGAACCGAAGCCGAGGCTGACCGCGGCAATGCCGACGAGCGCGCCGGTCGCCACCGGCAGCAGCGCCAGCACCAGCATCAAGGGCGAGCGATAAACCAGCAGCAGCAGACCCGCCACCGCCAGCGTCGCGAGGATCGAAAGCCGGAACGCGTCCTGTTTCACCTGGTCGCGGATGCGGACCGAGAATACGCCGGGGCCGCTGGTCAGCAGGTGCGTGTCCTGCGAACCGGGCGTCGCCTGCTTGGCCGATTGCAGGGCGTTGTCGATCAGCAGCAGATCATGTTGCTGCGCGTCGGCGTCGAAGCCCGGCGCGCTGGTCTGGATCACCAGCAGAACGCGGCTGCCGTCCGGCGAGAACCAGACGCCGTCGCGCGAGGCTGGCCGCTCCTCGCCCTGGAATTGCCCGATCACATGCAGCATTTCTCCCGTCGGATCCGCCGGCAACGTGGCTTTGACCAGCAACCCCGCCGCCGAGCCCAGCAATTGCAGATCGTTGTCGAGCGCCCGGCGCAGGGCATCCGGCGCGAAATGCCCGGGCGCGACAGCGGGACTGAGTAGATAGCGGTTGCGCCACAGAAAATCGTGGTCCTTCGCCATGCCCTGATCGTCGCCGTTGTTGACCGAGACGAAATCGGGGTCCTGGCGCAATTGGGCAGCCATGTTCTTGCTGAGCGGCGCCAGCACCGAAGGCGGGGCATCTTCGACCGCGACCAGGATCAGGCGCGACACCACGCCGTCGCGCAATTGCTGCACCAGGATTTCCTGCGCCGCCGAAGGCGAGCGCGGCAGGAAAGTGGACAGATCGGCGCTGAACCGAGATTCGCCGACGATGACGATGCAGGCGAGCACGCCAACCAGCCAGAGGCCGATGCGCCAGAGGTTTTTCCGGTTCACGGGCGGTCCGGCTGGACGGTCATGACGGACCGGTCGCCGCCGGTCTCGAAGGTTTCGATGGTCTCGATCTGGTGGTTCTTTCCGGTGATGCGGATCGAGCTGACCATCGCCTGGACTTTGGGGTCGCGCGGTTGCAACAGCAGGATCCAGCCCGGGAGGCTGCCTTGCAGGCTGACCGCGTAGAAGCGGCTCAGGGTTTCGCCATCTCCCGCCAGGGTCGCGCGGATGCCTTCGACGATCGCGCCGATTTCCGGATAATCGGGCAATGCCATGGTGCGGCTTTGGCCGTCGGGGCCGCCCTCGATGACGAGGCTTTCGCGGTCGACCACCAGCCTTTCCGGTTTGGGTTGTTCGGTATTCTTCTCGAGATGGTCGGGCGCGACATAGATCAGCGTGCCGGAGGATTCGAGCGGTTGGTTGAGCATGCGCAGATATTTCCGCTCGACGAACTTCGCCTGCGACTGCTTGACGGATTGGAGATCGAGCATGATGCGCTGCAATTCGGCGTCGGATCCGGCATGGCCGACGGTATTGTCGGCGCGCGCGGGCGACGTCAGAAACGAGACCGCGGCCGCGCCAAGCAACGCCAGGATGAAGGCCGCGTTCCGGCGCATCGGCCTATTTCCAAAAGTCATAGAAGTTGAACCAGTTGTAGGGCGCCGAACGGCAGTAATGTTCGAGCCGTTTCACATAGTCGGCCAGGGCGCGCTTTGCCGCCGCGTCGCGCTCGCCGGCCGGCACCCCCGGCCAGTCGGTGAGACGTTCGAAATGGACGTCGTAGCGCCGGCCGCCCCGGTAAAGAGCGAACATCAGGACGATCGGGCGCCGCAGCATGGCGGCGATCTGGAACGGACCGACCGGAAACGCCGCCGCTTCGCCGAGAAAGGAAACGCGCGCCTGCCCTTCATGACCGAGACTCCGATCCGCGAGCATGCCGACAAAGCCGCCGCGCTCGATCGTCGCTTCGACCTTGAGCATGGAATCGGGCCGCCCCAGGGAAATGATCTCGATATTGTGTTGCGGGTTGATGGCGTTGAGCACCGAATTGATCTTGCGCGCATTCTCTTCGTACATGACGAGAACGACGCGCAGCTTGGGTTTTCGCGCGCCCAGGCTGCGCAACACCTCGAAACTGCCGAGATGCGCGCCCACCAACAGGCAGCCCTGGCCGCGCGCCAGCAATTCGTCGGAGAATTCCTCGCCGGTGATATGCAGGTCGAAGATATCCGTCTGGCCGTTGAGCAGAAAGATCCGGTCCAGCGCGCAGGCGGCGAAGGCGTGGTAATGGCGGAACGAATCCCAGAAGCGCGGAGGGCGGCCGAGCACCTTCGCCAAATAGCGCTGCGAGGCGCGCCGGGACGCGGTCGAGAAGACCAGGAAATAGAGACAGATCGGATAAAGCAGCAGCCGCGCCGCGAAGCGGCCGAGCCGCAGCGCGATCCAAACGATGAGCTTGATGAACGCGGTTGTGCTGCGCTCGCGCCGCGCCATCCATTCGGGGGGCGTTTGACGCCGATTGCTCACCGCGGCAAAGCGCCCAGGCGGAGCGTGCCGGTCGCGGCCGGCTGGTCCGGCGCCAAATGGCATTGGAACTTGATTTGGCCGGAAGCGCCGTTTTCCCAGCGCAGCGTCACGCGCGCGCCGGGCCGCACCGGCCGGAGAAACTTGACCGACAGGATTTCGAAAGCGTCCACGCCGCTTCCGGCCGACGCGCCGATCGCGCCGAGGACCTCGTCCAACAAGACCGCGCCGGGAATGATCGGGTTGCCCGGGAAATGGCCTTGGGCGGCGGGATGATCCGCGGCGAAAATGATTTCGACGGAATGAGACAAGGGTGGGAGCCGGCTAGCGTTCCGCGAATTCGGCGGCCATTTTATCGATGGCCTCTTGAGGCAGCTTGCCGGTGGAATTTCGCGGCAGGGATTCGACCAGGCGCAGCGGGCGAGGCATGAAAGCCGGGTCGATGCGGCGGCGCAATTCACGGATGATCGCCTGCGGTTTCACGCCCGGCGCGACGACGAAGGCAACCAAGCGCGTGACCGCGCCGTGGTCTTCGGGCGGAATCACGAAGACCCCGTCGCGGACGCCATCGATGGAATTCAGATGATAATTGAGATGGGCGAGCGAGGTGCGCTTGCCCGCGACATTGACGAGATCGGAGGTGCGGCCGTGCAGCAGGAACCGGTCCGGACCGCGCAGCTCGATGACGTCGTTGAGCAGAACTTCCGCCGGGATCGGGACCCCCCTGGCCCAGGTGCCGGAATCGTCCTGGCGCAGGGTGATGCCCTGGAAGCAGCGCCATTCCTCGCTCGCCGCCGTCCGGCGCCGGGCGACCTGCCCCGCCTCGGAGCAGCCATAGATCTCGTAAAGCGGCACGCCAAACCGCGCCTCGGCGGCGACCGCCAATTGCGGGGCCAAAGGCGCGGTGGCGCAGAGCAAGAATTCCGCCGGAGCATTGGCGGTTTCATCCGCCAGCAAGGCGCGCAGATGGATGGGCGTGGTGACGAGCATGCGCGGCGCCGGCAACGCCTCGAGACAGGCATGGATATCCGCGGGATAGAAAGGCTTCTCGGCATAAAGCGCCAGGCCGTGTTGCAGCGCCAGCAGCACCGTCGACTCGAAGCCATACATATGCTGCGCCGGCACCGTGCCGACCAGGACGGCCCCGGGCATGGATGCGACGCCGAGGCCGGATCCCGCGGCCAGCGCGCTCTCGACCAGGGCGCCCCACAATTTCGCGTTCGGCACCGGCGCGCCGGTGGAACCGGAGGTGAACACGTAGGCCGCCAGCTGCTCGGCCGGAAAGGCCGGAACCTCCGGCGGCAACGGCGCCGCGGGCCCGGTTTCGGGATAAGCCATCACCGGGATAACGCCGGCGTCGAAATCCTGATCGGCCAGACAATAGGCGTCCGGATAACGCGCCGCGATCTGACCGAGCAAGGCCGGGGTTTTGTTCGGCAGCAAAAGGCTGATCTGCCGGCGCGACAGAGCCGCGCCGAACGCCACCGCAAAGCGATAGCGATCCGCGCATAGGTTGACGACATGGCTGCGCGCCGGGAGCGTCCGGCCCAGCGCCGCGACGTCGGTGCAAAATTCGCGAACCGTGACAGGCCGGTTTTCCCGATAGGCGAACACCGCGTCGGGACCGGCATGACGGATAAACGGAAGAACCGTCATGGCGATAAACCGGCGGGATTTGGGCCGGCGGGGTTCGCATGCTTCGCCGGCGCGGCATTGCGTTGGGAAAACGCCCGGATGACCTGCAAGACGGTCGAGCGCGGCCAATCGCGCACATGCGTGATGCGATAGAGGTATTCGCCGGAAAACATCAGGACGATCAGGGGAAGATCGAGGACATTGACATAGAAAGACCAGACGACCAGCGGCGCGAAGAAAAACAGCGTCAACGACACGATCAGCTGAGCGGCGAAGAAACAGCACCAGGCGATGGTGACGCGCCGCGTATAGACCGCTATGTCGGGGCGCATGGTGCCGTGGATCTTGCGCGCGATAACGGTGATGAACGCCTCGCGCCCGGGCAGCAGGGACACGCCGAAGAGCGTCAACAGCGTCACATAGGCCGCGACATAGGGAATGCCGGCGGTGGCGAAGAGGCTATATTGGCCCGCCAGCCAGCCGACGATCAGAAACACGGCGGCCGCCGCGCCCGCCAGCCACCATTTGTAATGATAGCTCGCGCGCGCGGTCAGGATGAAGCCCAGCACGATCACCTGGAACGCGCTCACGGCGGCCGCCATTTCCGTGGAATAGCCGATCGCCAGCAGCGTGTGGGTCAATATCGGACACGCGCCCAACGCCACGTAGCCGAGAATTCTGAACGGCTTGCGCATTCACTTCGGCCGGTTTTGCCAGATGTGACGATTGAGGCTGCGCAAGGAGTTGAAGATGCGTTCGTTGTTCTTGTCGTCCGAGCGCAGCTTGATGCCGTAGGTTTTGGAGACGGCCAGCGCGATTTCGAGGATGTCGATCGAATCCAAGCCCAGCCCCTCGCCGAACAGCGGCGCCTCGGGATCGATGTCCGAGGGCTGTATTTCCAGATTGAGCGTCGTGATGATCAGGCTCGAAAGCGCGAGTTCCTGCTCGGATCGGGAATTTTCGTCGGTCATAGCAGCCCAAACCAGATGGGGCGGGAAGGCCGAAAGAACCCGCCTGCATGAGTGGAAATCAGGGTGTTTCCAGTATCTCACCGGGGCGGGATCGATGAAAGTGCGTTATGACGAAAGCCCCGCGCAAGGGTTCGGGCCGGCGCCGAAAGCCGCAAGACCGTTTTGGAACGCCGGAATCCCAGGCTTTATGAGGCCCGAGACGAGAACTGGCGGAGGGAGTGGGATTCGAACCCACGTTACGGTTTCCCGTAAACACGCTTTCCAAGCGTGCGCCTTCAACCGCTCGGCCACCCCTCCGGCAAGGCGCGCGGAGCCTAGCCAAGCGACGGGGCGCATGCAACCGGAGCGCCCGCTTCCGCCGGGCTCAGGCGACTTCGGAGTCGGCCTCGGGCAATGTTTCGGGCGCGGTTTCGACCGGCAGCGTGCTATAGGCTTCGCGCGCCTCGGCGCGGATCTGGTTGATCGCGTTGATGATCTGCACCCAGATTTCGGAGGCGCCGACCTCGCCCGATTCCATCAGCACGCCGGCGCGAAAACCGGCGCGCACCGCGGCGGAAACGCCGTGGCGGCGGAGCATCAACTGGGCGGCTTGGCGGACTTCGGAATCGAGCAGCATCGGCTTTTGTCATAACCGCAACCGATGAAAATGGCGTTTACGGCGCGGACCGGGCGCGACTCCACGCCACCCCGGCCTTTCTGCCACAGTATCGCCCCGCCAAGGACATGTTTAATCCGCATTAATCGGTTCAAATCGCATCAATCGCCAGTCATCCTCCGCGAGAGGTTGCGAGACATGAAGCGATTATTGGCGCCGATCGCGCGTCTCATCGGGTTGCTGCTGCTCCTGACGGCCTTCGCCGTGCTCGGCCACGACCTGCTGGCCTGGCGCGAGAACGGCGCCTTCGCCCCCACCGCCGCCGGCCAGCTTTGGCACTATGTCCACAACGCCAGCCTGAGCGCGATCCAAGAGGCGGTGCAACGCTACATCGCGCCCGGGCTGTGGAGCCCGGTCATGGTCACCGGCCTTAAATCCTGGGTGGTGCCGGTGCTGGCGGTACCCGGGCTGGTCCTGGCCTGGGCGTTCCGCAAACGGCGAGGCTAGGCCGGGCCTATTCGTCGCCCATCTTGAGCGCGGCGATGAAGGCGGATTGCGGAATCTCGACCTTGCCGAATTGGCGCATCCGCTTGCGGCCTTCCTTTTGCTTCTCCAGGAGCTTGCGTTTGCGGGAAACGTCGCCGCCATAGCATTTGGCGAGTACGTCCTTGCGCAAGGCCTTGATGGTCTCGCGCGCGATGACGCGGCCGCCGATCGCCGCCTGGATGGCGATCAGGAAGAGCTGGCGCGGAATCAATTCCTTCAGCCTTTCGCACAGCGCGCGGCCGCGCCGCTCGGCCTGACCGCGGTGGACGATGGTGGCGAGCGCATCCACCGGATCGCCGTTGACCAGGATGTTCATCTGCACCAGGTCGCCGGGCTCGTAGCCGTCCATCTGATAGTCGAAGCTGGCATAGCCGCGGCTGACCGATTTGAGCCGGTCGTAGAAGTCGAACACCACCTCGTTCAAGGGCAGGCGGTAGACGACCATGGCGCGCCGACCCACATAGGTCAGATCCTTCTGCGCCCCGCGCCGTTCCTCGCACAGCGCCAGGACGCTGCCGAGATAATCGTCGGGCACCAGGATGGTGGCCCGGATCCACGGCTCTTCCAGGTGATCGATCTTGACCGAGTCGGGCATATCGACCGGATTGTGCAGCGCCACCATCGAGCCGTCGTTGAGATGGACGTGATAGACGACCGAGGGCGCGGTGGCGATGAGGTCGAGGTTGAATTCGCGCTTCAAGCGCTCTTCGATGATCTCGAGATGGAGAAGGCCGAGAAATCCGCAGCGGAAGCCGAAGCCCAGCGCCGCCGAGGTCTCAGGCTCGTATTCGAAGCTCGAATCGTTGAGACGGAGCTTCGACAGTGAGTCGCGCAGATGATCGTAATCGGCGGAATCGGTGGGAAACAGTCCGCAGAACACCACCGGCTGCAACGGCTTGAAGCCGGGCAACGCCAACGCCGCCGGGCGGCGCTCCTCGGTGATGGTGTCGCCGATCTTGCAATCGGCCACCGTCTTGATGCCCGAGGTGATGAATCCGATTTCGCCGGGATTGAGCTCGGCCACGGTCAAGGGCTTGGGCGTGAAGACGCCGACGCGCTCGATCACGTGATCGGCGCCGGTGGCCATGAAACGGATTTTCAGGCCGGGCTTCAACACGCCGTCCTTGACCCGCACCAGGATCACCACGCCGAGATAGGAGTCGTACCAGCTGTCGACCAGCAGCGCTTTCAAAGGGGCGTCGGCGTCGCCCTTGGGCGGCGGCAGGCGCGTGACCAGCGCTTCCAGCACGCCGTCGATGTTCTGCCCGGTCTTGGCCGAGATTTCGACCGCGCCCGAGGCGTCGAGGCCGATCACCTCCTCGATCTGTTCCTTCACCCGGGCGGGCTCGGCGGCCGGCAGGTCGATCTTGTTCAGCACCGGCACGATCTCGTGCCCGGCCTCGATCGCCTGGTAGACATTGGCGAGGGTCTGCGCCTCGACCCCCTGGCTCGCATCCACCACCAGCAGCGAGCCTTCGCAGGCGGCGAGCGAGCGGCTCACCTCATAGGCAAAATCCACGTGGCCGGGCGTGTCCATGAGATTGAGCTCATAGGTCTCGCCGTTCTTGGCGGTGTAGGCTAGGCGCACCGTCTGCGCCTTGATGGTGATGCCGCGCTCGCGCTCGATATCCATGCTGTCGAGCACCTGAGCGCGCATCTCGCGCGCCTCGAGCCCGCCGCAGCGTTCGATGAGACGGTCGGCGAGCGTGGATTTCCCGTGATCGATATGCGCGATGATGGCGAAGTTGCGGATGTGGGCGAGATCGGCCATGAGCTATTTGCGCAATGTCCCGCCGGTCGCCTTCTCCACCGCCGCCACCAGCTTGGCCGAAAACGCCTCGATCTCGGCATCGGTCAGCGTCGCCGTCTCGGGCTGAAGGGTGACGGCGATGGCGAGTGATTTCTTGCCTTCGGGCAGGCCCTTGCCGCGGTAGAGATCGAACAGGCGCACTTCGGCGACGAGCTTCTTATCGACGCCGCGCGCGGCCTTGAGCAGGGTCTCGGCCGGCACGTCCTCCTCCACCACGAAGGCGAAATCGCGCGCCACCGGCATGAGCGGCGAGAGACGCAGCAGCGGCTGGGCCGTGCTGCGCGAGCGCGGCTCGGGCACCGCGTCCAAAAACACTTCGAAGCCCGAAGCCGGGCCTTTCACGTCCATCGCCAGCAACACGCCGGGATGGATTTCGCCGAAATTGGCCAACAGTTTCGTCCCTTGGCGGAGCGAACCGGAGCGGCCGGGGTGGTACCAGGCGGGCGCTTCGCCCGAAAGCTGCAGAGTCTCGGGTGGAACGCCGGAGGCTTCGAGCGCCGCCAACGCATCCGCCTTGGCGTCGAAGGCGCCGACCGCACGCGCGGGACTGTCCCAGCTCTTGGGCTGGGCGTCGCCCGCGCGCAATCCCGCCGCCACCAGGGCTTGGCCCTCGGATGTATCGTCGCGGTATTGCGGCCCGATCTCGCACAGCGCGCAATCCTTGAGGCCGCGCCCCGCGTTGCGCCGCGCCGCGTCGAGCAAATTGGGCAGGATCGAGGGGCGCATGACATCGAGATCGGCGCTGATCGGATTGAGCAGCTTCAGGCTTTCCGGCGCGCCGCCGAAATAGGCCGCCTGCTTCAGCGACATGAAGGAATAGCTCACCGCTTCCACCAGGCCGCGCGCGGCCAAGGACCGTCGCACGAAGGATGAGCAGCGCTGCGCCGGCGTCAGCGCCGGCTTGGGCAACGCCTCTTCCCGGGGCAAGGAGACCGCCGGGATGTGCTCATAGCCGTGGATGCGCAGCACCTCTTCGACCAGGCAAGCCTCGCCTTCGATATCCGCGCGCCAGGAGGGCGGCTCGACCGAGAAATGATCGGTCTCCTCGGTCACGGCGCAGCCGAGATCCTCCAGAATCCGCTTCTGCTCGCCCGCCGCCAGTTCGATACCGCCCAGGCTGCGGGTACGGTCGGGCCGGAAGCGCAGCGTGCGCCGCCAGATTGGCACGGCGCCGGAGACGCGGATTTCCGAGGCCTCTCCGCCGCACAGTTCGATGATGTGACGGGTGGCGATCTCGACGCCGGGACGGGTGAATTCGGGATCGAGGCCGCGTTCGAAGCGGTAGCGCGCGTCGCTTTGCAAATTGAGCTTGCGGCCGGTGACCGCCGTCCGCAACGGATCGAACAACGCTCCCTCGATATAGACGTTGACGGTTGTCTCGGTGCAGCCCGAAGCCGCGCCGCCGATGACCCCGCCCAGGCTCAGAACGCCCTTGGCGTCGGCGATCACCGTCATGCCGGGATCGAGCTCGTAGGTTTTGCCGTTAAGCGCTTCCAGGCTTTCGCCCTTGCGCGCGCCGCGCACGGCGAGGTCGCCCTGGAGTTTGTCGGCGTCGAAGACGTGCAGGGGCCGGCCGAGATCGAAAGTCAGAAAATTGGTGAGGTCGACCAGTGCCGAGATCGGCCTAAGCCCGATGGCCTTGAGACGGTCCTGCAGCCAAAGCGGGCTCGGCCCGTTCTTGACGCCGCGGATGAGGCGCCCGAGGAAAAGCGGGCAGGCCTGTTCGTCGGGGCCCGCCAGATGGACGGCAATCGGGCAGGCGAATTTGCTCGACACCGGCGTCGCGTCCAAGGTCTTGAGCTTGCCCAATCCCGAGGCGGCGAGATCGCGGGCGATGCCGCGCACGCTCAGGCAATCGGCGCGGTTGGGCGTGACCTTGACGTCGAAAACCGGGTCGTCGAGCCCGACCGCCTTGGCGAAATATGCTCCGACCTCCAGCCCCTCGGGCAGATCGAGGATGCCTTCCCTGTCCTCCGACAGGTTGAGCTCATAGCCCGAACATAACATGCCGTTGGAGACGACGCCTCTGATCTTGGTCGCCTTCAGCACCATGCCGGTGCGGGGGATCACGGATCCCACGGGCGCGAACACCGCCAACATGCCGGCGTGCGCATTGGGCGCACCACACACTACCTCGAGCTTCTCAGCGCCGGTGTCGACCAGGCAAAGCTGCAGCTTGTCGGCGTCGGGATGGCGCTTGGCGTTGAGCACGCGGGCGACCAGGAAGGGTGCGAGGCTTTTGGCGCGGTCTTCGAGGCTTTCGACCTCGAGCCCGCGCATGGCCAGGGTCTCGACGATTTGGCCAAGCGGGGCGGAGGTTTCAAGATGCGTCTTGAGCCAGGCGAGCGTGGTCTTCACGGCGCGCCTCCGGCCAGGGAAGGCACGTCCAACGGCAGGAATCCGTAATGCCTGAGCCAGCGCAGATCGCTTTCGTAGAAGGTGCGCAGATCGGGGATGCCGTATTTGAGCATGGCGATGCGCTCGATCCCCATGCCGAAGGCGAAGCCCTGATAGATGTCGGGATCGATGCCGCAGTTCTTCAGCACCTTGGGATGCACCATGCCGCAGCCCAGAATCTCGAGCCAATCGCCGCCGGCGCCGATTTTGAGGCCGCCGCCTTCGCGCGAGCAGCCGATATCGACCTCGGCCGAGGGCTCGGTGAAGGGAAAATAACTCGGGCGGAAACGCACCGGCAGATCGGCCAAGCCGAAAAAGGCACGGCAGAACTCGATCAGGCAGCCCTTCAAATGCCCCATATGGACGCTGCGGTCGATCACCAGCCCCTCGACCTGATGGAACATCGGCGAATGGGTGGCATCGTGATCGCTGCGGAAAGTGCGGCCCGGCACGATGATGCGGATGGGCGGCTTCTGCGTCCGCATGGTCCGGATCTGCACCGGCGAGGTATGGGTGCGCAAAAGCTTGCGGCCGCCATCCGCAGCGGCCGCCGCGAGATAGAACGTGTCCTGTTCCTGCCGCGCCGGATGCTCGGGCGGGATGTTGAGCGCAGTGAAGTTGTGGAAATCGTCCTCGATATGCGGGCCATCGGCGACGGCGAAGCCCATCTCGCCGAACAGCACGATCAACTCGTCGATGGTCTGGCTGATGGGATGGACGCGGCCTTCGACCGACGACTTAACCGGCAAGGTCACGTCGAGTTTTTCGCCGGCGAGCCGGGTTTCGAGCGCGGCGCCCGCGAGCTTCTGCTGGGCCGCTGCAAGCGCCGCCTCGACCTCACCCTTGAGCGTGTTGAGATCGGCGCCGCGCCGCTTGCGCTCCTCGGGCTTGAGCGCGCCCAGGCCCTTCAGCAGCCCGGTCAGCCGCCCGTTGCGGCCGAGCGCGCCGACCCGCACCTGCTCGAGCGCATCGAGGCTCGCCGCCGCCTTGATGAGCTTCAACAGCTCGTCGCGGATATGGTCGAGACTCTCCATCGCTCTCTCTTCGCTTCGCACGTCGGGTGCTACGCTTTCCTTCTAGATCCTCACCATGACGAAAAAGGGGCCGGATTCGGCCCCCTGTCACGCCCGGAGCCCGGCCCCCGGCATATTACACGTCGGCTTTGCGCGAAACCTAATTCTACGCCTTGGCCAACACGGCCTGGGGCAGCGCCGCCCGCGCCTGCGCCACGACGGCCTTGAAGGCTTCGGGCTCCTGCATCGCAAGATCGGCCAGCACCTTGCGGTCGAGCAGAATGCCGGCGTGCTTCAAGCCGTTCATGAACTGGGAATAGGTGAGCCCCTGTTCGCGCGCGCCGGCATTGATGCGCTGGATCCACAGCGCGCGGAAATTCCGCTTCTTGTTGCGGCGATCCCGATACGCGTAGCGCAGCCCCTTCTCGACCTTTTCGAGGGCGATGCGGAACGAGGAATTGGCCCGGCCGCGATAGCCCTTGGCCATGCCGAGAATTTTCTTGTGGCGGGCGCTCCCCGGCACGCCGCGTTTGACATGCGCCATGGTTCAGCCCCGCATATAAGGCATGTAGGTGAGCACCAGCTTGGCGTCGCCCTTGGTGAGCGTCACCGTGCCCTTGGCGTTGCGCTTGGCGCGCCTGGACTTGTTGATCAGCAGGTGGCGCTTATGCGCGTTCCCGGCCTTGATCTTGCCCGAGCCGCTGCGCCAGAAGCGCTTCTTCGCCCCGGATTTGGTCTTCATCTTGGGCATTTCTGGCCTTTCAGAAAGGGATTGTGTCGATGGACGGCCGAGGCATGCCCTTAAGCCCGCCGTCCGGTTGAGGCGCGGTTTATAGCGGCAGAACAGGGGATTGGCAAGCCGCGTAGCACGGCCGAGAGCCGATCCTTCAGGCCCGAGGCGTCGTGCGAAGCGAAGAAAGCCCGGTTAACGAATGCGCGCGGACGCCCTACTTCGGCGACATCACCATGGTCATCTGGCGGCCTTCCATGCGCGGCGTCTGTTCGATCTTGGCCACCTTGTCGAGCCCGTCCTTGACGCGCATCAGCACGCCCATGCCGATCTCCTGGTGCGCCATTTCGCGGCCGCGGAAGCGCATGACCACCTTCACCTTGTCGCCTTCACCGATGAATTTGAGCATGGCGCGCATCTTGACGTCGTAGTCGTGATCGTCGATGCCGGGACGGAGCTTGATCTCCTTGACCTCGATGACCTTCTGCTTCTTGCGCGCGGCGTTGAGACGCTTCTGTTCCTCGTATTTGTATTTTCCGAAATCGAGGATCTTGCAGACGGGGGGATCGGCTTGGGGAGCGACCTCGACCAGATCGAGGCCGGCTTCGGCGGCCCGGGTGAGCGCCTCGTGACGGGTGACGACGCCGACCATGTTGCCGCGTTCGTCCACCAGGCGCAAACGCGCCGAGGCGATTTCGTCGTTGACCCGCGGGCCGTCGCGACCCGGCGCGGCGGCGGGGGGAACTCTAGGCGGGATAATGCATCTCCGTTAAACAAACCTCCTTCAATGCCCTGACTCGGCGGGGCGTCCTTCGGGAGCCGCCGCCTCGGCTTTCAATCTAGCGATGGCGTCGCCCAGCGCAAGGATTTCCTGCTCTTTTCCGCCCAAACGGCGGATCGCTACGCTTTGCGTTTCCGCCTCGCGTTTGCCCACGACCAATAGTAGCGGCACCTTCTTCAGGCTGTGTTCGCGCACCTTGTAGTTAATGGTCTGGTTGGAGAGATCGGCTTCCGCGCGCAACCCGGAAGCGGCCAGGGCCTCCATCACCGCCCCGGCGTATGCATCGGCATCCGAGGTGATGGTCAGGACCATGGCCTGCACCGGCGCGAGCCAGAGCGGAAAGCGACCGGCCTGGTGTTCGATCAAGATGGCGATGAAGCGTTCCATCGAACCGAAGATGGCGCGGTGGAGCATGACCGGACGGTGGCGGCTTCCGTCCTCGCCGATGTAATGGGCGTCGAGGCGCTCGGGCATGACGAAATCGACCTGGAGCGTGCCGCATTGCCAGTCGCGGCCGATGGCGTCGCGCAGCACGAATTCGAGCTTCGGCCCGTAGAACGCGCCTTCGCCGGGATTGACGGTATAGGGCAGCTTCGCCGCGTCGATCGCGGATTTGAGCGCGCCCTCGGCCCGGTCCCACACGGCGTCGGATCCTGCGCGCTTGTCGGGCCGGTCGGAAAACTTGACCAAAACCTCGGTGAAGCCGAAATCGCGATAGACCGAGAGCAGCAGATCGCAGAAGGCGATGCTTTCCGCCGTGATCTGGTCCTCGGTGCAAAAGATATGCGCGTCGTCCTGGGTGAAGGCCCGGACGCGCATGATGCCGTGCAGCGCGCCCGAGGGCTCGTTGCGGTGGCAGGAACCGAATTCGGCCATGCGT
>Ga0209333_1000438_pt1 | contig 23134 bp, 21 predicted proteins | sample BlaSpr_A8_OM2_O3_FD_187982 | JGI IMG/M metagenome (GOLD analysis project Ga0209333, IMG submission 187982) | Forest soil microbial communities from Thunder Bay, Ontario, Canada - Black Spruce, Ontario site 2_A8_OM2_O3 (SPAdes) (version 2) | ecosystem: Environmental > Terrestrial > Soil > Boreal... | reverse complement strand
GAAGAAAAGCACGTCGAACTGCAGCCGCCAGTCAGTCAGCGGCAGTGTCTCGATTGGCCCGGCCCATTGTGAACCCGCATTGTTAACGATTGCGTGGAGTCTGCCTCCGGCCGCGATTTTGGCCCTGACAATTTCCACTGCCGCCGCGATCTGACCGGCATCCGTCACATCCAGAATGATCGGCTCGACGGATCCCACAACCCGGCGCGTCCCCGCCTCGGCCAGGAGCGATTCGATGTCTTCCTGCTTCCGCACCGCGGCCAGGACGCAGTAACCGTTTTCCGCCAGGGTAAAGGTTGCCGCGCGGCCGATTCCAGTCGAAGTGCCGGTGACCAGGATCCAGTTGGCGGAGTCTGTTGACTCCATGAAGGTTGACCTCCTCTGGTTTACGATCAATCTCGCGATTCACGCACGGATTCACAATTCCAGTTTGCGCGCGGATTCGACTATCAAGTCTCGTACGCGCAGCGGCTCTTCAAGCGCGAGCAGCTTGTAGCTTTCGGCCCCGAGCCACTCCGGCGCAATCGAAGGGTTGGTGAACGGCACATAACCCGGTTGATACTGCTCAGTGGGAGTGCGCAATTCTATATGTCGATGGATGCGCCGGACGCGGAGCTGCGGAGTGTTCAGCCGGTCGAGCAGGACGCCGACGGCCTCCGGCTCCCACAATCCGGACACGATGATGACGCGTTGGTCGGTGACGCCGTAGAACGTATTCGAAAGATAGGTGTGGAACACGATCGCTTCGGCGATCAAAGCCCCGACGATGACTGCGAGCAGAATCGAGTTCGCGTCGGCGCGGTCGGCCAGACTCGAGTCGAGCGGCAATGAACGCATCGCGAGCGCCGCGATTCCGACCGCGATAATCACGCCGGCGCGCCAGCGAAGCGCCGCCGTGTCATGCGGGCGTCCGCACCACAGCAGTTCCTCGCGCGCCAATAGATGCGGCTTGATGACGGCGGCGGCTTCGGGATCCATCGATCACTTGACGATGCCGGCCGCGCGCAGTGCGGCGATTTGGCCGGTCGAGTAGCCCAGGTATTCGCGCAGGATCTCGTCGGTATGCTCGCCCAGCAGGGGAGCGGCGCGGTCGATCGTGCCGGGAGTCGCGGAAAACTTCGTCAACATCCCGGTTTGCTGTACGCGGCCCCATTGCGAATGGAGCAGCTCGGCGGTCAGATCGTTCGCGACGACTTGCGGATCGTCGAACAGTTCGCGCGAGTGATTTATCCGCACAGCGGGGACGGCGGATTTCTTCAACGCTGCGAGAGCGTCGTCGCGATTCAGCTTTGCAAATTGCTCCGCGAGCGCCGATGCGAGCGCGCCCTCGTTCGGTTCTGTCGACGCCGTACCCCAGTTGGCTTTTGGCAGCGCTGGCAGAATAGTCAGTAGAGCATTCCACTGAGATTCAGTGGATAGTGAGATAAATAGCCATTCGCCGTCGCGGCATTGATACGCGCGCGAGACTGCAGAGCGTCCGCGATGCTCGGTGTCGCCGTTTTCCATGTCGGGCCGGCCGGAATAGAAGGCGAACTCGCCTGCCTGGAACGCCATCGCGGATTGCAACAGCGAGGTCTCGCAGAATTGCCCGCGACCGGTAAGTTCGCGCGCGCGCAGCGCGATCACGCATCCATACGCTGAGAGCATCGCGGCGCCGTAGTCGCAAATCGCGCAGGTCAGGTACACCGGATGCCCGTGGTGGCCGCCCTGCGCCGCCATCACGCCCGAACGCGCTTGCAGCAGCGGATCGAAGCCCGGCTGATTGTGCTCGGGCCCGCGATTTCCGAACGCATTGACCGACATATAGATGATGCGCGGGTTGCGCGCCGCCAGACTTTCGTAATCGAAGCCAAATTTGCGCATCCGGCCCGGCCGCAGATTCTCGACCACGATGTCCGCCTTGTCGGCGAGGCCGTGAATTATTTCGCGGCCTTCCGCGCTCGCAAGATTGAGCGAGATGCCGCGCTTTCCCTGGTTCCAGCCGAGAAAGCCGAAACCGAAATGGCGAAACGAATCGCCCTCGAGGCTTTCGATCTTGATTACTTTGGCGCCGAGTTGCGCGAGGATCATCGGCCCGTACGAACCCGCGATGTAACTGGCGAAGTCGAGCACGGTGACGCCGTCGAGCGGAGGTTTTTCGCTGATACGCCGGTCGTCCTTCGCAGAAGTATCGTGCGCTGGCTCCTGGAGCCATTGCAGCGCTGCTCGATCGTCGCCGGGATCGGCAGCGGGACCAGTGATTTCGCCCGGAGTTTCGTTGAGAAACACCGGGATTCCCATCTGAATCATGCGGCCGAGCGTCGGGTCGTCGATCTCCCGTCGCATGTCGAGCGCCCGCGTCTGCGGATGCTCGATAAACTCCTGCCGCGTCATCACCGGGGCGCATGGAACGTCGGACTCGCGCAAGATGCTCAGCCATTCTTCGCGCGGACGCGTGCGGATGATCGGTTCGACGATGTCCTTGAGCGGCTGCCAGTGCTCGGCCGCGATTCCCCACGGCGCATTTTCGAACCTCGGATCGCCGACCAGTTCCGGACGCTCGATCGCAATCGCGAACTTGCCCCAGAAGGTCGCGTTGCCGCAGGCGGCGAACAAATATTTGCCGTCGGCGGCCTCGAACAGGCGATAGACAGGAATCGGGCCGAGAGGATCCTGCGGGCCGTGATAGAGCGCTGTCATTTTCTCGTGCCGCAGGATTCCGCCGGTGTGGAGCGAGAACGCGCCGGCCAGCAGCGAGACCTCGACCTGTTGCCCCGCGCCGCTCGCGCCGCGCGCGAGGATCGCCGCGACGGCCGCAGTCGCCGCCATCACGCCTGCCGAATAGCTCACCGCCGGAAAAACCAGCGCGACCGGATTCCCGCTGCGCGCCCACTGACTGCCGGTGATCCCGCCGCGCGCGGCGACGAGGTCGTCATTGGCGTCGAAGTCCGCGTCGGGACCGAGGCTGCCGAGTGGAGGCACGCCGAGCGCAATCGCTCGCGGATTTATCCGCCGAATCGATTCTGGATCGAGCTTCAGTTGCTTCAGCCGGGCCGACGTGAAGCCGGTGACGACGATGTCAGCCCATCGCACCAGCTCCACGATTCGCGCCTGCGACGCGCGATCCTCGAGGTCCAGCTCCAGCGCCCGCTTGCTGCGGTTGAGGACGTGAAAGTGCGGTGTGCCGCGCTCACGCGAGCCGCCAACGCGCTCGACCTTAATCGCGCGCGCGCCATTTTCCGCCAGCAGCATCGTGGCGTACGCGGCACCCAGGTTGGAGTCGAATTCAACGATGTTGATGCCGTCGAGTGCTTTACTCATTGAAAATTGCCCAGCGGTAGTTTGCAATTTGAATTGTCGTTGAGCGGAGGCGAGAAAAGCAAACGATCGCGCCAAAGCGTGGTTATGCACGGGAATCCTGCTCCAGCCGGACGAATTCAACCGGCCGACACGCCCGGTTCATCCGCCGTTAACGTTCAGTGCTTAGCTTCTGCGCGCCGCATTCAGATCAGCGGACGAACACGACTAACTTCGAGGCAAACGATGCTCAAACGACGATTAATTCTGGCGCTCTTTACAGTCCTGGCGATCGCGGGAGCCGGCCGCTTCAGCTACGCCGATCAGCTGATAAACGGGGCCGGGGCGACGTTCCCCTACCCGATCTATTCCAAGTGGTTCGACGTTTACGCCAAGGAAAACCCAGGCATCAAGTTTAATTACCAATCGATCGGTTCCGGCGGCGGAATCCGGATGCTCTCGAATCGCACCGTCGACCTTGGCGCGAGTGACGCGCCGATGACCGATCAACAGCTCACCGACGCGCCGGGAAAAATACTGCACTTCCCGAGCGTGATGGGCGCGGTCGTGGTCGCGTACAACCTGCCTGGATTCACCGGCACGCTGCGTTTGACCGGCCCCGTAATCGCGGACATTTTCGCCGGAAAAATTACCAAGTGGGATGACGAAAAGATCAAGCTGCTGAATCCCGGCGCCTCGATTCCCTCGCAGGACATCGTCGTATGCCATCGCTCGGACGGCAGCGGCACCTCGTACATTTTCACCGACTACCTGTCGAAGGTCAGCCCGAGCTGGGCAGCTGATCCGGGCAAGGGCACCGCGGTCAAATGGCCGGCCGGACTCGGCGGCAAGGGCAATGAAGGCGTGACCGCGCTGGTGCAGCAGACGCCGGGCGCGATCGGATACGTCGAGCTGATCTACGCGCTCAACAACAACATTCCATTTGCCGAGTTGCAGAACAAAGCGGGCAACTGGGTGAAGGCCAGCCTCGCGGGAGTGACGGCAGCCGCGGCGTCGTCGGCGGGCAACATGGCGCCGGATTTCCGCGTGTCGATCACTGACGCGCCGGGACCCGATGCGTATCCAATCTCGTCGTTCACGTGGCTGCTCGTGTACCAGAAGCAGACCAACAAGGATGTCGGCGATCAGATCAAAAAGTTCCTGGCCTGGGCGCTGACCGAAGGACAGAAGGAAGCACCCGACCTGAAGTACGCGCCGCTGCCGGCCGAAGTCGTGCAGAAAGAGACCGCGCAAATCCAGCAGATCCAGGTTCCATAACGCGATAGTCGTAACGCACAAAGAAGCGCGGGCGTCGAACATGGGCGCCCGCGCTTTTGTTTTTGGCGATGCGTCGGGGCAACGCCAGCTAGGGGCATCGCAACTTGCGGCGCGCGGCGTGGTAGGATCACGTTCGCCGTGGCCGACAAGGTAATTTACCTGCGCGAAAAGCCGGCGACGCCGGCCGACGAGCGCAACTTCAAAATCAAATACGCCGAGCTGCTGAATCCCGCGCAGCTCGCCGCCGTGACCCATCGCGACGGCCCCCTGCTGGTCGTCGCCGGCGCGGGCTCGGGCAAGACCCGCACGCTGATCTATCGCGTCGCGCGGCTCATCGAGAGCGGCGTGCCCCCCGGCGCGATCCTGCTGCTGACGTTCACCCGCCGCGCGGCGCAGGAGATGCTGCGGCGCGCTGAGCAGCTGGTCGGCGACCGCGCGAGCGCTGTCGCGGGCGGCACCTTTCACTCCTTCGCCAACAACGTGCTGCGCCGTCACGGCACGCCGATGGGTCTCAAGCCCAACTTCACGATTCTCGATCGCTCCGACATGGAGGACGTGGTCAACCTGCTGCGGACGCGGATGGGACTCGCGTCGCGCGAGCGCCGGTTCCCGAAGAAGAGCACGATTGCCGAGGTGATCAGCATGGCGCGCAACAAGCGTCGCGCGCTCGAAGAGGAAATCGAGATCGATTTTCCCCATCTCGGCGAGCATCAGACAGAAATTCTCGAGCTCGCGAAAAATTACGAGGGCTACAAGCGCGATCGCGCGCTGCTCGATTACGACGACCTGCTGTATCGGCTCGCAGAGCTGCTCGAACAGCATGAGAACGTGCGCCGTCGGCTGTCGGACAGCTATCGCTACATCATGATCGACGAGTACCAGGACACCAACCTGATCCAGGCCGACCTGGTGCGGCTGCTCGCGATGAATCATCGCAACGTGATGGCGGTGGGCGACGATGCGCAGTCGATCTATTCATTTCGCGGCGCCAACTTCCGCAACATCATGGACTTCCCCGCGATTTTTCCCGGCGCGAAAATCGTGAAGCTCGAAGAAAACTATCGCTCGATCCAGGGAATCCTCGACGTTGCCAACGACGTGATCTCCCGCGCCGGTGAAAAATACACCAAGGCGCTGTTCACGCAGCGCGAAGGCGGCTTCCGACCATACCTGGTGCGCGCACAGGACGAGCACATGCAGTCGCGATTCGTCGCGCAGCGCATCCTCGAGCTGCGCGAGGAGGGCGTCGAGCTAAGTGACATCGCCGTGTTGTTTCGCTCGAGCTTTCACTCATTCGATCTGGAATTAGAGCTGCAGCGCCGCGACATCCCGTTCATCAAGCGCGGCGGCTTCAAGTTCATCGAGACCGCGCACATCAAGGACGTGCTGGCGCATCTGCGGGTCATCGCGAATCCGGCCGACGCCGTGTCGTGGCTGCGCGTGCTTACGCTGGTAAAGGGCATCGGGCATCGTACGGCCGAGCGCACGATCGATTCGCTCGTCGCAACCGACGATCCCGCAACTAGTTTGGCCAAGTTCGCCGAAAAAGCTCGCGGCAGCGCCGAAGGCGGCCTCAAGCGGCTCGGTACGCTGCTGACGGAAATGCGCGCTGGTGAGAAGCGGCCGCCCGAGCAAATCGCGATGACGCTCGAATACTATCTGCCGGTGATGCGCGAGGCGTACGCCGACGATTACCCCAAGCGCGAGCGTGACCTCGAGCATTTTCAGAATCTGACCGAGCGCTACAAGAGCCTCGAGCAGATGCTGGCGGACATGGCGCTCGAGCCGCCGAGCGATTCTCTCGACGGCGTGCTCGCGACCGATTCGGAAGACGAGCACCTAACGCTCTCTACGATTCACTCCGCCAAGGGACTCGAATGGAAGGTGGTCTTCCTGATTTGGGCGGCCGACGGACGTTTCCCGGGCCCACAAAGCGTCGGCGACGACGAAATCGAGGAGGAGCGTCGCCTGATGTACGTCGCAAGCACGCGCGCGCGCGACGAACTCTACCTGTCGTACCCGATAGAAATGTTCAGCCACACGATGGGCTTCACAATGGGCCGCGTCTCGCGCTTCCTCGAAGACGTGCCGGCAGACCTACTGCAGACCGCAACACTGCAGGAGTCTGAGGACTCTTAGTCGAGGCCTGGCCGATGCTCGACGATCGATACGTCCGCGCGGCGCGCAACAATGCCGAATGGTGCGACGCGGTTTGCCGCTCGCATGGGAATCCCGGCGAGTTCCATGAGGACATGTGGCTCAATCGCCTCACCGTGCCGCGCTTCTATCCAAACGCCGGGACGCTTGCTGAGCCAAGTCCACGGCAGCTTGCTCTGATCGATGAGCTGGTGGCGGCGCGCCTGCCGCGCGGATGGGCGGTCAAGGACAGTTTCTCGATGCTCGACCTTGAGTCGCGCGGGTTCCGGAAGTTGTTCGACGCGGAATGGATCTATTTACCGGTTTCGCGAATGAAAGACATCGTTGCGACTGGAAAATCAACGGGATGGGAACTCGTGCGCAATGATCCTGCACTGGCAGAATGGGAATCCGCGTGGAGCAGGTCAGCCGGCGACACGAGCAAAGATAGAATTTTCTTGGCCTCGCTACTCGAGACCGAAGACGTCGCAGTGGTCGCCGGGTTCCATGATGGTCAAATCGTCGCAGGTGCGATCGCCAATCGCAGCGACGGGGTCGTCGGATGGTCAAACTTTTTCGCGCCCGCGGCCGAGACGTTCGATCATGCCGTCGAGTCGCTCGCGACGATCGCCCGGATATTTCCCGGCTCGCCAATCGTTGGCTACGAACACGGAGATGATCTACGCAACGCGCACTCCCTGGGCTTCGAATCGATCGGCCCGCTCCGAGTCTGGACGTTTCAATCCTAGCGACTACTCGCCGATCACCTTTATCAGGATGCGCTTCGGCCGGCGGCCGTCGAATTCGCCGTAGAAGATTTGTTCCCAGGGGCCGAAGTCGAGCTTGCCCGCGGTTATCGCGACCACCACCTCGCGGCCCATCACCTGGCGCTTATGATGGGCGTCGCCGTTGTCCTCGCCGGTGCGATTGTGATGATAGCGCTCGGGACTCGGGTCGTACGGCGCCAGCCATTCGAGCCATCGCTTGTAATCCTCGTGAAGCCCAGGCTCATCGTCATTGATAAACACAGATGCCGTGATATGCATCGCATTGACGAGGCACAGCCCCTCGCGCACATGGCTTTCCTTGACCGCCTTCTCAACTTCCCCCGTGATATTCACGAAATCCATCCGTTCAGGCACCTTCATGGTGAGATATTTCGTATGCGACAGCATGAGAGGTAATCCTCCGATGATTTCCTATTTCATTTTACTGCTTCGAACTTGGCGTAGCCCAGGAGGTCCTGATCCGGCGTTGTGTGCATCGGCATCGAGACTTCGCGCAGGACCGGGACCTTCTCGGTGATTGTGCCGGTGGCGGGCGCATCCTTTGGCACTGTTATTACGCGCGTGCCGACGAAGCGCACCACCGTCGGGAGCATTCCCCCCGTATCGACGTAGTGCGTATGCGTCGCTTCGAACACGGTATCGCTCTTGAAGAGTTTCGAGCCGGCGCGAATCAGGTACTCGTTGTTGGCGAGCGGGCGTACCAGCGTCGATTGGCTTATCACATATAGATGACCGACCGTCGGGCGCAAAAATCCCGGGTAAAGCGGATTCACGCCGAGCCAGTACGGCATCACGATGCGGCGGCCGGGCTTCCAGTCGCTGAGGCTGACGTGCGCCTCGTGATCGTTGTTGGCAAGGATGAAATCGCGGCCGGCGAAATCGCGCATGATGTCGCGGCTCAGCTGATCCTCGGGCGGCGTCGTGATTTCACCGACCGGGCCAAAGTCGAGCGCCTTGTCGGGCGTGCATCCGCCGACGAACGACATGAGCGTTAGCGCAATCGCGACGACGATCGTTCTCACGTCCGGTATCTCGCGTACTCAGCCGGGATATGGCCGCCGAGCGTCCACTTCATCGGCAACGAAACTTCACGCAGCACGGGAATCTGCACCGGCTTGCCGTCGGCGCGCTTGAATTCGCGCTTGCCCATGTATTGGACGATGGTCGGCAGAATTTTTCCCCTGCCCACGTATTGCGTGCGCGTCGTGACGAGCACCGTCTCCTGCTTTACCAGCGAGCTGCCCGCTTCGATCATCCATTCGCCAGGCGTGTCGAGCGGCTTTTCGAGCGTCGCCTCGCTGATAACGTAGAAGTCGCCCTCCTTCGGCGCCATCACGCCGGGCACGAGGATGTTGACGCCGAACCAAAACGGCAGCTTGAGGAAACGGTCCTTGCGCCAATCGACCGGCCGCACTTCGGCGATTTCATTATTGTCGCCGAGCACAAAAGTGCGATCGCGAAAGTTGAGCTCGACATCTTCGGCGCTGGCGTAGATGCTCGGCGGAGCAGCGACCGGCGTGGATTTGGCGCATCCGGTAAAAGTCGCGACGACGAATACGAGCGCGAGCGCGGTCGCGAATTTCTCAGACAGCCGCGTAGTGCGAGGCAATTTCGCGGCCGACCAGTTCGATTTGCTTCGGCCACGCATCGGGTTCCGCGATAGGCCACAGTACAAACTTGTCCAGCCCCTTCGCAACGTATTCGCTGAGACGTGCGATCAAATCGTCAGGCGATCCGTAAACCGTGCGCTCGAGGTAGGCCTCCGCGCCGCGGCCCATCGCCGTGAGCATCGGGCGCATTTCCTCCAGCGCCCGCTCGCGCGACGACGAGATGCGGCAGAGCAGGATCAATCCCGATTCGATGTGCGCGTTGGCGCGTCCGTAGCCGGCCGCGTAGTCGCGAATCTTCGCCATGCTCGTCCCGAATTCGTCCGGCGTCTGGAACGACGCGAAGAAGCCGTCGGCCAGGCGCGCCGCGCGTTTCAGCGCCGCGTCGGATCGGCCGCCGACCCAGATATCCATCGTGCCGAAATCGTTGTTGGTGCGCGCGGCGGGTCGCGGCTCGATAGTGACGTTGTCGAAGTTGAAGAAGCGTCCGTGGTAGCTCGCGACGCGCTCGCGCCAGACCGTGCGCAGCACTTCGATTCCTTCGTCCAAGCGCTTGCCGCGGCTCTCGACTGGAATGTTGCACGCGGCGTAGTCCGCGAGATTCGCGCCCGTGCCCACCGCCATCACCATCCGGCCGTTTGACAGGTAGTCGAGCGACGCGAACGATTTCGCGACCATCAGCGGGTGGCGCAAGTTGAGCAGCAGCACGCTCGGCCCGAGTTTCATGCGCGTCGTGCGCGAGGCGAGCAGTGACAGCGTCGCGACCACGTCGAGTTCCGGCGACGGCGCGAGCAGATGATCCGAGAGCCAGAACGAATCGAGGCCCCAATCTTCGGCGCGCTCGGCGACGCGCGCGATAGTCTCCGCCGACGGCATCCCGAGCCGCCAAAGCCCGAATCCAACTCCAATCTTCACCTGTTTCATCGGCGTAACACCCTCGTTTGCGCGCCTCACCCGATGATAATAGCATAGGCCGCCACAATGAATCAGAATCCTACGACATCGAACGGTGCGGCGGCGACCGTGACTCTGTTGGGCACCGGTGATGCGTTTGCGAGTTTCGGCCGTTCACAAGCAGGTTATCTGATCGACGCGCCCGGCGGCCGCATCCTGATGGAAGCAGGGCCCGGGCTGATGCCGGCGCTGAAGGGCGCAGGTGTCTCGACCGACAGCTTCGATTTGCTGCTGATCAGTCATCTGCACGGCGATCATTTCGGCGGCCTGCCATTTCTGATCCTCGACTACATGTGGGAGACGCGCCGCAAAAAGACGCTGACCATCGCGGGTCCGGCCAGGCTCGAAGAGCGGACGTGGTCGCTGATGCGCACGATGTTCCCGCATTTCGAGCTTGACAAGGTTCAGCACAAGCTCAAGTTCGTGGTGCTCGAGCCGGGCCAGTCGAAGCGGCTGGGCAAGTTCAAGGTCAGCGCGATTCGCAGTCCGCACACCAAGCCGGACATTTCGCTGTCGCTGCGAGTCGATGGCGGCGGCAAGTCGATAGTGTTCTCGGGCGACAGCGGATGGAATGATGAACTGGTGGAGTTCAGCGACGGCGCCGATCTGTTCCTATGCGAATGCACGTACTTTGAGAGCGCGCATCTGAAGTTTCATCTGAACTACCCGCTGCTGGCGGCCAATCGCGACAAGTTCAAGGTGCGGCGAATGGTGCTGACGCATCTCGGGCGCGAGGTGCTGAGCCGCGAGGATGAAATCGCGCTTGAGATGGGCTATGACGGCATGAAGATCAAGATCTGAGAACATCAGGATCTCACTCCGGCCACCGTCGCGGATAAGGATACTTCTCATGGGCATAGTACAGGGCAAGCGGGCGCTGGTCGTCGGCGTCGCGAACGACAAGAGCCTGGCGTGGTCGATAGCGCAGACGCTGGCCGCGGAAGGCGCCGAAGTCGCGATGACCTATCAGGGCGAGATCCTCGAGAAGCGCGTGCGCCCGCTCGCGGCGCAGATCGAGGCGGACGTGATCGGCGAGCTCGACGTCAACGACGACGCGCAAATCGCGTCGGTGTTCGCGGCGCTCAAACAAAAGTGGGACGGGCTCGACCTGCTCGTACACGCGGTCGCGTTCGCGGAGCGCCAGGATCTTCGCGATCGATTCCTGACCGTGACCCGCGAGAATTTCAAGAAGTCACTCGAGATCAGCGCCTACTCGCTGGTCGCGCTCGCGCGCGCCGCGGAGCCGCTGATGGAACCGCGCGGGGGCGGCTCGATCCTCACGCTCAGCTACCTCGGCGCGGTCCGCGCGATTCCCAATTACAACATGATGGGCGTGGCGAAGGCAGCTCTGGAAGCCTGCGTGCGCTACCTGTCGGTGGACCTGGGGGCAAAGAACATTCGCGTCAATGCGCTCAGCGCCGGACCCGCGCGCACGCTGTCGTCCGCGGCGATTCACGACTTCCATTCGATGCAGCATGAAGTCGAGGCCCGCTCGCCGCTGCGTCGCGCGATGAAACCCGAGGAGGTCGGCAAGATGGCGGCGGCCGTGCTGAGCGATTTTTCCAGCGGCGTCACCGGCCAGACGCTTTACGTCGACGTGGGCTACAATATCGTCGGCGTCTAGCGGCAAGGAGTATCCGCGATGGCTATAGTCACAGTCCCGCAGCTATCGGACAACTACGCGTACCTGGTGATCGACGACGGCAGCAAGGAATGCGCGGTGGTCGATTGCGCTGAGGCCGACAAGGTGATGGCGGCGGCGAAATCGCGCGGCGCAAAAATCGTCGCCGTGCTGACGACGCACTGGCACGGCGATCATTCGGGCGGCAACAACGACATCGCATCGAAGGTGCCGGGAATTAAAATTTACGGCGCGACTGCGGAAGGCGGAAAAATTCCCGCGCTGACGAATCCGCTGGCGGACGGCGACAAAGTCAAAATCGGCGCGCTCGAAGGCCGCGTGCTCGGAATCCCCGCGCATACCAATGGACACGTCGCCTACTATTTTCCAACGCTGGAGGCGGTCTTCACGGGCGACACGATGTTCGTCGGCGGATGCGGCCGCGTGTTCGAGGGGAAAGCGGCGACGATGGTCGCGTCGCTGAAGAAACTCGCATCACTGCCCGACTCGACCCAGGTCTATTGCGGACACGAATACACGGAAAAAAACCTGCGCTTCGCGCTAACGCTCGAGCCGCATAACGCCGCGCTGCAAAAAAAGCATGACTGGAGCGTAAAGACCCGCGCAGAGAACAAGTTCACGGTGCCATCAACCATCGGCGACGAAAAGCAGACCAACCCCTTTCTGCGCACCGACAGTCCCGAACTGCGCGCAAATCTAAAGCAGCGCGACCCATCACTGACCGACGACCCGATCGCGATTTTCGCCAAAACCCGCGCCCTCAAAGATAATTTCTAAGCACTCCCGCAAAAACCCTCCAAACAGGGGCGAAGCCTCGCATCCTGATAGTGGGTGCAGGGGTCACCCCTGCCGCGGGCGCGGGGCGCGCAGCCCCGCATCTTAGTTCCTACTGCCGATAATTCGGCGCTTCCTTCGTGATGAACACGTCGTGCACGTGACTCTCGCGCATGCCCGCGTCACTCACCTTCACGAACTTCGCCCGCTTGCGCAGCTCCGCGAGATTCGCCGCGCCGAGGTATCCCATTCCCGACTGCAACCCGCCGACGAGCTGCTCGATATTCGACGCGAGCGACCCGCGATGGGGCACGCGCCCCTCGATTCCCTCCGGCACATGCTTGCCGTCGGTCAAGTTGAGCTGCTGCCCGTAACGATCTCCGGTGCGCTCGTTCATCGCGCCGAGCGAGCCCATCCCGCGATAGAGTTTGTAGGTGCGCCCCTGGTAGAGAATCGTCTCGCCGGGACTTTCCTCGGTGCCCGCGAACAGCGATCCAATCATTACGCTGCTGGCGCCGGCCGCAATCGCCTTGGTGATATCGCCCGAGAACCGGATTCCGCCGTCCGCGATCACCGGGATATTGCGCGGCTCGGCAATCGCGATCGTATCCATGATAGCCGTGATCTGCGGCACGCCGACTCCCGAGATCACGCGCGTCGTGCAAATCGACCCGGGCCCCATCCCGACCCGGAGCGCATCGGCGCCCGCGTCGCACAGCGCCTTGGCGCCCTCGCTGGTCGCGACGTTTCCCGCCACGACTTCAACCCCGGGCCACTCGCTCTTGGTCGCCTTGATCGCATCGATCACGTTCCGCGTATGCCCATGCGCGGTGTCGATACAAATCACGTCGACCCCCGCACGCCGCAGCGCCGCCACGCGCGCCTCGCGCTCCGGACCGACGCCAACCGCGGCGCCAACCCGCAGTCGCCCGAGCTGATCCTTGCTCGCATGGGGATGCCGAATCGCCTTGTCCATATCCTTGACCGTGATCAGCCCGCGCAGCCGATTCTGATCGTCAACCAGCGGCAGCTTCTCTATCCGATGCGCCTGCAGGAGCTCCTTCGCATGCTCGAGATCGATTCCCGGCCGCGCGGTAATCACTTTGCTCGTCATCACGTCGCGCACCTGCTTGTCGAGCCGCCGCTCGAACCGCAGATCGCGATTGGTCAAAATGCCGACCAGCCGCCCATCGGAGACCACCGGGAGCCCCGAAATCCGAAACCGTTCCATCACCGCGACCGCCTCGCCGATCTTCTGCTCGGGGCTGACGGTAATCGGATCGACGATCATCCCGGTCTCATATTTCTTGACGGTCTCGACTTCGGCCGCCTGCTCCTCGATCGAAAGATTCCGATGGATAAATCCGATGCCACCCATCTGCGCAATCGCAATCGCCGTGCGCGACTCGGTGACGGTATCCATCGGACTCGACACGAGCGGAATGCGCAGCCGTATCTTCGGCGTCAACGCAGTCGAGACGTCGCAACTGCTTGGCAACAAGTCGGAAGATTGAGGCAACAGAAGAACGTCATCGAAGGTGAGTGCTTCGCGGAGCTCTTGATGCGCCATAAAAAATAACCCTCCTGGGTAAAAAAAGAGCCCGCGGTTCTCCGCGGGCTCAAGTCGGCCTTCAGTTTTTGTACGCAGTCCGTTTAATCAGATGCGCCATGTCCGAAATTAACAAACCCCGCCCCCCCGATCAATACGGGCTATCCAACAAGCGCAATAAGCAAGAACTCAATTGAATGTGAAACCCGCGATAGGTTTCACGCTTCCTTCGGCAGGGGTAACCCCTGCACCCAGTATCAAGAAAATCGAACGCGCGGCGCGTTCCCCAAATGATCCGGTTCCCCTTCCCCCTCGGGAAGGGGCTAGGGGTTAGGTTCTTCGCCCTATGCCAGACACAGCCGCCCGCATCGCGATCGGCAGGTGGCGAACGGCCGACTCATCCTCGATGCCCGCGCGCTCACTCTTTTTTGTCATTCTAGAGCCAAGCGAAGAATCCCGGCTCTTGCCTCTCTCTATCAGGAGTCCTCTGCATAACCGCGCGCCGCCTTCCGTCTCCTCGCCCTGTTAGGGCGAGGATGAAGGTGAGGGTCCAATTACAGCGCGCGATTTTTTTCGCGCGCGATTCAAGATTCTGCGGCTTCCAATTTCCTCGCGGCCAGGCCAGGGTTCAAAACTCGAATTCAACCGTGGAGGAAGTCGATGAGTTCAACTAGTAATGATTCAAGAAAATTCAAAATCGAAGGCTCCGGTCGAATACTGGAAGCCCTGGCCCAAGCAATCGAGCTCGCGCTCCGAGAGGCGCGTACAACGCCGGATCGCACAGGCGCCGGAAGCGTCGCTCGCGACGCCCTTACCATCGAAGTTGAAGCGACGAACAACGAACCTCACGGCCTCAGATACGTAATCACAAGCATCGACGACGCCGTCAGAACCATCGCAGGATGGGCTGAAACGAAACGCTGCGATGAATGCGAAGAGCCCATAGCCTTGCTTTTCGACGATGCATACCTGGAAACTCGAGGCGGACAAGGCGTCATCTGCTGCGAATGTTACCGCCGAACCGAAGACGGCGAAGAAGAGACATAATTCGTCGCAAGGGGAGAAACGGTGAATCTGAAGCTCGCATCGGAGAAACTGAAAGTCGGCGAAGTATATTCTCGAAAATCACTCCGAGAGATTTTTCCTACCTCGGACGCGACCTTGAACACCGGAGTTTTTAGACCGAAGAATTATTCCTCCGTGTGGCTTTTCGTCACTCGCAAAAAAGCATCGAACTAGCCAAAGTACGTCGATTACCTATCTGGAAAGACACTTCACTGGCAGGGACAAACCTCAGGCAAAAGCGATCAGACGATCATTGAGCATAAAAACCGCGATTTGGAGCTGCTCCTTTTCTATCGAGAAGAGCCCAAGCAATACTCCGACTCAGGATTTCGCTACCTCGGTCCGGTCGAATACGTGAGCCACAATCCCGGACATCCAAGCACCTTCACCCTTCACCTGACAGCATAGGCCGAGTCTCAGCGCCTGAACTCTTTCTCCTGACGCTCTGGCCGTCGATCTGCTAACATCCTGTTCTGGCCAACACCCCTAAGAGTCGCGACCCTCCTGCGGCGAGCGCGACTGAATTCGCCCTTCGTTTGCTAATGGCTGACTCTCTCTGTACGAAAAACTAAATTTGACGGAACGAACCTACCCTTGGGTAGGGCACCTTCACCAGAATTGCCACTTCCCGGCTGTCACTTGCCCCTCACTTTCCGCACCAGACTGGTTTGCGCTTTTCCAGGAATGCGCCGATTCCCTCTTGGGCGTCCAGCGCCATTGCGTTTTGGCTCATCACTTCTTTCGTGTAATCGTAGGCTTTCGCCGTATCCAGATCGATCTGTTCGTAGAATGCCCGCTTGCCGATTCCGATGATTAGCGGGCTTGCTTCGACTATTTGCATCGCTAGCTTGCGCGTCTCTGCGACCAGGTCAGCGTCGGCTACCACTCTGTTTACCAAGCCCCATTCGGCGGCGGTGCGCGCTTTGACCGGTTGGCCCGTCAGTAGCATTTCCATCGCATGCTTGCGGCCGACCGCGCGCGTCAGTGCGACCATCGGCGTCGAGCAGAACAGGCCGATCCTCACGCCCGGCGTGGCGAAACTCGCGCTCTCGCCCGCGACGACGAGATCGCACGTCGCTGCGAGCTGGCATCCGGCGGCGGTCGCGATCGCATGGACGCGCGCGATCACCGGCTGCGGAATTCTTTGAATCGTCAGCATCAGCTGCGCGCACAGATCGAATTCGTAGCGATAGAATGCGAGGTCGCGCCCCTTCAGCTCGCCGAGGTCGTGACCAGCCGAAAACGCCGGCCCGTTGCCCGCGATTATCACCGCGCGCGCGTCGCTGCGTTTGCCGATCGCGCCGAGCGCGTCGTTCAACTCCGTCATCATCGCGGTCGACAGCGCGTTGCGCTTCTCGGGCCGGTTCATCGTGAGCGTGATGAGCCCGGCTTCTTCCTCGATTGTCAGATTCTTTTGCGGATTCGTCTGCCCGTTGTCATTCGCCATCGGTTTCACCTGCCTTCGAGTATTACTTTCTCACTCGCGCGGATCGTTTTTCCATTCTTCCGGATAGAGCAGCAGCAGGTCCTGGCCGAGCGCGCGCACGAGGAATCGCTGCGTCTCGTTGATCGCACGTTCGAGCGCGCGCCCGCCAATCAGCCAATGCCCGCGCCCGCGGATCGTCGCCAGCTTCGCGCCGATCGATTCCGCAAACGCCGTCGTCTGAGGAAGCGGCGCGAAAATGTCCGAATCGCCCGCGACGACCAGCCGCGGCGCGGCTTTGTCCGATGCGGCGAACCCGATCGCGCCAGTCATCACGTCGTTCGCGAGCGGACCCGAGTCGGGGACCATCGCATTGATCAAGCCGTCGCGCGTGAACGGATCGGAATCCGCGATCAACTCGAACAGTACCCTGCCGCGCGGCGGCTTGATCGGCCGGCCCAGCATCATCGCGATGCGATTTCCGATTCCACCGACGATCGGCGTGCGGAAGCCAGGCACCAGCGGCGCGTACGCGACCGACGCCTTCGCCCGGCGATGCGCGCCGAGCTTGAGCGCGATCAATCCGCCGACGCCGTGACCAAGCACGACCGCATCGCGTCCGATGCCGTCGAGCGCTTCGCCTGCCAGCGCCGCCAAATCATTGAAGCGAAGTTTCTCGAGCACTGGCGTCGAGCCCTTGCCGAATGCGGCGCGGAGATCGGGTACGAAAACTTCCCATCCAATCGACGCGAGATAGCCGAGCACCAGCGCGAGATGCCGCGGCGTCGTGAAGAGTTCCGGGATCAGCATGATTGGCCATGCGAACTTGACTGGCTCGGGCAACTCGCGTTGCGCGGCGATGCGGCCGAGTTCGACGTCGTCCACTGGACTGCCGAATTATGCGGCGCGCGACGCCGCCGCCATCAGGCGCGCGAATCTGAACGATGGAAACGCGGAGTGCGGCGTAATCATCTGCACGAACCTGACTACCTCGTCGGCCGCCCATTGCTCGCGACTGGCGGCGCGATGCGCCAGGCGGGCGCCTTGATCGAGCCCGAGCTGCTGCGACGCGCGCACGCTCGCTCGATAGTAGGGCATCAGCTCCGCATCGCGACGAGTGGTGAAGTCCGCGAGCATCGCCACTGGAATCGAGTTGCCGCGGCCGTTGGAGAACCATCCGCGCGCGAGCTCGCCGACGATCCATGCGCTCATCAGCGCCATCGAATGCCCCTGGCCGAACAGCGGATCGACGTGCAGGCCCGCATCGCCGAGCAGCAGCGCGCCGTCGATCACCGGATCGCGATAAGTGTTGTTGAGCAGGCCCGACGAAAAAACTTTGCCGGCTATCGTCGAGCCTTCGAGCATCTTTCCGACCGCGATCGAGCGATCGAGGTAGCGGCGCAGATTGGAGGCGAGGTCGGTGCGAAATGCTTGCATCTCAGCGGCGTCGAACGCGGTCGCCGCGACGGTGAGTCCGTTCTCGCATCGACAGACGAGGTTGCCCGCGCCGGGCGCGGACTCGAATTCCGTGATCAGTTCGTCGCCCAGGTTTTTCCGCGAGACGCCTTCGAAGTATGCGTAGTAGTAGGCGCGCGCGCATGGCACATCGACGCGCTTGAACCCGCCGACGCGATCCGACGCTATCTGCGCGACCGAACTGCGCATCCCGTCGGCGCCGATTGTCAGTGGCGCGCGAAGCTCGTGGACGCCCGACGCGTCCTCGCCGAGAATTCCGACCACGGCGCCATCTTCGATGAGCAGATCGGTAAGCCTCAGGCGTTCGCGAAACATGACGCCTTCGAAACTCCGCGCCGCGTCGATCATCGCCGCATCCATCAGCACGCGCCCGAGACAGAGTCCTCGATCGTCGGCGTCGTTGCGCGCGAGGTCGCCGCTGTAGTCGAAGTCGGGGCCGATCGAGCGCATCCGCGCAAAGCGGACGCCGCCCGCGCGCTCGAGCATTTCGAGCATGCCCATCCGCTCGAGCACTTTTGCTCCGCCGCTCAGCACGATGTGGGTCGAAAGGCGGTCGGACGGGAACGCATCTTTATCGACGAGCAAAACGCGGAGGCCGTTGCGCGCGAGCAAGATCGCAGCGGCGCTGCCGGCGACGCGCGCGCCAACGATTATCGCGTCAAAATTTTTCGCCAACTCCGACATTCAACTTGCGCGCTTCGCGGCGATCGAACCCTATCATGTTGAACGCGCGCGCTTGCAATCAAGCGCCACAAAAGGAAAGAGCCCCCTCTTTCAAGGGGGCTCTCCCGTGTTGCGAGGCCTTTCGGCCCCGGCTTATTCCAGCAGCAAACCCTGGCAGCCTTAGCCAGCCCTCGGGGTATTAGCCCGAAGGTAAACTCGTTAAGTGGTTACTTCTTTTTGGTCTTTTTGGCAGGCTTCTTTTTTGCCATTTTGCTCTTCCGCATCGGTTTGGACTTGGTGGCCTTTTTGGCCCGTTTCTTCATTCCTGGCATAGGTACCTCCTCTTCGTAGGCTGCTGCTGGAGAAGCGCCTTTTCTTATGGATGAGGGCTCATACCTCATCGAGTCGGGCCGATTATAGAAACATGTTATTCTCAAATCAAGGGCCTTAGCGTAATTTATAAAGAAATTTTAAAGTCGGAAGAGTGCAGCCGAACCGGTCTATTTCAGGTCTTTAGAATGACGTTCAAAATTAGATCTCTTGAACTCAGCCCGAAGCTTGAATTACGATTGCTGGGATGACCCGGTTAAGCTTCGTACTCCGGCGCGAGTGGCTCAGCCTAATCTTCGGCGCGGTGCTGGTGATGCTGGTCTTAAGTGCCCTGCTTGGCAACCTGGGGCCGCGCGACCTCGTCGCCCTCCAGAGCCATCGAGCCGCGTTGGAGGCCCGCCGCGATCAACTGGCAGCGGACAACGCTGCGTTCAGAACGCGCATTCAGAAGCTTCGTTCAGACGACCGCTACCTCGAACGCCTCATCCGCCGCGAGCTCGGCTACGCGCGTCCGGATGACCTCGTGTACAAGTTCGCCGACGACACCGGCAGCGACCGCGGCGATGACACTCCGCCTTCGCATTAAACCGTTCGCGAATACTCAGAACACTGCGCGTGAGATCAACCGGTAGTCACGCGCCTGGCGTTCCAACTCCTCACGGAAATCAGGATGCGCGATCGAGATCAGCGCGCGCGCCCGCTCCGGCACTGATTTGCCTTTCAGATTAACCATCCCGTACTCGGTCACGACGTACATCACGTCCGTGCGGGGCGTCGTCACGATATTGCAGTCGTCGATTCGCGCGACGATTCGGCTCGCGCGATGTGCCTCGCGCTCGAAGGTCGATGCGAGGCAGAGGAACGACTTGCCCTCGCGCGAGGCGTATGCGCCGCGCACGAACTGCAGTTGTCCGCCGGTGCCGCTTATCTGGCGCACGCCGGCGGACTCGGAGCATGCCTGTCCGGTGAGATCGATTTGCGCCGCATTGCAGATCGAGATGACGCGATCGTTCTGCATGATGCGGTTCGGCAGGTTGGTGTAATCGACCGGGCCGGCGAAGCACGCAGCGTTGCGATCGAGAAAGTCGTACATCCGCTTCGAGCCCGCCGCGAAGGTGTAGGTCATCTGGTAACGGTTGGTTGATTTGTGCGCGCCGGTGACTTTGCCCGCCTCGAACAGCGACACCAGCGAGTCAACGAACATCTCGGTGTGCACGCCGAGGTCCTTGATCGGCGCCGCCGCGAGCAGCTCGCAGACCGCGTTGGGCATCGCGCCGATCCCAATTTGCACGCATGCGCCGCTGGGGATTTCCGGCGCGATCAGCTCCGCGACTTTCTGATCGACCGCGCTCGCGGCGGGATTGTTCAGCTCCGGCATCGCGGATGCGCCCGCGTCGAGCACGAACTCGACGTCATCGATATGCACCGCGTTTTCGATCCCGAAGACGTACGGGATGCTCGCGTCAGTCTCGACGATTAGCGTCTTCGCTTTTTCGCTGATGGCCTTGTGATAGGTGACCGCCGGGCCGAAGTTGAAAAATCCGTGCTCGTCCATCGGCGCCGTCTTCAAGGCCGCGACATCGACGTCGATGAACCGGCGATAGTTGTCGGGCGCTTCGCCGAAGTTCATCGGAATGTGATGTGCCAGGCCGCGATCGTGCATCTTTCTTTCGAGCCCCGAAAAATACCACGACAGGTAAGTGAGATGACGCTCGTCGGGATCCGCCTCGACCGCCGCGCGCGGGCGCATCGCGAGGCATCCTCGGATCTTCACGCGTTCGAGCTGTTCCACTCGCGCGGCGAGCGCGCGATCGAACAGGTCCGGCTGCCCGAGGCCGAATCCGTACTCGACCCAGTCGCCGGATTTGACGCGCGCCGCCGCATCTTCGGCGCTGATTTTCTTGCGCTTGAGTTCTCCCTGCCAGGAAGTCGCCATCTGAACGCCCTCGTGCCGATTGTCGATTCGCTTGACCGCGCGGTTGGCGTAGGATTCTCTTCAACCGGCGTACCCCAATCAATGCCAAGTATTGAACCAGTCAGGCAAGCGCCCACCGACGGCATCGGCATGCACGCAATCTCACGCAACCGAGGGATTACGAATGGAATTTCTTCGCGGCTTCATACTCGCGCTTCACATCTTCGGCGTGATCTTCTGGATGGGCGGTCTGCTCATGGTCACCAGCCTGCTGGCGCGCGTGCCTGAAGAAGTCGGACTCCCCAAGGAGCGCTTTCTCGGTGCGGCGCGCGGGCTGTTCGAGTCCACGGTCAATCTGGGAGCCGCCATGAGCATCATCCTCGGGCTGGTGCTGATCATCATGGATCCGTCGGTGCTGCGGCACGGATGGTTGCACGCGAAGCTGTTGCTGGTCGCGATTCTGCTGTTTTATCACGTGCGCTTTTATCGCCGAATCAAATTCCTCGAGAACAATCCGAGCCAGTCGTCGAGCCGCGAGTTTCGTGTCATCCACGGGATGGTGAGCGCGCTGTTGATCGCGATCCTGGTGCTGACGGTGATCAAACCCTTCTAGCGCGAGCCGCCTGAGGAAGTGTGAAACCCATCGCGGGTTTCATTACAATTAAGCTTCTTCGCGGGCGGGGTGGGGCACGATGGCGGAAAAAAAGAAACTCAGGGTAGGCGTTCTCTTTGGTGGGCGATCGAGCGAGCATGAGATTTCGCTGCGCTCGGCGCTGACCGTGATGTCGGCGATGGATCCGGCGCGGTACGAGATTGTGCCCATTGGCATCGGGCGCGACGGGCGCTGGTTTCTCGAGCGCGACGCGCTCCGCTTGCTCGCCGAGAAGACGCCGCATCTTGCGGCACTGAGCGCGGGCGGTACGCAAGTGACGCTGCTGCCGCATCCGGAGGGACAAGCTCTCGTCGCGACGCCGACTGGCAGTGCGGGCACAGATGTGATGCCCGCACAAAATTCGATTCCAGGGCTCGACGTTGTGTTCCCGGTGTTGCATGGCACCTACGGCGAGGACGGCACTGTGCAGGGGCTGTTCGAGCTGGCGAATATCGCGTACGTGGGGGCGGGCGTGCTCGGCTCGGCGGTTGGAATGGATAAGGACGCGCAGAAACGCCTGCTGCGCGATGCCGGCGTCGCGGTGGTGAAATATTTCGCGATCGAGCGCGCCGATTACCACGACGCTCCGCAGCTTGGAGCGCGGTTCGCGCGCAAACTCGGCTACCCGGTGTTCGTCAAGCCCAACGCGCTCGGCTCGTCGATCGGAATCAGCAAGGTGAAGCGCGCGGGCGATCTCAACGCGGCGCTCGACGACGCCTTCCAGTACGACCGCAAGGCGCTGATCGAGGCGTCGTGCGAAGGCCGCGAGTTCGAATGCGCGGTGCTGGGCAACGATCGTCCCGAGGCGTCGATACCCGGCGAAGTGCTGGTCACGGGCGCTCATGATTTTTACGATTACGAGTCGAAGTACGTCGATCCCGAAGGATCGGCGACAAAAATTCCGGCCGACATCCCGGCGGCCAAGGCGAAGAAATTGAGCGCGATGGCGGTCGCGGCGTTCAAGGCGCTTTCGCTGCGCGGGATGGCGCGCGTCGATTTTCTGGCGAGCCGCGACTTGCGTGAGATCTACGTGAACGAGGTGAACACCATCCCCGGGTTCACTTCCATCAGCATGTACCCGAAGCTGTGGGAGGCGTCGGGGCTGCCATTGCCGAAACTTATCGATCGGTTGATCGAGCTGGCGCTGGAGGAACATCGCGAGCGCGGCTCTTTGAAGATCACCTATCAGTCCAAGTCTCTTGCGAAACCTCCCGCGAAGCCCGATGAATGAGCCGATGGAGCGGCTGCTGATCGCGACTACGAATCCGGCGAAACTTGCCGAATACAAATTGATCCTGCGCGACATCGGTATCGAGCTCGAGCTGCTGTCGCTGGCCGAGGTTGGAATTTCCGAAACGCCCGAAGAGACGGGTGCGACCTTCACCGAGAACGCTTTGCTCAAGGCGCGTTTCTATTTCGAGCGCGCGCGAATTGCGACGCTGGCCGACGATGGCGGACTGGAAATCGACGCGCTCGGCGGGGAGCCGGGAGTCAGGTCGCATCGATGGCTCAATTCAGGCGGCGACGATTCCGACGAGGCGCTGGTTGCCGAAGTCATCCGCCGGATGAAGGGCGTCGAGGCGGCGCGCCGGACGGCGCGAATGCG
>Ga0209333_1000435_pt1 | contig 23212 bp, 19 predicted proteins | sample BlaSpr_A8_OM2_O3_FD_187982 | JGI IMG/M metagenome (GOLD analysis project Ga0209333, IMG submission 187982) | Forest soil microbial communities from Thunder Bay, Ontario, Canada - Black Spruce, Ontario site 2_A8_OM2_O3 (SPAdes) (version 2) | ecosystem: Environmental > Terrestrial > Soil > Boreal... | reverse complement strand
CGGTGCCGATATCGCGCCCGTCCAGCACCGCGCCCTTGGCTCCGTCCGGAGGCTTGCGCGTGAAATCGCGCTGAAAGGCCAATAGCGTCGCGCGCACGGCCGGGATCGCGGCCACCAGCGAGGCGGCGTTGGAGATGCGTTCCTCTTTGAGCCGCGGATCGGCGAGCTGGTCGAAACGCACCCGCTTGGCCCCGGCCTCGGCATCCTTCGGGTTCGCCGGATCGCCGCCGGCGAGCAGCACCTGCAACGCGGCGGCGCGGTAGAGCAGGCCGCTTTCGAGATGGGCGAGGCCATAGTGATCGGCGAGCCGCCGCGCCAACGTGCCCTTGCCCGAGGCCGCGGGACCGTCGACGGCGATGATCATGGAGTGATCATCCCGTCTTGGCCGCGGATATCCGCGCGCCCAGGCCGTTCATCAGCTTGGCGAAGCCGGGGAAGCTGGTGGCTATGGTTTCGCCGCCGTCGATGCGCACCGGCTCGCGCGCGGCGCCCCCCAGCACCAGGAAGGCCATGGCGATGCGATGATCCAGCCGCGCCGCCACCTTGGCGCCGCCCTTGGGTCGCGTGCCGGTGCCCTCGACGGCGAGGCTGTCGCCCTCCACCTCGACCCGAACTCCGCAGGCCTTGAGCCCGGTTGCTATGGCTGCCAGCCGGTCGCTTTCCTTGACGCGGAGCTCGCCCAAGCCGTGCATCACGGTGCGGCCCTTCGCAAAGGCCGCGGCAACCGCCAGCACCGGATATTCGTCGATCATGCTGGGCGCGCGCGCGGCCGGAACTTCGATCCCATGAAGCTCGCTCGTCCGGATCCGGAGATCGGCCACTTTCTCGCCGCCCTGTTCGCGCAGCTTGGTGAACGCGATCTTGGCCCCCATTTCGGCGAGGGTCGCGAACAGGCCGGCACGCAGCGGATTGACGCCCACGCCCTGGATAGCGATGTCCGAGCCCTTGGTGATCAACGCCGCCACCGCCGGGAACGCCGCCGAGCTCGGATCGCCCGGCACGGCAATATCGGCTCCGCGCAATTCAGGCTCGCCGGCAAGCGTGATGCGCCGCCCGTTCTCGACCTGGGCGATGGCGATGCGCGCCCCGAAATGCCGGAGCAGGTTTTCGGTGTGGTCGCGCGTGGCGACGGGTTCGATCACCGTGGTTTCTCCCGGCGCATTCAGACCCGCGAGCAATACCGCCGATTTGACCTGCGCCGAAGGCACGGGCAGCGTATAGACGATCGGCAGCGGCGCCGGTGTTCCGGTCACGGCCAGCGGCAAACGCATGCCGTCGCGGGCGGTGAAGCGCGCGCCGAAACGCGACAAGGGCTCGGTCACGCGCCCCATCGGGCGGCGGCGCAGGCTGTCGTCGCCGGTGAAGAAGGTGATGAAGGGATGCGTCGCCGCTGCGCCGATCAGCAGCCGCGCCCCGGTGCCGGAGTTGCCGAGATCGAGCACGCTTTCGGGTTCGCGCCAGCCGCCGGTGCCCATGCCGTGGACGCTCCATGTGCCGTCCGGGCCCCGCTCGATGCGCGCGCCGAGATCGCGCAGGGCTTGCGCGGTGCGCAGCACGTCCTCGCCCTCGAGCAGGTCCGTGATGCGGGTGCGGCCGATGGCGAGCGATCCCAGGATGAGCGCGCGGTGCGAAATCGATTTGTCGCCCGGTACGCGGCAGCGTCCCTTGAGCGGGCGCGATGAACCGGAGGAAAGTGCGGTCACGGGCGTTCGATTTCCGATGTCATGGTCTGGGCGGCTGTCTTTAGCACAGGGCGGATATTCGCGCGACGGGGGCGCTGGCGCCGGCCAAGCCGGGCCCGGCGGGGGCGGCAATTTTTGCTTTTGACAGCGGCGGCGCGTCATGGCAAAGGGCCGGTCGAGGAGGCCGGGCTGTCCGGCCGGTGTGGAGGGGTCGTGGCAAAGATCGATTGGGGCACGAAACGTATCTGCCCGAATTGCGGGGCGCGTTATTACGACATGCGCCGCGTGCCGATCGCCTGTCCCAAATGCGGCGCGCCTTTCGACCTCGAAGCCCTGGCCAAGCCTCGCAAGACGCGTGGGGCCCCCGTGCCCGTGCCGATACCCGAGGAGGTGGTGCCGATCGCCGACGAGGAGCTCGAGGCCGATCTGGCCGCCGAGCCCGAGGAAAGCGGGGCCGTGGTCGAGATGCCGGTTCCGGTGCCCGCTGCGGCGGCCGAGGCCGAGGTCGAGGAAGCCGAGGCCGAGGAAGGCGCGGCCGGCGAGAAGGAGGAAGAGGAGGAGGAGGTGATCGAGGACGCCTCCGAGCTCGGCGAGGACGAGGACGACATGGCCGAGGTGATCGAAAACGTCGACGACGAGGACGAGCGGTAGCGCGTAGCGCAGAAGCGGGCCTGGTCTTCAGGCTCGCGGCGTCGCGCGCAGTTAAAGAAAAAGGGGCCCCTTTGCGGCCCTTGCCGGAAGGCGGTAAAATCTTATTTACGGATCACGGCCTAGCTTCGGAGCGGGCCAAGGGCGCGGGGTCATAGCTCAGTTGGGAGAGCGCTACAATGGCATTGTAGAGGTCGTCGGTTCGATTCCGACTGGCTCCACCAAATCGAGAAGGGCTCGGACGGCAACGTCCGGGCCCTTCGGCCAATTATTAAGGATTTGGCTTCGCACGACGCCGCAGGCTTGAAGATTCAGCCTGCGGCCGTGCTGCGCGGAGGGTTCAGGCTGGATTGGGCCCTTGATCGGGCCCGGTCCACGCCCCACATTATTATCGAAGGGCGGCGCCAAAAGGGCCGTCCGGATGTCAGGGGATGCCCATATGGGGCCCCGTTTCGGACTTAGCTCATCGGAGGAGGTCCTCGTGTCCCGTTTGTCGCTGTTCAATTCGCCCCTGTTGCTGGGCTTCGACCATTTCGAGCGTGCGCTCGACCGCGTCGCCAAGACCACGGCCGACGGCTATCCCCCGTATAATGTCGAGCAGGTCAGCGAGAATGCGTTGCGCATCACACTCGCGGTCGCCGGTTTCACCATGGACAATCTCTCGGTCCAGATCGAGGACAACCAGCTCGTCATCCGCGGCAAGCAGGAAGAGGACAAGGACCGGGTCTATCTCCATCGCGGCATCGCCGCGCGCCAGTTTCAGCGCTCCTTCGTGCTCGCCGACGGCATCGAGGTCGGCGCCGCTCGGCTCGAGAACGGCCTGCTGCATGTCGACCTGGCACGTCGCGTGGCGGAAAGCCGGGTCCAGCGGGTGGAAATCCGCGGCCAGAACGACAATGAATCGGAATCGGCGGGGGCGAAAGGTAAAGCGTAGCACATGACGTGCGAAGCAAAAGGTAAAGAGTCATGACCATGAACCGAAACGAAATCGAACGGCTGAAGCAGATCTCGCCCAAGGAATTCGCTTATTGGGGCCTGCAGGACATGGCCTATATCCGGCGCGTCACCGTCAATGACCAGCCGGCCTACGCGATCCACGCCGCCGACGGCACGCCGATGGGGGTGATGCCGCGCCTCGACGTGGCGCAAGTCGCGGTGCGCCAGCACGATCTGGAGCCGCTCAGCGTCCATTAGACGCCCCAAACAAAAAGTTGCGTCCATCAATTGAGCGCGTGGCTTCGCGCTGACCGATCTGCGCCGGGACTCTTATTTTTGCTTCGCTCTTATTGAGCTACGATTCTTGATTTTGGCTTCGCCCTGACCGGGCTACGCTACGCGGCGTGGCTGGCGCTGCGGTCGACCAGCAGCGCGTAGAGCGCGTCGGCGCGGTCGGTGCCGCGCAGTTTCTCGCAGGTGGTGCGGTCGCGCAGCAGGCGCGAAACCAGCGCGAGCGCCTTCAGATGATCGCCTCCCGCTCCTTCCGGCGTCAGCAGAAGGAAGATCAGATCGACCGGACGGTTGTCGACGGCCTCGAAGTCGATGGGTTTTTCCAGGCGCGCGAAGAAGCCCCGCGGCGCGGTCAAGCCCGGCAGCCGTCCATGCGGCACGGCGACGCCGTTGCCGATGCCGGTCGAACCCAGCCGCTCGCGTTCCATCAGAATATCGAACAGCGTCCGCTCCTCGCAGCCGAACAAGGGCGCGGCGCGCTTGGCCAAATCCTGGATCGCCTGCTTCTTGTTGGAAGCCTTGAGGTTGGCGGCAATGGCCGCCGGCGTGATGAGGTCGGCGATTTTCATGAGATAGCGCGGCTGCTTTTCTGGGCGGGTCGCTGCTCGGGGAGCTTAACGCAAAACATGGTTCCGTGATGCCATACAACTTCGAAAGGATGATTGGCAAGGGCAACCGGGAGAATGCGGGCGGCACCGAAACTCTTGGAAAAGCGACGGAATAAGCGGACCGCCCGGCGCAGAGGCAATTTCTTGGTCATGAAATTTTCCTCGCCGCGCTAGGCCGCGGAAACCTTCGCCAGGAGACGGGACATGATCATAGCTGCATGGCTTTTTCGCGGCGGCGTTGCACCGAGGACGGGATGTGCATGGCTTCGCGGTATTTGGCGACCGTGCGACGGGCGATGTCCACCCCTTCCTTGAGCAGAATCTCGACGATGCGGTCGTCGGACAGGATCTCCGCAGCCTCGGCGTCGATCAGCGAGCGGATTCGGAAGCGCACCGATTCGGCCGAATGCGCCTCGCCCGACGAGGCGGAAATGGCCGAGGTGAAGAAATATTTGAGTTCGTAGATGCCGCGCGGCGTCAGCATGTATTTGTTGGTGGTGACGCGGCTCACCGTGCTTTCGTGCATGCTGATGGCGGTGGCGATGTCGCGCAGCACCAGCGGCTTCAAATGCTGCACGCCGTGGCGCAGGAATCCTTCCTGCTGGCGCACAATCTCACGCGCCACTTTCAAGATGGTGGTGGCGCGCTGGTGCAGCGCCTTGATCAGCCAATTGGCCGCCTGATAGCGCTCGGAGAGATATTCCTTCTCGGTTTTGTTCTTGGCCGCGCCCGAGACCTCGGCGTAATAGCGGTTGTTGATCAAAACGCGCGGCAGGGTGTCGGTGTTGAGTTCGACCGACCAAGAGCCGTCAGGCAACGGCCGCAGGAACACGTCGGGCACCACCGGTTCGGCGCGGACGCGGTCGAAAGCCAGGCCCGGCTTCGGGTTGAGTGATTTGATCTCGGCCACCATCTGCGACAAATCGGCGGCGTCGATCTTGCACAGCCGCATCAGCTGTTGCGCGTCGCGGCTGGCGAGCAGCGGCAGGTTCTCGATCAAGGTCTGCATCGCCGGGTCGTAACGGTCGCGTTCTTTCAGCTGCAGTGCCAGGCACTCGGCGAGGTTGCGGGCGAAGATGCCGGGCGGGTCGAAGCTTTGCAGCAACGGCAGCGTCTTCTCGATGCGCGCGACGTCGCAACCCAAAAGCGCGGCCACCGCCTCGAAGCCGCCGGTGAGATATCCCGCTTCGTCGATCATGTCGATCAGGTGCGTGCCGATCAGCCGGTCGGCGGGATCGTGGAGCTCGACCGCGAGCTGGTCGAGCAAATGCTCGCGCAAGGTCGGGTCGCGCGCCAGGGTCTGGTCGATCCCCGGCCACTCCTCGCTCGATCCCGATCCGGGGCCGGCGCCGGGAGTGGCGCTGCGCGTCGACCAGGAATCGGGGTCGCCGGCGTAGTCATTGTCGCCCGCGCCCTCGGATCCTGCGCTTTCGCGCCACATCTCCACCGCCTCGGTTTGCACCGCTTCGCCGGCATCGTCGCGAACCGCTTCGGCCGGTTCTTCCGGCAAGGCCTCGGCCGGCGTTCCGTCCTCTTGGGATTCGCGCGGCTCGGCCGAATCTAGAGATTCGGCCGGTTCGGGCGCCGCCTCGCTGGGCTCGACCGCGCCCTCGTCGCGTTCCAAGAGCGGATTCTGTTCAAGTTCGACGTCGACATAGGCGGTGAGTTCGACATTCGACAGCTGCAGCAGCTTGATCGCCTGCTGCAACTGCGGCGTCATGACGAGCGCCTGGGACTGCCGTAGATCTAATCTCTGGGTGAGCGCCATGGAGCGGCCTACAAGCTGAATCTTTCGCCCAGATAGACGCGGCGCACATTGGCGTCGCTTACGATCTCCTCGGGTGCTCCCTCCATCAGCACCTGTCCCTGGTGCAGGATGTAGGCGCGATCGACGATGTCGAGCGTCTCGCGCACGTTGTGATCGGTGATCAGCACGCCGATCCCGCGGTCCTTCAAATGCGCCACCAAGTCGCGGATATCGCCGACCGCGATCGGGTCGATGCCGGCCAAGGGCTCGTCGAGCAGGATGAAATGCGGATGCGTCGCCAGCGCGCGGGCGATCTCGACGCGCCGCCGTTCGCCGCCCGACAGGGCCATCGCCGGCGCACGGCGCAGATGGGTGATCGAGAATTCGGCCAAAAGCGCGTCGAGCATGTTGTCGCGCATCTCCGGCACCGGTTCGGCGACCTCCAGCACGGCGCGGATGTTCTGCTCGACCGTGAGGCCGCGGAATATCGACGCCTCCTGCGGCAAATAGCCGATGCCGAGCCGCGCGCGCTGATACATCGGCAGATCGGTGATGTCCTCGCCGTCCAAGGTGATGGCGCCGACATCGGGCTTGATCAGCCCGGTGATGATGTAGAAGCAGGTGGTCTTGCCGGCGCCGTTGGGACCCAACAATCCCACCGCCTCGCCGCGTTGCACCGAAACGCTGACCGCGCGCAGCACCGGGCGCTTCTTGAAACTCTTGCCGAGATTGTGGGCCGACAACCCGGCATTGGAGGAAATCAGCCGCGGGCTCGTTTCCGCCTGGGAGCGGTGCTGTCCGGCCGGATGTCCGATTGGGCCTTGGGCCATGTCCCCGTCCCCCCGCGCTTCCCTATTGTACCGCCGAAGCGGGCTGCGCCGGAACGCCGCCAGGCTTCTGATTCGGAATCAGCAGACCTTCGACGCGCGGCTTGTTGCCGCCCGCTGCGGTCGCATCGGGCGCCACGGCGAGGACGTGGCTGACATTGTTTTGCGTGTCCACCACCGCGTATTCCCCGCGTAATTCATTGTCGCCCTTGGTGGCGTTGACGTGCCCCATGAGCGTGGCGATGCCGGTGTCGAGATTATAGACGGCCTGGTCGCCATGGGCGATCTGGTCCGCGGAGACAAGGACGACGTTACCGTAGGCGTTGACCCGGTGAATACGAGCGGGTTGGTTGTCCGGCCGCTCGACCTCGGCGACCAGCGTGTCGCCGCGAATGCTTTTTCCCGCGCGCACCGCGATCGCGTCACCGCGCGCCACCGCGATCTGCTTCTGGTCGTACCATTCGAGGCTGTCGCGCGCGGTCACGGTGTCCTGCGCGTTCTCGATCCGCAAATTCTTGCCGGTCAGCACCAGTACCGCCTGGTCGACGTCATAGACCGCGCGTTCGCCATAGGCGGTTTGCGAGGTATTGACGAAGCGCACGTTGCCCACCGCCTCGAGCCGGTAGATTTGGGTGGAACTGTCGGTCATCAGTGCATCGGCGCCCGCCGGCGGCTTATCGCCACGCGGCGTGGCATCCGCGTTTTGCGCCTGCGGGCCGGCTTGCCGGTAATAGGCGTAGAGCGTGTCGGCGCGGACCGAGGACTGGCCGCGCGTGGCCAAGGCGTTGCCGCGGGCGATATAAAGACGGTTGGTCTGCTGCCATTCGATGCCCTGTTCGGCCTCGATGTGAATCGGCTGGTTGCTGCTGCCGAGCGCCGATCCGCCCAGGCCCTGGTTGCCGGTTGCGTTCTGCGCGCGCGCAGGCGGGCATGCCAGCCCAAGCGCTCCCAATGCAAATATCCCCAGCGCGGCGCAAGAAACGGCGCGCTTCGATGCGGCGTTCATTGGGTGGCCTTGGCCGGCTGATCCGCATGCGGCGCGAGGTCGAGAACAGCATGGCCGGTGAAAATGATGGTGTTGCCGCGATCCAGGATGCGCAGCCCCTGGGCGTTGATATGGCCGAAACTGCCGCTGCCCTCGACCGGATCCTGGCTTTCGGCGGTTCCCTGCGACATGTCGATGCGCACGCTGTCGGAATGGATCTCGTTGCCCTTGTCCTGGTAGAGCTCGACATTGCCGAACAGGTCCAGCTGTTGCGACTGAGGCTGATAGAGCCCGACATAGGCGGTGAGCTCGTTCCAATTGCCGGTGAGCGTGGTCATGTCGGCCTTGGGCGCGTCGAGCGAGATGGCATCGTCTGACTTGGGTTCCTGATGCGCCACATCGGCCGTGACAATGAACGGCCGGTTCTGGCGGTCGACGCCGGTATAGCGCGCCGCCAACATGCGCACCACGCGCGCCTCGCTGGTGTCGACCTTCGGCAAGGACGTGAAATGCACGCTGTCGATCGCGGCCTGGATACGCGGCCACACCGCCACCAGCAACAGCAATGCCAGCGCCGTCGCCGGCAGTATGCGCTTGGCCAGCCCCACGAAGCGGCTGTAGCGCCGGCGCGTGGCGCCGCCATTGCGCGGGCCCGGGGGTCGTGCGTGCTCGAAGGCGGTATCGAGCGGCGACTTCATGCCACGCCCGCGCGCAGGCAGTCGTGGATGTGCAGGATGCCCAGCGGCTTCCCCTGATCGTCGACGGCGAACAGGCTGGTGATGGCGTGTTCGTTCATGACCGCCAGCGCCTCGGCGGCAAGCGCTTGCGGCCGGATGGTCTTGGGTCGCGTGCTCATCACCTGCGATACCCCGGCGCGCAACAGCCCGTCGCCCATATGGCGGCGCAAATCGCCGTCGGTGATGACGCCGGCGAGCCGGCCTTTCCGGTCGGTGATGCCGACGCAGCCGAAGCTCTTGGTGGTCATGGTCAGAATCGCGTCGCTCATGGCGCAGGATTCCGGCACCAGCGGGAGATTGTCGCCGCCATGCATGATGTCGGCCACTTTCAAGAGACGGCGGCCCAATTGGCCGCCGGGATGCAGACGTTGGAAGTCGCTCGAGGTGAATCCCTTGCGTTCCAACAGCGCCACCGCCAACGCGTCGCCCAGTGCCATCATCATGGTGGTCGAGGTGGTCGGCGCCAGGCCCATCGAACATGCCTCAGCGGCGGGCGGCAGCAGCAGGGTCACGTCGGAGGAATCGGCGAGCGCGCTTTTTTCGCGCGCGGTGATGGCGACCACCGGCATGCGGAAACGCCTCGCATGCGCCAGCATATCAGCCAGCTCGGCGGTATCGCCCGAATTCGACAGCGCCAGCATCGCATCGCCCTCGACGATCATGCCGAGATCGCCGTGGCTGGCTTCGGCGGGATGGACGAACTGGGCGGAGGTGCCGGTGGAGGCGAGCGTCGCCGCGATTTTGCGCGCGACATGACCGCTCTTGCCGATGCCGGTGACGGTTACGCGGCCCTTGATGGACGCCAGCTTTTCGACCGCGGCGGCGAAAGCGGCGTCCAGTCCCGCCGCCAGCGCTTCGAGCCCGGCGATCTCGGTTTTGAGAACGCGGCGCGCGGCCGCGATGTCGAGATCGTTCTTCGCCATGGGCCGGCGCGATGACTGTCCGTCGTTGTGGCTGTCCCCGGAAATGTCTGCTGGACTGCGGGAACGAAGGCTTCCCTTTATCATAGGCTGACTATGCTCTCCCCATCCCGCGAAATCAACCGAACGGGGCCGGAACGGCACATAATTTGCTTGTACGGGTTAAGACTTTATTTTCAATCCGGAATTTATGCGGCCGGTCTCAATGCTCGAACAGATCGGGGCCGGGAAAGCCGGCCAGGTCGAGCGCGGCCCGGAGCGGCAGGAAGGCGAAACAGGCCTGGGCCAGATCCTTGCGGCCCTCGCGTGCCAGCATCGCATCGAGTTTCGTCTTCAAGGCGTGGAGATATTCGACATCGGCCGCCGCGTAACGCAACTGCTCCTCGGTCAGGGTCGCGGCGCCCCAATCCGAGGTCTGCTGCTGCTTCGAGAGCTCGACGCCCAGAAGCTCGCGGCACAAATCCTTCAGCCCGTGTCTGTCGGTAAAAGTCCGCACCAGCTTCGATGCCACCTTGGTGCAATAGACGGGCTTGGCATCCACGCCCAGATGCCGTTTCAGCATGGCGAGATCGAAGCGCGCGAAGTGGAAGATCTTGAGCACCTTGGGATCGGCCAGCAGAGCCTTCAGGCGCGGCGCCTTGTAATCGCCGTCGGAAAACTGAACCAAGTGGCATTCGCCGTCGCCGGCCGAAAGCTGAACCAGGCACAGCCGGTCGCGTTGCGGGTCGAGGCCCATCGTTTCGGTGTCGATGGCGACCGAACCGCCGAATGACAGTCCGGCGGGAAGATCGCCATGATGCAGATGGGTGTTCACCGGTTTCGCTTTCACGTCCGCTCAAGGAATCCTGGTGCCCAGGAGAAGACTCGAACTTCCACGACCTTTCGGCCACTAGAACCTGAATCTAGCGCGTCTACCAATTCCGCCACCTGGGCGATGGCCTTGTGACTTAGAGGCGGGCACCCCTGATGTCAATACGGGCGATGACGAGGCCGCGTAGCCCGATAAGGGCGAAGCAAAATCAAAGCACAGCTCGATGAGAGCGAAGCAAAACAAAATGCCCGTGTTCGCCGGAGCCTCTCTGTTGTATAGAGGCACGCGAACCACAAAACGGGCTTATTCCATGCGGTATCGGCGCATCGTGGTGGTGGGCGCCTCGGGTTTCGTCGGGCGCTATGTGGTGCGGGAACTCGCCAAGACCGGCGCGGTGATCGCCGCGGTCTGCCGCCACGCGGAAGAAGCGGGTTATCTCAGGCCGATGGGAGATGTCGGCCAGATCGCGTTGATCGATTGCGACATGTCCGATGCCGCGCGCCTTCGGCCGCTTTTTGCGGGTGCGGAGGCGGTGATCAACGCCACCGGAATCCTGTTCGAGCGCGGCAAGCAGCGTTTCCAGAAGGTGCATGTGGAAGGCCCAGCGCTGCTGGCGCAACTCGCGGCCGAATCCTCCGCCAAAGCCTTCATCCATGTCTCGGCCATCGGCGCCGACCCGTCCTCGCCTTCGGCCTATGGGCGCAGCAAGGCCGCAGGCGAAGCGCGGGTGCGCCAAGCCTTCCCGCAGGCGGTGATTTTGCGGCCCTCGCTCATCTTCGGGCCCGAGGATTCCTTCTTCAACCGCTTCGCCGCGATCGCGCGTTTTGCGCCCGCATTGCCGCTGATCGGCGGCGGCTTGACGCGCTTCCAGCCGGTCTATGTCGGTGATGTGGCGGAAGCGGCTCTGGCGGCGCTGGAACGCCCGGAATCGCCGGGCCAGATATACGAACTCGGCGGCCCGCAGATTTTCACCTTGAAAGAGCTGTTCGAGATGCTGCTCAAGGAGATCGGGCGCAAGCGTTGGCTTCTTCCCGTGCCCTTCGGCTTCGCCATGCTGCACGCCGCCTTCCACGAATTTTTGCCGCTGCCGCAGCCGCTCATCACCCGCGACCAGGTGCGCATGCTGAAAAACGATGCCGTGCCGAAACCCGGCGCGCCAGGGTTGGAAGCGCTCGGCATATCGCCGACGGCGCTGGAACCTATCCTGGCGAGCTATCTGCAACGATTTCGGCGGCCCAACCTCGCCGCCGTCACAGCCTGAATCCAATAGATATCAATGGGTTGCTGTTATGCTGCCGATACTTTCGGCAAACTAGTACCATATCAGAACTACTTTGGAGAAAAATTAATCATGAGGATCGAGATTTGTCCCCAGCCTTTGAAATGTGGTCATAAAAGGTAAAACTATTTGACCTATATTCACTGCGTGCTTAAATAACTAGGCGGGGATTGGGTTTCGCAGGGGTAGGCCGTGCAGCGGCTGTTGCAATTCGTTTCGGTCGAGAAGGGCATGCCGCAAAAGCGAATGCCGGCCGAGCGCCGTCTCGACTTCAAGGAAATCTACGGTGAGTTCGACGCCGCCAAGGCGGCCGAGCAGGCGAGCCGCTGTTCGCAATGCGGCATTCCCTTCTGCCAGGTGCATTGCCCGCTGCAGAACAACATCCCCGACTGGCTGATGCTCACCGCCGAGGGGCGACTGGAAGAGGCTTACGAAGTCTCCTCCGCCACCAACAACATGCCCGAGATTTGCGGCCGCATCTGTCCGCAGGATCGCCTGTGCGAAGGCAATTGCGTGATCGAAAAGGGCTTTCACTCGGTCAGCATCGGCGCGGTCGAGAAATACATCACCGAGACCGCGTTCGAAAAAGGCTGGGTCAAGCCGGTCAAGCCGCCGCGCGAACTCGAACACTCGGTCGGCATCGTCGGCGCCGGGCCGGCCGGCATGGCCGCTGCCGAGCAACTGCGCCGTCGCGGCTATCAGGTCCATGTCTACGACCGCCATGACCGGGTCGGCGGTCTGCTGATCTACGGCATTCCCAATTTCAAATTGGAAAAGAGCGTGGTGCTGCGCCGCCACGATCTGTTGACCAAAGGCGGCATCCATTTCCATCTCAAATTCGAGGTCGGCCGCGACGCCACGCTCGAGGAATTGCGGCAAAAACACGATGCTGTGTTGATCGCCACCGGCGTCTACAAGGCGCGCGCGCTGCAATGCCCCGGCGTCGGGCTGGGCGATGTGGTGCCGGCGCTCTCCTATCTCACCGCTTCCAACCGCAAGGGTCTCGGCGACAAGGTGCCGCAATACGACAGCGGCGCCCTCAACGCCGAGGGCAAGAACGTGGTGGTGGTCGGCGGCGGCGACACGGCCATGGATTGTGTGCGCACCGCGGTGCGTCAGGGCGCCCGATCGGTGCGCTGCCTCTATCGCCGCGACCGCGACAACATGCCGGGCTCGCAGCGCGAGGTGAAACACGCCGAGGAGGAAGGCGTCGAGTTCGTCTGGCTCTCGGCGCCCGAGGCCATCCTCGGCAAGGACAAGGTCAAATCGCTGCGCGCCCACAGGATGCATCTCGGAGTCGCCGATTCAACCGGCCGCCAGATGCCGCAGAAGCTGCCCGCCAGCGATTTCGACCTGCCGGCCGATTTGGTCATCCTGGCGCTGGGCTTCGATCCCGAGGACTTGCCGAATCTCTTCAAGGCGAGCGATCTGGCCTTGACGCGCTGGAACACGCTCAAGATCGATCATCGCCGCATGACCACCTCGCTGGAGGGGGTTTTTGCCGCCGGCGACATCGTGCGCGGCGCCTCGCTGGTGGTGTGGGCGGTGAAGGACGGCCGCGACGTCGCCGAGCAGATCCATCACTACATCCGGGCCAAAACCGCCGGGCGGACCACGGCGCCCGCCGCGGCGGCGGAATGACCAGGTGAGCATGAGCGAGGATTTCGCCAAAACCTTCCGCGCCAATGCCGCGATTCTCTCCGCCGGGGGTCTCTACGATCCGGCCGAGGAGCACGATTCCTGCGGCGTCGGCTTCGTGGCGTCGCTCGACGGCAAACCCCGGCGCGAGGTGGTCGAGGCCGGCATCAACGCGCTCAAGGCGGTCTGGCATCGCGGCGCGGTCGACGCCGACGGCAAGACCGGCGACGGCGCCGGCATCCACGTCGAAATTCCGCAGGATTTCTTCCGCGAGCATGTGCGCCTGACCGGCCATGCACCCGGGCGCGGCCGGCTGGCCGTGGGTCAGGTGTTCCTGCCGCGCACCGATCTCGAGGGCCAGGAGCGTTGCCGTTCCATCGTCGAGGCCGAAATCCTCAATTCCGGCTACGCCATCCACGGTTGGCGCCAGGTGCCGGTCAATATCGACGTGATCGGCGAGAAGGCCAACGCCACGCGGCCCGAGATCGAGCAGATCATGATCGACAACAAGCGCGGGCTTTCCGAGGGCGATTTCGAGCTCGATCTCTACGTCATCCGCCGGCGCATCGAGAAACGCGTCATTGCCGAGCAGGTCAAGGATTTCTACATCTGCTCGCTCTCCTGCCGCTCGATCATCTACAAGGGCATGTTCCTGGCCGAGCAGCTGACCTCCTTCTATCCGGATTTGCTGGATAAGCGCTTCGTCTCGCGCTTCGCCATTTATCACCAGCGCTATTCGACCAACACCTTTCCCACCTGGCCGTTGGCCCAGCCCTTCCGCATCCTCGCCCATAACGGCGAGATCAATACGCTCAGAGGCAACGTCAACTGGATGAAGAGCCATGAGACGCGCATGGCCTCGCCCGTCTTCGGCGAAGCCATCGAGGATCTGAAGCCGGTGATCCAGGCAGCCGGCTCGGATTCGGCGGCGCTCGACAACGTGTTCGAGCTCTTGGTGCGCGGCGGCCGCAATTTGCCGGCGGTCAAGACCATGATGGTGCCCGAGGCCTGGTCCAAGGCCGACGCCATGCCCCAGGCCTGGCGCGACATGTACGGCTATTCGAACTCGGTGATGGAGCCGTGGGACGGGCCGGCGGCGCTGGCCATGACCGACGGGCAATGGGTGCTGGGCGGCATGGACCGCAACGGGCTCCGGCCCATGCGCTATGCCATCACCTCGACCGGCATGATCGTCGCCGGCTCGGAAGCCGGCATGGTCAAGCTCGACGAGGCCCAGATCATCGAGAAAGGCCGGCTCGGGCCGGGGCAGATGATCGGCGTCGAACTCGCCCAGGGCAAGCTTTACCGCGACCGCGAGATCAAGGATTTCTTGGCGGGCCTGCGCCCCTATGCCGATTGGATCAAGAACACCACGCCGCTCGACAGCCTCATCAAGCGCCGCGGCGAGGGGACCGAGCTGACGCGCGAGGAACTGCGCCGCCGCCAGTTGTCCTATGGCTGGAGCCTCGAGGAGTTGGAACTGATCCTCCAGCCCATGGCCGAGGACGGCAAGGAGGCGGTGGGCTCGATGGGCGACGATACGCCGCTCGCCGTGCTGTCGTCTGGTTTCCGGCCGCTGCGCCACTTCTTCCGCCAGAATTTCAGCCAGGTCACCAACCCGCCGATCGACAGCTTGCGCGAAAGCCGGGTGATGTCGCTGCGCACGCGCCTGGGCAATCTTGGCAACATCCTCGACGAGGATGCGAGCCAGTGCAAATTGCTGCAGCTCGAATCGCCGGTGCTGTTGAACGCGGAATTCGCCGCCATGCGCGATTACATGGGCGGCGACGCGGCCGAGATCGACTGCACCTTCGATCCCTCATCCGACGAAGGCGCGTTGCGCGACGCCATCCTCCGCATCCGCCAGGAGGCGGAGAACGCGGTGCGCGCCGGTTGCACCCACGTCATCCTGTCGGACTGGAACGTCGCCGCGAACCGCGCCGCGGTGCCGATGATCCTGGCCACCGCCGCGGTGCATTCCCACCTGGTGCGCCAGCAGTTGAGAACCTTCACCTCGCTCAACGTGCGCGCGGGCGAATGCCTCGACGTGCACAATTTCGCGGTGTTGATCGGCGTCGGCGCCACCACCGTCAACGCCTATCTGGCGCAGGAGACGATCGCCGACCGTCACCGCCGCGGCCTCTTCCCCAAGGGCGCGAGCCTCGACGAGGCGCTGGCGCGCTACAAGCGCGCGGCCAATGAGGGCCTCTTGAAGATCATGTCCAAGATGGGCATCGCGGTCGTTTCCTCCTATCGCGGCGCCTATAATTTCGAGGCGCTCGGGTTGTCGCGCACGCTGGTGGCGGAATTCTTCCCCGGCATGACCTCGCGCATTTCGGGCATCGGCCTCGCCGGCATCCAGCGCCACGCGCTGATGATGCATCGCCGCGCCTTCGCCGAGGATTTCACGGCGTTGCCGGTGGGCGGGTTCTATCGCGCGCGCATGGGCGGCGAGCAGCACGCCTTCGAGGGCAATCTGGTCCACACCCTGCAGAGCGCGGTCGAGAACGATTCCTATTCGACATACAAGCGTTACAGCGAAGGCGTGCGCGCCATGCCGCCGGTTACGCTGCGCGACTTGCTGGAATTGAAGCCGCGCAAACCCGCGATCTCGCCCGACGAGGTCGAGTCCATCACCGAGATCCGCAAACGGCTGGTGGCGCCCGGAATTTCCCTGGGCGCGCTGGGGCCGGAGGCGCATGAAACGCTGTCCATCGCCATGAACCGCATCGGCGCCAAATCGGACAGCGGCGAGGGCGGCGAGGACCCGGCGCGCGCCAAGCCGCGCGCCAACGGCGACAACGCGTCTTCCGCGATCAAGCAGATCGCCTCGGGGCGTTTCGGCGTGACGGCGGAGTTCCTCAACAATTGCCGCGAGATCGAGATCAAGGTGGCGCAAGGGGCGAAGCCGGGCGAGGGCGGCCAGCTGCCCGGATTCAAGGTCAATGCCATGATCGCGAAGCTCCGGCATTCGACCCCGGGCGTGACGCTGGTCTCGCCGCCGCCGCATCACGACATCTATTCGATCGAGGATCTGGCGCAGCTGATCTACGACTTGAAGCAGATCAACCCCGACGCCAAGGTGTGCGTGAAGCTGGTCGCGCGCTCGGGCATCGGCACCATCGCCGCCGGCGTCGCCAAGGCCAAGGCCGACGTGATCCTGATCTCGGGCCATTCGGGCGGCACCGGCGCCAGCCCGCAATCCTCGATCAAATACGCCGGCGTGCCGTGGGAGATGGGCCTCTCCGAGGCGCACCAGGTGCTGGTGTTGAACCGGCTTCGGCACCGCGTGCGCCTGCGCGTCGATGGCGGCATCAAGACCGGGCGCGACGTGGTGATCGCCGCGATCCTGGGCGCCGAGGAATTCGGCCTCGGCACCGCCTCGCTGGTGGCGATGGGCTGCATTCTGGTGCGCCAGTGCCACTCCAACACCTGCCCGGTCGGCATCTGCACCCAGGACGAGAAGCTGCGCGCCAAATTCGCCGGCACGCCGGAGAAGGTGGTCAATCTGTTCTCCTTCGTCGCCGAAGAGGTGCGCGAGATTCTGGCTTCCTTGGGCGCCAAATCGCTGCCTGAGATCATCGGCCGAACCGATCTTCTGGCACAGGTGAGCCGCGGCGGCACGCATCTGGACGATCTGGATTTGAATCCGCTGCTGGTCCAGGCCGATCCCGGCGAATACCCGCGCTATTGCACGCTCGAAGGCCGCAACGAGGTGCCCGACAGCCTCGATGCGCAGATGCTCAAGGACGGCGCGGCGCTGTTCGCGCTCGGCGAGAAGATGCAACTGACCTACAGCGTGCGCAACACCCAGCGCGCCATCGGCACGCGCTTGTCGTCGCTCATCACCCGGCGCTTCGGCATGACCGGGTTGAAGCCGGGCCACATCACCCTGCGGCTGCGCGGCTCGGCCGGGCAGAGCCTCGGCGCCTTCGCCGTGCAGGGCATCAAGATCGAGGTGTTCGGCGACGCCAACGACTATGTCGGCAAGGGACTCTCGGGCGGCTGGATAACCATCCGCCCGATGACCGGCAGCACGCTTGTTTCCAATCGCAACACCATCATCGGCAACACCGTGCTCTACGGCGCCACGGCCGGGAAACTCTTCGCCGCCGGCCAGGCGGGCGAGCGCTTCGCGGTTAGGAATTCGGGGGCAACGGCGGTGATCGAGGGTTGCGGCTCGAATGGCTGCGAATACATGACCGGCGGCACGGTCGTCATTCTCGGCTCGGTCGGCGACAATTTCGCCGCCGGCATGTATGGCGGCATGGCCTTCGTCTATGACGAGGACGGCGGCTTCGCCCGCCGCGTCAATCCCGAAACCGTGCTCCTGCAACGCGTCGAGCATCCGCATTGGGCGGGCGTGCTCAAGGCCTTGGTCATGGAACACGCGCGCGAGACCGGCTCGCGCGTGGCCGAGCAGATCCTGATCGATTGGGACCGCGAATTGGCGCGTTTCTGGCAGGTGGTGCCCAAGGAAATCGCGGGCAAACTCGAACATCCCTTGAAGGCCGAGGAAAGTCGCGCCGCGGCCGGCGATGACTAGACCGCTTCCAAGCCGCCCGGCCGGTGTGTAGATTCCGCACCGGCGACGGGGGAGGCCTGGAATGAGCGATTACCAGCCGACGGGCGAATATCAATATGCCGGCTTCTGGTGGCGTCTGGTCGCGCATTTGATCGACGCGGTGGTGCTCTGTTTCGTCCTGTTCATCGTCGATTTCTTCGTCGCGCTCATGATCATCGTCTCGACCGCGGGCCTGGGTCTCATCCCGGCCTATGGTTTCAATTCCCTGCTCAATCTCGTCATCGGCTGGCTCTATTTCGCGCTGACCGAAAGCTCGGAGATGCAGGCGACGCCGGGCAAGCGTTGCTGCAAGATCATCGTCACCGATCTTCACGGCAACCGCGTTTCCTTCGGCCGGGCATCGGGCCGCTATTTCGCCAAGATCGTCTCGGTTCTCACGCTCGGCATCGGCTTCCTGATGGCCGGCTTGACCCAGCGCAAACAGGCGCTGCACGACCTGATCGCCGATTGCCTGGTGCTACGCCGCCGGCCGGAAATTCTCCGTCTGCCGGGCGACGGCGCCGTCACCACCTGATTTTGCGGTCCGAGCCGCCGGCGCCGCTGTCGCGCGCGGCGCGGCGCGGTTGTATCATGGCGCCATGCGGCTCCTCTATCACCTCTGGCTTTCGCCCGGCGCGCGCAAGGTGCGCATCGCGCTCGCTGAAAAGAGCCTCGAATTCTCGATGAAGGTGGAAAAGGTGTGGGAGCGCCGCCCGGAATTCCTGGCGCTCAACCCGGCGGGCGAGGTGCCGGTGCTGGTCGAGCCCAACGGCAGCGTGCTGGCCGATGCCGCATCCATCTGCGAATTCCTCGAGGAGACCTACCGCGACAAGCCGCTCTTGGGGACGAAGCCGCTCGACCGCGCCGAGGCGCGGCGGCTCGTCTCCTGGTTTGACGGCAAGATGGCGCGCGAGGTCACGGATGGCCTGATCAACGAAAAAATCATGAAACGCTTTTTGGGTTTCGGCACGCCCGACACTTCCGTGCTGCGCGCGAGCAAGGCCAATTTGGGATATCACCTTGAATATATCTCATATCTGGCGGAGCGCCGGCGCTGGCTCGCAGGATCCGAGTTCTCGCTCGCCGACATTGCCGCGGCCTCGCATCTCTCGGCCATCGACTATCTCGGCGACATACCCTGGGACGATCACGAACCCGCGCGCAACTGGTATGCGCGGGTCAAGTCGCGCCCATCCTTTCGTCCCATCCTGTCTGATCTCATTCCCGGCGCGCCGCCGCCCAAGCATTACGCCGATCTGGATTTCTGAGGTGCACCGATTCTTTAATTCGGGCCGCGAACCTTAATTACGGCTGCGTTCTTAGCTGGTTGCGCTGTTGCTTCTGCGGCGCTTCGGTCATCAATGCCGGCGCCGCGCTGTTCTCGTTGATGTGTGACAGATTATTCCGCGCGTCCCGCCCGGCCGGGGAATCCGGCGCCAGTTTGATCACCGCCTCCCAATCGGCGCGGGCACCCTTGGCATTGCCCTTGAGGCGAAGAATGTTGCCGCGTTCCAAGAGCCCGGATGATTCGCCGGGATCGATCCGGAGCGCCTTGTTGGCGTCGGCCAACGCCAGCTCCAGCCCGTCCTTTCCCCCGGCGTTGCGATAGGCCGAGGCGCGGTAGATCAGCGCCGTGACGTTATTGGGATCGATGTCGAGCGCGCTGTTCAGATCGTCGATCGCCTCCCAGTAATGTCCGCCCAGGGCATAGGCCGCGGCGCGGTCGATCAGCAATTCCGGATTGCGCGCGTTGTAAGCGAGCGCGGCGTCGAATACGGGCTTCGCCTGGTCGGGCTGGTCGGCCATGATCCAGGCTTCGCCCGCCTGCTCGAGCGTCGCGGCGCGCAGCTCGGCCGGCTCCTGCATCATGGCGGCGGCCAGACTTTCGAGCCGCTGTGCCGCCTCGGCATAGCGGCCAAGCCCGATCAGCGCGACGCCGGCGCAATGTTCCGCCGGAAAGCCGCCGCCCTGTTGACGCCAGAATTCCGCCTGCGTCAGCGCCTTTTGCGGGTTGTCGCGGGTCATCGCCAGGCAGCGATCGTATTGTGCCGAGGGACTTTCGCCCATGGTGGGGGACGGCGCCGGCGAAGCCGCAGCCAGAATCAACGATGCAAGAAGAAGAGCGCCGCTACTCGCCGGCTTGCGGCGCATGGTGATCGTCGAGCGCCTTGCCGTGATCCCCCGCGGCCGGCTGCGATTCCGAGGCCGCGCTGGGGGTGAGCAGGGCGCTGAATTTCTCAAGATAGAGATAGATCACCGGGGTGATGAACAGCGTCAGCGCCTGAGAGACGATCAGGCCGCCGACCACGGCAAGTCCGAGCGGGCGGCGCAGCTCGGAGCCGGCGCCGAAGCCGATGGCGATCGGCAGCCCGCCCATGATCGCGGCCATGGTGGTCATCATGATCGGCCGGAAGCGCAGCATGCAGGCGTCGTAGATCGCCTGGTCGGGCGTGGCGTCGGTGGTGCGCCGTCGTTCCAGCGCGAAGTCGATCATCATGATCGCGTTCTTCTTGACGATGCCGATCAGCATGACGATGCCGATGATGGCGATGACGCTCAGATCCTGGTGGAACAGCATGAGCGTGGCGAGCGCGCCGAGGCCGGCGGCCGGGAGGCCCGAGAGAATCGTGATCGGATGGATGAAACTTTCGTAGAGGATGCCGAGCACGATGTAGATGACGACGACGGCGGCGGCCAGCAGCAGACCCTGGCCCTTCAACGCGTCCTGGAACACCTGGGCGTTGCCCTGGAAACCGGTGTTCACCGTCACCGGCAGATTGTTCCTGCGCTCGAGCTGGGCGATCTCCTGCACCGCGGTGCCGAGCGACACGCCCGGCGCCAGGTTGAAGGCGATGGTCACCGAGGGCAACTGCCCCTGGTGGTTCACCGTCACCGGGCCGACGCCCGGGCTGAGCTTGGCCACCGCCGCGAGCGGCACGGATTGCCCATTGGCGCTTTTCAGATAGATCTTCGACAGATCGGCCGGGTCCTGCTGGAACTGCTTGTCGATCTCGAGGATCACCTCGTAGTCGTTCGACGGCTCGTAGATGGTCGAGATCTGCCGCGCGCCGAAGGCGCTGTAGAAGGTGTTGCGAATCTGGTCCATGGTGATGCCGAGCAGCCCGGCCTTGTCCATGTCGATATCGATGATCGCCTGGCGGTTCCTGAGCTGCAAATCCGAATTCACGTCCTGGAAGCCCGGGGCCGCCGCGATCTCCTGCTGCATGGTTGTGGCGTATTGGTAGAGCTCGGTCGTGTCGGCGTCCTGCAGCGTATATTGATAGGTGCTCTTGGCGAGCCGGCCGCCGAGCTGGATGTTCTGCAGGCTTTGCAGATAGGTGTTCATGCCCGGCACCTGCGCCAGCTTGGGCCTGAGCTCCTGGATCACCTGGTCGGCCGAGAGTCTGCGCTCGGAGCGGGGCTTCAGTTGGATGAACAGCCGGCCGTTGTTGAGGGCCGGGCTGAAGCCGGTGGCGCCGATGAAGGAATTGACGTCGGAGACGTTGGGATCGTCCTTGATGATCTGCGCCGCGATCGCCTGGTGATCGACCATCGCTTGGAACGAGGCGTCCTGCGGCCCCTCGGTGAAGCCGAAGATCTGGCCGGTGTCTTCGCTCGGGAAGAAGCCCTTGGGCACGATGACGAACAAGGCGATGCTGGCAACGATCGACAACAGCGTCACGGCCAGGGTGGCGCGCCGCCAGATCATCACCCGCTTCAGCCCCCATTCATAGCCGCTGCGCAACCGGTCGAAGGCGGCTTCCGAATAGCGCAGCGGCGCCCATTGCTTGTCATGGGGGTTGTGCGGCTTCAAGAGGCGCGAGCACAGCATCGGCGTCAGCGTCAGCGACACCAGTCCCGAGATCAGGATGGTCAAGCTGATGGTGACGGCGAATTCGCGGAACACGCGGCCCACCACGCCGCCCATGAACAGCACCGGGATGAACACCGCCACCAGCGACAGCGTGATCGATATGATGGTGAAGCCGATCTCGCGCGAGCCGCGGAAGGCCGCGTCCATCACCCGCTCGCCGCCTTCGATGTGGCGCACGATGTTCTCAAGCATGACGATGGCGTCGTCGACGACGAACCCCACCGACAGCGTCAAGGCCAGCAGCGACAGATTGTCGATGCTGTAGCCCATGACATACATGCCGGCGAAGGTGCCGATCACCGAGACCGGCAAGGCCAGGGCCGGGATGATGGTGGCGGTGACGTTCCTGAGGAACAGGAAGATCACCAGCACCACCAGGAAGGCGGTCAGCATCAGCGTGAACTGCACGTCGTTGACCGAGTTGCGGATCGACACCGAGCGGTCGTTCAGCACCGAAAGCTTGACCGCCGCGGGCAGCTCGGCCTCGAACACCGGCAGCAGCCCTTTGATGCTGTCCACCACCTGCACGGTGTTGGCGTCGGGCTGGCGCTGAATGGCGAGGATGATCGAGCGCTGGCCGTTGTACCAGCCCGCCACTTGGTCGTTTTCGACGCTGTCGACCACGGTGGCCACGTCCTGGAGCCGCACTGGCGCCCCGTCGCGATAGGCGATGATGATCGGCTTGAAATCGGCGGCGGTGTTGAACTGGTTGCGCATCTGCAAGGTGAAGCTCTGGCCCGGCCCCATCAGCGTGCCGACCGGCGTGTCGGAATTGGCGGCCGCGACCGCGGTCTGCACGTCGTCGAGCGTCAAGCCTTTGGCGGCGAGCGCTTCCGGGTTGGCCTGGACGCGCACCGCGAATTTCTGCGCGCCGAAGACGTTGACCAGCGCCACGCCCGGCAGGGTCGAGATGCGTTCGGACATCATGGTCTCGCCGTATTCGTCGAGCACCGAAAGCGGCAAGGTGTCGGAGCCGAGCACCAGGAAGATCACCGGCTGGTCGGCGGGGTTGACCTTCTGGAAGGAAGGCGGCGTGGTCATTTCGATCGGCAATTGCTTCGCCGCCGTGGTCATGGCCGATTGCACGTCGAGCGCCGCGCCGTCGATGTTGCGGTCGAGATCGAACTGCATGGTGATCGAGGTGACGCCCTGGCCCGAGGTCGACACCATCGAACTGAGACCGGCGATGGTCGAGAACTGCCTCTCCAGGGGCGTCGCCACCGAGGACGCCATGGTTTCGGGACTGGCGCCCGGCAACTGGGCCGAGACCACGATGGTCGGGAAATCGACGCGCGGAATCGCCGCCACCGGCAACAGACGGTAGCTGAACATCCCGAAGATCACGAATGCCATCATCAGCAACGTCGTCATAACCGGACGACGTATGCAGGCTTCCGGCAACATCATGATTTGGAGTCCGTCTTGGGCTGCCCGGTGGCGGTGGAGCGGACATCGACCTGGCTGCCGTTGGTGAGCCGCAGCTGCCCGTCGGTGGCGACGCGTTCGCCGGGGTTGAGGCCGTCGGTGATCACGCTGACGCCGTCGATGGTGCGCGCGACCTTGACCGGCCGCATCTCGGCGGTGTTGTCGTCTTTGATGACGTAGACGTAGGTCGTGTTCTGGCCGATCAGCACCGCGGCCTGCGGCACGGTTATGGCGTCGGGA
>Ga0209333_1000432_pt1 | contig 23275 bp, 20 predicted proteins | sample BlaSpr_A8_OM2_O3_FD_187982 | JGI IMG/M metagenome (GOLD analysis project Ga0209333, IMG submission 187982) | Forest soil microbial communities from Thunder Bay, Ontario, Canada - Black Spruce, Ontario site 2_A8_OM2_O3 (SPAdes) (version 2) | ecosystem: Environmental > Terrestrial > Soil > Boreal... | reverse complement strand
ATCGCAAAACAATGACGTGAGAACCCATCTTTTTACTGAAGCGAGTATTAGTCTTCGCTCCGTGGATGTAGCAGTTTACGACTTGACGTTGAAGCAGTGCGTCTTGAACGTGGAAATTGCTCCGCTGCCAACAAATGATTACGACCTTGCATTGTCTCCTGACGGGTCTATGTTGGCGATTCTGGATGACCGAAAAATCTCTGTCTACGCAACGCGGCAGCGGTGAATAGCATAGCTATGAGCAACGTGAAAGTCCGCCTGGCCGAAGCCTAGACTGTCGGGTGGCCGAGCCTTTCAGGTCACCTGAAGCGAGGCCGTTGATTTTAAGGGTGCCGCATCCCTTCGGTTTTTGAAGCGTGGGGGGTTAGGCGCTACACTTTCGACCACCACCGCAAAAGCGGGTGGCCCACCCATCCACACCGCCCAAACGAACGCTGTTGAATTTCCGGGTGCCGGACCCATCGGTTTTTGAAGACGGGTCACCTGGGAGTCTGCGAACTCCGTGCCACTCCACCGCTACCAACAGCGTGCCTACGGCTCCGGCGTGAGCGCTCCGGTCGCGGGGTCAATGCGGAAGTAGGAAACAGTCGCATCTTGGAAATGCGCCACGGAAAGCCCTGTACCATCCGGATTGATTTCCACGTTTGAGGGTTTCGCGGCCGCTGCAAACGGTGAACCCACCACGGCATTCAGTTCGCCGCTTTTCCAGTTGATACTGAAAGCCGAAACGCTCTGGGAAGTTTGATTCACGACATATAAGTAGTGGCTAGAGGGGTCGATCGCCAACCACCCCGGCCCATGTTCCGGAAGAACGGATACTTCAGTCCCGGCCCCGCCCTCGCCGTCGCGCGAAATCATCAGTGAATCTCTCAACCCATTCGCCGCGAATGTCATCCGCTGGCCCGTGCGTAGATTCGCGACGTGCAGCACCCGCGAATCGCCCTGCACCGCGCTGACGACGTTCGTCGCGGCCGTCACCGTCAAGAGCGTCTTGGTATTGTTACCGCGGTAGCTCGCCAGGATGTTCGCCGTTCCCATAGCAACAGCTGTTGCCAAGCCCGAAGCGTTGACGGTCGCGACCGCCTTATTGTCCGATGCGTACGTCGAGTCGCTGGTCGTTACGTTCGAGGTCTGGCCGTCGACAAACATCACGGTCAAAGCGAACTGCTGCGTCGCGGCGACCGCAATCGTCGGATTCGCCGGCGTCAGCTTGACCCCAGTTATGAACAGGTTGCTAACGTCGGAGCTGATGCAAGCGGACAACCCCAGAAGCGAGAGTAAAGGGAGAAACTGCACGAACTGCTTGAACTTGCACACTGGATTGACTCCACATTCGCCCGCGCGAGAACCTTAAACCGGATTTTCGATTTGACTGCCCAGCCGGTCGTTCCACTCCAACTGTTCAGCTGCACTCGTGGCAATAACAGCTTGCTGGGATGCTACCACGCGACGCATGGTGCCGCGTTCTCGCAATCCGCGCGGTTTCTAAGCGATTGGCAGGCGCGGGCAGGATCAATTTTGCGGTGCCGGGCAGCCGGCCCTCCCACGCCCCCAAACGAAAATCTTAGAACTTTCGGACGCCACTTCCCTTTGGTATTTGAAGCGCGCGAGTTTAGGCGCTACACTTTCGACCACGGCAGCAACGTACGTCCGCCAAATCATTTCGGCCAGTGGGTACTAGTTCTGTACCAGTTCTGCACGAACGTACAGCTGCCCTCTCAACCCGTGCATGCTAACCTCACGTAGGACTCAGAAAAAATGAAGCCTCACAAAAATCCGCGCGACGCCGCCAACTTCGCACCGCCGTGGCAACAACAAACTGCAATCGCCGCAGCATCCGTACCGGCGGCGCCGTGGCAACAAGCTCCATTCAGCGTCCGCCGCAACTCCGCACCAACGCTCCCCGCTGCGCCCCAAACATCACGACGCTACGTAGTCCTGCGAACGCCATCAGTAACAATTGTAAAGCTTCTAATCAACGTCCCGAGGATTAGAAATCACCGTAAACAATTGAAAACAATCACCAACTCACAATTCTAATCAGCTATTTTTCGCATAGTGGCAGTTGTACTCGGGCAAGGTCTCTTGGTGAGCTAGCCGGTTTTCAAGACCACTTGGTACTGATTGGTACTGGAACCTTTCTGACTTAGGCTGCGGGGGCAGTGCGTGGGACGCGGCTTCGATTCTGACATACCTCGTAAATGCTCAGTCGATCCGATACGCCCACTTTTCGCAGGATCCGGTGCACGTGGTTCTTCACCGTTTGCTCGGAGAGGTTCAAGTGATTTGCAATTTCCTTATTGCTAAGTCCCCGGCCAATCAAGGGGATAAGCTGTTGTTCGCGCTGCGTCAATCCCCATTGAGCTTGCTTCTGGCTATTCGGCAGCTCCGCCGTCTGTGTCGCGACGTAGTCGAACAAAACTTCCGTGTAGTGGGCTGGACAGACGGCATGTCCTTCGGCAACCGTGCGGACCGCCGATACCACATCTACTGCGGAGGCGTTTTGCAGGACATAGCCTCGCGCACCGCGACGAATCGCTGTCAGGAAGCTACTCCGGTCATCGGTCATGGCAATGAGGACGGTTTTGACGGGCAGGTTATCTGCTCCAGCTGAGGATGACAAATCGAAGTTACCGAGCAGAACATCCAACGAGTCCAGGACCAGAACGTCCGCGCCGGAATCGACGGTTTGTTCGCACAACGTGAAATTATCCATTTGCGCTATAACGATCTCAAAGTCCGTGCGCTTGGTTAGAATCCTCGCGATGGATTCCCGTAACAACCGGTTTACACACAAGATCGAGACTTTGGCTCTACTCCCCATTTATTGCCCTCACTATCCGCGTGGGCTGCGGCATATAGTCCTAATACTTACAGAACTGGATTGAAACACCGCTGGAGATACTTACGCAACTAGTAATTCACAGTATTACAAAGTTTTTGCAAAGTGGAGGAAACACGTAGGCCATCGCGCTGGGGGGCAAAAACTACGTATGGCGTTGTTCGAACCACGCTCAACCACATAAACGAACCCTGGGAAGCGCTTACTCAACTACCTATCCGAGCCAACCCGGCCTTCCGGGACAGCTCAAAACGGACTTTACGGGACGTCCAGCAATGGGTGCCATACCGGAAATCCTGTAGAAATGGCATTTGGAGGGTACTACCGCCCTCGAGGCCGACCCATGGTGTTTTTGGGGGCATTGGCGTTCCGAGCTCGCGATGTTGCCGGGCCCGTGAACTCGCTCAGAACAAAGGGGCTGCGGGCGTCAGCTCAATCGATTTGCCTGGGCCGCAACAGTTCCCCCGGCTATCTGCAATCAATTCGGGGTCGAACTGCCTTGCGGCGGCGCAGCGAGTTTTTGGCGCAGCTGAACGAGTTCCGGCATTTCGGCGTCAGCCTTGGACCAGGACTTTTCAGCGTGCGCAAACTGTTCGCGCGCTGCGACCTGTTCCCCGCGGTGCTCATAAATCAGGCCGAGTGCATAGTAGCCGCCCGCATAACTTGGATCGTGTTCGATGATTTGGTGTGCCGTAAATTCGGCTAGGTCCCAGTCGCCTGCATCTCGGGCCATGCTTGCTATTGAATCGAGCTGAAACAGAGCTTCGCTCCAGGAATCAGGGCCCGGAACGGCGCGGATTTTTTTCTCGATATCTCGGTGAAGTATATTGCTCTTCTCTACTTGGCCTCGGCGAAGCAGAATCTCGGCGTTCAGCAATCCCGCATCGGGCAATTCCGCCGCGACAGTTGACGGCACACTCTCGAGTTCCCGCTCAGCTAACGCGAGTTCCGACTGAGCCGCGTCCACTTGATTGAGGCGAAGCAGCGCGCGTCCGGCCATGGTGTGTCCTGCGAAACGACCCATCGGCCATTTGCCGTTGGACAACTCCTGCGCGGCCGAGAGAGCCTCTTGGTAGCGTCCGCGGCTAAGCAGAAATTCGGGCCAGTTCCTTCGGTTGAACTCGGCGACATCGTTATAAACCGGCAACTCAAAAGCCGTGTGGAAAACCTTCTCGGCTGATTTCATCTGTCCCAGTGTCTGGTGGCACATCGCGAGAAGGCTCAGATTGTGGAAGTGATGCCAGTCGTAACGAGCGGGTATGTTTTCCGAACGATAGTAATTTTCCTCAAGCTCCTCGGCGCGCTCAAACTCCGCGATCGCCTCTTCCGTGCGGCCTGCCCACCGCAGGTCGTGGCCATGCATGTGATGCGCATGCGCAATGGCTGGCGTCATGCGCACGTAAATCTCACTCTGAGCGAGCGCGTCCTGGCGGCCGCCGATGGTTTCATAGCTGTGCGCGAGATAGTGATGCGCTGCAAACTCGTCCGGCGCAAGAGCGAGCGCCGCTTCGTAAAATGCGATGGTATCCGGGCCGCCGTTCTGTCCGTGCGCGTGGGGAGAGCCTTCCTCGGCGAATCCGCGTTGAATCCACAACCACGGGTCGTTCGGACTTACCGTGATTGCGGCGGTTATAGCGGTTCGGTACGCGAAATACTTTTGCAAATCGGAATCGTCAAGCCAGGCGAGAAGTAAGCCGTGAATCTCGATCTTGCGGCGCTCGATTTCTGTAACCGTATCAGCCAAAGATTGCGCCTGGTCGAGCATTGCGTGGGCTGACGCTGTGTCTGCGAGCCCGACATACGCGTCGGAGAGACCAACGTAGGCCATCGCCAGCTTTGGATCGAGGCGCAACGCCTGGTTGAACGAACGTGCCGCCTCGATCCAAACGAAAGAATGGAGGTAGGCAAGACCTTGATCGTAGAAAGCCTGGGCTTGGGGCGACGAGGTTGTCACCGGGTCATGCAGTGTTCCGACTCCCTCGCGCAAGGGGACCGGACGCTCGAGAATTTCGCGCGGTACCCAACCCACCATTCCAGCGTCGTGACCTTCCTGTTGAGCGTGCGCCGGCGCAGCCACCGACACTGCCAAAGCCAGTGTGCTTGCAATCAAAAAAAGACGTGGCAAAGACGATTGCATCGTTAGGTGGCCGTTCACGCGATGATTGCCATGGATCCTAGATCTCTGAGATTTCAACTTCTCGCACGTAAAACCCCATGTCAAGCCGTCGAGTCTGCATCGTCGGCTCGGCAACGCGCAAACGGATTAGGTAGGTTCCCGTTGCAGTCGGAGACCACGAATGACTCCAAAAACTCCACGGATCGTTCGCAGTCTGTTGGAATTCGTCCACTGAAATGTAGTCTTCGTCAGGGTTGAACCGAATCTCAAGCCGCTTCACAGGCTCCGTACCTCCCCACATTATCCCAGCGACTCGATACCTAATTCTCTCACCGACTCGCCATTTCTCGACGCGAGTGACCATCGCCGATTGGTCGATCGCGGGGGCCTGGTATTCGCGCGCGAGCTTAGGTGACCCGCGCTGCATGGTACGAAAGGCGAACTCCTGCATCTGCGCAGTAATTTCCGCAGAGTCAGGAACTACGCGAATCTCGTTGAACCACTTGATGCACGCGCATCCGTACCAGCCGGGAACCACCAGGCGGACCGGCGCGCCATGGTCGCGCGTGAGTGGCTGGCCGTCCATATCGGTAGCCAGGAAAGCCTTCGTCGCGCGAATATCATCGAGCGAAAAAATCCAGCTTGCGCCTGGTGTGGAGCTGGCCGATTGTGACGCATAGCGGTCGAAGCCCGAGACCAGGATACGCGCACTGTTCGGGATGGACGGAATGCGCTGTAGCACCTCGGTAAGCGGAATGCCGGTCCAGACGGCAACACTGATCAAACCAAAGCGTCCCTCGCGCGTATTTCCGGCGCACTCCATCAGGTGGGTTCCCATCGGCCGCGCCTGGGCGCGCAAATCACCGACTCTGACGTCGCGGGGAGCACCGGTGAGCCCGTGGAGTAGGATCGATTGCAAATCCTGCTCTCTGAGCAACGACGAGGCACGCGTGCGAATGTAGAATCGCCCGGCAGCTGTGACCGGTTCCTCAGGCGTGGCCGAGGCCAGGTCCGTGTAGAGGCGTCCATCGAGCTCCTCTCCGACGGCGGTGTCCATTGGAGGCGCGCCTTCGCGGGCGAAGGGGACAATCTCCAACATCTCGCCGCCCGCGAACCAGTTCCGCGTCTGTCCAAATGAAGGTGCAGGCAACAGAATTTGGTCGAGGCCAACGCAGATCGCGCCACCTGCGATGCTCAATGCATTGAGCAATTCCCGACGCGAAAGTTTCAGGCGTGAATCTTCAGGCATGCAGTGACCGAAGAATGAGGATACACCGGGCGAATGAAATCTGAGGCATCAGGCAGCGAAAGGTAAATACTGGCGAGAGCCGTCGCCAAAGGTTCTGCGCCAGACGCTCGGCGCAAATTCGCGGTCAAAGAGCGACGGGCCGCTGAGGAAGCGACGGCCCATCGGTAAGTCGGGTCCAACTCAGTTAGAACTCGTAACGGACCGCAAACTCCATCTGTCGCCCAAAGGCCTGGCCCTGGGCCGCAGTGCCGGTAAAAGTCCCAAACGTAGCCGGCGAAGTCGGGTCTAGCGAGAGAGTTGCGTCGCTGAAATTGACGCTGTTGAATAGATTGAAAGCCGTGACTCTGAATTGAAGACGCTGGCGTTCGGTTATATTGAAGCTCTTATTGATTCCAGCATCCACCTCCGCAAAGGCCGGTCCTATTAGGACGTTTCGCGACCCGGGCAATCCCGGCAACGTAAATGTAACATCAGCCTGTGCAGCTGCCGGATTGGAGAACAAGTTTGGAAGTATAGGATTTCCGCTGCCGTCCACTTTTCCAGTGTTCCTCGTAACATGGGTCGAGAGAGGAGTGGTCAGGGTTCCGGATGCGGTGAGGAAGAAGTTCGTCGGGAAATTGAACCCGTTCGCCGGACTTTCCGGGAACCCTGAATGCCATCTCATGGCAGATGTGAATTCCCAGCCGCCGATAAGAGCATTCAGCAAACGGCTGGAGTCGCCACCGTAACGGTGGCCATGTCCGAAAGGCAGGTCGATCACAGCCGTGCCATTGAAGTTATGTTTCAGGTTGAAATCTGAAAGGCCCCTATTCAGGCGTAGATCAAATGGATTCTGGATCAGGCCCGTGGCAGTGCCGTTGACACTGAAGGAATCCGCATTTTCCGCCGTCGAATCGTTGTCGATCGATTTCGAGAACACATAGTTGAAGGCAAACGATCCAAAAGGAACGATTTTTTTCACGGTTAATTGCAGGCTGTTATAGTTCGAATTCGCGAAGTTCGTCCAGGTATTCAGTTGAGCGAACTGCGGTGGGAATAAAACGAATCCAGAATTGGTCGGATCCAGCTTCGCACTCCAGGGAGTCGGCAGCCCGCCTGGTGACGGTGAGGTGTCTAATGCGAACAAAGCGCACGACCACGACGCTCCTCCGTTCCCAGCGGCCCCGGAGGCAATTGTTGTAAATGCGTAGAAAGCTTGAGTGGGCGTCAGATTCGCGTATCCCGGAACCCCGAGGGCCGCCGCAGTGAATGCCGGCATGTTGGGTAGCACGTTGTTGAAATATGGAACCGTTTGGATCGTGGCTAGTTGCGTGAGGTTGGTAGGATCGATCGGCGGGTTCGGGTTATTGGGCGAAGCCTGAGCGAGCGCCGCGGTTTTACGGTATGCACTATAAAGGTCCGTCTTGGATACAGGGTCCGTAAGATCCAGATACTGGGCAAAATCGGCTTTGCCGAGCAACCGGCGGCCTAGCGTCCCCACGTAGGCAACGTCGAGCACCACACCTTTGGGCAACTGGCGCTGGAACGACGCCGTGAGGTGGATCGAATAAGGGGTCTGCAGATGCTGATCAACCGCGAAGCCGAGATTGGATGCAGTCGAAGCTGGAGTAAATGGGAAGCTAACGGATGCGGGCGGAGTGAAGAAGGGCGGTCCGGCGTCCGGGAGTCCCGTGCAACCTGCACTGGTGCACGCGCCCGAGAAACGCGGCGCAGTTGCGAGAGTGAATTGTTGTGAATTGTCAATCAGCGAAGTCGCGATTCCGGGAGAACCGTTCTGATCGGCGTCAACGGCGAGAGCTTGGCCAACCCGATCGTAGAAGAGTCCCGCGCCGAGCCGGAATACGGACTCTGCTCCGTTGCCAAAGAGCTTCTTTGACCAATCACTGCCGAAGTTCGGTGAATAGGCGAAGGCAACCCGCGGCGCGAAGTTGTGAGGGTTGGAGTTGTACCAGGAACTCTTGCCGTTTGCCTTGCCTGCCAATTGCCAGCTGAGCAGCGGCGAGGCGGTGGACGGAATTCCAGCCTCCATGTTTATTTCGCGCTGCTTGAAGTATTGCCCGACGTCGATCGTCGGAGCGACCTGGTTGCCATTGACTTCCCACGGTGGAGTTTCGTATCCATAATGGAGTCCCAGTGTCACCGTAAAATTCGAACGTACCTTCCAGCTATCCTGCACGTAGGATTCAAAGAGGTTCTCTGCAAAGTTCCGGTCCTCAAGGCTTCCTTGTGGCAAGAACTGGCCCTGACGGTTGGCAAAAAATGTAGCGCTCACCTGGGTCATCGAACCCGTGAGCATCATGAAAGCCGACGTGTACGCAAACGGGTTGTTTGGCGCCGGGGCGTTCGTGCCATCGGGAATTGAATCTCCGCAAAGGTTGACGCAAAAACCACTGTTTACGACGAAGGCCGGGAACGAATTAAAACCGTTGATAGTGTGGTTGCGCACAAAATATTGCGACCCACCGAAAGACAACGTGTGTTTTCCCTTGCTCCAGGTTAGATCGTCGCTCACCTGATTCACCGGCACGGTGCGAATGTTGGGGCGAACGAAGTCCACGATGTCGCTGAAATTGCGTACATCAAAGAGTGGTCCGGAGGCGCCCGAGAGACTTACGCCAATTCGAGTGAGGCCGTAACGCAAACTATTTACGACGTTCGAACCGATCTGCGCATTGTAGTTGACCGCGATACCTTTGCTGTTGTTCTTCAACTCCTGCGCCGACGGCTCACCTGGGAACTCGCCAGGAAGTAATCCGGTGTGTAGTCCTTCGAGCGAGCCGCGCACAAAAATCGATTGGCGCCCGTCCTGGGTAAGGTTGTAGTCGAAACGTGCGGTGTAGAGATTTCCGGCGGTAGGAAGCAGGGTGTCGAAATTGAGGCCGTTAAACGCTAAGCCGCCATCGAACCCCGAAGCAGGGCTGTTACCCGGCGGCAACTGGGCCATGTAAGCGACCATCGCCGGGTTCACGCCCAATCCTGCAGGGTCCAGAGACTGGACGGAAGCGCCCGTTGCTGATGTTGGCGGCAATCCGAAATTTCCCGCGGCAATCTGGAATGACTTTCCGTCCAGTCCGGTAACTGTACTGGCTGGGCAAGCGGACGCGGTAGCGCATTGATAAACCAACACGCCGTCGGCCAAAGTGCTGGTTGGTACATTTCGAGTTGGGGCGGGTGCGGCCACACTTTCCCGGCGATCCTCGTTGTCCACAAAGAAGAAGGCTCGTTTCTTCTTGATGGGGCCGCCTAGAGAACCTCCGCCGATGTTTCGTTGATCCTTGCCGCGAGGGATGCCGTTCAAATTGTTGAAGTAATCATTGGCGTTCGGGCCCGATGTCCGATAGTACCAGCGCAGATTTCCATGAAATTCGTTGGTGCCGCTTTTTGTGACCAGCGCGACCTGTGCTCCGCCCACAATGCCGTCAGTTGCGTTCGCATTGGTGGTGGTCACGCGAAATTCCTGGACGGAGTCAAGTGTAATAGGCAGGGCGCTGGTAAAAGCAGCCTGGTTCTGCCAATCGTTGGCGTCGATTCCGTCCACTGTGATGTTCGTCTGATTGCTACGCACACCATCCACCGCACCATCGCGCGCATCCAGGTTGGCGGTTGTGCCCATCGCGAGCTGATCGGTATCGGACATACCTGTGAACACCACGCCGGGCTGCAACGTCAGAAGGTTGACCACGTTGCGCGCAAGAAACGGAAGGCTTTGCACCTGATCTTGCCCGAACGTGTTGCCCATGGTGGCGTCTTCGGTGTTCAGAGCCGGCACAGCTGCGGACTCGACCGTGACTTGCTGACTGATGGTACCCAAGTCGAGCTGTACGTCCACATTTGTTGGAGTGGCCACCAACACTTCGACTTTTCCGTTCAGATAGACCTTGAAGCCGGGCTTTTCGACTTGTAGATGATACGTGCCCGGATTGACTTGCGCGAAGTTAAACGAGCCGGTGCTGTCGGTCTTGGTGGTGCGCGAGCTGTCTGTACTAATTTCCGTGGCAGTCACTTGTGCGTCCGGGACTGCTGCACCTGTTTTGTCAACAACGGTGCCGTGCAGGCTCCCTACGTTCTGCGCCCGGACAGGAAGGGAAAATCCCAACAGGAAAACTACGGAGCACACAACCAGACACACGCTTCTTTGAGCATTCATCACAGTTCGCCCCCAATTTCCCGCAGCGAAAGAAGACAGCACCCTCGTGGGAGGAAAGCGCCACGTCGCTTTGCATCACTGGGTCGCATGTATATAGGAAGCTATTAGATTGTCAAGGAGTTTTTTCGATACTGGGAAAATTTGTCCGGATTCGAATAATTCGCGAGCCGTTTTCGGACACTCTGCGACTATCAAACGGCGGCAATCTCGAGCGATTGCTGCAGAGAATCTTTGCTATTGGTTGGTCTACCTTTGTTGGGTCGACGCCGGGCGACTTCGCCGCTAGAATGGTGTGTTCTGCAACGGCCGTTCGCGTCGCACTTGCGGGACCTCGGGAGCGCCGAGTCGAATTCCGAGCGCGCTGCGATTTCAACGGGAGCCGGCGTCGTGAGATACAACATCCGCGTCACACTCTTAATCGCCATTGCGGCCGTGCTGGTATTCGCGACGCCTGCCTACATGCGGGACTCTTCCCGATCGACGCAAGATGAGCAATCCAAGCAAACGAAAACGAGGCCGCCGACCGCGTCGCCTCCGCGCGTCATCGCGATCACCGCAAAGGATTTCCAGTTTGATCCGGCGGAAATTCACCTCAAGGTGGGAGAGAAAGTCCGACTGCAGGTTACTTCGTCTGGCCGGACTCACGGGATTCATATCAGCGCGTTTCCAGACGGGGCGAAAGCCAACACGCCGCCGGGCCTGGCTTTCATCTTCGGCGAAGATTGCTGGAAACTGAAAAAGGGCGAAGCTGTTCCTGTTGACATCGAAGCGACCGAGCCTGGAACGTATTCATTCCTTTGCTGCAAGTCTTGCGGAACCGGCCATAAACAAATGAAGGGCCGGATTTATGTCGAGCCCTGAACGTGGACGAGACTTGCAACGGCGTGACCGCAGAGTCGGCCATTTCCGTGCGCGCAGGGCGCAGCGATCGGAAAACCTGAGTTCTCCTTGTAATCTCCGACCACATCACTAACGGCGTATCGAATTGCAGATTCCACGCGAGAGATTTACTCGTGTTTCTCGGAAATAGTGAAGTCCACCACCGTGGGTTCGCTGGGCTTCACGGTTACCTTCTTCGTCCAACTAACCGGGGTGCTATATATCGGGCGCCGCACTTCCACCTGCGCGCCGACGTCCAGAACTTTTGCCTCCGAGGCAATTTGCCAACCCTCGTGCCAGGCTACGATTTCGTATTCGCCCGGCGGCACGTCCGAGAGCGTAAACGCGCCGCGATCGTCAGTCACTGCATAATACGGATGCCGCACCACGATTACGTTGGCGTTCATCCACACGTGCCCGGCGTTACATTTCAATTCGACTACGCCTTGCCGCTGCAACGTGACGGGGATGAACTGGTTCTGGAAAGGAAAGGGAATGTTGTTTGTGGCGACGCCAAACATCTGCACGGTATGCAGCACGGGATCACTGCTCTCGATCTTCAGTGTGCCAGACTGCGGCACCAGCATGATGTGCGGAACGTAACGGCAAGTCTTTTGATCCAATTGCTGGCGTTCGGGGAGCAGATCCATGGGCTTGCCCGTGGTCACACCGCGAAGGAATACCACAGTGTTGGCCACGCCGTTGCCATTCGGATTAATCAGCAGGCGCTCCAGATCGCGCGTCTTCAGCCCTTGAGGATCACAAATTTCCGGGTTCTTGGTTATTGGCAGCTTGGGAATTTTGGGGATCGGGCCCGTCCACGTGACCGTGCCGGATATGGCGCCGCCGTGCTGCACGGTGATCGGTGTGTAATCCGTTTGCGCGGCCACTGTGCCGGCGCAGAGTAGAACCGACATCGCGATTGGACCGATGGCCTGGAAGAGAGAATGCTTCATATTCTCGTACATCGTCACCTCGCTGGCAGCGCCGGCGGATGCGCCACGATCTCCACTTGGCAGACCCGCCAGGTGCCGATCTCCATCAGGATGGGTCCCAGGATTTGCCTGGAAAACTATTGCCCTCCCTCGACAAAGGAAAATCCGGGCTCGCGGCGAAGTATAACATTCACTTGACAAAACTTTACAAATCGTTATAAATCGCAGTTACCGTGTAGACATTCTTCACGTCCCCGTTAAGACCTCGGCACTGCGAAGGCCGAGTTGGTCAGCTGTTCGGTTGACGGAATCTTCACAACTTCATCGCGGTTCGTGCGGCGCGACCTTGCCCAGATCCAGTGGGAGCGCGGTTAATCCTACGTGTCTCAGGCTACCGATTCCGGCCGGAGCAGGGTATAAGGTTAGTGTAATGCGGGCATCCCAGACCGATACCCTGGACGATTTCTCCGCCAAGCGCATTCTGATTGTCGATGATGACGTAGAGCTTTGTGAGCTCGTCGGGCAATACCTGAAATCCCAGGGCTTCCAGATTGAGGCCGTCCATGACGGTTCGGTGGGCCTTGAGCGCTCGCTTTCCGGCACGTACTCGCTGATCATCCTCGACGTTATGTTGCCAGGCATTCGTGGCTTTGAAGTTCTGCGCCGCGTTCGAGCCAAGTCTGCCGTCCCCATCATCATGCTCACGGCGCATGGTGACGATGTTGACCGTATTGTGGGACTCGAAATCGGCGCCGACGACTATCTCCCGAAACCATTCAATCCTCGCGAGCTGGCCGCGCGGATTCACGCAGTGTTGCGCCGAACCGACGGTGGGCCTCCAACGGACACGGTCGCTGCCGCGTCGATCCTCCTGGACGACATCCGGCTGGACACGCGCGCCCGCGCTGCGCGCCATAACGCGCGCGACGTGGAGCTTACTTCCGCGGAGTTCGAACTGCTTGCTCTGTTTTTCAAGTCACCTGGACAAGTGATCTCGCGGGAAGATTTGGTCAGAGGCGCGCTGGGCCGCGATGCAGAGCCGTCCGATCGCAGCCTGGATGTGCACATCAGCAACCTTCGCAAGAAGCTGGGGACTTGTCCGGACGGAGCGGAGCGAATCCGGGCAATTCGCAACGTCGGTTACGTTTATGTAGTCTCCAGCGCGGCGCGCTGAGCGTTGGCTGGTGAGCGGCAAAGAGTGAATCCGAAATGCGCAGCCTGTTCCTTAAGATCTTCCTCTCTTTTTGGCTGGCGATGGTTCTCGTCAGCGCGACCCTGATCGCTTCCGTTATTGCTACGCAATCCCAATTCAAGGCCATGCGCGCCGAAGAATTCGACCGCACGGTCATGCCCCTCGTGGCGGCCCGCGCGGCAGACATCCTGGATGATCACGGCATGGGCGCCCTGGCCGACTTTCTCAATTCTCTAGAGAACACCTTGCACTGGCAGGCGTACCTGTTTGACGACGAGGGCAAAGAGATTTTGTCGCAACCATCGCCGCCCGAGGTTGACGCTATCGCGCAGTCCGCCTTGCAAACCAACGAAACTGGCTTCGTGACGTCTCACGGCACCAGGTTCGCCGCAACCAGAACCACGGGTTCGACCGGCACACACTACGTGCTGGTGATCGGCACGCACATCGAGTCCGTCGCCGAAGTACTCAACGCTCCCATCCAGACGCAATTCATTCGCGCTGCAGCGGTCTTCTTCATCGCCGGTGTTGTCTGTTTCTGGCTGACGCGTTATATCACCGCGCCCATTCTGCACCTTCGAGCCGCCACTCATCGCCTGGCCACCGGCCATCTTAGTACGCGCGTCGGCGAGGCTGCCGGAAATCGCCATGACGAGCTGGCCGAACTCAGCCGGGACTTCGACCACATGGCTGAGCAGATCGAGTCGCTGATTTCTTCGCAACGCCGGCTGCTCGCGGATATTTCGCACGAACTCCGCTCTCCGCTCGCTCGTTTGACGGTTGCGTTGGGCCTCGCCAGGCTTCACGCCAACTCCGAATCCGCGAGTGCGCTCGATCGCATTGAAGTCGAAGCCGAGCGCCTGAACACGCTCATCGGAAGCCTGCTAAGGCTCGCGCGAATTGAAGGCGGCAGCGAAAGTGTGGAGGGCGAGCTGGTCGCGCTCGACCAAGTGGTTCTCGACGTCGCCGCCGATGCTGATTTTGAAGCTCAAGGCCGCAGCCGTCGAGTCCGCGTCACGCAGGTGGACGGTTGTACGGTCCTCGGAAATCGCCAGCTCTTGCGCGGCGCAATTGAAAACGTAATCCGCAACGCCGTCAACTACACGGACGAGGGCACCGAAGTCCAAATAACGCTCAAGAAGTCGCATGCGAATGGAAATGGAATCGCCGTGATTTCCGTTCGCGATCATGGACGCGGCGTGCCGGAGGAGTCGTTACGCAATATTTTCCTGCCCTTTTATCGCGTGGGTGATGCGCGTGACCGCTTCTCCGGCGGATCGGGCCTGGGGCTCTCTATCACCGAGCGAGCCGTTCGCCTCCATGGCGGAAAGGTCAAAGCCGAAAATTGCCCGGGCGGTGGATTGCTTGTGGAATTGAGCTTGCCCTCCGCCGCACGATGAAGTGCTAGGAGTTCTGGTTGAACTGGTCGCGCTTGCGATAGGCGAGGTAAAAGACACCGGCAGTGATGAGCAGCGGCGGGAACATTAGAATCAGGATGCCCATTTTCAGGGCATGAATCGAACGCGGGCCGGAAGCCGCCGCGCTCTGATAGCACATCGCGCAGCTTTGCGCGTAGAGCGCCGCGGGACTGGCCAGCACGAGGAGCGCAGCAATAGCGCGGGCCATCATTCCGGCGGCTCCTGGTTTCGTTGCATCCATGGCAGTCACACTCTCCTGGAATTGCTGCAACTTCACGAATGATACTTTGCTTCGGTCCAGCGCGCCACCGCTGCGCGCCAGCAATTCCCTACTGAATCGGCACGCGCATATTCAGCATGCGATAGGCGTCTGGCCAAATGTGATTCATCATGAATAGCACGAATATCACTACGGGCACGAGCGTCCAGAACAGCTTGGGCCTTTCGTACTTCAGATGCATGAAAAAGAGCAGCGCGATTCCCGCCTCGACAAAGGCCAGCACCAGCAGGGCGGCGAGCAGGTGGTGGGTGGAAATATGCATCGTCGTAAGAAATGTCTCGATGCCGACGATGCACAACAAACCAACCCAGATCGCGATGTACTCCTTCATTCCGGGTCCGTCTTTCGTATCCGTCACGGCAGCGCCTCCCTCTTTCTTCGGCGGACCCGCTTCAGCGGGCCACGTTCATCAAATACAGCAGCGGAAACACAAACATCCAAACAAGATCAACAAAGTGCCAGTAGAGGCCGGTGGTCTCGACGTGCCCGGCGTCGAGCCAATCAGTGTTGTAACCAATGGCGATCACAATGAGCGCGATGACGCCAGAAATTACGTGCATCAGGTGCAGCCCGGTGATGCTGAAAAAAGTGGCGCCGAACATCACGGTTCCACCCAGCGGATTTTTCGAGAGGCTCCAGCCTTCGGCAAACATGTGGAACCACTCGCGCAAGTGCAGCGTGGCAAAAATAATGCCTAGGACGATGGTCGCGCTGATCCACAAGAGGGCCGATAATTTGCGGCCCTGCTTCGCCGCAGCCACCCCCGCCAGCATGGTCAGGCTGCTCGTCAGCAGCACAAACGTCATGATCAATCCGTTCACAATGCTCGGCGAAAATTGGAACGGGGTGGGCCAGTCTGGTGTGCCAGCTCGCAAGTACGCGTAACCGAAGAGAATCGCGCCAAAGGTGACAGCGTCTGAAGCGATAAACAGCCACATCGTCAATTTTTTCGACTGAACGCCGTATGGCGAAGGCTCGAACGCGGCGGCCTGCCCTGCTCCCAATGTCATTTCCGATTCGCTCACAGCTCCTCCCACAATTTCCGGTTACATCCGGATCGCGAGCAGCAATAGCAAGTACACCCACAGCAAATCCATGAAGTGCCAGTAGATAGAGAATGCGCTGAGTCCGCTGGTCTCCGCCACGCCGCCGTTGCGAATGAGCTTGCGCAGCACGTAAAACAGGCCGCCCATTCCGCCGAGCAAATGCACCGCGTGCAACGCAGTAAAAAGGTAGAAGAAGGACGAACTCGGATTCGTCGCGAGGAAGAGTCCCTGAGCTGCCAAGTTGCGCCACGCAAGAATCTGCCCGAGTACAAAGATCAGGCCCAGAGCTGCGGTGAGGTACAGCCAGTAGATCCCGCTGGCCAACAGAACCTTCACAGACGCGGACGCGCGCTGTGCGGCGTGCGGAATTGCAGCAAAGCGTTGCCGCGACAATTGCAGGGTAATGCTGCTGCCGATGAGAATCAGCGTGTTGAGATAAAGAACGTAGGGCAACTGGAAGTGTTGCCAATCCGTGGAAGAATCCTGCCGCACGAACATCGCGCTGGTGAACGCCGCGAAGGACATCCCGATGGCCGAAACTGCCACCAACATTCCGGTCTCGGATTTCTGGGAGGGTGATCCCGACTGCGCCACATATCCCGGACGAGGACCAAGTTCTGGCGGTTTGCCAGAGCCCTGGTCGTCAAAAGTGATATCGGCGCCTGGCGGTAGGGTTGTGGTTGCCACAGTTGGTTGCTCTCGTTAGCGCTCAGCTCGCTGAAATCTTTTCAGGCGACACCTGCATGACGAAATCCGTTCCGTTGTTCTCGACACCGTATTCATTCGGGCCGTTGTACACGACTATGTGGCGGCCGCCAAAATTGTCAAAGGGCGGAGGCGAAGTGGTGGACCACTCGAGCGAAGTCGCTTCCCAGGGATTTTCGGAAGCGATTGGGCCCTTGAAGCGGCTCCAGATCAGATTGAACAAGAAGATGAACTGAGCCGCGCCGGTCAGCAGTGCAGCGATGGTGATGAATTTGTGCACCGGAATCAGCGGGATCAGATAATCGTCCACGAACGCGGAATATCTGCGCACGTTGCCGGCCAGCCCCAGATAATGCATGGGCATGAAGATGCAGTACACGCCAATGAACGTAAGCCAAAAGTGCAGCTTCCCAAGCGTTTCGTTCATCATGCGCCCGAACATCTTGGGGAACCAGAAATAGGTTCCGGCAAACACCCCGAACAGCGACGCCACCGCCATCACAAAATGAAAGTGGGCCACCACGAAATAAGTAGCGTGCAGATAAATATCAATGGAGGGCTGCGCCAAAAAGAATCCACTGATGCCGCCGCTGATGAAAACGGAAATAAAGCCCAGGCAAAAAAGCGACGCCGCGGTGAAGCGCATCTTCGCTCCGTAAACCGAGCCAATCAGCAGGAGAGTGAGGATGGTCATGGGAATGGTGATAATCAGGGTGGGGACAGAAAACAGATTGGCCGAGAACGGGCTCATTCCGCTGACAAACATGTGATGTCCCCACACCATGTAACTCAAAAAGCCGGTGGCGATCATGCAACCAACGGCGGCGCGCAGTCCCAGGAGCGGCTTGCGCGCGAATACCGGCAGGATGTGGCAGACGATTCCGATGGAAGGCAGAATCGCGATGTAAACCTCCGGGTGGCCAAAGAACCAGAACAGGTGCTGCCATAAAAGCACGGAACCGCCGGAGTGTGGCTGCAGCTTGTCGCTGAGAATCAGTCCCGCAGGGATGAAGAAACTGGTTCCTGCGACGCGGTCCAGGATCAACAGGATGCAAGCCGGAAGCAAAACGGCAAAGGCCAGCAACGAGATCACCGCGGTTACGAACCAAGCCCAACTGCTGGCAGGCATGCGCGCCAGCGACATTCCCTTGGTGCGCAGGTCCAGCGTGGTGGCGATGAAATTGAGGGCGCCGAGCAGGGAGGCGATGCAAAAGATCGCGATCGAAATCGCCCAGAGAGTTTGACCCAAGGCGAGTCCCGGCCCGGCGTCCCCGCCCACCGCGCTGAGTGGAGCGTAGGCAGTCCAGCCGGAAATCGGCGGGCCGTCGCTGACGAAAAACGCGGCCATCATGACCAGAAACGCGGTAAATGTGACCCAGAACGACATCATGTTGAATCGCGGAAAGGCCATGTCCTCCGCGCCGATTTGAATCGGCAGGAAATAATTTCCAAACGCGGCGAAGGGAGCGTTGGTGAGCACGAAGAAAACCATGATGGTGCCGTGCATGGTCATCAGCGAGAGGTAGTATTCCGGAGTCATTACGCCCTGCGGTGCGCCTACGGCAGAGAGCTTATCCAGCAGCGGAATGGGCCAAGCCGGCCAGCCCAAGTGAATACGCATGAGCCAGGAAAGAGCCATGCCGATGAAAACGGCGAGCAGCGCCAGCCCGTAGTATTGCTTGCCGATCACTTTGTGATCGAGGCTGAAGATGTGCTTGCGAATAAAACTGGTTGGCGCCGCGTGCTGATGCGCGGCGTGCGCTGCGGATGTGTCATGCATATGTAGACCTCGAAGAGAGCAACTTGACCCCTCCCGCGCAAAGCGCCTGAACGAGCAAAACCTGTTTACTGGCCTTCTTGCGACTTCAGCCACTGCTCGTAATCGGGTTCTGACATCACTTGCAGATACGCCTTCATGTTGTAATGCCCCAGGCCGCAAAGCTGGGTGCAGACGATTTCAAATTTGCCGGTTTGTGTGGCCGTGAAATGCACGGGAATTTCCAAGCCCGGAACGAAGTCTTGCTGGATGCGCAGTACCGGAACGTAGAAAGAATGGCCGACGTCCTTGGAATGCAGAGTGAGCAGGATGGGGTGATTCACCGGAACAACGAGCGAACCCACTACCACGTCGTCGCGAGCCGCCACATCGTTCGCCGGATCCAAACCGAAGTAATTTCCGTTGCCATCGTCGATCTTGTCGGGATGGAGCCCGCCAAACTGGCCGTCCGGACCGGCGTAGCGGAAATAAAAGGCAAACTGCTCGGCCTGAACGTCAATATGCAAGGAATCCGCAGCGGCCGGCGCGATGTTGACCGCGGCCCACGCCTTCGAACCGATGAAGGTGAGAGCCAAAATCTCGATACCGACCACAAAGATAGCAGCGATGACCACGGGCTTAGACCCGCCGGGGAATATTTTGATTTTTCGCGCAGGGTTTTTGTTGCTGGCCTGCCACACGAAAAGACCGAGCACCAGTTGCCCGGCCAGGAACAGAAGTCCCGTCTCAATCATGGTTTCGTCGAGCTGATGGTCGATTGCCGCGCCGGTAGTGGATATGTCCGTCGGCATCCACCAGGTATGCCGCACGAAAAACGACACCGAAACCAGCGCGATCACGATCACTAGCACTGCAAACAATTTGCCCATAATCTATTTGCCTCGACGCGCTGCGGTCACAACCAACGAGTCTTCGAGCATCTGCACCCCTCGCTTAGCGCAAGGGGTACGGCCGCCTGAAACATTGGCACGTCCAGCTCAGTATGGTGTGGCGGTGAAAACGAAATTCGCAGTGGCCGCGCCTGCGCCCACGGTGACCTCCTGCGTTTTCGTTCCGTACTGTTCCTGCCATGCGGTTACGGTGTATTTCCCAGGCGGAAGTCCTTTGATATCGAAAGCGCCGTCATCACCGGTGACCGCGTAGTGAGAAGTTTTCAGCACCACGAAATACCCGTGCATCCACGGATGAATGTTGCACTTCACCGAGATGAATTCGGGCTTATCCCACTTGGTATCGATGGGAGGCGAACCGGGAGGCTGCGATTTGTTCCACTCCTGGTTCACTTTGGCCAGAGGATGGATGTTGTGCGAGGTTTGATCGTCGTTAAAAATTTGGAGCTGCTGGCCTACTTCCATGGGCAGGATGTGCGGCAAATATTCGCAGCCTTTTTGGTCGTAACGCACGCCCTGCGAGGGAGTAGTGTTGCCTTCGTCTCCAGCCGAAATGTAAACCACCACCCACTTCAAAGTGTTGCCGGGACCGGTGGTGACGTTTTCCGTCGTGATGGGAGTCGAGTGCTGCTTGGCGCACGATGGCTCCTTGGACATATCGATCGGTTTCATTTTCATCGGCGTTCCGGTGTAAGTCACCTTGCCGGTGATGGAACCGGAGCCCGCGGGCGGCGTGGCGAAAACCATCAGCGCGCTGCCCATCGCGACGGTGAGTCCTAACGCTGCAAGAAATTTCATTCGCATCGAATCAGTCCCTCCTTCTTATATGAAATTACTGTGCGCCGCCCGCGGAATCCGGACCGATCGGTTTCAGATCCTTTCCGTGAGCTGCCTTATAACTTTGCCAGAGCGTCAATTCCTGGTTCGGAAGCGCCACCTGCAGGGTGCGCAGGAAATGCACCAGATCCCACGCATCGTTCGGTTGAATCACGTCCGCGAAAGAAGGCATCGGCGATCCGTCGAGGCCGGTCATGAAGATGCGATACAGATCGCGGTTAGTATCGCCGCACATGAACCGGTCGCCCGTCGTAAAATTAAACGGCTTGATGGGATTGCCCTTGCTGTCGGTCAGAGTCGCAGCCGATGGACCATCGGCATTACCCGCCGGGCCGTGGCACTTCCAGCATTCCAGCTTCTGGAAGAGTTCGCGGCCGTGCAGGATGCTTTCGATAGTGATGGGTGTTTCCGGCGGGATGTTTAGGACGGCACCGGGCTTTTCCTTGGCCCAGCGCGGAGACCACGTCTTGATGAACGCAACCAAGTTGGCGCGCTGCTGCGGATTCAGCGGTCTCCACGACGGCATGTTCGTGGTGACGAAACCTCGCGTGATGGCGTTGTAGAGATCGTCATCCGTGGGCAGCGTTCCAGTGGGCGTCGAACGGCACTTGAACGTGGCTTCGGTGAAGTCGCGCGGTTGCGGGTCAATCCATTGCGCGTTCATGCCTTGGCCGTTGCCATCAGGCCCGTGGCAGCCGATGCAGAAGCGCCGATAGAGATGTTTCCCTTCCTCGGCGTGCCCGGTTATTCCGTTAATATTGCTGGTCTCCGTCGCGACGCTGGGCGTGCCGAGCAGAGGATCAGGTGAATTCACATGCGATTGCGCCGTGCTGCGTGTTGCGCCGGCCGAAAGCAGAACTGCTGAGCCCAGCGCAAATGTCACTGCGAATTTTTTGAGTGTCATTGCTGGTCTCTCCCTTAAAAGTCGAAATCAATTCCGAAGAAAATGCTGCTGCTCCAGACGGCGTTGAACGGATTGGCGACGGTGCCGTCGCCGTCGCCGCTTAGCGGCACCTCTCCAATCGTTCTTACCCGGGAGTATTCGCCGTCGAGCGCGACGCCGCCGCGGCTGAACATGATTGGATACCACCGGTACCCGAACGTAAATGCGGTGATGTTGCCGTTGCTGCCGCTGCCGTTTCCGATATTGTTGAACGCCTGCTGTCCCACGTTGATTTGCTCGAAGCGCGCCAGGGCTACGTTCTGCGGATTGAAGTAGTAGTGCGCTTCCAGGAAACCGCCATAAAATGTGGGAGCCTGTGCACCCGGTGGCAGCGGCACATTCGAAGCCAAGCCAGTTCCGAGGTACGGATTGTCGTGACCATACATAAATAAGGGGAGAAGTTCCAAGTTCTTGTACGACAAATCGGCGGCAAATCCGAGGCGATAGAACGGCTTGTTATCGATGCCCACCAGTGGGCTACCGTTTAGCGTTTGGAAGCTGGTTGGCCGCTGGCCGATGTAGGCGAACGCGCCGATGCGCTCCTGACCAAAACCACTTTCTCCCGGCGGCCCGGGAGCATTGAAAGCCTGACTGAACGCCAAGTTCACGTCGTAGGTCCGGTTAGCGGGCGGCGCGCCGGGCACCACGTCGGTCGTGAAGTCCACGCCTCCTTCGTTGCTGCTGAGCACGGCGACGGAGTAGCGCGTGTAGCTGTTGGCCGAGTGGCCGGCGAGTTCGACGCCGATCTGATTGTCCCCATAACCGAAGTTGTTGCTGTCACCCGGCGGGGTGAAGTGATAAATCTGGTAGATTCCGCCGTTATTCGAAAGGAACAGGAAGCGTTTTTCCGAAATCAAGTTGTCCATTTCAAACCGGCCGAACCTCACGTTCAGCCAGGGGCTTCGCCACAGATTATCGAAGCGAATGAACGCAGCCTCAAAGTGCCATACCGCCGTCGGGTCTGAAGACGGTAGTAGCACGAAGGAAATGTTCTTGTAGATCGTACCGGCCGACCACAGGTCCATTCCGGAAAGGTCGAATCCGGATTGAGTAACGGAGCCGATTCCGGTTCCCGCTCCACCAGGGCCGTCAAATACTTGATTGTTGGCGGTTTCACGATGCCAGTTGGGGGTGATGCGGAACGATATTGGGAAGTAGGAAGGGTTTTGCCAAATCGGAGAGTCACGGTCGTTCATCAATTGATAGCCGTTGTCGCGGAACACTTGCCCGAAATTATTTAGTTCCGGCCACGCGGTATGGCACGCTGAACACGGCAAGCCATACTTGCGCGCAAACGCCGGAATCGCGATCACTTTGCTGGGAGGTAGAGCGCTCGCGGTGCGCACATCGCACGCCGTGATCGCAATCAGTAGAAATGCGCACATCAACATCGTCTTCCATCGCGAGAAAAATTCGTTCATAGGATTTGCACCCTCTCGAAACTTCTTGGACATACACCCTCCTGTTGCAATCGGCGGGATAGCTTCGATGTGTTTCGCAATTGGCCTGCAAACGGCAGATGGAGCAACTGGCGCAGTCGGCGAGCTGGCGAAAAGAAGGCGAAGTTGAATCTCAAATGCGTGCATTCCAGGAACTCTCGTTCTTCGGTCATCGGCGTATGCCCCTAGCCGATAAAGACGCCAAACGTCCCGGAAAATACTCCCGCTGGATTAAGAATGCAAGATAAAAATTAACAAAACTTAACACTTTGTTCTTTTCCTCGCTTTTGGTGTATTTTGCCCTGTACGCTCCGTTGGCTTTCAGTACCCTTACCATCGCAACCCGGGCGGGGGCCGTCTGAGGGTGCGCGGCCGAAGCGGGATGAATTTACGCTCGAGCGTGGAACAGGGGAACCAGTTGGGCGGCGAGCGCAGGAGGAACGTTCTGGTGGCATGGTTGATGAACCGGGATAAGGGCAGCGCCTTAAATCGCCTGGCGTCTGGCAACCTCGTTCCAACGAGCGGGCTATTCTGCTGTGTTTTCGGCGTGGCTGCGCTGGTGATACTCTGCGGCGCTGTT
>Ga0209333_1000430_pt1 | contig 23324 bp, 21 predicted proteins | sample BlaSpr_A8_OM2_O3_FD_187982 | JGI IMG/M metagenome (GOLD analysis project Ga0209333, IMG submission 187982) | Forest soil microbial communities from Thunder Bay, Ontario, Canada - Black Spruce, Ontario site 2_A8_OM2_O3 (SPAdes) (version 2) | ecosystem: Environmental > Terrestrial > Soil > Boreal... | reverse complement strand
CGCCTGGATGGCGCGCTGAGAATGCCGCCGCGCTAGATCAGATTGTTGAGGCGGTGCGGGCGACGCGGGTTGCAAGGATGAAGGCGAACGCGGCGAAGGCGATTGCGATTGCTACCGACGATTCCATCGGCATCGTCGCGCCGCTCGAGGCCGGTTCCGCGAGATAGAGTCCGCGGCGGAGCGCGTCCACCGCGTAGGTCAGTGGATTCAGCCGCGTCGTCCATTGAAACCATCCCGGCGCGCCGGCCACCGGAAAGACCGCGCCCGACAGCATCCAGATTGGCAGCAGCAGCATGTTCATGAACGCGTGGAAGCCCTGAGTCGATTCCGTCCGCCACGCCATCGCCAGTCCGATGCTCGTCATCGCGAACGCGATCAGCCCCATCATCGCGAGTGACACCACGATCGCTTCGAGGCTCAGATGGATTCCCGCCAACGGCGCCATCGCGAGGAATATCGCGCCCTGCATCAGCGACAGCGTCGTGCATCCGAGCGTCTGGCCCAGCACGATAGTCGCGCGCGAGATCGGAGCGACCAGCACCCCTTGCAGAAATCCCTGGCGGCGATCATCCACCGTCGAGGCGGTCGCGAAAATCGCCGTGAAGAGCAGCATCAGTACGATCACACCGGGATAGAAATATTGCACGTAGTCGATTCCGGCCGGCATCCCGCTCGGTTTGAATGACGCTTGCAGTCCCGCGCCGAGCAGCAGCCAGAAGACCAGCGGCGTCGCAATCGCGCTCATCACGCGGATCGGCTGGCGGATGAAGCGCACGACTTCGCGATACCAGAGGGTCTCGGCCTGAATGAAAATTTCGCCCATGGCCGCCTACTCCGTGTCCGCGGTGTTCGCGAAGAACTGATGCCCGGTGAGATGCACGAAGACGTCCTCGAGCGTGGGCTTGCCGAACGAAACCGACTCGATCTCCTCGCCGAAGGCGTCGATCAGGTCGCGAACCAATTCATGCGCTCGCAATTTTTCAATCCGAATCGCGCCGTCGACGAGCTGACTCTTGAGTTTGAAGCGTGCGAGGATCTTTCGCTGCAGAACTTCCGGCTCCTCCGTTCGGATCACGATGACGTCACCGCCGACCTCGGACTTGAGTTCGCCCGGCGGCGCGATTGCGACCAGCTTGCCTTGATGCATGATGCCGATGCGGTCGCATCGCTCGGCCTCTTCCATGTAGTGCGTCGTCAGCACGACCGTCACGCCCTCGTGCTCGCGCAGGTGCTCGAGGTAGTTCCAGAACTCGCGGCGCGCCGCCGGATCAAGCCCAGTGCTGGGCTCGTCGAGCAGCAGCAGCGCGGGCTCGTGCAGGAGAGCCTTGGCCAACTCGACCCGGCGCTGGAGGCCACCCGATAACGTCTCGACCCGGTCGCGCTCGCGCGCCGACAACCCCAGCCGCTCGAGCATCGCGACGCTGCGCTCGCGCAACCGCTTGCCGGTGATTCCATATAGATGACCGTGAGCGGCTAGATTTTCGCCGACCGTCAGTTTGCCGTCGAGACTCGGATGCTGAAACACGACGCCGAGGCGGCGCCGCACCGCGCCGGTTTCGCCCGCCAGGTCGTGGCCGAAGAGCCGCGCGCTTCCCGACTGGATCGGCGCAAGCGTCGAGAGCAACTTGAACAGCGTCGTTTTGCCGCCGCCGTTGGGTCCCAGGAAGCCGAAGATTTCGCCGCGCGCGATCGAAAAGGTCACTTCGTGCAGTGCCTCGCGATCGCCGTAGCGAAAGCCGAGCGCACGCGCTTCGATCGCGCTGGATTCGGCGTGCAGCGCATCGATCGCGGCAGGTGATGAATTAGAAATTGTTGAGGCGCTCATGCTGAATGATTGCGATCAAGAGTTTTATGGTTCACCGAGTCCGCCGGCTTGCTGTGTTCCTTGTTCCGGCAGACCGACTTCCGCGCGATGCCATCCGTCCTCGAACGCCGTCGCGCGCTCCTCGCCGTTTCCATGTCCGGACGCGTGGCCGACGAAATCGTCGCCGGTAAGCTGGTAGTAGCGCGTCACTTCAGCCGGATCGAGACGGCGAATGCCAATCCGCTCGAGCGAGTAGCCGGCAAACTGATCCGCCGCGAGCTCCTTGTTCCTGACGGGGACATTTTGACTGGCGGGATCGAAGTCGTCGTGCGCGAGATGGCCGATCTCGTGCGCGAAGATCGCGTAGAGCATCGGGCGGACGGCGTCGGGGTCGTCGATTCTCATCCACTGCTGGAGCAGGCTGTCGAGGAACTTCTGGTTGTAGAAGATGCATCCTCCGTTGCGGGCGTGGGGCGAGCCGGCACTGAGCGACTCGTAGACCTGGAAATTGGTGCCCCACATATCGTTGAGCTGGGTGACGATCGCCTTGTAGGGCTCGCCGGCGGGGTGCGCGGTTTCACCGCACGCGGTGACGGTGCCGTCGGCCGCCGTAACGGCGGGCGCGGCCGCACCGGCGCCGGCTGCGGCCGGCGCTGATGCGGTGGTGGTGTGGCGCTGGATGACCTGCCAGTCGTCCTGTGCGCGCGCATCGCGCGCGCACAGGACGACAGCTGCCAGCATCGCGCACACTGCCAACGCGGTCTGCGTCCGGCGGGCTGCTGATTCTGCTGGCCCCCTCAATTTGTCACTGCGCCGCGCGACGACGAGGATACCGTGTTCGCGTACTTCGCCATCACGCCGCTCTTGTAGTGAGCTTCCGGGGCTTGCCAATTCTTGAGTCGGGTCTTGATTTCATCGTCGCTCAGCGCGACGTCGAGCCTGCGCTTCGCGACGTCGAAAGTTATCACGTCGCCATCTCGAAGCGCCGCGATCGGCCCGCCGACCGCGGCCTCCGGCGCGACGTGCCCGGCCATCAGGCCGTGCGTCGCGCCCGAGAATCGTCCGTCCGTCAGGAGCCCGACCGATTCTCCAAGCCCCTGTCCAAATAGCGCGGCCGTGATGCCGAGCATTTCCGGCATTCCCGGTGCGCCGCGCGGACCTTCGTAGCGGATGACGACGACGTCGCCCGCTTTGATCTTCTGTCCCGAGACCGCCTTGAACGCGTCGTCTTCGCAATCGAAAACCCGCGCCGGCCCGCTATGCGTCATGCGCTCGTGGCCGGCGACCTTGACCACGCATCCTTCGGGGGCGAGGTTGCCCTTGAGAATCACCAGCCCGCCCGTCTCTTTGATTGGCTTCGCGACCGGGCGCACGACTTCCTGCCCGGCGGTTTCGCGCGCCGTCTCGGCCTCGACGCCGATCGTTCTGCCCGTCACCGTCATTTCGTTTTCGTGCAGCAGGCCCGCTTCCTTCATGCGTTTTGCGATCAGCGGAATTCCGCCTGCCTTGTGCATTTCGACCGCGAGGAATCGGCCGCCCGGCTTCAGGTCCGCCAGCAGCGGCGTGCGCGAGCTGATGCGATCGAAATCATCGATATCGAGCGCGATTCCCGCCTCGTGCGCGATCGCGAGCAGATGCAGCACCGCATTAGTCGAGCCGCCGGTCATCGCGACCGACCCGATCGCGTTCTCGAGCGCATTCTTGGTGATTATCTGGCTCGGTTTGAGCTTGCGTTTGAGCAAATCGACGGCGAGCCGCCCCGCCTGGAACGCGCTCTCGGGCTTTTTCGGATCGGTCGCCGGAATACTGTTCGAGCCCATCGGCGAGATTCCGAGGAGCTCGGTCGCCATCGCCATCGTGTTGGCGGTGTACTGGCCGCCGCATGCGCCCACGCCCGGACACGCGACGTCCTCGAGCCGCTTCAGGTCTTCGAGCTTCATCTTGCCCGCGGAATGCGCACCGACGGCTTCGAACACGTCCTGGATGGAAACCTGCTGATCGCCAAAGCGCCCCGGCTGGATCGAGCCGCCGTAAATCATCAGCGATGGCAGATCGAGCCGCTGCAGCGCCATCACGGTTGCCGGAATCGTCTTGTCGCATCCCGACATCGCGACGACGCCATCGAACAGATGCCCCCGGACGGTGAGTTCGATCGAGTCGGCGATCACTTCGCGGCTGATCAGCGACGCGCGCATGCCGTGGGTGCCCATCGAGATTCCGTCGCAAACGGCGATCGTGTTGAACTCGATTGGGGTGGCCCCCGCCGCGCGAATCCCGCGCTTAACATGCTCGGCGAGATCCCGCAGATGAGCGGTGCAGGGCATGATCTCGATCCATGTATGCGCCACGGCAATCAGCGGCTTGCTCAAATCTTCGTCAGTAAACCCGACCGCCTTGAGCATCGCGCGCGCCGGCGCTCGCGAAGGCCCGTCGACCAGGACGCTGCTGTTTGATCTCAGAGAATTTTTATCATCCGCCATGTGATGTTTCCTGCGCCGGCCGCAAACTGCGGTCACGCGCTCGACGATAATATCGAAGTGCGACTAATGATTTGTACAACAGCGCGAGCCCGGACGAAATGGCGTCCGATTTTGCCTCGCCCGCTATCTTACGGGAGAAAGGGCCGGCCGCAACGCGGCAGGCAGAGTGAGGGCTCCGCTGCCGCAGCAACACGCTGGCGACTCTTTGCCCGCGCGGCGTATCGGCGTAACTTTCTAAATCGTCAGGGTCGCCCCCTTAGCTCAGATGGATAGAGCACAGGATTCCTAATCCTGGGGCCGTGGGTTCGAATCCCGCAGGGGGCACCATTTTCCGGGAGCCGCGCTGCGTTTCGGATCCTCGAGCGTTCTTCCAGCCGAGACGGACTTCGTGATACACGCCAGCCAGTAAACGAAAGGAAGGGCGGGACCCCCACAATAATGTTCAGCATCTGCCGGGCGCCGATGCTCGCGCTTTTCATCACGCTACTCAGTGCGTGCTCGACGCAGCGGACCGCGCCGCTCGCCAATACTTCTTTAACGTCGGTAGCTACCGCGGGACGACCTACAGCATGCAAGCTGGCCTCGAATATTTGGACATGCAGTCCTCGCGGATTCACTACGGGAAGAATCTATCTGACGGGTACTCAAGAGGTCAGGATGAGTTCGGGTGGTGTTGACGGGCAATTCTTCACGCTTCGACTATCACAAGACCCGCAAGGTGGCCGCGTTCCGACGTGGGGCAAGATGTTTTTGTTCCAGAACTTCATAAGTAACCCTGCGAATACACTCGTTCCTATCTCTTATCCATATTCGGTTGAAGAGATTTTATTCCAGTATGACGATGTCCTATCGAAATGGGTGTATCTGTCTCGATCTGGTATCCAGCAGCTCGCCCCAACAATTCAAGGTGCCGGTACGAACATAGGCGATCATCCGGGTAATGGAGGCTCGGTACGGGCTTTTTTCCTGCCGGCGAACACGGAGACAGGAGTCTTTGGCGACAATGGGGGTTTCATGGGGGCCCAAGGCAACGGCGTTGCGAGCTTCTACCAGATCCAGGCGGGTATCATCCAGTTCTGTAACTTCGATGCTATTACCACACTCGCAACCTTTCATTGTAACTCGGTTGGAGACTGGCCGGGAGCTACCGCGCCGACCGCCCCAGTCCAGGTTCCGGCAGGGGGCTGTACCAACTTTCAAGCACAGATGATTGCTGTGGGTGATCCTGCAACGCGCGTTTTTCCTAGCTATGTCTGTTACATAAATCCCGGCAACTCCGCCGCCGCCTATGCCACGTGGAACAGTGTCTACAACGAGGAAGTTCCCGTTAGATAATGAAACAACGAATATTGATGGGAATCGTTCTATTGCTTCTGATGCGGCCCACATCAGTATTGGCGCAATTCATAGGGGGCGCATCTTTCACCGGCAAAGACTCTCTCGTTGCAACCTGGTCCGGCAAAGGAAGTGCTCTTTCCTTTGGATTAGCGGCGCTGGGATTGAATCCACCGAGCTTACAAAATTTGGGCGGTGTGGTCCAACTGATACTAGGAAGCTCATACGCTTGTCGTTGGGCCACAGCAGACGATCGCTGGACACTTATCCCGAATAGCGAGGCCGAGGCTGACGGGCTATGCCAGGTGCTCTACTACCGCAGGTTCCAGGCGGGCGAACATCCGCCGTACAGGTTTCGATGGTTTGTAACTGCACCCTATGACATCAGGACCTACGTGATCGCGAACGTGTCCGGCGTGGACAAGGCTTCCAGCAACGGTGGTAATGGCAAGGTACTGACCGCGAAAGGGGTGAGGACGACTGAGGTCGGCGACTACCTGATGGCCTTCTACGCGAATACTGGAACGAACAACTGGACACCGCCGTCGAAGATGGGGATCGCCGTCAAGAACGACTACGGCGATAGCGGCCCCTCGAACTTCCCGAACCTTGCGACCCAAGCATGGTTCTATCCGGCGGGTTCGACTGGAGACAAGGCGGCTATGGTGTCCGGCAGATCGGTGGAATGGGTGGCAGATCTTGTAGCCTTCAAACCTCTCTATAGGATTCGGCCACGAATAGTAAGCGCTAAAAATCCCGGTCCTATAGCAAAGGATGCAAGGGCAAGGTGACTTATCTAGAGGGAGAGGCAAGAGGTCGGACCTTCTTGCCTCTCCAGTTCAGGCTTTGCAAGAGCCGCACGCTACGGTACGGGCGCCACCCTAGTACTTCGTCAGTTGCGTTTCTGAGCGGCTTTTGCTGCAAGTGCTGCCTTGACATTGGTCCCGTTTGGACTCCCCATTCCGGTGCAGGCGTCCCAACCGGGCGCGGCCGCGAAGTCGCCGTTGTTACCCTGAGTGATATCGTTGAAGGCGGCTCCATTCTGGTAAAGCGTCGGATTGGCGAAGCCGAGTAGCTTGCCGTTGGCCGAGTTGGCCGAGTTGATTCGCGCGATCAAACCAGCCCACAGCGGCGCCACCGCGCTGGTTCCGCCGATCACCGTATTGGTTCCGTCGACCCTGACCTGATAGCCGGTGTCCTCGTCGGCGTCGCCTGCCACGTCGGGTACGCCGCGCCCGGTTAGTTGTTCCGTTCCGCCCTTGGTCAATGCCGCGCTGAGTCCTTCCTGGTAAGGAGGCCGCGGAAAGAAACCGCTGATACCGCCGCCGCTCGCGCCACCCTGGGCGCCGTCGTTCCACACCGTCTCGCTGGTGATCGAACCACCGGACGCCTTGAGGCTGGTGCCGCCGCATGCCAGCGCATACGGGCTGGACGCTGGGAAGTTGACGTGATCCTTTCCATCAGCGACGCCGTCGCTGGAGCCATCGTCGCCCGACGCAATGCAGACCGTGATACCCATCGCGGCGGCGTCCTGAAACGCCTGGTCGAAAGCGGTCATCGATTGCGGTGTCCACGAAGATTCGGGACCGCCCCAACTGATCGAGATCACCGACGGATTGTTGGTCGTGTCATGAATCGCAGTGGTGACCGCGTCGAGAAATCCCTGGTCGGTGTTGGGCGCGAAATAGACCGCGAAATGGGCAGCCGGAGCAACCGCGCCTGCAACTTCAATATCCAGCATCACCTCTCCGTCCGGGCCGTTCGGATCGCCGGTTGGATGGTTTTTCCCGTGGTCAACCGATACCGCCGAGACCTTCGGGAGCGGAATATGAAGTCCGGAAAAGTAGGTCTGCAAGTCCGCCGGCCGATAGCCTCCACCGAGTTCGATTATCCCGACGCATTGTCCCTGTCCGTTGCCGGCGGGGAAGTCGTAGAGCGACGCCACCTCGGTCGGGGTGAAGGAGTTTGAGGTCGCCATCCAGCGAACGTTACCTTGTGGCCTTCCGCGGAAATGAGGTTGCGCTTGTTGGCGATCGTCGAGCCCGAAGACCCCTTCCACTTTGCCGTTCAATTCGTCGGGCAGATGAATTGCACCAGTACGGCCGCGATGAGTCTCGCCATCGTGTTCGACGCGCTGGAGATCGACGCCGAAAGCGTGGTTGAACTGTTCGACGGTGCCGGCCAGGACTACGGTCCGCCGTGCTGGGCTTTCCTGCACGACCGTCAGGCCGTTGGTGGCGGCGAATTTTTTCACCGCCTGGATATCGGCCGGATCGGCTCCGAATTCCTGCGCAAATGCCTCGCGCTTCATGGGCTCTGGCGGCCCGCCGGCGCCGTGAAGCGCCTTGATTTTGCTACTGAAGGCATTATCGCCTCCCTTACGTCGCAGTAGCACACTTACTTCGAGCCGCTCGGCCGGGTCGGCCTTGCCCAGCGACTTTGCCCCTTTGAGCAGTTGACGTTCGCTCCCTTTCAAGACATGGATTGCCATCGCAGTTCCCTCCTTTCGATGGTAAAAAATTCACCTCATCCTCCACACCCCCTTCACTTAAGACCGCTCTACCACTCGGGCAGACTTAGGGGAAGCCGCCTGTGCTGCTAACAAAATGTCACGCTCATCAGGCGCTCCCGCCTGAGTCTCGCTGCTTTTTGTTGGTCGTGTTTTGCATAGCTGGGCGTGGGGCTAGGGCGACGTAGGTAATCGCAGTTTTTTCTGTGGCATTCTGATCGAAGCGAGCGTAGTACAGTTGCTGGAAGCAATGGCTAACCAACTGTTAACAGAACCGTGGCAACCAACATCAAGACATCGCGGTTGCAGTCGCGCGGTCCGAGCGGGAGTTGAGAATCAGCGCCGGGGGCGGCGGCGGTTTTGGCGAGGCCTCGCGAGGATTGATTCGCGCGCACAGTCATCGTTAAGTAGGGAAATGAGCACCACACACAAACTTGCGGTTTTTGGCGCCGGATGCTTCTGGGGTGTCGAGTCGGCTTTTCGAGCGGTCGAAGGCGTCGTCGATGTTGCCGTCGGATATGCGGGCGGCACCGTTCCGAAACCCAACTATCGGACGGTCTGCGGTGGCAAGACCGGACACGCCGAAGTCGTGCAGGTCGAATACGATCCCGTGCGCATATCATTCGAGCAACTGCTCGAAATCTTTTGGCAGATTCACGATCCGACCACGCTCAACCGCCAGGGGCCGGACGTCGGCACTCAATACCGCTCGATCGTTTTTTATTTCGACGAGAACGAGCGGAAGGCCGCCGAGGAATCCAAACGGCGACTCGATGAATCCGGGAAACTCGGCCGGCCGGTCGTTACGCAGATTGTGCCCGCAGCGGAATTCTATCGCGCCGAGGAATACCACCAGCGCTACTACGAGCGGATGGGCATCGCGCCGACCTGCGGAATCCCGGGCCGCGCCTGACCAGGAATCGGCACCTCTATGCGGCCGCGCTTGGGCGCGACGAGACCGCCTGATGCCATCGCGCGAGATTCTTCTGCTCCGGCTGAATCGAAATATTGTTGAACTTCGCGAAGTCGATGACGACCATTGCAGTGATGTCCGCGATTGAGTACCTGTCGCCGGCGATGAACGGCTTGCCCTCGAGCTCGCGGTCCAGCCACTGGTAGCGCTGCTCGACGACCTTGCGCGACTGCTCGCCCATTTCCGGAATCTGTTTGATTCGCGCGCGCGTCAGCTCGTGCGAATGCCCCCATACCATACCGACCGGCACGAACAGCGCCAGCTCCATCCGCCGATTCCACATCTCGACCGTAGCCTGTTCGAATGCGCCCTTGCCGAACAGCGCGGGCTCCGGATGGAGCAGTTCGAAGTAGCGGCAGATAGCGACGCTCTCCGCCAGATGCCTACCGTCGTCGAGTTCGAGCACCGGAATCCCGCCGAGCGAATTCTTCTTCAGGAATTCCGGCTGGCGGTTGATGCCCTTGAAGATATCGATTTCTTCGAATGGAACGCTGATCCCCTTCTCCGCGAGGAAGACGCGGACGCGGCGCGGATTGGGTGCGAGTTTGAAGTCGTAAATTTTCATTTGGATTCTCCGTTTTGGGTCTTAGCGCAAGCCAATCGCAGCCGTCACTCGAGCTCTGACTACATCCGTGCGGTATTCGGTAAGTCGGGCGATCGCCAATGCATATGCGAGTGCACAGATTCCCAGTGCTACTACGATTGCAACATGGACCGCGTCGGGCTGCCATCGTCGTTGCGGAACCAGCCACGCGCTAATGAATACCAGCGCCGGGAGATGCAGAACATACAGGGTATAGGAAAAGCCCGCCAGCCCGCGCGCCGCTCGCGAGTAGAATCCCGAGGCGCTCCGGGCACGACGTCGCAACAAAACGATGATGAAAACGGCCGACGCGACTCCAACAAAGAAATCCGAATATTCGACACTGCCAGGCTTAAATTTGAGCACAGCGACGGCCAGCACCACTGCCGCGGTTGCGATCATGACCCAGAGCCTGCCGGACCCGCCTGACTCTTCTGGCGCAAGATTAATAGATGCGCCGAGGAGCCAAATCAGGAAATAAAGGCTTATCTCCTCGCCGATGAAAAACACGACCACGACAGCGGCGATCGCATACAGAACTGTCGACCACGTGACCTTACCCAACGGAATGGCCAGCACCATCAGCGGAAAGAGCACGTAGTACCAGAACTCGTAACTCAAGCTCCATAGTGGGCCATTCGAGCCAAACGTTGGCGTCAGAATACTTTGCAGGAATAGCGCGTTGCCGAGCATGACGCTTGCGGCGAGCCGAGGCGGAACGGCGAATATGCCGACATTGGCGCGCGCCACCCCGCCGTAGATTCCAGCGGTCCCGAAGATGTGTATGCCGCAATGGTCCCAAATCGCGCCGAGTATCAGGGCTGGAATCAGCACAACCCAAAGACGCGTAAGCCGGTTGGTAGCGTAGAGACTCCAACTCCACGTCCGATCCATTCGCCCGCGAAGCACGGTCCCGCCAACTAAAAATCCACTCAAGACGAAGAAGATCATCACCGCGTAATGGCTGAAGCCGGAAACGAAATATACAAGCCTGACCAGCGGGTTGGAGTTCCCCGCCGCTTCTGAAAAATCCACGAAATAAAGATTGCGCAGATGACCGAGCATCACAGCGATTGCCGCAAGCCCTCGCACCAGATCGAGATGGTCCGATGACGCGCTGCCGCGGAGAGATTTGTAGGCGAGCATGTTTTCGTGTTGCTTCGCGCGACCGTCGACCGGCAACTTCTTGTTATCGCGAATTTGCATAGATAGTCGCGCTGGTCTTTGTCGCATACCTGACTCGTCGCACGACCAACCCCATCAAAGCTAACAGGACGATCGGGCCGGCCGCGAAAGTCAAACACAGGTACAGCGCAAGGAAGCAGCCCAGTAGGACGAATCGCTCTCCAGGAAAAAAACCGTGCGCCACAGCATCCGCTATGATAAACGCAGCCGGTACTGCGGCTGCCGTGAGATCATAGAGCAGCATGTACGGCGTGACAGTCAATACGCCAATCGAAAATGCCGCGCTCTTTAAGGCATGAGGCACTGGCCGCTGCCAAATCTGGCAGGCGAGCATCGTCATAAAGAGGGCAACAGCAAGGTGAACCACCCAGGCAGCGAGCGGCCCGGCACCGGCCTCGTGCATCAGTCCGAAGACTGTTTGATTCACACCTTCGAGGTTGACGGGCAACAAGGTGGCAGAATTGTGGCCGCGTAAGGAGTGCATAAACAATAGCCAGACTCGAGGACCGAACATCAGACAGGCTGCCCCGACGAACAACAACGCGCTAGCGGTTGCACTCGCTACGACTCGCCATTGCCGCGTAATCACCAGAGCTAGCGGGAAAAAGAGTACGAATTGCGGTTTGTAGGTTAGGATCCCCAAGCATATTCCGGATAGATACGGCCTTCGGTTGGCAAAGGCCAGTAATAGGCCCAGCAGCCCGGCAGTAAGGAATGCCGTTTGGCCGTTAAAAACATTGTTGATAACTGGCAACGGCAAAAGCGCCAACACAATTGCCAACAATCCCGGCAAGATAGTGTAGAGCGCGACTGCATATACACAAAAAGTTCCCACCAACCAGACGAAGAACGCTGCCGTGTAGGGAAGAAGTGCGAGGGGCGCGACCAGGAGTAGCATCGTCGGCGGATAGACCCAGGGAAAATAGGTGATAGGGGGCTTGGATTTAGTCACTAAGGTCTGGGCGGCCGAAAATGCAGAATAGTCGTAAGCAACCGTGGCATCTCGCATCAGCGCGAATTTCCCGCCAACGAACCACTGAATGAAGTCGATAAAAGTGGGATGTCCGGCCCTATCAAAGAGCCAGCCGGCGGTAAAGAATCGTATCGTGAAAGCGACGAGCCAAGCCGCGAGGAAGCTATACCCAAATACAGAGAGTCGGCGGTGGCTGAAAATGAGGTCCTCGGCCTTCAATAGGCGCGACGAAGCTCCACGCCAGAATTTCATCTACGACCCGCCGACGCGAGAGTGCTCACGGTCGTCGGTGACGAGTCGTGACGTAACCGAATTCGATCACGACTGTAACTGTCAGGTTGGTGATTGCGGCGACAAATTCCCGTGAGTATGGCGAGCCGGGAGAAAGCTGCACTGCCGCAGCGGGCCGCCGGATTAGCACGGCGATTCGAGCGCCATTCACGTGCGCATACCAGCACAGCCCGCCAGCGGATGCCAGTGAGTCCCGCGTGCCGGAAGGACGATAGGACGGCCAGCCTACATCGGATAGTCGGTTGGCCAGTGCTCCTGCAGGTCGCGATCGATCGCACGCCGCGGTCTCTGGAAGAAGTAGTCGGCGTGCCAGGGTGGACGAAATTTTAGGAGGAGGCGGCCCAGCATTCCAGGGTGCGAAGGTCTTGCTTGGCCGATCTCATGTCCCGACGAGCGGATTCCATTCGACACTGTTGGCAGCATCTTCGCGCCCTCCCCAGGTGCGTTAATACTTACATCCCGCCCATCCGAACCGCCTCTCCTGGGGGACTGAGAGAGCAATCAATGTGCCATGAAGCCGGTGATCAATAGCGCTGCTAATACGTGACGCGAGCGGGGCTTCAGTCAACCGATGGCTACAGATTGTAGAGTTGATGCAACAAAATGATGGTGCAGTTTGTCGCTGACGCAACTTATATTGTTCCTCGGCCATCGGAAGCATGCGCGAGCCGAATCGTCGATTTCAACGTCTGGCGATTCCAAAAGTCAATGAGACACGGCGTGCGGCGTCAAAACCGATGGGGTCGATCGGCGTCCGCCGTTGAGCGCAATCCGTATCCCGCGAGCGTCGCAATTTTGCCGTGGCGACAAAAGTGTGGCAGCTATTCGATGGCAGGCCGAACCTGCTCAGATTAAGTCGGTGCTGGCTGGTTCCGCGATCACCTTGTTTTCGAGCTGGCCGATTTTTTCGATCTCGATTCGAACCACGTCGCCCACCTTGAGCCATTTGGGCGGGTTCATCGCGGCCGCCACGCCGCCGGGCGTTCCGGTCGAGACAATCGTCCCGGGTAGCAGCGTGAAAACCGTCGAGAGCGTCTCGACTTGCGCGAAGCAGTCGAAGATCAGGTTCTTCGTGTTGGAATGCTGGCGCTGTTCGCCGTTGACGAACGTCTTCAGGTTCAGCTTGTGTGGATCGCCAACTTCGTCGGGGGTCACGATCCACGGCCCGAACGGCCCGTGGGTATCGAACGACTTGCCCAGCGTCATCGTTGGCGCACGGCGCTGCCAGTCGCGCACGCTCACGTCGTTTACGATCACGTAGCCGGCGATCACCTCGTGGGCGCGATCGCGCGGCACATGGCGGCATCGCCGCCCGATGACGAATCCGAGCTCGCCTTCGTAGTCCAGCGCCGACGACGCGCGCGGCAAGTGGATCGGATCGCCGGGTCCGGTGACGCAGCTCGATTGCTTGTTGAAGAACATCGGAAACTCGGGCCGCTTCATCTTCGTCTCTTCGACGTGGTCGGCGTAGTTGAGCCCGATGGCGAGAAACTCGGGCGGACGCGCGATGGGTGCCTCGAGTTTGAGGCTCTTGAGCGCAAGCCGATGCGCGGAATTCTTCGCCGCGCTCGCCGCGCGATCGAGTGCGCTCCCGCCCGCGGCAAGAAACGCGATCATCTCGCGCGGCAAGTCGGACGCCGCCGCGGCAAGATCAACGATGGAATCTTCGACGACGACGCCGATACGCGTCGAGCCGTCATGAGTGAAGGTTGCTATTTTCATTTCGGTACCAGCCGCTCAGATTCGCTGCGTCAAAATATCTCGAACTATTGATTGGCGCCCATCAGCCGCCGCATGGTTTCGGGGTCGAGGCCCCTGGTGACGTCGTATCGCTTGAGATCGGCCTCGGGCACGCCGGCATGAAAGTCGCGCGCCAGCTGGTCAGGATTGAAGCTGACGCCGATTGGATTCTTCTCGAACGCTTCGCTCTGGAAAAATCCCTTCAGCTCTTCGACCGAATCGAAATTGTCGACTTGCAGCTCGACGCGGTTGCCGTCGGGGTCGCGATAGTACATCGAGGTGGTCGGCCCGTGATTGATCGTCACGACCGGCGTGATGCCGGCCCGCTTGAGTCGCTCGTAAGTGTAAACCAGGTCGCCGAGATTCGTGTAGGTGTATGCCAGATGGTCCAGCCCCACCGAGTGGCACGGCTTGTCTTCGAGTCCGGGCACTGCCGCGATCGCAATCCTGTGATGCTCGTCGTCGTAGGTCATGAATGCGAGCATGCCGTTGCTGTGAACGACCTCGGCTTGCAACACGGTCATGTACCAATCGACCATCGCCTGAAACTGCTTGGTGGCGAGCACGGCATGCGCGAATTTCGCGGGCACGACGCGGCGGGTTCCGTTTCCGTTCTCGGCTGAGCTCGATGGCATCGCGATTCCTCCTTCGACACCGTTGCGGCCGGTGCGACCCGGCGGCGCTGTCTTCTTATTGCAGTGATCGATACGGCGGACAAGCCGTGCGCGGCACTTTCGATGCACGCAAAAAGGCACCCGCCGATGCGTGCCCCCCTTAGGGAACGCACCGGCGGGTGCAGGAGATATTTTTGATTCCCATGAGCGCCTTTATTTTTCCCGGCGGGGATTCCGTTCATCACGGAGATTCCCCGCCAGGGCGCGCTCGGGGGATTGACGCCTTTACATAAGGAACCAGCAGCTGGCGGCCGCGATGTAGAGGAGGGCGACTGCCGCTAGAGCGAAGACCGCTATCTCGTCGAGCCGGGACTTGAGGTCCCTGGCCCCTTTTCTGCCATTATTCGGGGCGAACCGTTCGTGATATAGCGTCGAATGCATCACCGTTCTCCTGTTCTTCGACCCCTTCATTCAAATAGGCGTTACATTCGATTGAACAATTTGTTCAATCGGGTACACGCCGCCCCGTGTTAAGCTAACTAGTTGAAAAGTAAGGGAATTTCCCTACTTTTGAGTCATTCTGAGCTCAGCGAAAGAATCCAAATTTTTCTCACCGCCAATTCACGGCGCGAGCGACACGAGCGTGGGGTGCAACCTGTGGGTTGCATTTAGTCGCGAGCGGTGTCACTGTAAGCGCAACTCGGAGGTTGCGTATGGGATCAAACACCGATCGCATCGAGAAGAAGATGCTGCTCCGCGCGCCGCTTGAACGCGTATGGCATGCGATCAGCGATTCCAAACAGTTCGGCAGTTGGCATGGGGTCGAATTCGACGGGCCGTTTATCGCCGGCGCCGGTATGATCGGAAAAGTCGTTCCGAGCATTGTCGCCGTCGATCCAGAGGTCGCGAGGAGCCGCAAACAATTCGAAGGGACACCGTTTTCGATCCGGGTCGATCGTATCGAACCGATGCGGCTGTTCTCCATGCGCTGGTATCCTTTCGATGAAGAATCCGGCGTCGACTACTCGAACGAGCCATGGACGCTGGTTGAATTCAGGCTGAAAGAAGCCCCCGGCGGCACGATGCTGACGATCATCGAATCGGGCTTCGACCAGATCCCGCTGGAACAGCGAGCCAAAGCACTCAACAGCCACAATCAGGGATGGGCCGCGCAAGAGGACCTGATTGGCCAGTACCTCACGCTGGCGGCCTGAACATGGCGCGAACGCATACCGTTGCTGCCGCGAAACTTGCCGACGCTGCGCCGGTCTTCGCCGCGCTGGGCGACGATACACGACTGCACATCGTCGGCCGTCTATGCGGCGACGGGCCGCTGTCGATCGTGCAGTTGGCTGACACTGCCTCGGTTTCACGCCAGGCCGTCACGAAACATCTGCATGCCCTCCAGGAGGCGGGACTCGCGCGCAGCTCCCGCGTCGGCCGCGAGCGCATCTGGGAGCTCCAGACCAAGCGGCTGTCCGAAGCGCGGCGGTACCTCGATCAGATTTCGCAGGATTGGGATGCGGCGATCGGCCGGCTTAAGGCGTTCGTCGAGAAGCCGGAGGAATGAAGCCGGGCGGACAATCTTGTACGGGACGGCTACAATCGGCACAGTCTTGGTAGCAGGGCATCGGCGTGACTCGGAACGGGAACTTTTTCAATCTTTACAACCACGATTTCGTGCGAATCGCGGTTGGAGTGCCGTCGGTTCGTGTCGCCGATCCTGCCTACAATAGCGAGCACACCGTGGCGCTCATCCGCGAGGCCGCCGAGCGCAAGGCGGTGCTCGCGCTGTTCCCCGAATTGGGGCTTAGCGCCTACTCGTGCGACGACCTGTTTCAGCAGCGCGCGCTGCTCGACGGATGCCTCGACGCGATCGCCGCGGTAGCCGAGGCGACCAGTAAGCTCTCGATTGTCAGCGTGGTCGGCGCGCCGCTCCAAGTCGATCATCATCTATATAACTGCGCCGTCGTGATTCATCGCGGCAAGATTCTCGGCGTGGTGCCTAAGACCAATCTCCCGAACTACCGCGAATTCTATGAGCCGCGGCAATTCACCTCCGCCGACGCCAGCATGCGCGACGAGCTCGATCTCGCCGGGAACCGCGCCGTTCCGTTCGGCAACAATCTGATCTTTCAGCACGAGGAGCAGCCGCTGCTCAGTTTCCACGCCGAGATTTGCGAGGACCTGTGGGTGCCGATTTCGCCGTCGTCATATGCGGCGCTGGCCGGCGCGACGGTGTTGCTGAATCTGTCCGCCTCCAACATTACGATCGGTAAGGCCGATTACCGCCGCGCGCTGGTCGCCAGCCAGTCGGCGCGATGCCTCGCGGCGTATGCGTACTCCGGGGCGGGCGTCGGTGAATCGACCACCGACCTCGCATGGGACGGGCACGCGCTGATAGCCGAGAACGGCAACATCATCGCCGAGTCGGAGCGCTTCAAGGATCAGCCGCAGGTCATTTGCGCGGAAATCGATCTCGAACGGCTGTCGCAGGAGCGGATGCGTCAGAACACCTTCGGCGACACGGCGCATCGCGAGCTCGAGCGGCTGCGGCGCTTTCGGCGGATTTCATTTTCGGCGGAATTGCCGCGGCGTGGCAAGATGCCTCTGCAACGTCAATACGAGCGCTTCCCTTATGTGCCCTCGGATCCCGCGACGCGCGACGAGCGATGCGCCGAAGTCTTCGACATCCAGGTCCAGGGCCTTGCCACCCGCATCCGCTCGACCGGTCTCGAGCGCGTCGTGATCGGCGTTTCGGGCGGTATCGATTCGACTCACGCGCTGCTGGTATGCGCGCGCGCGATGGACCGTCTCGGCACGCCGCGCAAGAACATCCTCGCCGTCACGATGCCGGGATTCGCCACCAGCGCGCGAACGCTCGAGCAGGCGCGTCGCCTGATGAAGTCGCTCGGCTGCTCGACCGACGAAATCGACATCCGGCCGAGTTGTATGCAGATGTTCAAGGACATCGGGCATCCCTACGCGGACGGTAAAGAGATTTACGACGTCACTTTCGAGAATGTACAAGCGGGCGAGCGCACCAGCCATCTTTTTCGATTGGCGAATCTGCGCACAGGGCTGGTGGTCGGCACCGGCGATTTGAGCGAGCTTGCGCTGGGATGGTGCACCTACGGCGTCGGCGATCACATGTCGCATTACAGCGTCAACGCAAGCGTGCCGAAGACCCTGATCCAGCACGTCATTCGATGGCTGGCGCAGACTGAAAGCCTCGGCCGCGAGACCAGTGCGACGCTGCTCGAGATTCTCGCGACTCCGATCAGCCCCGAGCTGATTCCAGGCACCTCGGCCGACGGGCATCCGAGCCACGACACCGAAGCGACGATCGGCCCGTACGAGCTGCACGATTTTTTTCTGTACTACACGCTGCGCTTTGGTTACCCGCCGCCGAAGGTTGCGTTTCTCGCCTACAATGCGTGGCGCGACAAGAATGCGGGCGAGTGGCCGGACATCCCGCCCGAGCGCCGCAACCAGTACGACATCGCGGCGATTAAGGGTCATCTGCACACCTTCCTGTACCGGTTTTTTCAATTGAGTCAGTTCAAGCGCAGCACGATACCCAACGCGCCCAAGGTCGGTTCGGGCGGATCGTTGTCGCCGCGGGGAGACTGGCGCGCGCCGTCCGACAGCGAAGCGGCCGCGTGGCTAGAGCAATTGAAGTCGATCCCCGACAAAGATTAATCTCGCCATCGTGAAATTTCCCGGACCGTCGATCCGGCGCCTCGCGTGCCGGCGCTGAAGGAGTGAGATGCTGAAGGTTTTCCGAACTACATCCGCATTGCTGGCGATGACCGCCGCGCTCGCCGCGCCTGCTTATCCGCAGGAGTCCCCCAAGCCGCAGGAGTCGCCGTGGGCGATGCGCGCGCCCGCCGCCGTGCCGCAAGGCGCGCCGACCCTGTCCGCCCAGCAAGCGGCGGAGGAGAAACTGGCTGAAAGGGGTACGCCGGAGCAGCGGGCATTGGCGCATAAGGTCGCGAACACGATGTACTCGAAGGACTTCGCCGCGATGCAGCAGCTGATCTCGCCGACCACCTTGAAGTGCATCGGTAAGAACCAGGATTTTCTCGAGGACCGGATCAAGCGGCAATTCGAACTTCCGATCAGCCGGAAATTCGATTTGACGATTACCAAGCTGGCGTCAAACCTTTTCAACAAATCGCCGTACGCGACCTATCCGATGCCGCCGAGTCATCTGATGGGAATGAAATTCACCGACGACGACGGCCATGTTGTCACGGTGAACCTCCCCATCGGCCAGGAAGATGGCAAATGGTACGAGGCACAGCCGTGTCCAACCGCCTCCGGCATGGAGCGGTTTGCCAAGAATCAACAGATGCGGGCGAAGGCCCACGAGCGGGCCAAACAGGCCGCGGCGCAGGTCAAGGACCCGGTCAAGTCGCAGCTGCTCGCGCTCATCGGCAAGCATGACAACATCTCCGCGTGGAAGCTCTGCATGAGCTCGCTAAAGTTTGACTTTCCAACTTGCCGGGGAGTGGTTGCGGTCCTCGGAGACGACCCGAATTACTGAACTGCGGGAGGTACGGTCACGAAAATCGGACTTCATTTGCCGCAGATCGGCGCGGCTCCAGGAGATATCGCGCAGGCAGCGCGACGCGCCGAGCAGACCGGCTACGAATCGATCTGGGTCAGCGACCATCTGATAGTGCCCGAATCGGGCGGACGGCTGCCGCCGATCGAAATATTGGAACCGATCGCGACGCTCGCCTACGCCGCTGCTGTCACCAGCAGGATCAAACTTGCGACCAGCGTGATCGTCGTGCCGTATCGCAACGCAATTCACCTCGCGAAGGAACTCGCCACGCTGGACCGGCTGTCGTCGGGGCGCGTCATCGCGGGAGTCGCCAGCGGATGGCTCGAAGCAGAGTTCCGCGCGCTCGGCGTGTCGTTCGAAAAGCGCGGCGCCTATACAGATGAAGCAATCAAGCTGATGCGCGCGGCGTGGTCGTCGGCCGTGCCGGAATTTTACGGTGAGTTTCACCATCTCGAGGGCATGCGCTTCGGGCCGCGTCCTGCGGCCGGCAACATCCCGATTTGGGTTGGAGGGACCAGTCGTCGCGCAATCCGCCGCGCGGTCGAGCTGGGCGACGGATGGCACGGGACGCGGATGAATCCCGACCAGGTCAGTGAGCGTATCGGATGGATTCGCGATCTAGCCGCGCGCCGCGGCCGCAGCCTCGACGGCTTCGCGATCAGCCATCGCGTGTACCTGGGCTTCGCGCCGAAATGGACCGACACCGGCGGCTACGTCGAAGGTATCCTGGCGCCACCCGCCGAAATCGCCGACTACCTGAATCGCTTCGCCGCGATCGGCGTCGATGAAATCCTGCTGAGCCCGATCGGCTCCGACCCGCTCGCAAAATTCCTCGACCGCTTCGACGCCGAAGTCCGCCCCAAGCTCGCGTAGCCTCGACGCTTTGACGATCAAAGTCTGCGTTGAAGGAGACTTGGAATGAGAATTCTTGTGATAGCTCCGATCCTGTTCGCCTTGTCGCTGTTTTCGCCGGGCAGCGGGTTGGCCCAGCCGGCATCCGTGCCCGAAAAATCCTTCGAAGGCGCGAACCATCTCCGAATCGAAGTTAAGGAAGTAGTCCCCGGCGGACAGCCCAGCTCGGTTCAGGTCATTTGCTACCTGAAGCACAAGCCCACAGGCGATACGACGTTGGCGGCCGTCGTCGATTTCAATCGTGAACTGGGCGGAATCATCCAGCAACTGCGAGATAGCGATCAGTTTGCAGGCTATCCGCTCGAAACCCTCTACTTTGAATCACCGCGAAACAGCATCAAGGCAAAAGGAGTCTTGCTGGTGGGGGTCGGCGACGAGCAGGAACTCTCGGTGGAGACCATGAGAAATGTTGGGACCGTGGCGCTCCGAAATGCGATGCTGATGAACGCGTCGAGTGTGTCGTTCGCCGCTGGTCTGCAGGATCAAAACGTCAAGAAGCTGGATGTTGGCGACGTGGCCGGCGCAGTCGTCACAGGTGCGATTCTCGCGTATGACACTGAGAAAAGGCTCCAGGAGCGGGGACTCCTGCCTGCGCACAGTATCGGCGAATGGGTCATCGAAGCCGGCCCGGACTTTTTCAACCGCACGGTCGAAGGAGTCGATCAAGCGGTCAAGAAGGCCAATGCCGAGGTCACGGCGCGTAGATGGCTCAAGGTGACGGCGCCATGAGCGCTGCCCTACTGCGAGTAGTACCGAGCATGTTTTATCAAACGGCCTCGGATATTCACTAACCGCTGTTGCAAGTTGTTGAAGCGCGGAGCCGCCGACTTGCCCGTGCTGCGGACGCTCGGTAAACTCGTGTCGCTTTCTGTCGCGATGTAAAGGGTTCTGACGCTTAGAGCTATCGCCGCATCGTCTTTGCCGCTCGGACAGTTGTAATTCGTGGAAAAGACAATCTCGACGACTTCCACCATAGTCGATCACGAGGCTCAGGTTGGCCGGCTGGACGCCTTCGCCGATACTCATGCCAACGAATCGAAAAAGAGCACGCTGCGGACCTATTTCGAGATGCTGGTGCGGGTTTCGCGCTGGCATCTGATCGGCGTGATCGTCGCGACGGCCCTGTTTTCGCTGAGCGAGGGCATCGGCTTCGCGCTGCTGCTTCCGACTCTGCAGGTTGCCGGTTTCAATATGGCAGGGCAGGGGGAGGCGGGACGCTACGCGGCGATGGTCTCACACGCACTCGTCGCGATCGGACTGCATCCGACGCTGATACTTCTGCTCGGCGTGTTCGTAGCGATCGCGGGGGCGCGCACCGTGCTCGGACAGATCCAGAGCGTGTGGATGTACGCGGTGCAGCAGGAAGTCGAGCATCACATGCGGCGCAGCCTCTACCATTCGATCGCGGACGCGAACTGGTTATTCGTATGCCGCAGCCGCGCGTCGGATTTCACTCACGCGCTGACCCATGAGATTTACCGGATTGGCAACGGCACCAACCTCGCGCTGGTGTTCGGCGGCGAAGTTGTGCTCGTCGTCCTTTACATGGCGATCGCGTTTGCGCTGTCGGCCGGCATGACCGCATTGGTGCTGATCTCCGGCGCGCTGCTGACGTTCGTCTTTCGCGGACGCACGCATGCGATAGAAGAGCAGGGCGAGGAAGTCTCCACCACCAACAAATCGCTGTACGCCGCCACCATCGAGCATTTGCAAAGCCTCAAAGCGGCCAAGACCTACGGCGCCGAGGAGCGCAACTATTCGATCTTCTCCAGCCTCAGCGCCGATGTAGTTCGGGCCAACGTCGACGGCGCGCGTCAGCAGGCGATCGCCGCGACCTGGTTCGAGCTCGGCTCGGTGATGATTCTCGCGGTGGTGGTGTTCGTATCGATTCGAGTGCTGGCGGTGCCGGCCGCGTCAATTCTGATCCTGTTGCTGCTGTTCGTGCGCATTATGCCGCGAATCATGACCGGCCAGCATCACTACCGCTCCTTCGTCAACATGCTGCCGTCGTTCGCCAACCTGCTCGATATCGAAGCGCGATGCACCGCCGCGGCGGAGCCTGCCGCGCATCCGCACGATCGCCTCTCGCTCACCCGCGAGCTCGCCGCGGAGGGCGTGTCGTTCACCTACAGCGAAGGGCGCATCGCCGCGGTCCGGGATTTGAGCCTGGTGATTCCGGCAGGCAAAGTGGTCGCGTTGGTCGGGCCGTCGGGCGCGGGCAAGAGCACGATCGCCGACATCCTGATGGGCCTCGTGCTGCCCGACTCGGGTACGCTCAGACTCGACGGGCGCCCGCTCGGACCCGAAACTGTGCGCGGATGGCGTGATCAAATTGGCTATGTCGCACCGGACACGTTTCTCTTTCACGACACGATTCGCGCGAACCTCAAGTGGGCGCGGCCCGACGCCAGCGAGGACGAAATGCTGGCGGCGCTGCGGCAGGCGGCGGCGTTCGATTTCGTCACGGGACTGAAAGACGGACTCGATACTATCGTCGGCGACCGCGGCATGATGGTGTCGCAGGGCGAGCGCCAACGCCTCGCACTCGCGCGCGCATTCCTGCGCCGGCCGTCGCTGCTGATCCTCGACGAGGCGACCAACAGCCTCGATTCCGAAAACGAAGGACGCGTGCTCGACGCGATCGAAAGCCGCCGCGGTGAACTCACCGTCGTGCTGATCGCGCATCGCCTGTCGACCATCCGATGGGCCGATCTGATTTACGTCATCGAAGGCGGCAAGGTGGTCGAGTCAGGCGATTGGTCGTCGCTGAGCGCGGTGCGCGACGGCCGCTTCCGCGCACTGTGGGAAGCGCAGAGCCTGACCATCTAGTCGCGCGCGGCTGCCTGTTTACAACTCGTTTCTGCCCTCTGTTCACGTCACATTCTATTAATCCGCGACTAATTATTTCGACATGTCCCTCAATTAGGGTGGCGCCGTTCGTTGAGCGGAGGCGTCCGTTCGCGCGGATGTGCTCAACGACGCCACAGATCGACTTGGTGGGAGGGGACATGAAAATTCGATCGGGTATTTCGTCGTTTCTGTTGCCGGCCGTGGCCGCAATCGCGCTGTTCGCCAGCGGATGTGCGCAGCAACGCGAGTTGGGTTGGTGCACCGTTTACGGCGCCGCCGCGGGTGCGTTGATCGGTACCGGCGCTGGCTATGGCATCGGCGACGCGAGCGAAGGCAAGGACGGCTCGCAATCCAGAATTATCGCCGGTGCAATTGCCGGTGCGGGAATCGGCGCAGTGGTTGGCGGAATCGCCGGTCATTACTATTGCGATCCGATCGTGCAGCCGCCGCCCCCGCCGCCGCCTCCTCCTCCGCCACCGCCCCCACCACCCCCGCCGCCGGT
>Ga0209333_1000426_pt1 | contig 23489 bp, 16 predicted proteins | sample BlaSpr_A8_OM2_O3_FD_187982 | JGI IMG/M metagenome (GOLD analysis project Ga0209333, IMG submission 187982) | Forest soil microbial communities from Thunder Bay, Ontario, Canada - Black Spruce, Ontario site 2_A8_OM2_O3 (SPAdes) (version 2) | ecosystem: Environmental > Terrestrial > Soil > Boreal... | reverse complement strand
GAACCATGAGGTGAGGCGATACTGCCGCCGAACCCGCCGCGGTAGGACCACGGTCTCAAACGCATCGAGCAAGACGGCAAAGACTACGAGAACGCCGATGATGGTGATGACGACATGCATGCGCGGAACGAATTGTCTTGATGAAGTGGGATGGTAGCAGATTCTACGAGCATGCGGCTTACGGCTTTACATGCGCTGCCGCCACAGCTTTGTGCACCGCCAACAACTCTTTCAACACGCCTCGCAACTTGGTCGAATCGAGAGCGTTGGCCCCGTCCGATTTGGCTTCTTTGGGATTATCGTGGACTTCCATGAATACACCGTCCACCCCGGCCGCGACTGCGGCCCGAGCAAGGACCGGAATGAACTCCGGCTGCCCACCACTGGCCACAGGCTGATCTCCATCGGCGGGTGCGGCGGACGGCAACTGGACCGAATGGGTCGCGTCGAAAACCACAGGAGCAAACTTGCGCATGATCGCCAGTGATCGCATGTCGACTACCAGATTGCCGTACCCAAAGCTGGAACCGCGTTCCGTAACGAATACTCGATCATTGCCCGCCTGGCGGCATTTCTCGACTGCGTGTTTCATGTCCCACGGCGACACGAATTGGCCTTTCTTGATGTTCACAGCACGCTCGCTCATGGCGGCGGCCACGACCAAGTCGGTTTGGCGGCAGAGCATGGCAGGGATCTGCAAAACGTCGGCTACTTCAGCGACCTTGGCGACATCCTTGGTCTCATGCACGTCGGTGAGCACGGGCACATGCACTTCGTCCTTTACTTTTTTCAGGATGCGCAAGCCCTCGGCCAATCCCGGGCCTCGAAAGCTGCGAATCGAGGTGCGATTGGCTTTGTCGTAGCTGGCTTTGAAGATGAGCGGAAATCCGAGCGCCCGCGTCACGCCTTTGATGATCTCAGCCATGCGAATGGCGTGCTCTTCACTCTCGATCACGCATGGGCCGGCAATCAGAAAAAGATTTCCCGACCCGATGCGCACATCGCCGACTTGGAAAGATGAAATCAATGCAAAGCTTATCTCACCACAGAGACATAGAGTCACAGAGAAATTCAATTCTTATTTTTGGCTTTCTCTGTGTCTCTGTGCCTCTGTGGCGAATCCGGTTTTTCGGACGCTACCGCCGCGCTACTTTCTCCGGACGGTGAAACATCTCTACCGCCGCAGTCTCTTTCTCTGAGCGCCGCTTCGAGCCATGCTCATACGCCGCGGCGATAAACGTGCTGAACAACGGATGCGGCTCCAGCGGCTTCGACTTGAACTCGGGATGGAATTGGCATCCGATGAAATGCGGATGATCCGGCAGTTCCACCATCTCAACGTATGTGCCGTCCGGCGTCGAACCAGAGATTCGCAACCCTGCCGCCACCATTGGCTCTTCGTATTCGCGGTTGAATTCGTAACGATGGCGGTGGCGCTCGCTGATTTCGAGCTTGCCGTAGATCTTGTGGGCCAAGGTGCCGGGCTCAATCTTGCAGGTCCATGCGCCCAGGCGCATGGTGCCGCCAAGTTCTTCTACACCGCGCAACTCGCGGAGCTTGTAAATCACGCGATGCGGCGTCGCCTGGTCGAACTCACTCGAATTCGCGTCCGCCAGTCCAACCACGTTGCGGGCAAACTCCACGCACGCCGTTTGCATTCCGAGGCAAATCCCGAAGTAAGGGACCTTGTTCTCGCGGGCATAACGAATCGCGATCAACATTCCTTCGATGCCACGCTTGCCAAAGCCGCCGGGAACCAGAATGCCGTCGTAATCTTCGAGCTGGGCGTCGTTGGTGCCGTCGCCGGCCTCCAACCCTTCAGCCTCAATCCAGTTCAACTGAAGTTTCAAGTTGTGGGCCAGCGCGCCGTGCACCAGCGCTTCCTTCAACGACTTGTACGAATCCTCGTACTCCACATACTTTCCGACGATCCCGATCGTCACCGTGTCTTTCGGGTTGTAAACGCGATGCACAATGTCCTCCCACTTGGAGAGGTCCCGGTCCTTGGCTTCTATGCGCAGGTACTTCAGAACCAGCGTATCTACACCTTCGTGTGCGAACACCAGCGGCACTTCATAAACCGATGCCACGTCTTTAGCTGTGATCACCGCTTCCTCCTGCACGTTGCAGAAGAGCGCGATCTTCGACTTCAGATCCTTGGCCAGGAAGCGGTCAACCCGGCAAAGCAAAATGTCGGGCTGAATTCCGATGCTGAGCAGTTCCTTCACGGAATGCTGCGTGGGCTTGGTCTTCAGTTCCTGCGCGGCGGCGATGAACGGTACCAGCGTTACGTGGACGAACAACGTATCCTCTCGCCCAAGCTCCTGGCGCATCTGCCGGATCGCTTCCATAAACGGCAGCGACTCGATATCGCCGACCGTTCCGCCGATCTCGACGATCGCGACATCGACATCCTGCGCCACTTTTTTCATCGCCGCTTTGATTTCGTTGGTCACGTGCGGAATCACCTGCACCGTCTTGCCCAGGTAATCGCCGCGGCGCTCTTTGGCGATGATCTGCTCGTAGAGCCGGCCCGTGGTCCAGTTGTTGTCGCGAGAAAGTTTGGCGTGAGTGAAGCGCTCGTAGTGGCCGAGATCGAGATCGGTTTCGGCGCCGTCGTCGGTGACAAAAACCTCACCGTGCTGAAACGGAGACATCGTCCCCGGATCCACGTTGAGATAAGGATCGAACTTCATCAGGTTGACTTTCAACCCGCGGCTCTCCAGCAGACAACCGATCGAAGCCGCCGCCAACCCCTTGCCTAGAGAAGACACGACTCCGCCCGTTACAAAGATGTACTTCGCTGGCATCTCTTCCTCGCTCTAAATTGTGTTTGAAAGTTTGTGCAGGTGGGGTGCACGATCAATTATGCCAGAAGAGGCCTGTGGAAAGAAACAGCAGAATCGGCGCGTTGACTATCCCGGCGATGTGGGCGAAAATGAATTCGGTACTTCCCTCGATCCCGACTTGGCGGACTGCCGCTTTTCGGCATCAATCGTGGGCCTGTGGCGCAGCTGGGAGCGCGCTTCCATGGCATGGAAGAGGTCGTCGGTTCGATCCCGACCAGGTCCACCAATTCTCTCAATAACAGGATGATTGCCTTTTGCGGCGATCTTGAACTCACGGCTGAATTTCAAACACTGTGCCGTAGCCGTATCTGCCGCCCCCGTACGTGGTCGTGCCATAGATGTGACCGCTGGACGTGTCTACAACCACGTCTGCGTTCGGTACGGAGCCATCGCCCGCGCTTTCAAAGTTCTGCAATATCGTCTCTTTCCAAGGACCGCTGGTTTGAGGGGAAAGCTTAAACACGATGCCGCAGCCGGGACTGTTACATCCGGCGCCGCCGCCTGAAGTGGTGCCATAGAGATTGCCCTTGGCGTCTAATACTACGCCCCAAGGGTGGGAGCCGTCGGGCGATGGACCAAAGGTGTAGAGCACAGCGTCAGTCCATTTGCCCCCCGCTTGACTCAGTTCAAAAATCTCGCCGCTCAAAGTTGTGCCGAATAGATCTCCCTTCGCATCAATCGACAATGGCGCCTGGGGCTCGAATCCGTCCGCTTGTCCGGTAAAGCTGTAAATTATCGTCTCCGCGAACCCTCCGCTGCCATTCGGGCTCAACTCATAAACTGTACCGTGATTGGAAGCTCCGCCGGTGTACGTCGTCCCGTAAACGTTACCCTCACCGTCGAGAACCACGCCACCGTAGGGACTCTTGCCATCACCATTCGTACCGGTAAATGTGTAGATCAGGCTCACCTTCCATGTGCCGTTTGACTGAGGGATAAGCTGGAAGACTCCGCCGGTGTCACCGAAGGTATATAAAAAGGATCCGTAGAGATTACCCTGGCTGTCGAAGGCAAGATGGGTGCCAGGATCGTAACCCTGATTGTTAAAGCTGAACAAAATCTTCTCGGTCCAAGTGCCGCCAGTGCCCGGCGTCAACTCAAAGACGGCGCCGAACGAGGAGCCATCCACTCCGGTTGCCCCGAAAAGATTTCCGTTTCCGTCGAAGATCAAATCGGTCTCGGGCCACGATGTATCGGATGTTCCGCCCTTGAAGGCGTAGATTACTTTCTCCGTCCAGGTACCGTTGGAGCCAGGAGACAATTCAAACACCACGCCGCAGCCATGCGGCGGGCAGGTGCTGTTTCCGCCCGTGGTAGTCACGCCATAAAAATTGCCTTTACCATCGGCCGTCAGGCCGTTCCGGGGCTGCAACCCGTTTTTTCCGTTGAAGCGGAGAATCGGGCTCTCTTTGGCGGCGGCAACGTTCAGAAACATCCCGAGCACAATGGCCGCTACTGAAAAAATCGTCGATGAGAGATTTTGCTTTTTCATGATCGTGATCTCCAATTCGTTTGGTCCGCCACAGCGGTTTACGGCAAGCGATCCGCGGTTGTCTTGCTGCGCCACACCGATGTCGCAGGCGTCCCCATAGCAAGCATCCCGAGAGTCTGCGCGCCGCTCTCGAGGATTCGTGCGGAATCGGGCTTTGCCTGGCTTACTTGCTTATTTCCGTCTGCCGTTCCACCGGTTTGCCCGGTGACAATGGGCTGATTGGGGACCGTCTCATAGGCGTATCCGGAAATGCTCCCGCTGGCGTAACCGCCAGGAGAAACAAGCTTCACGCGAGCCCAGCCATAGTGGACCTCTCCATCGACCACGAATTTCAGCCCCAGATAGGCGGTTTCAACCTTCAACCAACTGCCGAGATCCTGTTGTATAGTGCTAACGAATATCCCTCCCATAACCAGACCGCTGGGAGAAGATTGAAAATCTGAATCCGGCCCCACCTCGACTCCACCGGCTAATGCGGCAGCGGTGACTTGGTGCTGTCCCTCGACGAGGACTCCGACAATTGCGTTACCGGTTTGATCCGGCAAAATCTTCAGATAGGCCGCGCCCAAGCCGTGACTGAAGTACGAGTAGTTGCTGAAGGCAAAGTCTGGAGTGCCGTCGTTGTTGATATCAAGCTCGGTCAGGGCTCCACCATCAAACGGCTGAGCCATCGGCATGTTTGAAGGTGTATAAACAACCTCCGCGGCGGCGGGCTGAGCCAAGGCAAGCAATCCGGCGCCGGCCGCAGCAGCATAGGCTAGGAGATTCTTCTCCAGATTCTGCGAGAGGCGGGCTGCGGTTCGCTTTCTATTACTAGATACGGGTGGGCGTAGTTCTGCTGTCATAGAAATGCCTCGGGACGGAGATTCACTTCGCGCAGGGGAGGATGCGTTGGCTACGGAGCTTAGACGGCCTACCGACTTCTGTCAATATAAATTCAAGATGCGGCCAAGCATACGCCGACTGTCCCTATCGTGCGCTCTCTGCGAAGCTAGCCTTCTGCTTTTCCCGAACAGCGGCTGCGCGGAGGTCGCGGAGGAAGCAGTCGCCACGCGCTCGCGGCCGCAAATGCCGCGCCAACACTAGGGGTTCGACCCATGAACGTGTATAATTCGGGACTACTTTGAGGGGGACAAGGTCACGCCAATTTCACCGGCGTAGGACACAACACAGAACCTGCGCCCACGATTGCGATCACCCCAACCAGGAGATAATGTGGAGCACTCAAGAAAAATGACGTCAGTACACCCTCGCCCCCAGACAGCGGCCGTCCGCGTCACAGCAATTCTCTTTCTTTCACTTCTGATGGTCGTATTCTCGGGCGCACCAGCCTCTGCTCAGACTGGATTTACGGGGATCTTTGGCGGGGGCCCTTTTTACAAGAACGCGGCAAACAACATCACCGAAATAGAGACCTCCGGTTTTACGGAAGCCATTGTCTGGAGTATTGAGGTTAGCAGCACCGGCGACTTGAATTTCAATGGAGAGTTCCCCTTAACCTCCGGTGGCGTCTATGTCGGCAACGCGACTTATCCTGATTTTCCTGGGGACATGGCTCAGTTGAAGGAAGGGACGGTAAAGCGGGTGACGTTCAGCATCGGCTCATCCAATTACGGAGATTGGGAAGACATCACCGCTCTGGTCAAGGCGCAGGGCACTGGCCCGACCAGCATTCTTTATCAAGACTTTGCAGCCCTAAAAGCTGCCATCCCGGCGCTAGATGCCATCGATTTCGACGACGAGAACAGCTTTAATTCGCCGACCACGATTGCGTTTGGGGTGATGCTGGGCAATCTGGGTTATCACGCGATGCCGGACGCTTTCGACGACAGCAGTTATTGGACGAATGTCGTCTCTCAAATAAACACTCAACTTCCGGGCACAGTGGACGGGGTTCACCTGCAGGCGTATGCCGGTGGCGCCGGAAATAATCCGTGCGTGGGATGGAATTTCGGTACTGTTCCAGTGTTTCCTGGCCTGTGGGATCAGAACGACACCCCGAGCCAGGTCGAAAGCATTATGAGCGGCTGGCATAGCCAGTGTGACATTATCGGCGGATTCATGTGGCTCTATGACGATTTCGTCGGTACTGGTCTTGCGGCGCAGTATGCCAGCGCGATCAACACAGCGGTTGGCGGCCCCGGCTTTACGATCGCGGGACCCACGAGCGTTTTCTTGAACCAAAGTTCAACAGCCGATGCGGCCATCACAATCACGGACTTGAACGGCTTTAGCGGCAAGGTAGCTCTGAGTCTGTCGACCCTGCCGAAAGGCGTTCACGTATCGGTGCAAGGACAGGGGAACAAACGAAAAGCGGTGTTCACGGCAAACTCTTCGGCTGCCACGGGTTTTACCACCGTGACCGTAACAGGCACTTCCGGCAGCATCACGCAAACCTTCACTCTCACCTTGGCCGTGAGCGCAGCGGTGGGCACAACTGGAGCCGGCGCGCCGGTGGATCTCTCTTCGGAATTCAACGTGAACGGAATTTACAAGGACGGTACGACGTACACGACCGGAGGGCTTGACGGTGACGGGTATTCGTATTCAGCGAACCTGCTGACTCCGTCGCGAGTCTTTGGCGGCGTGCTGTTCGATTTTGGGCCCGCCAATGAGCTGGACGCGGTCGGTTGCAGTGGCCAATCGGTTGCTCTACCACAAGGCCAGTTTGCCGGTCTTATGCTGTTGGCGACCGGAGTGGAGGGATCTCAAACATCCGAGACCCTCACTGTCAACTACACGGACGGAACCAGTTCGAAATTTACTCAAAGCTTCAGCGATTGGTACACGCCACAGAATTTTTCCGGCGAGTCCGAAGGCGTGGCCATGGCCTATCGGAATTACGAGAACGGAACTAAGGATCAGCGGACGTTCAATTTGTATGAGTACCGGTTTGCTTTGAATCCGGCGAAGGTTGTGCAGAGTATCAGCTTGCCCAACGATCCGGACGTGCGTGTACTCGCGGCGACTTTATTGCCCGCGAAGGGGTCACCTCAGTCGCATTAAGTTAGAGAGGGACGCAATCTCGCTGAGCTGTTCATTTTGGGGCCTGGAGCTGTGCTCCAGCTTCGGGCCTGCGTTTTGGCACCATACACCTTGTTGAATTGGTGAACACTCCGGTACTTATGCGCCGAATATGGCTCGGTCCCATGTGGAGAATGCTAGGCTTATAGAGTGAACCGGCAGCTAACCACTCTTCCCTTCACCCGCGGTGCGCTTCTACCTCTAGTCTGGATATTTCTCAGCTTGGCCCCTGTGGCCACTGCCGCGAACTGGACTGTGCGCGCGCAGCCCACGCGCCTGGTGAATGGCGGGCCGGTGTTATTTCAGGTCAAGCCTCCGGCCAAGCTGGCGGCGCTAAGCGGAACCTGGCTTGGACATGAAGTTTATTTCAGCTTCGATACGGCCAGCAAAACATGGTTCGCGCTCGCCGGCGTGAGCCTGGAGACCGTTCCCGGAAGTTACGCCCTGGAACTGAGCGGCAATACTGCTGCCGGCGAAGGATCCGGCAAAACCGTTGCGTTCACGCGCAAATTCACCGTAGCCCGCGGCAAGTATCCTAAAATCCAGGTAAAGCTCAGCGTCGAAGGCAGGTTCACGGAGCCAAACCCAGAGCAGCAGAAACAAATCGCCGAGGGCGTTCAAATCAAGAAGGATTATCTGACCCGGGTCACGCCGGAGCGCGAGTGGTCGGGGCAATTCACCGCGCCGGCGGAGGCCGAAATTTCTGACGTCTTCGGTTCCGAACGCATCTTCAATGGCAAGACCTCAAGTCCTCACCAGGGTCTGGATTTCCGCGTCCCCAGCGGAACTCCTGTCGCCGCCATGAATAGTGGGACGGTGCTCCTGGCGCGCCCGCTCTATTTCGAGGGCAATTTCATCGTGCTGGATCACGGCCAGGGTTTGCTGACCCTGTACCTCCATCTTTCCGAGTTCAAGGTGAAGGAAGGCGATCAGGTGAAACGCGGGCAGGTAATCGGGTTGAGCGGCGGCACGGGCCGGGCCACGGGACCGCATCTTCACGTCGCGGTGCGATGGCAGGGAACCTATCTAGACCCCGCCCAGCTGATGCGTTTGCGTCTGCCGCAGCCGGCAGTCAGCAATTAGCATCGCACATCAGCCCTCCGAATCCCGTAATGGCTAAAGTGCCAATTGCTAGCTGCCAACTGCTAATTGCCTCACGCGTTCCCGCCCGAAAGTCCAGTCAGTCCTCGTCCCGAAATATCTTGTAGCGCATCCTTCAGAGCTTCTTTCAACTCCAGGTTGCGGATCAAGCGATGCAGATAATTCGGATGCACTCCCAGAAGGCGGGCCGCGTCGGCGTAGCTGCCTTGAGTTTGCTCCACGGCATCCAGAATCAGTTGCTTCTTCAGTTCTTTCACGGCGGCGTGGTACTTCGCCTCCGTCATCTCGGGCAGTGGATTACGCTCCAACAATGACTCCGGCAGATCCTCGGGAAGAATCATGTCGGAGGATCCCAACACCAGAGCACGCTCAATCGCGTTCTCCAGTTCGCGCACGTTCCCCGGCCAATCGTAGTTCTGAATGCGGGACAGGGCCTCGCGGGAAATCGGCCGCGGCTTCACCTTGCAATGCTTCGCATGTTTCTGCACGAAATGGCGCGCCAGCATGGGAATATCTTCCCTGCGGTCCCGCAGCGCAGGCATGGTGATTTTCAAAACTGCCAAACGGTAATACAAGTCCTGGCGAAACTTGCCGTTGCGCAGGGCCTGCTCCAGATTGCAGTTGGTGGCGGCAATCAGGCGGATATCCACTTTGATGGGATGAGTCCCGCCGACCCGTTCGAACTCACGTTCCTGCAGCACGCGCAGTAGTTTCACCTGCAGCGCGGGAGCCAATTCGCCGATCTCGTCGAGAAAAACCACGCCCCCATCAGCCACTTCCAGCCGGCCCTTCTTCTGGGACCCAGCTCCGGTAAATGCTCCTCGCTCGTGACCGAACAAGTCGTCTTCCAGAAGCGTCTCCGGAATCGCAGCGCAATTGATGGCCACAAAGGGCTTGTTCGCGCGCGGGCTGTTGCGGTGCAAAGCCCGGGCCGCCAACTCCTTGCCGGTCCCACTCTCGCCTTCAATCAGAACCGTCGACTCCGCAGGCGCTGCGCGCTTCAGAAATTGGTAAACCTCCTTCATGCGCGCGCCCTCGCCCACCAAGCTCCGCTCCTGGCTGATCTCCACCGTCAGGCGCTCATTCTCCTGCTCCAGCCATTGCAGTCGGCGAGCGTTCTCCAGCGCTACCGCGGAAATGCCTGCGATCGCCGTTACCAGTTGTAAATGTTCTTCTTGAAGTCGAGTACCCAGGCTGTCGCTGTCGAGATAAATGCACCCGATTACGCGCTGAAACACGGTCAAGGGCACGCACAAAAGGGAACGCACCTGCGATGCCGCCAGGCTCTCGATTTCTTTCAAATCACCGCAACTCGGAACATCGCTGCCCAGGATAGAAATCCCCTGCTCCAGCACCTGGCGGGCGACCGTGCGGCTGACCTTGACCAACTGGGCCCGCCCCGATTGCCGCATCCGTGCGAACGTGGAATTGAATTGCTGGCTTTCCTGGTCAGCCAACAGGATCGCGCCCCGGCCGGCGGGAACCACCTCAAAAATCAAGTCCAGCAACTGCCCTTGCAGGTCGTCGAGATCGCGAATCGCGTGTACGATCCGGCTGATCTTGAGCAAGGCGTTCAGGTTGCGCGCCACGCGAGAGGTGGCGGGCAGCTCGCGCAACAGGCGCTCCGGCTGCAGGTAGACTACGTCCCTAGGGTGGATGATCGTAGTTTCCGACGTGGACTGTGCATCCTCGAATTCCACCCGGCTCGGGGCCGGTTCAACTTCCTCCTCTTCGAGCAGGAACAGAAAGGAAGAGTCGCCCGCAGAGATCTGGTCTCCGTGTTCCAGCCACTGCTCTTCCACCCCGGAGCCGTTCACCTGGGTTCCGTTGCGGCTGTCCAGGTCCCGCACCCGGAACCTTCCCTCATGCCGGCTGACCAAACAATGTTTTCGTGAAACCGAAGGGTCCGTAACCGCGATTCCATTCGACGCATCTCGTCCGATGGTAAGCTCATCTTCGGAGAGAGGAATTGTCGAGTCTTTCAGGGGCCCGGAAAGCACCAGGAGTCTGGGGCGCAAGCTTTCTCACCTCCAGCAGTTCATATCACACTTTCGACCCAAATTCGTTCCCGCAATGAATTTGTTCCAATATCCGAACAGATAGGGTTTGCTATCCGATCAGATAGTAAAATCGGGACCCAGCCTAAGGCAGCGCCACCTCTGCCGCATTCAGACCAGCCGATAAACGCTTTGTCTAGAATTAGTTAGCATTGATGCTTACATTTCTTGACAGTCTGGCATCTCGCATGCAATCAGCCCCAGTGCGCCACCGCTCGGCAGAAAGCGATGGGGGAAGCGCTTTTCTGAACAGTTCTTGCTGAGCAGGGCAATCAGGGATTCCGAGGGGCCCCCTCATCGGATCCCTGATTTTTACTTCCCGAATTCCGCACGTCCGAGGGCCGAACCATGGGCCGAATCCTTCCGGGCCGAACGATCGGGCGACAATTTCCAGGGCTACTCCGAGGAAACCCTTAAGGAGAATAATCAATGCGACGCTTCGTTGTTACCTTTTGTCTGCTTTGCCTATCCGTCGCGGCGGTTGCGCAAATGAGCCATGAAGAAACCCATGGTGCGCACCGCCTACGCCAAGTTCGCCTATGCCGTCCAACAGGGTGCCATCGGTAAGTTGGCACTCGAAAGGAACCCTGGCGGCGGAAGACCAGTTCCCGAGGAATACGCCGGAAAAACCGGCGACCAGCGCCTTGCCGACGCGCAGGTGAACTTTAACCTGAAGGACTTCGTCATTGGCAACGTGAGCGATATCCTCAACCAAAAGGCTGTTGATTTGATCTCGCCAGCCACAAGCGAGAAGCTTACGACGAATGGTGAAACCGGAGCCAACTATTCCGATCTGGGACTGCACACGGGCTGGGACTCTTTCGAAGCGCAGTGGACACCCGCCAGCCCGCTGCCCGCCGAACTTCAAAACGTTACAATCGCCGAGTTGTATCAGCTTCAGTGGCAACAGAAGCGTCCAGATACCCAATGGCAACGCTACGCTTCCTACACCGTCACAGTGAGCTTCAGGGGGCAAAGCCGGCCATACAAGGCGCTGTTTCTATTCGGGCACGACGCCCAGGGCAACGAGGTAGTCGAACCGGAGGATGGAACCACGAGCGCGGGTGCCCTTGGCTTGGCGATGTATCTTCACCTGTTCCCAGAGGCGTTCGTGCTCACGCGTCTGCGGACCGTCCCCATAGTCGCAAGCTGGCTAAACGCGAACCAGATGCCGGGGCCGAACTGCTCCACTTCGGGACCGAATGGCGATCTCTGCTGCGACTTGGTCAGGATGAAATGCGGGCCACGGAGCGAGGACGTGGCGGCAGGGCTCGCCAAACCATTACCGACTCAAAATCCGAAAGAATAAGCGGCACCATCCACAGCGCACCCCATAAGGAGGGGATATTTGTATGCGACATTTCGTTTTCACATTCTGTTTGCTTTGCCTTTCCATCACGGCGGTTGCCCAGATGAGCCATGAAGAGGCAGTCGTCAGAAACACTTATGCCAAGCTGTCTTACGCAGTGGATATAGAAACGGCGTATCGGGCGGCTCTAACCGAACCTAACATTACCCCTACCGACCTAGCGAAGGTGGTCGCGCAGCAAGGGTTAAGATTCAAGCTAAGCGGTTTCACGGTCGGCAATCTGAGCGATGTCCTAGACTCTAATTTCCGAGTTCGCTTCCCACAGTATGACGACGGGCAGGAGGTAATCCACACTACCGTCCAGACCGAAAATTTTGGCGAGGGCAAAACCACGGCTTCTATGGAAACACTCGCCGTGAAATGGGGGCCTGGAGCTACGCTTACCGGAGCAGGCGAGCTATCGGAGTACTCGGTTGAGAAAATGATCCCCATCCTGCAGAGCGAGCTTGGCGTATCGCCTCTTCTGCGATACTGCTCCTTTAACGTGACCGCCAGCTTCGCTGGTCGCAGCCGGACCTACCAGGCCGCGTTCTTTTTTGGCGAGCACGGCCAGGTGGCCCCGCTCGACCCGATTGTCGGTGGCGACGGCAACCATCTTGAGTATTTTTCCCTGCACCCCGTCTTTCCCAGTGTCTTTTTGCAGACGACCGTAGGAGCTAATCCAGCGGTTCGCAGCTTTCTGACGGCCAATCAAAGGAGCGGGCCGTCCTGCAAATCGGGCGACGCATGTTGCGATGCCAAGACGTTGCAATGCGGCGTATTCAGTGCCGACCTGGAAGGGAGGCACCCGTGAACAAAACAAAGTGGGCTACAGTCGTGATTCTGCTTGGATTTTCAGCGTTCGGGCAGGCTCAAAGCTGCACGGAGTACAACTATGCCCAAACCCCACAATACGACGATACCAGCGACGCCACAGGGCATATCAGCGGCGACCACTTGTTCGCCGGGACGGCCACTGGGACATGCGCGTACTCATCGTCCGCGACCCAGTACTGTCAAATAATTAACGTTGCGGTGGGAACCGTCGAACCAACCGACAGCGGAACGCTCACAACTTCGCCACTTGGCTATCACGTCAGCCAGTTCTCGACCAGCCAAGGCTCCCAAACTACCCCAAACGCAAGCGGCGGGAACACTGCCAACAGTGTCGCTGTCGCTGCCTGGGAGTGGTGCCCGATCAGCGGCTGCTACTTTACGGTGACCTCCAGTCCCGTCTCCGTTCCTGGAGCCGCCGTGTGGTCACACACCCAAAACGCTGGCTTTTCCTGTTTGGCAAAGTCCGACCCCACCTATCTACTTTCGATCGCCCTCACTCCCGCCAATACCTCCAATGTGGCTCCGGGAGCCATGACAATGACAGCAACCGGCAACTACAGCGGCGGCGGCACGCAAAAACACAATTCTCGAATCGCCGGATTCGCGCAGCCCGTCGTCAGCGGCTTGTTCGGCTTTCGTAACACAATGAAGGGTCAGCCGCGGGCAGGCTCAACCCGCGTCTGGCGACATAAGTCCTTCGCCGCAGCCGAAATAGCTCTGAGAGACCGCAGGAAGGTTCGGTTTTCGTAACGAAAGCAAGAAAGCGAGCACAGTACGAAAGGTCTGAAGCAGAATTCTCACGGGCCGATCCTACGAGCTGTAAATCCACCGGAAAATCAAAGTAAGGAGTTGATCGCGATGCGCCTTTCCGCTTGAGCGATTTTGCGGTTGGTGATATTGCCAGCGTCGCCGATCAAGAGTATGCCCAAGCTACCGGTAACTTAGGCCAAGAGTAATTCATGGTAACTCGGGCCGAACCTTCCGGGCAACGGCACCGGATAAGAGACCACGACTAGTAAGGAGACAATCGATGCGATATCTGACTGTAATCTGCATGATGCTGGCTTCCTTTTCGGGTGCCGTTTCCCAAACCATGACCCATGAAGAAACCATGGTTCGAACTTCTTACGCCAGATTTGCCTACGCGGTCCAGCAGGGAGCAATCGGCAAACTGGCTCTCGACGCCAAGAGTAACAGGACAGCGCCGGAGTATTCCGGGATGACGAGTGCGGAGCGGTTGGCGAACTCTCGGGTCACATTCACGCTGAGTGATTTCAAGATCGGCAACATGCGGGACATCATGGACCGCAGGATAACCGATTTCATCACGCAGCCGGATAAGGAGAACTTGGCGTCGAGCCTCACGGAGATGAGCTATACAGAGCCCGGACTCAGCAGCCGATGGAGTTGGTTCGAATTGACATGGCAGGAAGCGCCAGCGCCACCGCCGCCTGCAGGCGCGAATATGACATTTACGGAAGTTTATCCGCTCTTGGGCAATAAAGTTCCTCCCGATCTAGCTTGGCAACGGTACGCTTCCTACACTGTGACTGTAAGCTTTGAGGGCCAGAGCCGCGGTCCGTACAAAGCGCTGTTCATCTTCGGCCACGACGCCAAGGGGAACGAGGTGCTTGAACCGCACGATCTGACCACCGACAGCAGCGGTCTGGTCTATTCCCTGCACCAAGCCCTGTTCCCTGAGCCGTTGCTGCTTGGAACATTACGCACCTATCCCGTTGTCGCAAAGTGGTTGTTCGAAAACCAGATGCCCGACTCGGCCTGCTCACCTGGGCGGCGCGACATCTGTTGCGACCTGGTCAAATTGAAATGCGGCCCAGGACGCACGGACGAGGCTACATTGCTCTCCCAACCATTACCGAAGTAGGGGAGAAGGGAGAAAGGCGGCGAACTTAAGCACCCAAAAAAATTCCGGATCGGAGGATAGAATTTCTTATGCGTACAAGACTCCTATCACTGTTGATGGCCTTCTGCATTATGGCCGTTCCCGCATTAGCTCAAACAACCTGTGCTGACTACAGTTGGAGCACAACAATACCATGGAGTTCACAAGGCACCGCTGGGCACAGCAGCGGCGGATACCATCAGATATACTTTTCGTTGTTCGGAGAGTGCCTTTACTCCAGTGTGGACCAACCAACGTGCGGAGCCTTTTCCCAGTCCAATTCGGTGTCTCCATCTTTCGTCACCGACACCTGCCCCAGCGGTAGCTCGACAAATTGCCTGCCCAATCCCCTCTACTTCCATCAGATAACCGGGAGTTCAAGTGGCGGGGCATCCACCTCGAACGGGGCGGTGGTCTCAACCACAGTGACCGGCGCCGGAACGGCGAGCGCCTGCTACCGCGTGCTCGGATGCGGTCTCACGATCACGTTTAACGCAACGGCGAGCGGAGTTGGTACAACCGTTAACTTCCCTACGACCAACCTTAACTTCAACCAAAGTTACCCGTCCCAGGTCATCTGCTCTGCGGTACAAGACCCACAGTACGCTGGAGGCGGCGGGGGGCTCGGTTTCGGCGGCTGTACGCCCAATAACGGATGCGAAGAAGGACCAACGCCGATTATTATCGAGACCGGCAGACAGAGCTGGGACCTGACTTCGGCGGCGGACGGAGTCGTGTTCGACTTCTGGGGGGATGGGCATCCCATCGGTTTATCCTGGACCGCCGCCACATCCGGCAATGCTTTCCTAGCCTGCCTGGATTGCTGGAAAGACCTGCCCGACACCGGCCTGATCGAGAGTGGCAAGAATTTGTTCGGCAACCTCACCGAGCAACCGCCATCGGATCACCGCAACGGCTTCCTGGCCCTGGCGGAATTCGACAAGCCGGAGAATGGAGGCAATGGAGACGGGATCATCGATAAGCACGACGCCGTATATTCGAAGCTCCTGCTCTGGGTCGACGAGAACCACGACGGCATCTCACAGCCAAATGAGCTGCACACCTTGCCGGAGCTGGGAGTGTTTTCCATTGCCCTGCAGTACCATAGCGAGCCGTTCGTCGACCAGTACGGCAATCGCTTCCGTTATCGCGGGACGCTGAACCCGGATCCTATGGACGGCCAATCGAACGACGGACGTTACATCTACGACGTTATTTTCGTCCCAGTGGAAAAGGCGACAGCCGCCAAGCGATAGGCGTTCTCGCAATGACTTTGGGGGCGCGGAACGACATGCAGTTTCCCTCAGCAGGAGTTTGCTTTACCGATGTCAGCGACCGAGTACACGTCGCCTCCGCTTCTAATCGCTCTGGCCCGATTGGGCCGGTAGTTAGGTACCTAGTTATATCTTTAGCTGTAATTTTGGGACTGATCGTTGCAGGAACGGTGGTCGCGTTCGCGTGGTGGGGTCGGTAATCAGAAGCAACGAAGATTCACGCCGCACCGCGAGACGACCGCGATTGGGTGCTCGGCAAGCTTGCAAGAAACTAGCTTGCGACCGCCTCATTGCCCGGAGACGCCGCTACGGCGGGAGCAGCAACTGCATTCCCATCGCGATACGTCACGCTGTTCCCAGAAATCGCCGGCACGCGCTCTCCCGGCACCAAGATCCCCACCAGGTTCAGCGGATCGGCAGCCGACAGCGTGATGGCTCCATGTTCGGAATCGAGCTTCCGCATCGCCCGCACCGAGTCCACCGCTACCGGCAAGGCGAACTGCTCGCCCAGAAATCCATCCACGAAGCGACCGCCACGAATCTCGCCCTGATCCTCAAGCCTGCGGAAGGCCGCCAGCAATTCGCGCCACGGCGGCAAGTTCGCCTCCCGCGCCAGCACGTCCCGGAGAACAATTCCGTAGCGCCGCAACAGCATCCAGCAGGCTGCTTCCACAGCACGAGGCCGTTCGACCACCTCATCGGTGTGCAGCAGAGCCCAGCGTCCAGCGTTGTGCCGCGGACGCGTCGTGCGCCCACTACCCTGCCCGGCCCGCCGCTTGGGGTCGATTAACGAACGCAGATTGTCGAAGCCGTCAGCGGTCACGAGGCCCGCGGCCACCAATTCCCAAAGCGCAGTCTCGACTTCGGCTTTCAACTTATGGGTGCCGCGCACGATGTCCGCAAAAAACGACGCACCCCGCTGCCGCAGAAAATCCAGCACCATCTGCGCTCCGTGGCTTAAACCACTATTCGCGGCCTGTTCCGCTCCCGGATGCCGTGGCGCCATCCAGTCCGCATCTTCCCGTATGAAAAACGTGATCGGAGCGACGCTGGTAGGTATCACCCGTCGCTGGCGGATAGGCGCTTCCGCTTTCTGGGTATCCGTTCCCCGGCCCGCACTGGAATACTCAAGCGTCGCCGGATGCGGCGATAACCTGCCCCAGCCCACCGCACCAGTCAGGCAAAGTTGATCAAGCCATTTGGGATCGTAATCCACAATTCGCCGCGCCAGCACCTGCCGCTCCCACGCATTCGCTGGAATCTCAAACCCCTGAAGTTGCCGCAACACTTCGAGCGTACCCCGCTCGCCGGAGACCTGCGTGCCCGGAGCCGCATGCTGCCAATTCAGCAGCCATTGCATGAAATGCGCCGCCGTCACGGGCTCGATCTGCTTGCGCAGCGTCGCCACAGTCAGCCGGTGAATGCGCGCCAGCAGTCTGCGCTCGCACCATTCCGGCTCCGCTGCTTGTGTGGAAACAGCGGCCCCCGGCTGTCCAGCAGCGCCGCTAAAGCTTCCCCGCAAAATCGTTCCGCTAGCCTCCATGCGAAGAAGCGCATGCGAAATTTCGGAAGCAGCAATCCCCAAAGTTTCTCCAAGCTGCGTCGCGGTGGTCGGCCCTACATGCGACATCCATCCCGTAACCAGGGTCAGCAAGGCATCGTCGCGAGTAGGAGTCGCCGTTTCAACATCGGCCAACCCCTGCGCAAATCGTGCCTCGGGAAACAGGGTTGAAAAAGTCCTGGCGCGCTCGGTCGCGACCCAGTAAGTGCGTCCGCCGAAGTTCGCGCTCGCAGCGCGCCCTTCGCTGCCCAATCGCTCGAAATAAAATCTCCACGGGCCGGTAACAGAATTGAGGCCAGACTCCGGCAGCGCCACCAGCGTATGCAACACATCATGCAACTCATCCGCGTCGCGCACATCCGGCCAAGCCTCTTCCCGCACCTGCGCAATCGCCGCCGGATCTAGGCCTCCCACTTCTTCGAGCACGGATTCCGGCAACATGCGCCGCATCCGCACTGCGCGCGCCCGCCGCTCCTCGAGCGGCGCGTCGTCGAGAAACGCATACGGATTTGCATTCAGAATCTCATGCGAAAACTGCGACGGAACCGGCGTATCGACTGCGATACGACGAATTCGCCCGTCCGCCAATCCGCTCAGCACAGATTTCAGCCCATCGATGTCCATCGCTTCGGTGAGCACATCCTTCATCACCTCGCCCACCAGCGGATGATCGGGAATCTTGCGCTCGCCTTGAATGTTCTCGAAGCACGCGGCTGCGTCGGGAAAGACGGAAGCCAGCAGATCGTCCGACCGCATGCGCTGAATCTGCGGCGGGACCTTTTTTCCGTTTTGAAAGCGCAACAGCGCCAGCGCCCGATTCGCGTCCCAGCGCCAGCGCGTGGCAAAGATTGGAGAATCGAGCGCGGCCTGCTCCAGAATCGGCTGCACCGTCGCGGCCTGCAGGAAGTTAAAAACGTCTCCCAGTGGAAAGCTGTGCTGCTCGGCCAGGGCGATGTTCAGCCCGTTATCCGTGGCCGCAGCCTGCAACTCGAAGTTGAATCCGACGCAGAAACGCTTGCGCAGAGCCAGTCCCCAGGCCTTGTTGATGCGTCCCCCGAACGGCGCATGGATCACCAACTGCATGCCGCCGCCTTCATCGAAGAACCGTTCGGCGATCACTGTCGTCTGCGTCGGAACTGCGCCCAGCACTGCGCGCCCCTGCAAGATGTATTCGATCGCCTGTTCCGCGCCGGAATCGTCGAGGCCACATTCATCTTTCAGCCAACTCGCAGCGGCGGCCACGTCCGGCTGCGTCGCCGAAAATCCCACCGGCGAAGTGTGCGGGAGCATCTCGCTGATTTTTTCCCGCAGCGTTCCAATATGTTCCGAAAGCTCCTGGGTTCGCGCCGGCGCCTCGCCTCGCCAGAACGGCACGCTCGGCGGCGCGCCGTGCGCATCCTGCACCAGCACCCGGCCGGCGTTGGTTTCGATGCGGCGAATCATCCAAGACGTGTTGCCCAGGAGCATGATGTCGCCGCGATTGCTTTCCACGGCGAAATCCTCATCCACGGTGCCCACGACAATGCCGTCTGGCTCCGCCACCACGTTGTAGAGCGAGTTGTCCGGGATCGCTCCCCCGCTCGTGATCGCGGCCAGCCGCGCACCGCGCCGGGCGCGCAGCTTGCCGTTGACTCGATCCCGGTGCAGATACGCGCCATAACGCCCGCGCTTTGCGGCAATGCCTTCGGCCAACATCTCCAGAATTGCATCGAAGGTTTCCCGCGTCAGGTTGCGATACGGATACGCCCGGCGGACCAGCGCAAACATGTCATCCTCGCTCCACTCTTCGGCGGAGCACGCGGCCACCATCTGCTGCGCCAACACATCCAGCGGCGATTCCGGAATCATCAGCCGGTCGAGATCGCCATGGCGAATCGCGCGCACCAGAGCCGCGCACTCCAGCAAATCGTCGCGGGTCGTGCAAAACAGGCGTCCCTTGGGCACCGCACCGCGCCAGTGTCCGGACCGGCCGACGCGTTGCAGTGTCACTGCAATCGCTCGCGGCGAATTGATCTGCACGACCAGATCGACCGTGCCTATGTCGATTCCCAGTTCGAGCGATGCGGTCGCCACCAGCACCCGCACCTGGCCTTCTTTCAATTTCTTCTCCGCGGTCAATCGCAGCTTGCGCGACAAGCTACCATGGTGCGCCGCCACATTTTCCTCTCCGATGCGCTCGCCCAAGTTGTGCGCGATACGCTCGGCCATGCGCCGCGTGTTCACAAACACTAGCGTCGATCGATGTTGCTCCACCAGCGCCACCAGCCGGTTGTAGACTTCGTCCCACATTTCGTTCGAAGACACTGGGCCCAACGGCATGGTCGGAACTTCCACGGCAAGATCCAGTTTGCGTTTGTGTCCTATATTTACGATGACAGTGTCAGTCCGTGATTGGTTAGGGTTGGAGCTGCCGGTCAGAAAATGTGCGACCTCTTCAATCGGCTTCTGCGTGGCGGAAAGCCCGATGCGCACCGGCGCTTTGTAAGTCAGCGCCGACAGCCGTTCCAGCGACAACGTCAAATGCGCGCCACGCTTGTCGTCGGCCACAGCGTGAATCTCGTCAACGATCACAGTTTCGACGTCGCGCAGAATCGCTCGGCTCTTATCCGCAGTGAGCAGAATGTAGAGCGACTCCGGTGTAGTAACCAGAATGTGCGGCGGCCGCTTCAGCATGGCGCGCCGCTCGTGCATCAGCGTATCGCCGGTGCGGACGGCAGTGCGAATTTCCGGCATGAGCAACCCGCGTTCACCGGCCATGGCCAGAATTTCTCCGAGCGGCACCTCGAGGTTTTTCTGGATGTCGTTGCCCAGCGCCTTCAGCGGCGAAACGTAGAGGACTTCCGTGCGATCGGCCAGATCGCCCGCCAGCGCCTTGCGCACCAGCCGGTCGATGCAAGCGAGGAATGCAGCCAGCGTTTTGCCGGAGCCGGTAGGCGCGGAAATCAGAGTAGTCCGTCCGGCGAGAATGTGCGGCCAGCCTTGCTCCTGCGGCTCGGTGGGCGTGCCGAAGCGCTGGACGAACCACTCCGCAACAAGAGGGTGGGCCCAATCCAGGGAGTTAGGAAAGGACGGCATTCGAAATATCTTACAGCGGAAGTAGGGTGTTCGTAAATTGTTCGCCGCTTTAGATCACCATGTTGACGATGAATACTTCTATGAGTATGATGAATAATAATAATAATAAGTTTACGAGGACAGGAGGGAGGGTTATGGCAAGCTCAAGAGTTTCTTCACTTACTAAGGAAGACATAACCGCAACCGCAAAGAGTTTTCGCTGGAGCCGTCAAATGCCGAAGTGGAGCGTGATCGTTGATGGACGGGAGTTGCCCGCCAGGCCACTTGTGTTGCAGGCAGCTGGAGTAGCTCCCAATGATCCCACCAACTCGCATCAAGCCATCGCAATTCTGAAGGAACGAGGGTTTGACGTTCGCTACCAAGGCAAGACGCTTCAGGAGGAACCGCAAGAGGCAAAGGCTCATCCTGACCTGGAGGATCTTCTCCGCAGGGTGCGAGGCTGCCTCAAGGGTCCGCATTCGTTGCTGGAGGATCGGGAACGTGAGCACCGGATCGAGAAAGACCGGCTAGGCTAGGACGATGAACAAAGCCTACGTTCTCGATGCCAGCGCCGTGCTCGCATTGTTGACTGGCGAACCAGGAGCGGCTCGCATCGAACAACTGGTGAGGGAAGCTGATCGGTTGCGGGCTCCTCTGCTGGTGTCGGTCGCAAACTGGGGCGAGGTCTTCTATTTGACCTGGCAACGGCACGGAGAACAATCCGCGCGAGCAGCTTTAGACGATCTCTCTCGGCTTCCATTTCGCGTTGTACCCGTTGATCTGTCCCAAGCTCTTAGTGCTGGGGAACTCAAGGCACTTCACAAAATCCCTTATGTGGATTGCCTGGCGGCCGCCCTTGCCGTACTTCAACAAGCGACGCTAGTCACATCCGATCACGACTTCGACAAACTCGGACGCCACTTTCCGGTCCTGTGGATCGCGCGCTCGTGAACCAGCGGTCGACGTCGCATGCTGGAATCACCCGGATTCTAGGTTCTTGAGCTAAAGACTAAGGGCTAACAGCTAAAGGCCTCGACCAAAAAAACCCACCGGACGCTTGCTTGGGGCGTGCTCGGGTCAGCATCCGATGGGCTACCGTTTCTCCTTACTCACCCTGTTGTTTTCAGGAGTAATTGCAATGATTAAACCCCAGAACTCGGCCAAGTTCCGTCTAATTTTGTAAAACTTTGTAATATTTCACCACTGAATACAGCCTTTCCCGCGATCAGATCGAGTAGATCCTGTAGAAGATTTCGAACGCAGTCTCCACAGAAAATTCAGACGCACCCGGCGCTCTTCGAAAAGTCCGTCTTCGTTGTGCTCGCGCTTTAATTCGCGACCACGGGCGTGTTCGAAGCCATGAGTTCGGTGAAGCGCGGGTTCTTCCGCAGCTGCACAAACTCCACGTCCTTGTACACGTTCTTCAGATCCTTGTAGCCGTCCTCCATGGCCTTCTTCAAATATTCGAGCGACTGGTCGGAGAGGCCCATTTTTGCGTAGAGTTTCGCCACGGTGTAGTCATAGCGGGCGCGGTCTTCAGGACTGGGCAATTGCGCCTGCACGCCACTGCGTGAGCTGCGCACAAATACGTCGGGGTCGATTTCGAGAGCATGCTGGTAAGCGGCCACGGCAGGCTCGAATTCGCGCTTGGAAAAATAAGCCGCGCCCAGGTTGCTGTAGAACGACGCGGAATCGTTATCCTTCGCAATCGCGCGCTCGTACTCCTTGATCGCCGCTCCGTATTTCTTGCTCTCGTAGAGAATCACGCCCAGATTGTTGTAGGCATCGGCGAACTCGTGATCGCAGCGGATGGAATGCTCGAAGGACTTTCGCGCCTCCTTATAGTGTTGCATCATGAGGTCGGTGATGCCGATCTTGTTGAGCAGGCGGGCATCATTCGGCTTCTTGCTGAGCGCCGCGTGATAATAATCGAGCGCATCCGGATAGAGCTTGCCTTCGCGCAGCTGGTCCGCTTGATGCTCGAGATCCGCGACGGTGGCGTCCGGTGCGGGCGGATCGATGGCGCGCACCAGCGGAGGCGCAATCTGCACCTGCTCCGGATGGGACACTTGCGCCAGCGCGGCTGTGGAAGAAACTACGAGAAGAATCAGGCAGGCTTTCGGGTAGGACATACGCACCCCCCAGAGGGACCGGTTCCGACGGGGCTATTCTGCCACAGTTTTGGCCGGGCGGCGAAGAAATTTGTGATCTCACATCTGTTCACCACGGAGGCACGGAGACACGGAGGAAAGCTGCCGATTCTTCGCTTTGGATTTGTTGCGAAAATAAAGTTCGTACGAGGTTGATGGGTCGCGAGGAGCTCGGGCTTGCTAGCCGGAAAATTTGGGTATATCCCCTACGGCTTTGCCTGCTCCTCTCCCTAGTGGAATCATCGAGTTGGCGTGAAATTCGCCGCAAAATACGTCTTCCAAAGGACTTAGGTACAAAATATCGGAAACAAAGGACTTGGGGGCGCGACGATGCGGGCTTCCCGACCGTCACGGCCTCGACCATCATCGCGCAGGGAGCGGGCTGTGGACAAGGTTAGATGTCACAACCGGATTGTGGAAATTCCTGGAGGCGTCACCACAGTTCCACCCGCCTAGTCGCCGGTGCCGGTGCCGGTGAGCGGGATCGATTCCGGAGTAAAGCCGCCGTTGTTTTCGATATACAGGTGGGATGTGTAGGCCAGGGCCTTCTTCGGCGTGAACATGACACTGATGGTGCAGCTTGCTCCCGGCCTCAGGTGGGTTCCGCAATCGTTGGTCTGGGAAAAGTCCAGATAGCCGCTCCCTCCGTCGATGTAGATGAAGTGGGTAAAAGCCACGCTGGTTTTTCCGACATTGGTAACCTGAATCACGAGCGGGGAGCTCTGGGTGCCGACTTTCTGCGGCGGGAATTTGAGGCTGGCGGGCTTGATGGACAATTCGCTGCCGATGCCGATCAATTCCACGAACTGGGGTTTGGAAGAGGCGCTGTCGTTGATGGT
>Ga0209333_1000425_pt1 | contig 23553 bp, 26 predicted proteins | sample BlaSpr_A8_OM2_O3_FD_187982 | JGI IMG/M metagenome (GOLD analysis project Ga0209333, IMG submission 187982) | Forest soil microbial communities from Thunder Bay, Ontario, Canada - Black Spruce, Ontario site 2_A8_OM2_O3 (SPAdes) (version 2) | ecosystem: Environmental > Terrestrial > Soil > Boreal... | reverse complement strand
CCACCTCTTCAACGACGCCACCTACTTCGACCGCGCCCGCCGAACCGTGCGAGCACGCCTCGCCAGCGAAGCCACCCCCGCCGGCCAGCACCTCCTGCCCCCCACCCCCCAAAACGGGTAAGAAGACGCCCGGCAAACCCAGCACGCCCGTTAAACGGCCTTGTGCATTAGAGGGAATCCCAGTGCGGCGGGCGCTCACGATGGAGGCGTTCGTCATCCTCCGGCTCGGGCTGCTCACCCCAGCCGACATCCGTATCTTCTTGGCTCTGGGCCGGCAGCACGGGCATATCACTGCGATCTGAACGGCCGACGTCAGGCGATCGGCTCGATGCCTCACCATCCGGCACGACGGTCATCACTTTCTCGAAGATCATCTACAGTCGACGCGATGGTACCTCAACGCGCGCTGGCTGCGGCGATGTCGACCGCCTCGGCTCTTGGCCTGGCCGTCGATGACGCGATCGTTCTGCACGATTCGAACAAGCTCACTGTGCGCCTGCTGCCTTGTGACGTCGTTGCCCGGGTCGCGCCAACAGCGCATCAGGTCGCACGGTTCGAGATCGGGCTTGCCCAGCGGCTCGCCGAATCCGGGAGCCCTGTGGCTGTTCCAGACCCCCGGGCACAGCCGCGCGTCTATGAGCGTGATGGCTTCGTCGTCACGCTGTGGACCTACTACCAGCCTGCGATGTCCGTGGAGGTCTCACCGGCCGACTACGCGAATGCGCTCGAGCGATTGCATTCCGGCATGCGCAAGCTCGATCTCAGGACGCCGCACTTCACCGATCGAGTGGAAGAGGCTCAGCACCTTGTGGAGACCACTCACCTCACCCCGGATCTTGCCGACGCGGACCGGAAGCTTCTCATCACTACGCTAAGGAGCCGAAGACAAGCGATCGTCGACCGTGACGCTGCCGAGCAGTTGCTGCACGGCGAGCCGCATCCGGGCAACGTGCTCAGCACGAAGTCCGGACTGTTGTTCATCGATTTCGAGACGTGTTGCCGTGGACCGGTTGAGTTCGACCTCGCCCATGTCCCCGAAGATGTGAGCGAGCGCTATGCCGGCGCTGATCAAGACCTGCTGAGCCAATGCCGAGTCCTTGTTCTTGCCATGGTCGCCGCCTGGCGCTGGGACCTGGACGACCAGTTCCCGGATAGGCAACGGGCAGCTCGCGCACTCCTCAGCGCTCTGCGCGAGGGTCCGCCGTGGCCGCCGCTCGACGTCGTGATGCGCCGACCGGGTGATCCGTAGGGGCGGGCCGGGGTCGTCCCGCCAGGCACTACCAGGCGATGGCTTCAAAGCCCGTGACCCCCGGCAATGGCGTGAACGTATTGCCATTCATCACGCCGACGCGGCCTCCGCCGCTCGTCTCGCTGGTCCCGATCGCGATCTTGCCCGTCGAGTTGACCCAGTACAGGGAGATGCCGATGGGTGCTTTGCCCTTGAAATGGACTAGACCGGCGACGTGGCTCATCTTCCCGGTCCGCGTCGAGTACTGGGCGAATCCCATCGTCGTGGTTTTCCCGATGCTCGTTGAGTAACCGCAGACGATAGCGGAGCCGTCCATCGAGATCATCGCATCCGTTATGCACGACACGAAGTAATAGGGTGGCGCGGCGTTTCTGAGGCTGCCGACCAGATCCCCGAAGTTTCGCACGGTGACGGCGAGTCGGCTGTCCGCCATCAGATCGGTTCCGCCGGCGGCGGTGTCGAGCAGGCGCACGCCGACGTAAGCCTGGTTCTCGACACCGAACGCGAGCGTGCGGGAGTCCGCCGTCCACGAGACGCTCTGGGCACCGTCCACACCAGACCCGGTGAAGCCGAAGGAAGCATCCGCATTGGTCACCCCGCTCGTGGTCCAGGACCGGAACGCACCCGTCGCCAGCGTGTAGGTCATGACTTCCATGAACCGCGCCGTGGGCCAGCCGCCGGAGTCCACGTCGACGGCGAGCTTGCTGCCGTCGGGGGACAATGCGAGGCCCGACACCACGGTGCCGCTAGGGATCGCCGGTACGGCGAGCCGGGTGAGAGATTCCTCGGCTCCGGACGCGGTTAGCCGCAGCAGGTAGAACGCCGGCTGGCCCACCCACGTCCCCGAGCTCTTGATCGACCGCTGCTCGTCAAGGACGAACGTCCGGCCGTCGGCGGCCCCGGCAACGCCGACGACCGGCGTCCTCGTCGTGATCCTGGCGAGCGTGGCCCCGGTCCAGGTTCTCCGTACGACCGTTAGCGATGAGTTCGCGACCGCCACGTAATACGGCGGGACACTGGTGTACGAGCCGGCCGACGCTCCACGGGTAGGCGCGGCGGGAGCGCTGGGCCGGGGTGTTGCGGACTTCGCGAGCAACGAACGGGCGGTGACAGCGCCCCCGGCGACGATGATGATCGCCGCGGCGGCGGCCAGCGGCGCGACCCAGGACGGCCGGGTCCGGTGCCCGGGCCTGGGCCGCCGGCCGCCGGGCGATCCGTCCAGCCGAAGCGGCGGCACCGTGTCCTTCGTGATCGCGGCGGCGGCGCCACGGGTCGCGGCGCGGACCTGGTCCGCTGGAACGTTCATGAGTACTCCTGCATGCGCTGTCCGAGCGCCGCGAGCGCGCGGGAGGTGGCGGACTTGACCGTGCCGCGCCGGACGCCCATCGACCGGGCGGTCTCCTCCTCGCTCAGGTCGATGTAGTAGCGGAGCACCAGCGCCTCGCGCTGCCGGGGCGGCAGCGCCTGGATGCCGCGGAGCAGATGCCGGTATTCCTCGCTGAGGAGCGCGGTCGCCTCGGCGGATTCCCAGGGCAATTCGCTGGCGATACGGGCGACACGGTCGTCCCGGCGGGCGCTGGAGCGCAGGACCATCCGGCAGCCGTTCAGTACGCTCGCCCGCAGGTAGCCAGGGGCGCTGGCGGTGTCGCGCAACTTACTCCACCGCTGGTACAGCCCGAGGAACGCTTCCTGGACGACATCCTCAGCCGCCGGACGGTCGCCGAGCATGACGTAGGCAAGGCGGATAAGACTCAGCGCATGCGCCTCGTACAGCGCGGTCACTTCCCGGCCGGGTGCCTGCGCGGTAACGACTCCCACATGTAAGAGATGCGCGCGACGGCCGGAGGTTGCCTGTCATTCAGGAGTTTTTATCCCGATCGCCGGTCCCCCGCTTGCCGAGGGGTCATTCCCCTCCACGATCCCGGAACCGGCCGGCGAACCGGCGGAACCGCCGGCCGGGCACTACCCGGGACCCGCCCTCAGCAGCCCCCCGCCGCCACCGCTGACCAGCACAGATCACCCTCAGTGAGGTCGGCATGCACAGAAACATCCAGACGCATCCTCCGCAAGCTCCGCTGCTGCCCCTGGCGCGCCGGCAGCTCGCCAATGCCATCCACGTATGCAGATCCACGAGACAAACGTCGGATGAAAAAGGCCGGTCAGGCCCTTGCCAGCACCCAGGTTCTAGTCGGCTGGGGCGCGGACGAGTCCAGTCTCGTAGGCGATGACGACGAGCTGGGCCCGGTCGCGGGCGGTGAGTTTCATCAAGAGCCGGCTGACGTGGGTCTTGGCCGTGGCGGGGCTCATGTGCAGCCGCTCGGCGATCTCGGTGTTCGACAGTCCTCTGGCGACTTCGCGCAGCACCTGGCGCTCGCGGTCGGTGAGTGTGTCCAGGGCGGCGGGCGCGACGAAGGCGGGCTCGCCGAGGCGGGCGGTGAAGGCTTCGATCAGGCGCCGGGTGACGGTCGGGGCCAGTAGCGCCTCGTCCGAGGCGACCACCCTGATCGCGTCCAGGAGCTTTTCCGGGGTGGTGTCTTTGAGCAGGAAGCCGCTGGCGCCTGCCCGCAGCGCGCTGTAGACGTACTCGTCGAGGTCGAAGGTGGTCAGGATGAGGACCTTGACCTCGGCGGTGCCGTTGTCCTGCTTGATCTGCCGGGTGGCTTCGATCCCGTCCTGGACTGGCATGCGGACATCCATCAGCACGACGTCGGGATGGTGCTTACGGGCTAGGGCGACCGCCTCGGCGCCGTCGCTGGCCTCGCCGAGGACCTCCATTCCGTCGGCGGTGTCGACGAGAACACGGAACCCGCCGCGCACGAGCGCTTGGTCGTCGGCGATGACCACACCGATCGTCACGATGCGGCCTGTTCGGTGGGGATGCGGGCCAGGACGCGGAACCCCGAGCCGGTCGGCCCGGCGACCAGCTTGCCGCCGTAGACCGTTACCCGTTCCCGCATTCCCGCGATCCCGTGCCCGGCTCCGTCTGCGGCACGCGCCGGCGAGGAGGATTCCGAATGAGCGCGGCCGGTGTCGGTGACCTCGATCACCACCTCGTCGGGTGAGTAGCGCAGGGTCAGCTCGGCGGTCGCCTGAGTCGCGTGGCGGACGACGTTGGTGAGCGCCTCCTGGATGATCCGGTAGGCGGACAGGTCCACGCCGGGCGACAAGGGCCGCGGCTCGCCTTCCACCCGGACGCTGACGGGCACGCCGGCCTGGCCGATGTGAGTGACCAGCCCGGGCAGGCTCGCCAGGCCCGGTGCCGGCCCGCGATCAGGCTCCAGGTCACCGGTGTCGGGGTTGCGCAGCACCCCGACCAGGAGCCGCATCTCCGCCAGGGCCTGGCGGCTGGTGCCCTCGATGATCCCCAGCGCCTCGCGCGCCTCCTCGGGCCGGACGTCGAGCACCACCCTGGCCACGCCCGACCTGACCGCGATGATGCTCATGGCGTGCGCGACGACGTCGTGCAGCTCCCGGGCGATCCGGAAGCGCTCCTCGGCGCTGGCGCGCCGGGCCTGCTCGCGGTCGCGCTCGGCGGCCCGCTCGGCCGCGTCTTGCACGTAGGCGCGGCGCGCCCGGACGTTCTCGGCGGCCAGCCAGCCGACGGCGGCCAGCGCCGGCACGGACAGCACGACAGTCTCGTCGGCACCCCCAGCAGCCACGAAAGCACCAGCCTCGATCACCGCCACGGCAGCTCCGACGGCGGCAAGGGCCGTCCGCTTGTGGGCGGTCGCCACCACCGTGTAGACGGCCAGGGCAACCGGGATAAGGACCAGAGAGCTGCCGTCGCGGGCGCTATGGCCACCGAGCGCGCTGACAAGCGCGACCGACACGCCGACCACCCCGAGCGCGGCGACCGGGAACCGCCAGCGGAATACGATCGAAGCGCACGCCGCCCCGGCCGCCAGGTAGCGGACGACGGTCCATCCAGGGCCCGCTGGCATGACCGGACCGCCGGCCGCGATCTGGGTGGCCCAAGCCACCGCGGTCAGCACGGCCGCGACGACATCGACAAGCGCCCGCTGGGGGGCTGGCGGCGGCTCGGCGAACAGTATCTGCGGATCGTCCATTACCCGCGACTCTAAGCCGCCTGGGCTGGGCTCACATCCGCCTGCAGGGCGACCCCGCGCCTACATCCCCAGGCGTATAACCGCCCGGCGCGGATGGCTCGCCTGCACCGCTGGTCGTACCTGAGAAAGGGCCGCCAGGCCGACGCCCGGCATTACCACCTCGGCCCATCCTGGGCACCGAACGTATTCGCCGGCCAGGAGGATAAATGATCGAGGCGAAGGATCTCACCAAGCGCTACGGTGACACGCTCGCCGTGGACGGCCGTCATGTCCACGACCCATCCTGGCCTCTGCGCGAGGTCGGCGCCCTCCTGGAGTCCCGGTCCATCCACCCCGGGCGAAGTGCCCAGGCTCACCTGCAGATGCGGATGACACAGCGCCACGGTATAGCTGGCCTGCTCGGCGACCATGAGGTACTCCTTTTCGACGAGCCGGTCAACGAGCTAGGCCCAGGCCATCAGCGCCTTCGCCGGGGTCCTGCTCTTGATCCCTCTCATCGTGCAGCTGCTTTCCAGCTCGCTCGACAACGACCTCGCGCGGTACACGCCCCTCAGAATCGGTGTCCCGCTGGTCTCGGGCCAGCCGCAGCCCAGCACCTTCGCACCGTGGACGGGCCTTGCCCTGCTGTGCGTGTACGCGGTCGTGCCCCAGGTCATCGGCGGCGTCCTCCTCGTAAAGGGAGACGCCTGATCAGGCCGGACCACCCTACCGGTAGGCACCCCGCTCCTCCGCGCCGACATAACCGCTTCAAGACAAATGGTGGGTGATCATGATAGTCACGTCCGAGACAGCAAGCGCGGCGCGCTCCCTCGGCCTTACGAAGACGTACGGGTCCGGGCAGGCTGCGGTCCGCGCCCTAAACAATGTCAATATCGCCTTCGAGCGCGGCCGGTTCACCGCCGTGATGGGCCCGTCGGGCTCGGGCAAATCGACGCTGCTGCATTGCATGGCGGGCCTGGACCGGGCGACCTCGGGTCAGGCCTTCATCGGCGGACAGGACATCGGCCAACTGGATGACACCGGGATCACCAGATTGCGCCGCGACCGTATCGGCTTCATCTTCCAGTCCTTCAACCTCGTGCCGACGCTGACCGCCGCCGAGAACATCACGCTCCCGCTGGACCTGGCGGGCACCAAGGTAGACCGGGAGTGGTTCGACGACATCGTCGGGCGGCTCGGGATCGGCGACCGGCTGGACCACCAGCCCAGCGAGATGTCCGGCGGCCAGCAGCAGCGGGTTGCTTGCGCGCGGGCCCTGATCACACGGCCGGAGCTGATCTTCGCCGACGAACCCACCGGAAACCTGGACTCTAATGCCTCCGCCGAGCTGCTGAGCTTCCTCAAGGACTCCACAGTGCGGACGGGCCAGTCGGTCGTCATGGTGACCCACGATCCGCGGGGTGCCGCGTATTCCGACCGGGTGGTTCTCCTGGCCGACGGTGCTGTTATAGGCGAAATCGAGAAGCCGACCGCGGACTCGGTGCTCGAGCGGATGCGAAACCTGGGAGCCTGAGATGCGCAACGTAACGCTCAAGGGCCTGCTCGCTCACAAGCTCCGCCTGCTGCTCACCGCGCTGGCGATCATTCTCGGCGTGACGTTCATCTCCGGCACGTTTATCCTCACCGACACCCTGCACAACACGTTCACCAGCCTGTTCTCCAGCGTCTACTCCAAGATCGACTTCCAGGTCCGTGGCGTCGCACAGTTCGGCGGCGACACCTCCAACGCGGTCCGCGACCCGTTCCCCGAGTCGCTGTTGGCCAAGGTCAGGAGCGTCCCCGGCGTTGAGGGCGCCTCCGGGAGCGTCCAGGGCTACGCACAGCTCATCGCTCCCGACGGCAAGGCGATCGCCAACGGCTCTTCGCCCACCCTAGGCATGAACTACGACCCCGATACGCGTGACCCGGTCCTGAATATTGTCCAAGGCGTCCCGCCGGTCACCGCCAGCGACGTAGTAGTGGACGCCGCGACCGCGCAGAAGTACGGCTTCAGAGTGGGCCAGCGGGTTCGCATCCTGTTCGTCGGTCCGTCGCGGACGTTCACCATTAGCGGCATAGTCCAGTTCGGCACGGCCAGCGACCTGGCGGGTGCCACCCTCGCTGGTTTCAGCCTGCCGACCGCGCAGGCCGTCCTCGACGAAACCGGTGAGTTGAACTACATCAACGCGATAGCCGACCCGGGTGCGGACAAGGCCACCGTGCAGCGGGACATCGCCAAGGTCCTGCCGCCCGGAGTGGAGGTCGTGACCGGCCAGACGGTGGTGGACGAGAACACGAACGCGATCGACCAGTCGCTGTCGTTCTTCAACGACGCCCTGCTGGTGTTCGCCTTCATCGCGCTCTTCGTCGGCGCGTTCATCATCTACAACACGTTCTCGATCATCGTCGGACAGCGGACCCGCGAGCTGGCCCTGCTCCGTGCGGTTGGCGCCAGCCGGCGCCAGGTGTTCGGCTCGGTACTGGCCGAGGCGGCGATCGTCGGGTTCGTCTCCTCTGCGGCCGGCATCGGCATCGGGGTGCTGACCGCGCTCGCGCTCAAAGCGCTGATCAGCGGGTTCGGCATCACCCTGCCGTCGGGACCGCTCGTGTTCGGGTCACGTACGGTGATCGTGGGTCTCCTCGTGGGAACCGGTGTGTCCGTCGTCTCGGCCATCGGCCCGGCCCGCCACGCGGTGCGGATCCCGCCGGTGGCAGTTCTGACCAACCGCCCCGGTGACGGTGACCGGGCTTCTGGACTTCGTCGGCTGACCATCTGGGGCACTGGGCTCACCGTCGCGGGCGTGGCCATGCTGGCCGTCGGGCTGACCAAGTCCGCGACCCCGCTTGTGGGGCTCGGTGCCATCTGCCTGTTCATCGGCGTCGCCATGCTCGCTCCCGCGGCCGCGCGGCCGCTGTCTGGCGCGATCGGCAGCCCGTTCGCCAGGTTGCTCGGCGAACCGGGGAAGCTGGGCCAGGAGAACTCGATGCGCAACCCGCGGCGTACCGCTCAGACGGCGTCGGCGCTCATGGTCGGGCTCGCGCTGGTCTCGGCGATGGCAGTGTTCGGCGCCTCGCTGTCCGATACGGTCACCAGCGGTGTCGACCGGTCGACCAACGCGAGTCTGATCCTGACCTCAACCAGCCAGGGAAGCGGGTTTAGCTCACTGGTGCCCACGGTGGCCGCGAAAACCAAGGGCGTCACCGTCGAGACAACCCTCTACCAGGGCCAGTTCCTGGTGCAGGGGTCATTGCAGGCGCTCACCGGAGTGGCGACCCAGCACCTGTCCGACACAGTGATCTTGAGCATGACGTCGGGCAGCTCCGCCGCCCTCGACAATGGGGAACTGCTCATCGACTCCTCGACCGCGATCAGCAAGCACCTGTCGGTCGGGGACACGGTCCCGGTGAAGTTCGCGAAAACAGGGACCACGATGCTGCGGATCGGCGGCGTCTACCGGGTGAACGCGTTGGTCGGCAGCTACCTGGTCAGCAGCGGGTTCTTCCTCGCGAATTTCCAGCAGCCGGCCCCCTTCGTGGTGCTGCTCAGGACCACAGGGAGCAAGACCGCGGTACAGAACGCGCTGTCCGGGTACCCGAACGTGCAGGTGCAGAGCAGGGACCAGTACGAGCAGTCGCAGGCAAAGAACGTTGACACGCTGCTCGGGCTGGTCTATGCCCTGCTGGCCCTGGCAGTGATCATCGCGCTCATCGGGATCGTGAACACGCTCATGCTCTCGGTAATCGAGCGCACCCATGAGATCGGCCTGCTCCGCGCGGTCGGCATGAGACGGCGCCAGGTCCGCTCGATGATACGGGCCGAGGCTGTGATCCTGTCGATCTTCGGCGCCGTCCTCGGGGTCGTCATCGGCACCCCGATGGGACTCGCCCTGGTGGCGTCGCTGCGGCAGGATGGGCTGACCGAGACGTCCGTCCCGTACTTCACTCTGGTGATCTTCTTGATCGTGGCCGCTGTGCTCGGCCTGATCGCGGCCGGCTGGCCTGCCCGCCGGGCGGCGAAGCTGGACGTGCTGGCCGCCATCGCGACCGAGTAACGATTAACCCCGCTCCCTACCCCAATTTCTCCGCCTGCGTTCCTGAGCAGTTACGACCAGCGGGCCCGCGACGCCGACCTAGGCCTGCCAGCCAGCGACGTGCTGATGATGCAGGCCGACGGCAAGGGCATCGCGCTGCGGCCCGAGCACCGCAAGGGACCAGGACCTGATACCGCGCATCCGGGAATCAAGAAGATGGCCGAGGTGGTCGCGGTCGCCGACTTCACCCCCGCTGTCCGCGTACCGCAAGACATCGCCGCCCCGCAGGCCCGCCGCAAGGAGCAACCCGGCCCGCAAGCCCGGGACAAGTGGGTATTCGCCTCCATTACCGGCAGCATCGAGGCGCTGATCGGGCTCGCCTACGACCAGGCCGACCACCGTGACCCGCTGCGGGTCCGGCAGCGGATCTTCCTCGTCGACGGGAACAAGCAGCAGATCACCGCCATCAACGCCCACGCCGAAGCCCGCGGCCTGAAAGTCCCGGTGTTCATCGACTACATCCACGTCAGCGACTACATCGGCAAGGCCGCCGCCGCACTGCACCCCGGCGACCCGCAAGCCGCCCGCGAATGGGCCGACGGGCAGCTGCTGCGGGTCCTGCACGGCCGCGCCCAGCCGGTCGCCGCCACCCTGAAATCCGTCGCCGCCAAGACCCGCGCCAAGCCCCGGACCCGCCAGCTCGACCTCACCGACGTCGACAAGGCGGTCACCTACCTGAGCAACAACCACCAGTACATGCGGTACGACAAGGCGCTCGCCACCGGCTGGCCGATCGCCACCGGCATGATCGAGGGAGCGTGCCGCTTCGTCATCGAGGACCGGTTCGGGATTACCGGCGCCAGATGGTCCCCGACGGCGCCGAAGTCATCCTCAAGGACGAAATAATAGGGTGGCGCGGCTGCTTCTGCTGAGAAGCATGAGCGTGTCGACTCCGCGGCCGGAGCCTGCATTTGTGCTAGCAGGGGCAGGACGTGGCGGCGCGACCCAACCACGGGCACGGCTCGAGGAGTTGCTGCAGGTGGCCGCCTCGCCCGCATCTGGTTACCCCCGCGAAGCGCTGACGAGCCGCGACGTCAGCCGCGGCCCGGGGCTGCCCCCGCTCCCTTCTGGTCGGCGCGCGGCCTGAGCGACTCGGCGCGGCCCTTGGGTTCCTCCCAGTCCTCCTGGCGGCCTAGGGCGGTCATATCGAGGTAGTAGTGCGTGCCGCCCACCTGCTCGGTGCCGCGCCCGTATGTTGAGTAGGTATGGAAGACGCGATCGCCGACGCGAAGGAACACGCTCGTGCCGTGTAGCTCTGTCGGGATCTCGGCCAGATCGTGCGCCTCGGTGATCGCGGCGACGGGACGATAGTTGTAATCGGGATCGTCGACGGTGTCGTCGAACGACACGCCGTAGTCGAAGTTGAACCGACTGCCGTAACTCGAGTACCACGGGAACGTCCAGCCCATCTTGTGCTTCCACCGCTCGATCTTTTCGATCGGCGCGCGGGAAACAACCGAGATCGTCGTGTCGCGTTCGTGCAAGTGGGCCGTATTCCCGTACTGGTCGACGCGGCCGGCGCAGCTCATGCAGCCGTCCTCCCAGTCGGGGTCGAACATGTAGTGATCGACGATCAACTGATGGCGACCCTCGAACAGGTCGAGCAATGTCCGCGAGCTGCCGTCGGCCGCGCTGAATCGGTAGTCCTCGGCGACCTCGACCATCGGCAGCCGGCGGCGCTCCGCAGCCAGCTTGTCGCGCGCCTTGGTCAGAGCCTTCTCGCGCTCGAGAAGGGCGACACGAGCGTGAATCCACTTGTCGCGGGTGACGATCTCGGGCAGGCTCAAAGCTAGCTCCCTCGGGTTGGCGCATCCGCATGCAAGGGTAGACCGCGGGCAGCTGAAGATCTCATCGCAGCAGCCCGACCGACAACAGCTCCTGAGCGGCTGACCCAGTCCGGACGCCCACCCTCGCTGCTCTTGCGGTGCGCGCACGGCGACCATCTCGGCGGAGGTCATGAGCGTCTTGCGACACGCGGACAGGGAATGTTTCCACCGACCGCGACCGCTTCTGACGAGCCGCGAAAGCCTGGGTCGGCCCGTGGCTGGCCGCTCCTTCTACCCAGAGCGGAAGCCGGCTCTGGCCTTATGAAACGGCATTGGGGCCAGGGCGGCTGGGGTTCGAGGGTGAGCCCGGTCTGGGCCAGGAACCCGCCGTTGAGCTCGGGCCGGTACTGGATGCTCTTGAGCCGGTTCCTGAGGACGGCCGCCAGCTGGCCGACGTCGCGGGCGGCGAGGTTGCCCAGGCCGTTCTTCATGTTCGCCCATACGCCTTCGGCCGGGTTGAGATCGGGGGCGTAGGCGGGCAGCCGGACACGGTCAGCCAGTCGCGATGCGCATCGGTGAACGTCCGCATCGCGGCGCTGATGTGGGTGTTGAGGTTGTCCCAGATCAGGATGACCGGGGCATGCAGTTGCTGGTGCGCGGCGGTGATCAGGCCGGCGTAGTCGGCTTCGGACATGGACCGGCGCTCGCCCTTGCGCCCGCGGTGGATGCGCATCCGGTAGAGCAGGCGGCCCCGCGAGCCAGGCCGCAGGCACACCAGCCCGGCCACGGAGACCCGGCCGGAGCCCTTGCCGGACACCGCGACCACGGGAGTGTGACCGCGGCGGGCCCAGGTGCGGGCCTTCGGCGGGCGCAGGCTCTGGCCGGCCTCGTCCTCGAAGCAGATATAAGCCCCAGTCGCCGCCGCGAGCCTCGAACCTTCGCCCATGTCACCGCCCGCCACGCGGCGATCTTCGCCTCGTCGCGCTCGACGGCCCGGTGCACCGGGACCTGCGGGCTGAAGCCGATCCGGTGCAGTAAGTACGACGTGCCGCGCAGCGTGTACCGCACGTGGAACAGCCGCCCGATCAGCATCGTGACCCGGCCCAGGGTCCACCGCTGGTCCTCGCTCCAGCCCCAGGCAGCGGATCCCCCGTCCAGCGCCGCCCGCAACTTCGCCAGCTGCGCGGGCGGCAGGCGGCACACCGCCCCGCCCGGCCCCCGCGAGGCCAGCGCGGCCTCGCCCCCGGACCGCCAGCACCGCCGCCACTGATACACCGACTTCGTGCTCACCCGCAGCTCACGCGCCACCTGCACTGGGCTGACATCCTGCTCAAACATCTGCGCGGCCTGCAGCCGCACCATCTCACGCCGGACCCGTCCCACAGCGGACAGGCCGCCACTATCCGGGTACCTCATACATTCCGGCATAGATCATCCGCAGGCCGGAATCACGCCGATACGCCGTCCATGATCAGGGCAGTTCCAGACCCAAGCCCTTCAACTTCTGTAGCGATCCCGGCGATCGCCTGCCCCACCCCACGGCTGAGCATCACCTGGCAATCACCCGCGCCCGGATACGGGCTCCAGGGCCCGCATACCCGCTTCACCGTCGCTCTGAGCGGCTAACGCCATGACTGGTACCGGTTCAGGGCTGGAGGTCGATGGCTGCCTTGAATGAGGCGAAGGCCGGCAAGCACGTGACGATCTTGCGCGCCGGTAAATGCGTTGCCGCATCTCGGCGTGCAGTCCTACAGTGGGCGCGCCGCGGCAAGATATGTCCTCTGCATCAGGAAGGAGGTGCCCGCGATGTTCACTAATCGTCAGACGCCTCCAAGGGTTGCTTTCTAGCAATCCTGGGGACGCACTGCGGGCGCCCTCAGGAATCTGGCGTCAGCCGGGCCTGAGGGCGCCTTCTATCTTGCGCTGGATCGCGTGGTGAGGTCAGTAGCGATAGCGGGCTGCGAGAATGATGATCTCTGCTTCGGTGACGATGTAGACGAGGCGGTGCTCGTCGTCGATCCGCCGTGACCAGGCCCCAGGCAGGTGGTACTTGAGCGGCTCGGGTTTGCCGATACCGGTGAATGGATCCCGCTTGGTGTCTTCGACCAGCCGGTTGATCCGTGCGAGCACCTTGCGGTCGGTCTTGAGCCAGGAGGTGTAGTCCTCCCAGCCCTGGTCCACGAATACCAGCCTCACTGGGCGCTGCCGGGGCCCGCCGCATCGGAGTCGACAAGGTCATGTTCGGCTACGTGGACGCCGTTGAGGGCGTTCTCGTAGGCCTTAAGCAGCCGGCGGGCGTTGGCCGGCGAGCGGAGCAGGTAGGCGCCCTCGCGCAGGGCGGCGTAGTCTTCGGCCGAGACCAGGACGGCATTGCCGTGCTTGGAGACGATCTCGATGGCGTCGTGGTCCTCGTTGACCTTCTTGATCAGCGGGAAGAGTGCTTTGCGTGCCTCGCTCGCGGTGATCGACACGACGGCCAACCCTCCGTTAGTGGTACAAGATATTGTACCACTTCGCGGCCCCCGGCCAAGCTCTGGGGCGTCTGCGCCAGGGCTTGGCCGGGGTGGCTGGGCTGGGTTACGGGTCGCGGCGGCTGGGGTCAGGCTTGCAGCCAGGCCAGCAGGTCGGCGTTGATGACGTCGGCGTGGGTGGTGGGCATGCCGTGCGGGTAGCCGTGGTAAGTCTTCAGCGTCCCGTTCTGGACAAGCTTGGCCGTCAGCGGCCCGGAGTCGGCGTAGGGAACGACCTGGTCGTCATCGCCGTGCATGACCAGCACGGGCACGGAGATCTTCTTCAGGTCGCCGGTGAAGTCGGTCTGCGAGAACGCGACGATCCCGTCGTAGTGGGCCTTCGCACCGCCCATCATGCCCTGCCGCCACCAGTTCTCGATGATCGCCTCCGATGCCTCCACGCCCGGGCGGTTGTAACCGTAGAACGGCCCGGCCGCGAAGTCGCGGTAGAAGCGTGTGCGGTTGGTCGCCACCTGTTCCTGGAGTCCGTCGAAGACGTCCTTGGGCAGGCCGCCGGGGTTGGCGTCGGTCTTGAGCATCAGCGGCGGCACCGAGCTGATCAGGACGGCCCTGGCTACCCGGTCCTCGCCGTGGCGGGCGATGTAGTGGGCGACTTCGCCGCCGCCGGTGGAGTGGCCGACGTGAATGGCGTCGTGCAGGTCGAGGTGGGCGGTGACGGCGGCGAGGTCGTCGGCATAGTGGTCCATGTCGTGGCCGCCCGACGTCTGGGTGGACCGGCCGTGGCCGCGCCGGTCATGGGCGATGACGCGGTAGCCATGCAGCAGGAAGAACATCATCTGGGTGTCCCAGTCATCAGCCGACAGCGGCCAGCCGTGACTGAACACGATGGGCTGGCCTGATCCCCAGTCCTTGTAGAAGATGTCCGTGCCATCGGTGGTGGTGATCGTGCCCATGGATGCTCCTTACTCGATGGTGCGGCGGGCCGTCGACGTCGGTAATCGCGCCGACGGCATGCGGGCATACGGCGGGAACCCGCTACGCGACGGATCTGCGGGCCCTGAGGTGTGATTCCCCGCGCGGCCCGGGCTTATCGCTTGGTGAAGGAATCCGGCTGAAGGGACTCACCAACAGGCTGTGGCGATCAGCGTTCGCTGGCCGCATCCGTAAGACGTCGGCTACTCGCCGGTAAATCGGAATTCTGCCTGCCACGGACCGTCCAGGTGGACAACCTCCCAGTAGCGTTCGGCGATGCGGTCCGGGTCAAAGGAAGTACCTGCAGCTATCTGCCCCGCGATTGTCAGCGTGGCCACACGGATGCCGTCCGGTTCCAGATCAGCGCCGAGCATTGTCGCGGCCGACCGGAGAGCCGCCTTGCCCAGGGAAACGGTCGCAAGGGCCGGGATCGGGTGGTCGGCGAACCCGCCCCCGGTGACGAGGATGGTCCCGAAGCCCGCAGCCCGCATGGCCGGGGCGGCCACCTGCGCGACGACGATGGCGCTGATGACATCTACGGAATACGCCGTCTGCAGGTGGGCGACACTCGAGCTCAGCAGCCGGTCTGGAGCTCCCATGACGGCGTTGTAGACGATGACGCCCGGTGCGTCATGTCCGAGATAGAGCTCCCTCATCCGGGCGCCCAGGGCATCGGGGTCGCTGGCATCGGCCGCGATGGTGTTGATCTTGGCGCCGGTATCGGCCAAGCTGCCCGCGAGGTCGCGGAGGCTGTCCGTGCTGCGCGCCAGCAGGCTTAGCCGGTAGCCGCCCACGGCGAAGCGACGTGCCACGGCCGTTCCGAGGCCGGGCCCCGCGCCGACCAGCAGAAGGTGGCGGGCATCGACTGAGCCGGGACCTGCGGCCTCGGCGAGGTCAGCACTCGTGCTTTCTCGGTTGCCATGGTCGCCTATTCGCTCGTCAGGCATGGGTGCCGTTCCTTTCGCGTCGACCGCCTCGGGGAGCGGCTCGGGTTGGTGGCTCTGTCGATCCGGCCGGGTCCACTCCGGTGGTGACCCATGGCCGGGCGACGCGGATGATGTCGGCGTCTGAGGCGTTGGTGAGCGCGTCGAGCTTCAGGAAGTGCCGGGCGATGGTGAGGCCGAGGATGCTGCTGACGATGAGCGCTGCCCGCAGGTCGGCGTCGTCACCGCCCATGGCGCGGCTCAGGTTGGCGACCCGCTCGTTGAGGAACGCGCTCATCGAGGCTGCTGCCTCCGGTGCGGTCAGCATCGACCGGACGAGGGCCTTGGTCTCCGGGGGCAGGGCTGCGAGCCGGACGTCCAGCACGTCGTGCAGGTGTGCCTCGATCTCGCCGGTGCCCGCTCCATCCAGCTGGATGGCGACCGCGAACAGGGCTGCCTTCGATCCGTAGTGCTGCATAACCAAGGACGGATCAACGTTCGCGCGGCGGGCGATGGCCCGGATGGTGGCGCCTTCGAGGCCATGCTCCCCGAATTCCGCGCGCGCCGCGTCGAGGATGCGCTGCGCCGTCGCCGCCCGCTTGGCGGCTCTGCTTTTCGGTTCGCTCACACAGTCACTCTACCGTTGTTGAGTGAATCGTGTATTGTTGGCTCAACAAGCGATGAGTGAGACCGCGGCTGATCCACCCGGCCGTCCCGGAAGCGAGGAACAGCAATGACCGCAACTACCGGCAAGTCCGCTCTGATCATCGGCGCGTCACGCGGGCTGGGCTGCGCGCTGGCCGCCGAATACCTGGCCCGGGGCTGGCAGGTGACCGCCACGGTGCGGGGTTCGGCCCGGACCGGCCTGGACGACCTGGCCAAGTCCTCGGATGGACGCCTGGTCGTGGAGACCGTCGACATCACGGTTCCCGGGCAGGTGGCGGCGCTGCGCGGCCGGCTGGCCCAGGAGACATTCGATCTGCTGTTCGTCAACGCCGGGGTGACCAACGGCCCTGAGGAGACGGTCGCTGATGTGTCCACGGACACCTTCATCCGGCTGATGGTGACCAATGCGCTGAGCCCAATGCGCGTCGTTGAGGCACTGCAGGATCTCGTCGCCCCGGACGGCACCATCGCGGTGATGTCCTCCGGTCAGGGGAGTATCGCCAACAATGAGAACGGCGGCTTCGAGATCTACCGGGCGAGCAAGTCCGCGCTGAACCAGCTGATGCGCAGCTTCGCCGCGCGCCACGCTGGCGACCCGCACACGCTGCTGCTAATGGCGCCGGGCTGGGTGCAGACCGACCTGGGCGGCCCCGCCGCGCCCCTGACGATCGGCCAGAGCATCCCCGGCGTGGCCGACACGATCGAGGCCCAGGCCGGCAAAGGCGGACTGCAATACCTGGATTACCGGGGCCGGACCGTCCGCTGGTGACGCCTGCGGTTCGCCCCGAAGACCTGACCTTAAAGGAACATCAAGATGAAGATCATCGCGATCGAAGAGCACTGGAACAGCGTCGGTATCCGTGACGCTCTTGACCGCCTGACGGATGGGGCGCGCGACGAAAGTGTCGCCTTCAACACCATGGGCGACAACCAGACCCGGCTCGAGGACATCGGCCAGCGCCGCATCGAGGCGATGGACGCCGCTGGCATCGATGTCTCGATCCTGTCGGTCGTCACCCCCGCCACCCAGGCCCTCCCGGCCCGGGAGGCCGTCGCGCTGGCCAGGGACGCGAACGACGAGGCCACTGACGCCGTCCGCGCGCACCCGGCGCGCTTCCGCGCGTTCGCGACCCTGCCGACCAGCGACCCGCAGGCCGCCGCCGCGGAGCTCGAACGATGCGCCACCCAGCTGGGCCACGTCGGCGCCATGGTCCACGGGCGGGCCGGCACCCGCCCGCTGGACGACCCCGCCTACGACGACCTGTTCGCCGCCGCGGCCCGTTTGCATCAGCCGATCTTCATCCACCCGCAGATCCCGTCGAACGAGCTGCGCGATGCCGCCTACCGGGGCCTGGATCCGCTGGTCGACCTCGGCCTGGCGACGTTCGGCTGGGGCTGGCACATGGACACGGGCCTTTCCGCGCTGCGGCTGATCCTGCGCGGCACGTTCGACCGCCACCCCGATCTTCAGCTCGTCCTCGGCCACTGGGGGGAGATGCTGCTGTTCTGGATGGACCGGGCGGACAGCCTCTCCGGCATCGCCAGGCACCTCGAGCGCCGGGTGTCGGACTACGTCAAGACGAACATCCACATCACCAGCAGCGGAATGCTGCAAGAGCGCCTGCTGCGCCACACCCTCGACTTCACCAGCGCGGGCCAGGTGCTGTTCTCCACCGACTACCCCTTCCACCAACCCGGCGCGGCGGCGGTCAGGCAGTTCTTCGACGCCATCCCCGACTCCGGGGATCGCACCAAGATTGCCTCCGGCAACGCGGAAGCCCTGTTCCATCTGACCTGACCGAGGGGACCAGGGAAACCGGCCAGGGTGTTCACGGGTGCGAAGGGGCGGCCCGAAGGCGACCGTGGAAGCGAGCGGAACGCCAGGAGGAAACGACCATGGAGTATCTCGTCACAATGACCACCCACGTCCCGGAGGGGACGCCGGACCGTGCCGTCGACGACGTCCGGGCCCGCGAGGCCGGACGCTCGCGCGAACTGGCGGTGGCGGGGCACCTGCTGCGCCTGTGGCGTCCGCCGCTGCGGCCGGGTGAATGGCGCTCGCTCGGGCTGTTCGCCGCCGCGGACGGTGGCCAGCTCGAGGAGGTCCTGGCCTCGATGCCGCTGCGGGTGTGGCGCACCGACGAGGTGACGCCCCTCGCGCCGCACCCGAACGACCGGCGATGGCGGCCGGCAGCACAGGTACGGAGTTCCTGACCACCTTCGCCATCAGCGTCCCGGAGGGCACGCCCGCCCAGGCCGTGGACGATACCGAGGCGCGCGAGGCGCAGCGCGCGAAGGAGCTGGCCGGGCAGGGGCGCCTGCTGCGCCTCTGGAGGCTGCCCGGCCCGTCGCGTGCGCTGGGCCTGTGGAACGCCGAAAGCCCCGACGAGATGCGGGTGATCTTGAAGTCGCTGCCCATGGACCCGTGGATGGCCGTTGAGACCACGCCGCTCAGCCGGCACCCGAGCGACCCGGCGATGATCATCGCATGACCCGCAACGACCGGAGGGTGGTTAAGTTGACAGACCCGGCGGGACAGCGCAGGCTGCCGATTCGAAATAGGGTCGCTCGCGGCGAACCTTCCACCTCCTGCTATGAGGATTGGTGGACGAGATGACCGGTCCGTTATCCGATCTTGGACTTGATCAGGTCGGCTAGGTCGAGGGTGGCTTGGTGGCAGGCGGCGGACGAGCGCGTGAACTGCGGGAACCCGTGGGTGAGGTCGGGATTGTGCATGTAGGTCAGGTCGTTGCCGGAGGCGGCGAGCTTCTGCGCGTAGGCGTGACCGACGTCGCGCAGCGGATCGAAGCCGTTGGTTACCAAGATCGCGGGTGGCAGGTCAGCGTGGGACTCTGCGTTCAGGGGCGTGATGTAGGGGTGGCGGACGTCGTCGGTGTTCTTGACCAGGTTGCGGACCATTTCGAAGATGCCGTTGGATTCGAGGTAGAGCCCGGAGCGGTTCTCACTGGCGGCCAGGGTGTCGGCCGGGAACGCCGCCTCGGGGAACAGCGGCACCTGGACGGCGAGGCGCGGACCGTTCTCGTCGCGAAGCTTCAAGGCCGTCACGCAGGTCATGTTGCCGCCAGCGGAGTCACCGCCGACACCGATCTTGGCCGGGTCTACGCCTTGCTCGTCGGCGTGCTCGAACAGCCAGCGGACGACGTACTCGATTTCCTCGATCTGGGTGGGGAACTTCGCTTCGGGGGCGAGCTGATATTCGATGATGTAGGTGAGAATCCCGGCACGCTCGGCGATCAGCCGCATCGGCACCTCGAACTCATCCAGGGTGCCGTAAGTGAAACCGCCGCCGTGGATGTAGACCAGGGCCCCGGCCGGTGTGCTGTTCGGCTTCTGGGGTGTGTGACGGCGCACTGCGATCGAGCCATGGGGTCCCGGCAGGACAAGGGTGTCGACGGCCCCGATCGGCGGCCATGGCCCGACGCCGAGTTGCATGTGGTCACGGCGCCCTTGCGCAATGGGGACGTCGGCGCCCAGTGTCGGCCCGGTGGGCAGCCATTTCTGCAGCTCGGGGTCCAGAATGCCTCGGCCAACCGTGGGCGGGATGTTCGTGCGATCGTAGACGGGCATTGTGGCTCCTACCTTCCGTCGACCCAGCTTGCGCAAAGAGCCGCTTCGGCTAGCATCGCCTGGCGGCGGCAGGGCGGCATCACCGCTAGCATCCGTCCTTCTTGGACACATGCTGGTATCCCCGCCTACCGCTAGTAGGTAACAAGGTTGGCCACCTGCCAGAGAGACGAAACGACCGTCGATGCGGTCGCCCGCGACGGTTACGGCTGCTTGGCCGTGGGCGGGCGGGAACTGGGCTGTGGATCCGGGGCCCCGGCCAGCGGGGTCCCGGCCACCGCGCAGTGTCGCTGAAGGGATGGCGGGAGGGCCTTCGCCACTGGCTGGGTGTCCCCTGCGGGCTGGCTCAGCGCGTCGTCACGGATCGTCGTCCAGGCGAGCAGCGCGGCCGCGAGCGACGCCGCGGCGGCGATGGTCATGGCGACCGGGAAACCGGCTGCCAGCTTGACGGGGTTCTCGAAGGCAGCGCCGGAAAGCCCCGCGGCGAGCGGAAGAGCCGCGACCGCGATCATCTGGCCGAGGCGGGAGAGTGCGTTGTTGACGGCGGAAGCGATCCCGGAGTGGCGCGCGTCGACGCTTGCCAGCACGGTCGCGGTGATGGGGGTGATCAGCGCGGCGAGACCGGCCCCGAATACGACCAGCGAGGGCAGCACCCCGGCTAGGTAGGTGTCGCCGGGGTGGATCCGCGCCATCAGCAGCAGTCCCGCGCCGGTCAGGACGCCTCCGGCGGTCAGCGGGATCCGCGGGCCGATGCGCTGGGCGATCGCCCCTGATGGGCCGGAGCCGATCAGCAGCAGCGCGGTGATCGGCAGCGTCGCGGACCCCGCTTGAAGGGCGGTGTAGCCGAGGCTGATCTGGAGGTACGCGACGAACAGGAAGATCACGCCGCCGAGCGCTGCGTAGGCGACCAGAGCGAGCACGGTGGCGCTGGCGAACTGGCGGGAGCGAAACAATTCCAGCGGAAGCATCGGGTGGCTGCTGCGCCGCTCCACGGCGGCAAAGGCGCCGGCGGCGGCCAGGCTGACGGCTGCCGCGATGATCACGGCGGGGGTCAGGCCGCCGGAGGCCTGGATCAGCGCGAAGCACAGACCGGCGATGGCCAGCGTGGCGAGTGCGGCACCGCGCAGATCAAGACGCCCGGCACGCGTGGGGTCCCGGGACTCCGGCAGTTTCATGAACGCGGCGACGATGACGAATGCCCCCAGCGGCAGGTTGATCAGGAAGACCGCGCGCCATGACAGGGCATCGGTCAGGTAGCCGCCGAGAGGCGGGCCGACCGCGCCCGCGACGGCGGTCAGGCCCGCCCACGCGCCGATCGCCCGGGTCCGGTCATCGGGATGAAAGACCGCGTCGATGATGGCAAGGCTGCCCGGGGTGAGCAGAGCCCCGCCAACACCCTGAACAAACCGGGCGGCGACGAGGAGCTGAATGGTCGGGGCGGCCGCGCACAACGCGGAGGCGGCCACGAAAGCAGCAACTCCCACGATGAACATGCGACGCCGGCCATAGAGGTCGCTGAGCGAACCGGCTGGCAGGACAAGCGCCGCCAGGGTGAGCACATAGCCGTTCAGCGTCCACTGCAGCCCCGCGACGCCCGCGCCGAGATCACGGCCGATCGCCGGCAACGCCACGTTGACCACCGTGGCTTCCAGCAGCACCATCGCCTCGCCCAGCACCGCCACCGCGAGCACCCACCGGCCGGCCGCCGAAGCGAGCCGCACCGAGCCAGGCCCTCCGCCCTCATTCCCCACCCACGGCACCCTTCCAGACGGCCCTCGCTAGCCTCAGTGTGTCCCCCCCTCCGGCCCGACCCGCTCTGCAGGGCATCACGCCCGCTTCTCCCCCTGCCTGTCCCGTGTCTGTGCGGAGGGCCGAACATGGAGGCGTGGCCGATTACCCGGAGCCCTTGCCTGGCCCGTTCACGCAGCTCGAGATGCGCGAAATGTGGACGTACAGCGATGGCGTCCGCACGGTCAAGGGGTACTGGCGGCCGGGTGAGACCGCCGCGGCCGGGAGCTGGGTCCTGGTCGACCAGGGCACCGGGAACGTCCAGGGTGTGGTTGCGGCGGGCGAATTTTCCCGCCGGTTCCGGCCGGTGGACGTGTTCGCCGATGTGCCCAGGCTTCCCACCTATCTGGGGACGGTTACCGCGGCTGACCAAACCGCCCTGGTGGACCTCGTCCTCGATCGCAACCCGTTCATGCTGGCTAATGGACCCCGCCGGGCGGCACGGCCCCATGTGCTCATGGTGCCCCGCCGGCATCGAGACGGATGGTCCTCGGCCACGGCTTCGGAACTGGCGGCCTGCCAGACGGCGATGGCCGTTGTCGTCGCGTGGTACCGCAGCCTGGACGGCGGGCACGCAGTGTTCTGCGCCAACGACAGCGCACCGAACCTGGACTACCTGCGTGACGCGGAGGTCGCGCGCGGGATCCTCGCCGCCAGCGGCCCCGGTGCGGCGAGCGCCAGGAATCCCCGGCAGGACGTGCAGCACGCCCACTTGCACGCTTTCTACGCCGAACACGACAGGACCGAGAACCACGAGTCGTCGGCGCTTGCGGGGCATCGCGTCCTCGCAGAGGGCCACCGGGCGTTCAGCGCCGACCTCGGCAGCGACGCCGTGCAGCTAGAACGCGACAGCGCAAGCCTCGCCGACGGCCTGCGTACTGTGGCGCGGCCCTGGGGTGGCAACTACTGCTCCTACCAGGTGGGCACAGACGGCCCGTTGTGGGTTATGCCGGCGCTGGGGCCGTCTCAGGACGAGGTCAACCGGCGGCTGGCCCGGGCCGACGGCCTGCAGGCACAGCCCGACCCGAAGCTGGGCGGGGCCGTCAACCTGGCGCGGCCTACCCTGGCCGACCCAGGAAGGCTCCATACCGCGCAACGGGCCACAGCTGACCAGCGCGCCAGCTTCGAGACCTTCGCGGCCCAGCGCGGACTGAACGCACAGTCGCTGCAACCTCACCAGGTTGTCCCCGAGAAGCCTTAGACCGGGTCTCGCGTGCTGAGCTGATCAAGGATCTCCTGCAGCCGGAGGAGGTCGGCTGGGGGCAGGTCGCGAAGCGGGGACGGGGGGCGGACGATGATGGCCTGCGCTTTCCGCACGGCCTTGCGCCCGTCAGCGGTCAGCTTCACCGCCTTTTTCCTGCGGTCGTGGGCATCGGGCGTGCGTGAGAGCAGCCCTAGAGCCTGCAGCTCGTTCACGATGATCGTCGTATAGGACGGGTCGGCCCCGATGGCCTGCGCGACTTGGGCGAGGCTGAGCGGCCCGGCGGCCAGGCTGATAAGCGCCTTGACTCTGCCTGTGCCGCGCCCGAGCCCGAGCGTGTGCCGCAGCTCATCGGAGGGGTCGTGGCTGCGGACGAAGCCTGACATGAGTTCCCATGCCGAGCCGGCGAGGCCGGATCCTGCCGCCGGATCTGCCGCAGATTCGCCGGAGCTGGCCTCGCCGGCGCCGGAGTGCCGCGGGGCTGATGAGGGTGGTCGTGGCTGGTTCAAGTGTGCTCCGCCTCCGAAACTTAAACGGGTCTGCGGCGTCCGGGTGCGGCGACCTCCCGCTGCAGCGCCGGGATGCCGGCCGCACCCCGGCTTGACCTGGCGTCAATTCATATTAGTGTTAATATTAACATTAAATATTCAGGAGGTCTCATGCCGCAGGAATCATCCGAGCTCGCGCCGCCCGCAACCGAAGAGCGTGGCCAGGCCGGCTACCTTGCTGCGCTCCTCGCGTCAGCTCCGTCCGACGTCAGGAAACGGCTCGCGGAGATCGGCGAGTTCACGCTCG
>Ga0209333_1000424_pt1 | contig 23572 bp, 18 predicted proteins | sample BlaSpr_A8_OM2_O3_FD_187982 | JGI IMG/M metagenome (GOLD analysis project Ga0209333, IMG submission 187982) | Forest soil microbial communities from Thunder Bay, Ontario, Canada - Black Spruce, Ontario site 2_A8_OM2_O3 (SPAdes) (version 2) | ecosystem: Environmental > Terrestrial > Soil > Boreal... | reverse complement strand
GGGCGTCGGTGAAGACTTTTAGTTTTTCGTCTCCGCTGACGAATTTTACCGATTCAGCTTTGGCGGGGGTGCCGGCGGCGCCGCTGAGGAGCACGAAGAAATCGGCGCTGGTGGAGGCGCTGAGTTGAGTCGCCGGTTTACCCAGATCGATCGTGCGCAGGGATTGCAGGGTTTCGCTTTTGTCCGATCCGGAACCCGAGTGGACGGAGCATGCGGTCGAGCTTTGCTCGACTAGACAGCCGAGGGCGGCTGTCCCCACATGAGCTTTTAATTTTGGATCGCTCTTCCTCAATGCTTCGATTCTCTCTTTGGTTTCGGGAATTGGGCGCAAGCCGGTGAGTGCGAGTTCGTAGGTTTCGAGCGCTTGGTCTTTCTTTCCTTCTTTCTCGTAGATTTGGCCGAGGTGGTCGCCGACTTCACCATGCTGGCCGAGTTGCCATGCGGCGGCGACGTATTTTTCGGCTTTGTCGAAATTGCCTTCGGTGAAATAGACCCAGCCCAGCGTGTCCCAATAGGCGACGAGTGAAGGCGTCAGCGGAAGATCTTGCGGGCTCAAGCGATCGAGCGACAAGTTACGCAGAGCCGCGGTGGTGGCGGAGACGGCGGACTCGGCATATTGCTGAGCGTGGTCGAGGTGAGATTTCTTCAATGAAAGTTGATAAGCGATATTGTTCCAGATAAGCGGCGTGGCGGCGATTTCGATAGCGTGATCGAAGGTGGCGAGGGCTTTGTCATCCTGGCCGAGGTTAAGATAGGCGTCGCCAAGGCTGACTTGCAGTTCTGGATTCTCCGGGGTGAGCGATGCGGCTTTCTCGAGTTCGGGCGCGGCCAGGTCGTATTTGTGCCACTCGGAGTAGACCGTACCCAGGCCGGCGTGGGCGAACTTATCGAGGGGATTGATTTCAAGCTGCTTGTTGAACGCGGTGACGGCGTCCGGGTAATTGCGTTCCTGCCAATAGGCCTGGCCGAGCGCGTTGTAGGCGTATTCGTCGTAGGGATTGAGTTCGATTTGTTTTTTTAGCGCGGTGATGGCGTCGTCGCTTTGGCGGAGGATTAGATAGGCCGCGCCGAGTTGATTCCAGGCATATTTATTTTTGGGATCCTGTTCGGTGGCGCGCTTGAGCAGTTGAACCGCCAGAGGAAGATTGCCGCTTTGCATGGCGGCGCGCCCGCTCTCGACCAGGTCATCAGTCTTCATGTCGGTGGGCGGCGTAGGCGCGCCGGCTGTAGTGTTCTCGACCGCGAGAAACTGGCTCAGGTCCGAGAGGACGGCCTGACGGAAGGAGTGGTAATCCATGGCACGGGACGAGGGCAGTTCGTCCTGATGGACGTTGAGAGTTCGGGCGGCAGTGAATGTGCTGCCGTTGAGCGAGTAAGTAGCTTGATATTCGGCATAGTCGCGCTTGAGCGAGAACGGGACCGGCGCGTGCGCGGTGAATTTGTCGGGAAGTTCGAGTTTGATTTTGTAGATGTAATCGGCTTTGGGGCCGAGTTTTAGAGTCTGCGGCGCGGAGTCGCCGTCTTCATCGCCATCGCCAAGGTCGGGCAGGTTGAACTGGCAGAGCGGCAACATGAGATCGGATTTTTTCTTCGACCAGTCGAGGAAGTTGGGGCGTGATACATCGTAGGAGAGCGTGAAGGGCTCGCGAGTTTTGGCGGGATCGCTGATTTTTAGATTTGTGATGTCGCCGCCGACGGAGGAGTTCACGTTCTCGACAACACGCTGCCACTGCTCCTGGGGAACACGGCGGAAGATGGAGCGCAGCATGAGCTCTTCGTCGCCGCGAAAGGTGTAGTGGACGTGGGCTTCGAATTTTCCGATAGCGTTGATGCTGGCGTCGATCTCGCCGACCTCGCTGTCGGGCATGGGAGTATCGGCGGGAGTCTGTTCCAGATGCGGGGCACCGGAGGCGGGAATGACGAGAGCTTGCTTCTTACGCAGGGTATAGGCGAGCAGGCGAAAGGGGGCGACTTCGCTGGTGGTGTCCATCCAGACTTCCTGCCCATTCAACGGAAGCATGGTAATGACGTGATCGAACTGCGAGGGTGAAGGGACGTCGGGATCGAGGTCGCGGCTGGAGTTGATGAGCACGGAGGAAGCGTGGAAGCCTTCGGCTTCGAGCAGGGAAGTGAGGAGCGTGTGCTTGTCCTTGCAGTCGCCGTACTGATTGTGAAGCACGTCGCTGGAAGCGTGAGGCTGGTAGCGGCCGAGGCCGAGCGAGAGGCTGACGTAACGGAAATTCAACGCCACGAAATCATAGAGAGCTTGCACTTTGTCGAGATCGGTGGTGAGGCCTTTGGTAAGTTCTTCGGCTTTGGCGCGGACTTCGGGCGAGGGAACACGGCGATCTTTTTCGAGAGCGGCGTACCAAAGGCCGACCTGCTGCCAACTGACGAAGGAAGTTAGTTGAATATCGGGGCGATCTTCTTCGGGCTGCTTTTTCTTTTTCTTGTCTTTGTTTTTGTTGCCGTTTTTGTCTTTATCTTTGTCTGTATCGTTGTCAGCGTCTTCGCGGACGAGATGCGAACTGGTCCAGTGATAGAGGCGGCGGCCGTTGGCTTCGGAGATTTTTGGGTCGAATCCGGGCTTGTTCTTGAGAATTACGGGACGAGCGGAGGGCACGTCCAGATTGACTTCTTCGTCGAGTTCAATGTTGTTTTTATCAAAATTGTAATCGGCCCAGAATTGGCCGGGAGCCAAAGCAGTGTCGATGACGGTGGCGATGTCATATTCAAGGGTGTCGCCGGGGCGAAGGCCGGGGACGGTGATGTGCTTGAAGTGGTAGTCGGTATAGACCGGTGCCTGCTGTTCAAGCGGGGCAGTCAGGTCCTGCATGGCGTCGTCGCCGGCTTTCACGATGCTGCCATCGGGTTGGATGACGCGGACATAAATCATTTCAACTTTTTCGCTGGCGGAGTTGTAGCCCACCTGAACTTGTCCCCACTGCTGGACTCCGGCCTCGCTCTGGACCCGGATGCGGGCGATGGTTTCTTTGCGTCCGGTGCCGTCATTCTCGAAGCGGTAGACAGAGCGGTATTGCTCAATGACAAAGGCTTCCTGGGAGTAGTCATGGGGCTGGGGACTGGAATCGGCGGGTTTGGCGGATTGGCTTCCCGCTCCGGGAACGGCTGAATTTGATGAAGAATGTGCAGGTTGTGAATTGGCCAATAGAGCTAAGGGCAACCAGATAAGGACAATCGGCAGAAGGCAACGGCGCATCGGTCCATATTACGGCTTCGGGGGTGGTACGGAAAGGATGGGTGACGGATAGGGAGTTACCCAGGGGTATGGTTTTGGCAAGAAATGAGCACCAAAAGCGTTTTTTTCGTCCCGTTAGGCTAAAACGGGAGTAAACTTCTGCCCAGATAGCCCTGCCGAAGCCGCGACGCTAAGCAGGCGTGACGCATAATGTAACTTGCGCCACGATCTTTCCGTTCGGAGGTTTGCATGGAAGATCGGGCCCCCGTCGTCTCTCCTTCTGTTACTTCGCAGTCCTCGAGTCAACCACACGTTCATCACGAAGGCCGTGGAGCATGGGTTCTGACGGCATATGGAATTTCCGGGCTGGCGCTCTTTGGTGTGCTGGCGTACTTTTTTTCAGATTTCATAGCTCATTAGTTAGAAGGATCTGAGGCGGCGAACGGACGTTCGCGTCCGTGGAAAAGGTGGAAGTGTGTTCGCTCGTCTGTAGTGGATGCTCCGAAAGCTTGAGCTGTGGGAAAGTCTTCTTCGCTTACGTTGCGCCGCTGCTGATTGTGTTGCTCCTCTTCGGGGGATTAGTGGCATAAGTTGCCGTGGATGCTCATCATCGGATGCCTCGTAGTTGGTGGCCGCGCTCCCCTGTCAAGAAAAAATGACTGCCCCAAGACAGCCCATTAGAGGGTTTTGGCTGCAGGCATCAGGGACGCTTGAAGATGTTACAATTGGCTCCTTTAGAGGTAGTCGGCACTACTTCGCGAAAAGTCCAGATATTCCCCACAACTCAAAGAAGCAACCAACGAAGCTCTACTACAGGTAAATTGTGGCCAAGAAACCCACGTCCGATGCGCCGAACTCTGTCACTTACGCCGATGCTGGCGTAGACATCGATGTCGCCAACCGAACCAAGAAGCGCATTAAATATCTGGCGCACAAAACTTTTACGCGCGGAGTGCTCGGCGAAATTGGCGGGTTCGGCGGACTGTTCGCGATCGACAAGACTAAGTATCTGGATCCCGTGCTGGTTTCGAGCGTCGACGGCGTAGGGACGAAGCTGAAAATTGCCTTTGAAATGGGTCTGCACTCTACCGTAGGCGCGGATCTGGTGAACCACTGTGTGAATGATATTGCTGTACAGGGTGCCGCGCCAATGTTCTTTATGGACTATTTGGCGGCCGGGAAACTCGAGCCGACGATCGCCGAGCAGGTGGTGGAGGGAATTGCCGATGCCTGCAAGCATAACGGCTGTGCTCTGATTGGCGGCGAGACGGCGGAGATGCCGGGTTTTTATCCCGATGGAGAGTACGACCTGGCGGGATTTATCGTGGGCGTGGTGGAGCGGGAAAAAATCATCACCGGCAAGGATGTGCAGATCGGCGATGTGATTCTTGGGCTGGCTTCGAACGGTCTGCATACGAATGGATATTCGCTGGCGCGCAAGTTACTGTTTGAAGTGGCGCATTATTCTGCCGACGACTATGTGAACGAGATCAAGAATAAAGTCGGCAATGAATTGATGCGGACGCACAAGAGCTATTGGCCAGCGCTGAAAAAACTGGTTGATGGGCAATGTGTTTCTGCGCTGGCGCATATTACCGGCGGAGGGATCACGGAGAATTTGCCGCGAGTTCTGCCGCGGGGGACAGCGGCCCTGATTGAACTGGGGTCATGGCCGGCGATTCCCTTGTTCGAGCACCTGCAACAATTAGGAAACGTATCGCAGGAAGAGATGTTCCGCACCTTCAACATGGGGTTGGGCATGCTGATGGTGGTGCCGCTGGAGAAATTCAAAAAGACGCAAACGGTGCTGGATAAAGTCGGTGAGAAGGCCTATACCGTAGGACGGATTGTGAAGGGCGAGCGCAAGGTGATGTACAGCTGAAAGCGATTGATGATTTTTGATTGCTGATTGTTGATTAAAGGTCGATGCAATCTGGTTTTCAATCAACAATCAACAATCAACAATCATGCATTCCCTGGGCATTCTTCTCTCCGGACGCGGATCGAACTTTGTTGCCATCGCCGACAGCATCGACGCGGGGCGGATCGCGGGCGCGCGCATTGCTGTGGTCGTCTCCAATAAGGCGGACGCGCCGGGGATAGCCACTGCGCGGCAGCGCGGGTTGAATGCGCTGGTGATTCCATCGAGGGGCAGGCCGCGGGAAGAGCATGACCGGGAAGTGGTCGCCGCGCTCAAGCAGCACAATGTGGATTTAGTCTGCCTCGCGGGATATATGCGGCTACTCTCGCTGTGGTTCGTGCAGCAGTTTCCGCAACGGATTCTGAACATTCATCCTTCGCTGCTGCCGGCGTTTCCCGGTCTCGAAGCGCAGGAGCAGGCGTTCGCTTACGGAGTGAAGGTTTCCGGGTGCACCGTGCATTTTGTTGATGAAGAACTCGATCACGGGGCGATCGTTGTGCAGAAGACTGTGCCCGTGCTGGATACCGACGATGAGCATACTCTCGGCGTGCGCATCCTGGAGCAAGAACATATTGCGTACACGGAAGCGATCAACGTGGTGCTGGGACGGGACTTCGAGATTGCGGGACGGAGATTGAGGAGGTCAAGTCAGAAGTCAGAAGGCAGAAGGCAGAAGTAAGAAACCTACTTGGGATTGTGTGACATCCGTCACAGACCTCCGGTCAACAAGAATAGAAAAATCAGGGCTATGGAAAACGGTCGCGATCTGAAGGCGCGAACCAAGAAATTTGCGCTTCGAATCTTGCGCTTGTATCGGGCTCTGCCAGCTAAAGAAGAAGCCAGAATTCTGGGAAGGCAAGTTCTCCGTTCGGGTACTTCCGTCGGAGCAAACTATCGGGCCGCCTGCCGGGCGAGGTCGAGGGCGGAATTCATCGCCAAGCTAGGCATCGTTCTGGAAGAAGCGGACGAAACCGTTTTCTGGCTCGAGTTGCTCCTTGAGGGGGGCATCGTGAATCACGAAAAATTGGGCGCCCTCCTACAGGAAGCCCAAGAACTTACTTCGATTTTCGTGACATCCCTCTGTACCGCTAAAGGCATCGCATCCTGAAAAGAATTGCCGCGTTGAGTCCTCTATTCTGAATTCTGACCTCTGCATTCTGACTTCACTTCATTTTCTTCACCATCCTGACGATCGGCAGAGTTTCTCCGTTGCCGAGTGGCGCACTCAGATTCTCCAACGCCGCATATCCCTTTGCCTTGTAAAATGCGACGCCGCTTAGGGTTGCGCCCATCTCCAGGCGTGTGAAGCCGGCTTGCTGGGCTGCTTTTTCGCAGGCTTCGAGGATCATCCCGCCGATGCCGCGGCGCGCCCATTTGGGATGCACGAAGAATGCTCGAATCTTTGCCGCATCGCGGGTGGGGTCGAGCAGCGAGTCTTCGCGGGCGGCGTATTGATCGCCGCCATATAGCGTCTTGCGCTTGCTCCATCCCCCGCAGGCGACGATTTCGGGTTGGTTCTGCGATTTCGAAACTCCTGCCACCAGGTACGTTCCGTCGGCGATCAGCTGGCTATCGACGCCATAGACCGATTGCAGCGCGCCTTCAATCTGGGTTGGAGAGTAGTCTTTCGTCTGGAGGCCGCGCACCGAGGCTTCGATCACTTCTTTCAGGCGGGGAATGTCTGACGCCGTCGCTTTTCGGATGTGAATGTTTGTCGCCTTCACAGGTGCTCATTCGCTTTCAGGACCAATTCTAACGGGAGTGCAGTTTGACCCCAAACGGCTGTGTGCTTGAGGGAGATCCCTCGCCCCGCTGGTGAAAACGCGGGTCTTCGGGATGACGCCCTAGCTTTTCAAACTGCACCATTTACACTAACTTGTGCATTCTGACTTCTGACTTCTGCCTTCCGCATTCCTTATAATGTCCTTTCCCATGTCCAACTTCAAACCTGTCGAGGAACAGCTGACGTATCTGAAGAAGGGCTCCGCGGAAATCATCCGCGAGGCCGAACTGCGCGCCAAGCTGGAGAAGTCGCGGGCCACGGGCAAGCCGCTGCGCGTGAAGCTGGGCATGGACCCGACCGCTCCGGACCTGCACCTTGGACACACCGTGGTTTTGCGCAAGCTAAAACATTTTCAGGATCTCGGGCACACTGCAATTTTTCTGATCGGCGATTTCACGGGCATGATCGGCGACCCTACGGGGCGCTCAGTGACGCGGCCACCGCTTACGCGTGAGCAGATTGAGGCCAACGCGGAAACTTATAAGGCGCAGGTGTTCAAGATTCTCGATCCACAGAAGACTGTGATTGATTTTAACCGGCGCTGGATGGGAGCGTTCACCGCCGATGACTTCGTACGCTTGATGGCGAAGTATACCGTTTCGCAACTGCTGGAGCGGGAGGACTTTCATCAACGATTTAAGAATGAGAAGCCGATTTCCGTGCATGAGTTGCTTTATCCGCTGGTGCAGGGCTACGACTCGGTGGCGCTGGAAGCCGACGTGGAGCTCGGCGGCACCGACCAGAAATTTAATTTGCTGGTGGGACGCGAGTTGCAGCGGGCTTACGGGCAGGAGTCGCAGGTGGTGCTAACTACGCCGATTCTGGAGGGGCTGGACGGCGTGCAGAAAATGTCGAAGTCGCTGGGGAATGCGATTGGGATTCACGAAGCGCCGCTGGAGATGTACGGGAAGATCATGTCGATCTCGGACGAGATGATGTGGAGGTATTACGAGCTGCTGACGGATGTGCAGGTGGCTGAGATCGAGAAAATGAAGCGGGAAACGCATCCGATGCAGGCGAAGAAGGAGTTGGCGCAAAGGATTGTGGGGGACTTTCATTTGGCGGAAGCGGGGGTAAAGGCGGGGGAGGATTGGGGGAAGCAGTTTCAGAAGCATGAGGTGCCGGAAAGCGTCGAGGAGGCCGCGATTGATGCTCCCGAAAACCGGCTCCGAATTGACAAATTAGTGGCTCGCGCGGGTCTGGCAGGATCCGTAAGCGATGCTGGCCGATTGGTGAAACAGGGCGCGGTGAAGGTCAATGGTACGGTCGTCAACGACCCCACGACGGTCTTGAACATCTCCGACCGACCCACGTTGCAGGTTGGACGCTTGATTAAGAGAGTTCGGCCGGGAATCCCCGGCACGGGAATCGTTACCGAGACCTTGTCACACTGAGATTCACGTGAGGACAGCCGTCCTCGGCTGTCCGGCGAGTGCGGAAGAAGCTCACCCCCCTGTCATCCTGAGCGTAGCAGAGCGATTCGCCTCGCGAATTGCTGTGCGGAGTCGAAGGATCCCTTTCATGCAGGCACCGCTCGCGGCTCTGCGGGGAGTTCCGACTACAGCTCAAAATCCTGGCGAATGCATCGCGCGTAGAGACTCCCAACACAGCCGCCGATTGCGCTGGCACAAAAGGGATCCTTCGACTGCGATTTTGCTTCGCATGCACGAAACAAAAACTTCGCTCAGGATGACACGAGGTGGAAGACAGCTCGATCAAAAAGGATGCTGCGCGCGAACTTGATACGGTTTCACGGCAGAAGGCCGAAGACAGCTACGCCGGTTGGGGTGCCGACGAACACTTTGCCGTTGACGATCGTTGGTGTGATGAACTTGTTGCCATTGCCGAATTGATCGCGGCCACCGCTGGCCTGATTGCTGTTGTAGAGTTCGTTCAGGTTCGCGGCGTTGTAAGCATGTAGTACTGCCGGGCTGGAGTTCTCCACCGCCCATACAATTCCGTTGCTCGTGCCGTTTGCCGACACGCTGGGAGTGGAGCCTGGGTAGCCGAAGCTGTTGGCGGTTTGTGCGGTGGCGCTGCTTGATAGCTTTGCGTTGGTGATGGTGAAGGCCTGGATGGGGCTTGCGACTGATCCGTAATAAATCGTGTTGTTAAAATAGGCGGGCATCGCCCAGACGCCTCCGGGCAACACTCCAGCAAGTTCCTGATATATGTTGTTGTTATTCGAACTGAACTTGCCCATGGAGTCGCGGTTTACCAGGTACAGATTGCTATCTTTCCCTGCGCCGACGGCGAGGTGCCAGGTGTTGCCGGAGCCATCGATCAAGTCGGGCAGAACGATCGTGCCGCCGGAGCCGAGGTCGGTGTCGCTGTCGCTCTCTGCCGGTCCATTGTCCATCTCAAAATAGTCGGCCACGGCGAGTTGGTTGCCGGAAGTTGAAAGCTTCATGAAGGCGTTGCCGTAGTCGCCCTGGCTGGGAAAACCGCCGGAATTCAGGGTGGTGTCGAAGACGCCGTTGGCGTCGAGAAAATAGATGTTGCCGGAAGTGTCGGCGGCGAGACCGGCTCCGGCCATCCAGATGGAGCCTTCGTTGCCGTTGGGGGTGACGTTGAGCACGGTCGTCTGGGCCAGCGTGGATTCGCTGTAACCCATGATCCATCCGGTGTAAGGGCGGGCGTCGCAATGCGAAGTCCAACCGGTATAGATCACGCCGTTCAGCAATAACAGCGCAGAGCGTTCTTCGTATTGCCCGGGATCGAAGACCACTTTTCCGTTGCTGCTGTTGTCTCCGGTTCCGGGGTAGGTGGCTTGAACCTCGGTAGGCCCACCGAACAGCTCGGTGCCGAGCGCGAGATCGAGCGCGTGCAGGCGCTGGTGGTAGTCGCCCGATGCGTCTTTCGACATCGCGACTACATAAACTGCGCCATTCGGGCCGCTGGTGCGGTCGATGACCGGCGTGGAGGTCACGCCGATTTCAGGAGTTACCTGGCCGCAGCCGCGGTCGTCCGAGGTGGTCTCGCCGGTTTTTAGCATTGTGACCTGCCAGAGGGACGCGCCGGAATCCGCGTCGAAGGCGTAGACAGAATCGTGCTCGGTGGCGGCGATCAGTACATTGTGGGTGCCGTTATTCGGAACTGCGAGGTTTGAGGCATAGAGTGGCTCGGCGTCGACCAGGCCATCTACCGCGTAGAAGCCGAGCTTGCCGAAAGTGGACGAATTGACATTGCTGGTGGTGAGCGTGCTCTCCGTGAGGTTCTGTCCGGTGCGCGCGATGTCGTTGTGGTAGGTGAGCACGTCGGTGGTGGCCGCGACTGCGGCATTCACGGTGAGAGTAGCCGCGTTGCTGGTGACGGTTGCGATGGCATTGCTGACGACGACGCTGTATTGCGAGCCGCTATCGGCGGTGGTGGTTGCGGGGGTGGTGTAACTGGAGGAAGTCGCGCCGGTGATTGCGGTGGCGCCGTTCTGCCATTGGTAGCTGAACGGGGTGGTTCCCATCACTGTCACGGAGAAGGTGGCAGTCTGGCCTGCGGTGACGGTTTGGTTGGCGGGCTGGGTGGTAATCGAGGGGGCGGCCGCACTCAGGACTGTAGGTCCGGGTTGCGAGCTGGAGCTACAGCCAGCCAAAATCATGCTAAGTGCAAGAAAAAACGATAGGTTCGTTAGCCGGCGCAACTTCATGCCCCGCCTCCAATGAGACCTGCTTCTCGTGTCAATGATGACAGCTGTTTCCGGTTTTGAGGAGGGGCCGGAAGGTTACCATAGTCGGAACGGCCCCGTTCTGGGAAGGCTCGACCGACGGCCGCTCGGACAAGGCCCTGAGACCTGTTATCTCCGCAGGCGCTGCGATTCTGATAGTCTCAACCGCGCACATGCGCGCCGCCGCGATCCTCGGGCTGGGATGTTCTGCGAAAAATCTGAAGCCGTTCCAGGCGGACGCAAGCGCCCACGAAAAAATTAACTGGCGTATCGGACTGCCTGTTGCGGCCGATCAAGCGGATATCGTCCTGCTCTTCGGCGGCGATGGGACCATTCACCGTCACCTGAGCCAAGTGGTGAAGCTTGCCTTGCCGGTGCTGGTGGTCCCGACTGGGAGCGGAAATGACTTTGCGCGAGCGCTGGGCCTGCGCGGCGTACGGGATTCTCTTGTGGCGTGGCAGCGCTTTTGCGCCGGAGAGAAGAATGTTCGCACGATTGATTTGGGAGTGATTCATGCACTGGAAGGGGCAGCGAAGGATGCTGCAACTGACGTTCAGGGCGGGTCCTTGCTACACGAGACCTTTCGCAGCCCGCTCGGCGCTGGGCATTTTTTCTGCAGCGTCGCCGGTGTCGGACTCGACGCCGAAGTGTCCCGCCGGGCCAATGCCTTGCCGCGCTGGTTGCGCGGACACGGCGGTTACGCGTTGACGCTGGCTCCCACGATTTTTCGCTTTGCACCGGTTTCCATGAAGATTTTAACGCCAGCCGAGGACGGCGGCTGGGCAACGCGCAGCGATCAACCCACGACGCTGGCGGCCTTCGCCAATACTGCGATGTATGGCGGCGGTATGAAGATTGCGCCCCGGGCGCAAATGGATGACGGACAGCTCGATGTCTGCGTGATCGGCGGGGTCGGTCCCTTCAAACTGGCGTGCATGTTTCCTACAGTTTACATTGGCCGCCACCTGCGCATCCGCGAAGTGGAGTACTTTCAGGCGGCGCGAGTGCGGGTGGAAACGGAGACGCCGATCGATATTTACGCAGACGGCGAGTACGTTTGCCGGACGCCGGTTGAGGTCACGGCGCAGCGCGGAGCGCTGCGCGTGGTGGTTCATCCGTGAGCCGCAGGTTTCTAGCGCTCTGGCCGGAATCGATAGACGATCCCAAAACCGATCCGGAGATTATTCTGATGATCGTTGCCGCCGTTGTTGATTCGCGTCAGAATGTAATCCACCTGCACAGCGCGCAGCGCAAAGTGATTTTTCAGCTTCACGTCCAAGCCGCCGCCGGGCGCGAAGGCAAAGCCGTTCGCCGATCCGGACAGGCCGGAGGTTCCGGGCGTTAAGGCTCCGCTCGCATGCGCTCCTCCCAGAAGCAGCTGGACAAAGGGCGCAATGCGATGGCCGGGATGCGGGGAGAAGCGAAGGCCGCCGAGAAACGAAGTGAGGGTAAGGCCGGAAGCCGATCCGTCGATGTTGGAGGCGTGCTCGCTGCCCACTTCGCCCACCACTTTCCAGTTGTGATCGAGGCTGTAACCGAACCACCCGCTGCCTCCGTTCATGGTGAAACAGCCGCAGCCGCCTGGGGGGGCATTGGTTCTCACAAAGTTGTAGCTCGCACCGATTTCCATTCGCTCGATGGCTTGCGCCCAGGTTTTGGCCGGGCTCAACCCGAGCCCTGCGAGACTGGCGGCCAGCAGGATTGCGGCTCGGAATAACTTGGCCATTCGCATCTCTCCTCGCATCGACTGCATATCCGGGATCCTCATTGCACCACCACCGTGACTGTGGTCGAGGCTTGTGTGGGTCCGCTCGTGCCGGTGATGGTGACCACGTAGCTGCCGGGCTGGGTGGTGGGCGGGCCCACGAATCCGCCGCCGCACCCGACCAACATTGTTGCCAAACAAGCGAGGACGGCGAACGCGACGGTGCGCTTGAGAATCCTCGAGCCACGTTTGCTCCCGCACGCCGCGCCACACAAGCCAATCGTCAGGGCAAACGAAGCGAACGGAAGATGCCGAGACGGGAAATTTCCATGCGGATCGAACGCACCCGCAGCCAGGGCCGCCAGTTGAATAGTCAATACAGTTGTCGCACCCGCGCTGCCCGGAGTAACCGTGGGAGGATTGAACGTGGCGGTCGCGCCCGGCGGCAGTCCGGAAGCCGAGAGCGTGACTACGTTGTCGAATGCACCTCCCAGTGGCGGCACCGTAATGTCGATGGTTGCGGCCGCTCCCGGCGCGACGGTGACTGGCGCCGTGGGAGCGGTGACGGTATAGGACGTCGTTACCGTCTCGGTAAGGGCTGAGCTGGTCAGCGTCGAGAAATTACTGTCTCCGCCGTACACTGCCGTAATCGAAAGCGCGCCGACCGGAAGATTTGTGGTCGTGTAGGTTGCCACGCCCAGGGCCAGCGTGCCTGAGCCCAACAACGTCGTTCCGTCATAGAAGCTGACCGAACCGCTGGGCGTGCCAGCCGGAGAGGTAACCGTTGCCGTGAAGGTAATGGCGCTGCTCACCAGCACCGCGCTGGCGGAGGAGGTGAGCGCCACGGCCGGCGTCGCCTTGGCCACGGTCAGAGCTACACTCGCGCTCGTCGAGGCGTAGGCGGACGTGTCGGTGGGAGTGAAGGTGGCCGTGAGCGTATAGCTGCCCGCTACCAACACGGTTGTGCCGGTGACTGCGACTGCGCTGCCGCCCAGCAGCGTAGCGGTGTAAGCGAAGCTGCCCGCCACCGCTGTCGACCCGCTGACCGCGGAGGCATTCAGAATACCGTTCAGCGCGGCGCCATAGGTGATCGTGCCCGAAGCCGGGGTCCAGTTAATGGTGGGCACAGCCGGGCCGACGACCACCAGGATAGTGGTCGCTGCGGCGCTGGCGGCATAGTTGCCGTCGCCGCCATAGGTCACGGTCACCGTGTAGCTGCCGGCGGCGAGCGAACTCGCCAGGGGTATGGTTGAGGTGGAGTTCGTGCTGCCCGCGGTCAGCGTTGCCGTTCCTGATGCCACACTGACGCTGGATGAATTCAGAACGTTGTAACTCAACGATCCGGTTGGCGCCGCGACCACGGTCACGCTATAAGGCCCCGTTACTGTCACGGGCACCGAAGCCGCCTGACCGTTCACTACCTGCACGGGCTGGGTTGCGGGTCCGGCGATGACGGCCGTATCTGTGCTGACCGTCAGCGTCGCGGTATTGCTGCTGGCCAGGAATACGGTGGCCACGCCTGCATAGCTGGCCGTGATAGTGTGTACCCCCGCGCCGCTGAGGGTGACTCCGGCAAGAATCGCCTGCCCGGCCCCATTCAGTGTGACGGCGATGCCGCCATTGAGGGAGACGGAGGTGGCTCCGACCGTGTCTATAAAGGTCACGCCGCCCGTGGGCACGGTCGAGGTGTGGCCGGTCGTCGTATCGCTCACGATGGCAGTCACCGTCAGCGGTTGTCCAATGTTCGCGCTGATTGGGTTCGTGGATACGATTACCGCCGTCGTGTTTCCCGCGCTTATGCCGGTGCCGCTGACCGCGACAGTTTGAGTGGCATTGGTGGCGTTGAGATTGTTGTTCGTCAGTAAGATGCTTTCGCTGAGAAGGGCCGCCGATTGCGGCGTGAACTGCACGGATACGTCGCACACCGTGCCGGGCGCCAGAGATGTGGCGATGAGGCATTGATCGCTCGCACCCGTGGGTTGGGAAAAGTCCGGAGTATAAACCGGGCTGTCGGCAAAGACCAGGGCGAGGTTGCCGAGGTTGGTCACGGTCGCGGTCTGCGGAGCGCTGGTCGAGCCAACGTTGGTGTTCGGAAAGGCCAGAGTGGCGCCTGCGACGTTCACTTTCACAATATGGTTTGCGCTGAAGTCCGGGATGAAGACGTTGCCGGAGGCATCGACGGTGACCCCATAGTCAGTGAGGAGGGACTGGCCCGGCATCTGCAACACCGAGGCCACCCCCGCCGTCGTGACTTCGACGATGCGGTGGTTTCCCGCGTCGGCGATGTAGAGGTTGCCGAAGGCGTCCACCGCCAATCCTTGGGGAGAGCTTAGAGGCGGAGTGATGCCCGCGGGAACTACCAGCGAGGCCGCTCCCGCTGCCGTGACCTTCACGACGCGATTGCCGGCGGAATCGGGAATGTAGACGGTTCCCGCCGCGTCCACCGCCACTCCCAGCACGCTGTCACCGGCAAACGTAAAACTACCGGTACCCAGCACGGATCCCGCCCCGGAAGGCGTCACCTTGACGATGCGGCCCCCTCCGTAATCGGAAATGTAGAGATTGCCCGCCGCATCGAAAGCTAGCGCCCCGGTTATGTTCAAGGCCGGGCTCAGCCCAGTGATGTTCAACACCGAAACAACCCCTCCCGCCGTAACCTCCACGATGCGAGTGTTGTAGTGATCCGAAATGTAGAGATTGCCCGCTCCATCCAATGCCACACCTATGGCTCCAGCCAAGGTGAATCCGCCGGTGCTCACCACCGTCGCGTTGCCGCCGCCAGCGGGTACTTTTACCACATTGCCGGCGGCGCTTCCGTAATTCGCAACGTACATGTTGCCGGCCCCGTCGAAGGCAATCTGAAAGGGCGCGCTCAGGGTCGCTCCGGCCGTGCTGACCAGAGTGGCCGTCCCCGGGGACAACGCCGCCAAGGGAGCGTCGCCGGTGGCGTATATAGGCACGCTAATAAATGGGACGGGTGTGCTCGCGTTGTTAAAGAGCACCACCTCGCCCCGGCGCAAGCCGGGAGCGGCGGGCAGAAACTGTACGACCACGTTGCAGGCTGTATTCGTCACGCCCGAGATGCATGTGGTCCCGGCGGAAACGACGGTGAAGTCGAGGCCCGCAGTGCCCTGGGTAAGGGCCTGCACACTACCGAGGGTTGTGCCCTGTGCGATGGTGAACGGCAATGTCAGCGTCGTGCCAGATACCGCTCCGGTCGGCAAATGCCCAAAACCGACGGTCGTGGGCTGCGCCTCCACAATGCGGTTGTTGCCAGCATCGGCGATATAGATGGCTCCCCACACACTCACCGCTACGCTTTCCGGGGCGCTAAGGGTGTCACTCCCGGTGCTGAGCACCGCGCCTGCGCCCGCGGGGGTAACGGTCACGATGCGATTGTTGCTATTGTCCGCGATATAGACGTTCCCCAGTCCGTCAACGGCCACATCTTGAGGGTGGCTCAGAGGCGTCCCCAAACCGCTGATGCCGAGCACCGACCCGACCCCGCCCGGCGTTACCTTCACAATGCGGTTGTTGTTATTGTCTGCGATATAGAGGTTGCCCGACACGTCGACCGCCAGACCCTCCGGAGTGCTTAGAGGCGTGCCCAAGCCGCTAATGGCGAATTGCACCGCGGCCCCGCCGCCCGCAGGCACCTCTACGATGTAGTTCAACAGCGAATCGGAAATATAGAGGTCGCCTGCGGCGTCGAGCGCCAATCCAAACGGCTGGGCCAGCAGGCTGCCCGTGTTGACCACCGAGGCCACTCCCCCGGCTGAAAGCTCAACCACGCGGCCATTGGCGCCGTCAGCGACATAGAGGTTCCCCGATTCGTCCACCGCTACTTCCCTGGGATTATTCAGAGCCGGGCTCAGGCCAGGGAAGGCCAGTACCGATGCCACACCGGCTGCGGTCACCTCCACAACCTGCCCGTTGTTGAGGCCGTCCGAGATGTAGACATTTCCGAAGGTGTCCACAGCCACGCCGGCAGGCCCATTAAGCGTGATGCCGGGGGTCGGGAGCGTGGTCACTACGCCCAGAAACGCAGTGGAGAAACCACCTGCCCACACGAGTGCCGGGATCAGCAGAACCGTCAGCGCCGGCCCCGCATAGCGCAGGAACCACCTACTCCGCCGCCTGCCCAGCCGCGAGTCCATTACGGCTCTCGTTAGAACTGGAATTAGAACCAGAAAAAGAGCGGAGACGATGCCAGCCGCGGCCAGCGGCGCGGAGGCCCATTGATCTCCCCACGCTTGGCGTGACGAGGCCAGGACACCCACGAAGGAAATCAAAATAGCGGCGAAAATTTTGGCGCTGGACATAGCTGTGCGCACCTGCTCCCCACGAGATTCGTAATCTCGACAGAATTTTTGACAATGAGAGGATTCTCAGAAGAACCGTTCCCATCGCATCCCAGGCTATGCAGGTTCTCTGCCAAACACTATGTATTGAAAACTGAATGGGTTAGCGAGATTGGGTGGAACCGCTTGTCCCGAATGCGGACCGGGTTCCCGCTAGAGCGGGAAACGCCATTTACTTGGCTCTTCCGGAAGCCGGAAACTCGCTCTTCTCCACAGTGCTAAACTTTCCCTATGCCCGAACGACGTTCCCGTACCCTGCTCTGGATTCTGATTGGGGGAGGAGCATTCTTCCTCTTTGTGCTGGCCGTGTTTTCGCTGGTGTACCTGACGCTGCATGCGGGCAGCAGCGAAGCTACGTTCGGCGGCTTCGGCGACCGCATTGGCGTGGTCGACCTGGACGGTGTGATTCTCTCGCCGCAGCCGGTGGTGGGACAACTCAAGAAGCTTGCCGAGGACTCTTCCATCAAGGCCATCATCCTGCACGTGAACTCGCCGGGCGGGGGCGTGGCCGCGTCGGAAGAGATTTATCGCGAGGTCAAGCGCATTCGCGAGGAAAAGAAAAAGCGCGTTGTGGTTTCGATTGAGACGGTGGGCGCGAGCGGCGCCTACTATATTGCGTCGGCCTCGAACAAGATTTATGCCGACAACGGCAGCATCGTGGGATCGATCGGGGTGATCGCCGAGTGGGTGAATTATGGAGATCTGTTGAAGTGGGCCAAGCTGAAAAGTATCGTGTTCAAGACGGGCGAGTTTAAGGACACGGGCAATCCGGCGCGCGACCTCACTCCCGCCGAGCAGGCCTACATGCAGTCGCTGATCGATAACATGTTCGGGCAATTCGTAAAGGCGGTAGCCGATGGGCGTGGGATGAAGTTCGATGACGTGAAGGCCATCGCCAACGGCAAAGTGTGGACCGGCGCGCAGGCTCTCGACATGAAGCTGATCGATAACGTGGGCGACTTTGAAGCCGCGGTGAAAGACACGGCGCAGTCGGTGGGTATCTCGGGCGAACCGACGCTGGTGCGTCCGGAGAGAGATCGCAAGACGCTGCTCGATTTAATGCTGGGTGATGTTTCGCAGTATCTACCGGACACCGAGAAAATGCTGGAGCAGCACGTTGGGTTTTACTATCTTTGGAAGTAGCTCCCTGCGGTGCCGGGAATCAGGTACTGGTCTTAGGTGTTAGGCAAAGCCACAATCCTTATGGACTCCAGACCTAAGACACCCGTAGACTCAAGACCTGACTCTCCCCTGTGACTTGCATCCAACCCCTGAAATTTGAGAAGGTTATGAAGGTTTCGGGGGCCAAGGGGACACCATGACGAAAGCCGACTTGATCGATGAAGTGTCGCGTTTAGCGGAACTTACGCGCAAAGACAGCGAAGTGATCGTGGAAACGATCTTTGACAGCGTGGTGCGATCGCTGCGGGCGGGTGACAAAATCGAGATCCGCGGCTTTGGCAGCTTCCGCACCCGACAGCGTAAACCGCGCATGGGGCGCAACCCTAAGACCGGGGAAAAGGTCGAAGTGCCGGCGAAGAAGATTCCATTCTTCAAGCCCAGCAAGGAATTGAAGGATCTGGTGAATGAGGGCGTCAGCGATCCGGCGGCACCTGCCCCACCACCCGCCGCGCCTTCCACGGCGTAGAAAAATGCAGAAGTCAGAAGTAAGAATGCAAAAGTAAAAGCGAATTCGTTCTTACTTCTGCATTTTGACTTCTGCCTTCTGACGTTTGCCTTCCGCCTCACCCCCTGATTCCCACCACTCCCATCATCCGTCCCGTCTTGCCCTTCTCCGCACGATAAGAGAACAATAACTCGGTCCGGCAGTTGGTGCACAGGGGCGAGGCTTCGATACTCTTTGCCGGCACGCCCACGGCCAACAGTTGTTGGCGATTGGCTTCTACCAAGTCGAGAAAGATTTTCTTCGGCAAAACGCTGTGGCCAGGGGCGCGCGCCGTGAGGAACAACATGGGATATTTTTCGCGCACTGGATCAGATTCTTCGACTTCGAGGAACAGCTCCGCCGCATAGGCGAATTGCGAATCGAACCGCTGGCGAAGTTCTTCGCCTACCTCATAACAGCAGCCGTGAATGCCGGGACCGATTGCGGCCTTGAGATCGCGAGCGCGGCTGCCGAAATGGCTGCGCATCTCGCCGACGCCCTTCTCCACGATGCGTTTCACCGTGCCCCGCCAGCCGGCATGAAACACCCCTACGGCGCGATGCTTGGGATCGACAAGAATGACGGGCAGGCAATCGGCGGTTTGAATGCCGAGCAGCAAGCCAGGAGTGGCCGTGATCATGCCATCGCCAGCAAGTGGCGAGTCGGCAGGCGAGTCGACGAGCCGAACGATATCGGAATGAACCTGGCGCAGGGTTACCAGAGGCCACGGTTTGGATTTGCCATTCGAATTGGCGTCGAGTTGGCGCAGAAATGCGGTGCGGTTGCGCTCGACTGCGGCTTTCGAATCGTCTTTGGTGAACCCGAGGTTGAGGGCGTTCTTGCCGTATATACGCGAGAATCCTCCCGCGCGCGTGGAAAATCCGTGAACGAGCCAGGGGAATTGGCTGAGGTGCGTGGCGCGAAGAATGTTGATTTGGCTTGGCTTGGAAACCCGAGTCGGCACCTAACCATGTTACCCGAGGCAAACTGGAAAGGATAACCGAGAGAAATCAGGTTGGGCGTGAGTGTTGGTCGGCCCAGCGTTGGCGTATTCCGGTCAGGAATTTCTTTTTGTCTTCGCGCATTTGCTGGACGAGCGCCTGATTGCCGGTATCTTCGTGCGCGGCGGCCCACAACACCATTTCCGTGAGCACGGGAGCCAGATCGATTCCCTTCGCGGTCAGGAAATAGGTCAGCTTGCGTCCATCCGAGGGGTCCGGTTCCGATGCGATGATTCCGTATCCCATCAGCTTCCGCAGGCGATCCGCGAGGATATTGGTTGCAATCCCTTCGTAGCACTGCATGAATTCCTTGTAGCTGCGAAAGCCCTGCAGCATCATGTCGCGAACGATCAGCAGCGACCAGCGGTCGCCCAGCATTTCCACCGAAGCGTTCAGCGGGCAACCAGACCGTCGCTTTGGAGATGTTTTGTTTCGCGGCATCTTCAATTCTCTCATCTATCATAAATTATTACTTGCAAGTCGCAAGTGAAATATGGATACTGTTCGCTGTGCCACTCAGCCTAGATGAACGGTAGAGATACTGACTGAGAAAGGAAAGAACGCGAACATGAAGATTATGGGATGGAAGAAAAGGACTTTTGCGGGGCTCCTGTCAGTCGCTGTCCTATCCAGCGGCGCGGCGGCTGAAGACAAGGTTGAGGAACCACCGAAGGAAGTGCACTTAGTAGACTCTTCCACGCCGCGCGATCGGCAGGTCGAATTGGCCTTGAGCGCGGCCCCGACTGAGGTGTCGAGTAAGGCCGCAGTTTATATTTTGGGGCCCAAAGGCTACGAGAAAATTCGCGAAGGCACGAACGGCTTTAGTTGTTTGATTGAGCGGTCATTCCGAGGGACAACCCAAACTTCATCAGCGCCGGCGTGCTTCGACGCCGAGGGCAGCCGGACGATTATGCTGGCTTATCTGCGCCGAGAAGAACTACGGGCACAGGGCAAGTCGGAGGCAGAGATCAAAGATGACGTCGCGAAGGGATATGAGGACGGCCGCTTCAAAGCGCCCGGACCGGGCTTCCTTTACATGATGTCGAGCGAAAACTATGTCTACAATTCCGAGTCCAAGAAGAGCGGTTTCGTGCCCCCTCACTTGATGTTTTACGCGCCTTATAAGACGGCGAAAGACGTGGGATATGAATCGGTATCGCCCACAATGGTGCCTTATCTGACGGGGAGCGGGGTGGGGCCGGAATCATTGCTGGTCGTAGCCGCGGAAAAGCCGTCGCAGGGGACCTCCTCTGGCGATTCCCATAAGCACTGAGGGAGGTCTTGGTGGAGATGACGATCGCATTTAGAAGCGTTTCGCTTTTTGTCGCGCTAAGCTTGGCATGGCAAGTGCAGGCCGCGGACACCAATACGCTGTATTCGAGTATGGCCCCGCTCGAACAATACTTGATGGCGGATCGGACTGCTGAGATCGCTCTGGCGCGGAGTGCGGCACCCGAGTCCATTTCGCGCGATGCAGAGGTTCTGGTCCTGGGGCGGCGTGGTTACGAAACGGCGGTGAAAGGCAAGAACGGTTTCGTGTGCGTCGTAGAACGCTCGTGGATGTCCCCGTTCGATGACCCGGAGTTCTTGAACCCCGATCAGCGGCTTCCGCTTTGCCTCAATCCGCCGGCCGCACGGTCCCACCTGCCGCTCACTTTCAAAATGACAGAGTTGGCGTTGGCTGGGCTGAACAAAACTCAGATATTCGACAGTGTCAAGGCCGCGTTCGACAAAAAAGAACTGCCGCTGCCGGAGCCGGGTGCGGTGTGCTACATGATGTCGAAGCAGCAGTACTTTGGCCGCAAGTATGGGAACGCAGATCCCCATCTAATGTTTTGGGTTCCCAAAACAGACGATATGTTTTGGGGCGCAGGTCTCTCGGGTTCCCCGGTGTACGTCCATCAATACTCGCCGGAGCCGATCACCGAATTCGTCATTTCGGTGTCCGAGTGGTCGGACGGAACGGCTGCACCCAAGGAGTAACGCGTGAATCTCAGCGCCCACTGAAGTCGTAATCGTAAAACCGTCGAAGTCTCAGGAGAAAAATCGATGAACTGGCAAATAGTCAAAACTGCCGCGCTGGTTGTGGTGCTGAGCGCGGCATACCAGGCGACGGCTGCGGACGCCAAAACGCCGTATCCGAGCATGGCCCCGCTAGATCAGTACTTGATGGCGGATCGAAGCGCCGAGATAGCGCTGGCCCGGAGCGCGGCGCCTGAGTCCATTTCAAAAGATGCTGAGGTTATGGTGCTCGGACGACATGGTTACGAAACCGTAGTCAAAGGCAAGAACGGTTTCGTGTGTCTAGTGGAACGATCATGGACCGCCGGAAGCGACGATCCGGAATTTTGGAATCCCAAGCTGCGGGGTCCGATCTGCTTCAACCCGGCGGCTGCACGATCCTACGTTCCATTCACCATCAAAAAGACCGAGTTGGTATTGGCTGGACAATCCAAAGCGCAGATGTTCGAAGGTATAAAAGCCGGCCTCGACAAGAAGGAATTACCGACGCCGGAACCTGGCGCAATGTGTTACATGCTGTCAAAGCAAGGGTACTTGAACGATCAGGCCGGGCACTGGCATCCCCACCTGATGTTTTTCGTTCCGCGAACGGAGGCCGCAACGTGGGGCGCGAATCTGCCGGGCTCTCCGATTTTGTTCACTGACGATCCGGAGGATCGAATGACCGTGTTCCTGATTCCCCTCGCCAAGTGGTCGGACGGGACGGATGCGCCCATGGATATGCACTGACTAGCTGCTGAGCTGAGCTAAACGTCGGCTCACACAAGTTTCTGCTTCACTCACAATAAAAGAGAATGTATGCAGATGAATCCTTACCTCTATTTCGATGGCGACTGTGAGGCCGCTTTCAAGTTCTACGAGAAGGTCCTCGGCGCCAAGATCGTCGTACTCATGACGCACGAAGGTACGCCGATGGCGAAGCACGTGCCGGCGGAATGGCAAACAAAAATTCTTCACGGCCGTTTGACCATCGGCGACCAGGTATTGATGGCGTCGGATGCGCCTCCGGGAAGTTACCAGAAACAGGCGGGTTTCTCGCTGAGCCTCGGGTTCACCGATGCGGCGGAGGCGGACCGTATATTCCATGCGCTGGCGGAAAACGGAACGGAGACGATGCCGATCGCGGAAACATTTTGGGCGGTGCGATTTGGTATGCTCGTGGACCGCTTCGGTACCCCGTGGATGATCAACTGCGAGAAAGCGGTGCAGCAGGCCGCGTAGGGCAGAACCGCACACACATTTGGAGAACAAGTTCATGCAACCAGCGATTCACACAGCTCCGGCCTCGAGGACAAACCTTTGGGCCGGGCGTATTCTCAGCGCACTTGCAATACTGTCACCTTACCCGGAAGAAGGTTCAATCGGCTAATTGCGCGACGGAGAAAATAATGCGCAGAGTGATTGTTTCGAATGTGGCTTCCCTGGATGGCTTTTTCGAAACACCGAATAAAATACTGGATTGGGTTGTGGTTGACGAAGAGTTCTTTGACTATGCCAGGGAGCTGCTGCGAGGGACGGATACGCTCTTGTTCGGGCGAGCGACGTACCAACACATGGCGGCTCACTGGCCAGCCGCTCCCGCCGATGAAATCGCGGACCATATGAACAACTTGCCCAAGGTTGTTTTTTCCAAGACTCTGCAGAAGGTGGACTGGAATAATTCGAGGCTGGCCAGGGAAGATCTTCGGGAAGAAGTCTTGGAATTGAAAAAACAGCCGGGCAAAGACATTGTGATATTCGGCAGCTCCACCCTGGCATCGCCGCTTTTGCAGATGGGATTCGTCGATGAATACCGGATTATTCTTCAGCCCGTGCTGTTAGGCAGCGGCAGCCTCCTGTTCAAGGACATAACGGAAAGAATTCGCATGAAGCTCTTATCAGCAAAGGCTTTTGGTTCGGGAGTGGTTCTGCTTCGCTACGCGCGAGCTTAACGAAACTACAGAGAGGAAACGATGAGCAACGTACGAGTTCTGGTGGGTACGCGCAAGGGCGCATTCGTGCTGACATCGGATGGCAAGCGCGAGAAGTGGGACGTGAGCGGGCCTCACTTTGCGGGCTGGGAGATGTATCACGTGAAGGGATCGCCCGCCGATCCGAACCGGCTGTATGCGTCGCAATCGAGCGGATGGTTCGGGCAGTTGATCCAGCGCTCGGACGATGGCGGCAAGACCTGGTACCAGCCTGGAACGCCGCCCGGGGAGCCGACTGCGGCCGGCCCTCCGAAGGCCGCGAGCAACAAGTTCGTCTACGATG
>Ga0209333_1000423_pt1 | contig 23576 bp, 15 predicted proteins | sample BlaSpr_A8_OM2_O3_FD_187982 | JGI IMG/M metagenome (GOLD analysis project Ga0209333, IMG submission 187982) | Forest soil microbial communities from Thunder Bay, Ontario, Canada - Black Spruce, Ontario site 2_A8_OM2_O3 (SPAdes) (version 2) | ecosystem: Environmental > Terrestrial > Soil > Boreal... | reverse complement strand
GCTCAGGGCAGGGTCTCCAGGTACGGCGCGACGGTGGCGGCGAAGTTGTAGCCGTTCGAGGCATCCCAGTTGATCGACCAGGTCATGACGCCGCGGATGCCCGGCCACGTGGTGGGCGGGACGAAGCTGCCGCAGTTCTGCTGCGTCGCGAGGCAGTCGAGCGCGTCGTTGACCACGGAGGGGCTGACGTACCCGCTGCCCGCAGCGGACGAGGAGGCCGGCAGGCCGAGGCCCACCTGGGACGGGGACAGGCCGCCCTCGAGCTCGGTGCAGGCAAGCGCCGTGATGAAGTTCTCGGTGCCCTCCGCGTAGACGTTTCCGTCGCAGCCATTCATCGTGCCCGAGTTGTAGTACTGGGTGTTGATCATCGTGAGGATCGGCTGGATGTCCAGGGCCAGCTGGAAGTAGTCGTCGCCGGTCGATTGCGTGTCTACCGTCTGCGGCGCGAGCGTGATGATCAGGCTCGAGCCGACGTCGCTCTCCAGCTGCTCGAGCGCGGAAGCCATGTACGTCGGGTCGACGCCGTTCTCCAGGTCGATGTCGACTCCGTTGAATCCGTACTCCTGGATAATCGAGTACACGCTGCTGGCGAAGTTGCTCGCACTCGCCGCGTCGTCGACGGAAATCGTGCCGTTCTGGCCGCCAACCGACAGGATGACCTTCTGGCCACGGGCCTGCAAAGTCTGGATGTCGTCGATGAACTGCTGCTGGGTGTAGCCGCCGAGCGCCGACGCCAGCCCGGAGTCGATTGAGAACGTGACCTGGCCGGGCACGGTGTCCGAGTCGCCGAACGCGACCGCGACCAGGTTGTAGCTCGTCGGCACGTCGGCGAGAGTCAGCGGGGTCGCGCCGTTGGTGAAGTCCTGCCAGTACCCCATCAGCACGTGCGCCGGAAGCCCGCTGGATCCTCCCCCGCCTCCCCCGCCTCCGCCGCCTCCGCCGGACGAGGACGTGGTAGCGCTGACCGAGGCAGATTGCGGCGAGGAGCCCGCGGAGTTGTAGGCGGCGACGGTGAAGGTGTAGCTGGTCGAGGCCGCAAGCCCGGTCACCGTGTCGCTCGTGCCGCTGACGGTGGCGGCCTCGGTGCCGTTCTCGAAGACGTAATAGCCGGTGACGGTGCCGGACGGAGCGGCCCAGGACAGCGAGACCGAAGATGCGGAGGTGCCGGTCACCGTGAGGCCGGTCGGCGCGTCCGGGGCGGTGCCTCCTTCGCCGCCGCTTCCGGCCGGCCCGGTCAGCGACAGATCGTCCGCGTAGAACGTCGGCTGCGCGTACCAGCCGTGGATGTACACGGTCACACTGGTCGTGGCCGAGCCCGTTGTGAAGCTGGTCGACAGCTCGGCCCACGATGAAGCAGACGGTGTCCAGGCGTCGGTGTCGCTGGTGCCCGTGCCGGAGTCTCCGAGGTAGACGTAGTCGCCCTCCACCCAGCCGGACAGCGTGTAGGACGAACTTGGCTGGACGCTGACAACCTGGCTGCACTGCGCGTAGTCACTGTTGCTCGGCGTGCCGGCCAGCGCGTACGTCGAGCCTGGGTAGACCGGCGATGTCACCACCGTGTCCCCGGACGAGCACGTCCATCCGGCGGTGCTGCCGGTCGCGAAGTCGCCGTTCGCCAGGAGGCTGGTGTGGGCGGACGCCGCTGGTGCGGCGAGCCCGAAGCCGGCCAGCGCCAGGACGGAGAACAGGCAGGTGAGCCGTACGCGGCCGGACGATAACACGCCGCCTCCAGAGAGCAACCACTTCTAATAGGAAACTTTCCTATTAGAAGTGGACGATATAACCACTTTTCGGCACCGTCAATCCCTTAACGCCGCCCGGCGTCACGCCGCGAGTCCGGCCAGGCAGGCGACGGTGTTAGGAACGTGAATGCATGATCACTGTGGCCCGGCTGGTGCGGCATCATGGTGAGGTTCTGCTGAAGTTGTGCAGATCGGAGCGGCATGGCGGCCAACCCAACGTTTCCGAGCCGGGATGTCCTGCGGCGGCGGCTGCATTTTCGGCCGCTGGACGCCCTCGTCGGCGTCGTCATCTTCCTGCTGCTGTACCTGGTGATCCGGGTCGGCGCGAGCGCCCACGTGCCGATCCCGCACGGCCGCCCGACCACGATCAACACGTCGCCAGCGGAACTGCCCTACTACGCCGCGCGCAGCCTGCTGCGCATGTTCATCGCGCTCTTCTTCGCCTACGCATTCAGCCTCGGCTACGCATATGCAGCGGCGCGGAGCAGGCGCGCCCGGCGGGTGCTGATCCCGGCCCTCGACATCCTGCAGTCCGTGCCGGTGCTGGGCTTCCTGGCCGTCACGGTCACGTTCTTCCTGGCCCTATTCCCCGGGTCCGAACTGGGATTGGAGGCGGCGTCGATCTTCGCCGTGTTCACCTCCCAGGCGTGGAACATCACGTTCTCCTTCTACCACTCGCTGGTCACCCAGTCCGGCGAGCTGGACGAGGCGAGCCGGCTCATGGGGCTGACCCGGTGGAAGCGCTTCTGGAGCATCGACGTACCGGGCGGCGCCATCGGCCTTGTCTGGAACGGGATGATGAGCTTCGGTGGCAGCTGGTTCTTCCTCACCGCCTCCGAGCTGATCATCGTCGCGGGGCACCGGTACACCCTGCCGGGGGTGGGCTCCTACGTGGGCATCGCCGTCGCGCAGGGCAAGCTCGGGCACGTTGTCTGGGGCATCGCCACCATGATCTTGATGATCCTCGCCGTCAACGTGGTGTTCTGGCGGCCGCTGGTGGCATACGCGGAGCGGTTCCGTCTGGAGCAGACCGAGGCGGCAACCAAACCACGCTCCCTTGTCTTTAGCGCGCTGCGCCGCTCCAGCTGGCCTGCGCTGGCCGGGCGGGGGCGCCGCGCCCTGGCCAAGCCCGTCAACCAGGTGATGGGAGCGGCCACCGGCATCGACGACCGCAGCCTGGTCAGCCATGCTTCGCGCCGCCGGGCGGCGGACGTCGCGTTCATGGCGGTCGTCCTGGCCGTGCTGGGCTACGGCCTGTACAGCATGGTGGCGTACATCGCCGCAGGGCAGCAGGGACTGGGGATCCTTGGGCAGGCGTTCGGCTACGGATTCCTGACGTTCCTGCGGGTGGTTGTGGTGGTGGCGCTCTCGTCGGTGATCTGGGTACCAGTCGGCGTGTGGATCGGCTTCAATCCCAGGGTCGCGCAGTACCTGCAGCCGGTCGTGCAGGTGTTCGCCAGCTTCCCGGCGAACTTTATCTACCCGTTCGCGATTGTTGTCTTCCTGGCCATCGGGCTCAGCCTGGATTACGGCAGCGTCGTGCTGCTGGCGCTGGGCACCCAGTGGTATGTCCTGTTCAATGTGATCGCCGGGGCCAGCTCGGTGCCGTCTGACCTCAAGGAAGCCATGGACAACCTCGGCGTGCACGGCCGGGAGCGGTGGCGCCGGATGATCCTGCCCGCGATTTTCCCGGCCTACATCACCGGCGCCATCACCGCAGCCGGCGGCGCATGGAATGCCTCCATCGTGGCGGAGATCGTGGACTACAACGGGCACGTGCTCGTCGCCAGCGGCCTGGGCAGCTTCATCACCCAGGCGACCGCGCGCAACGACTTCCACGCGATCATCGCAGGCATCCTGGTCATGTCCGTGTACGTAACCGGCCTCAACGCTCTGCTGTGGCGACGGCTCTATGCCATTGCCGAATCGAAATACGCGCTGGCATGACCGCCCCGCTGATCAGCGTCCAGGACCTGACCAAGTCGTTCTCCGGGCCCGACGGCCGCCCGCTGCGGGTGCTGGACGGGATAACCCTGTCGGTCGGGGAAGGTGAGTTCGTCGCCCTGCTCGGCCGCAGCGGCAGCGGCAAATCCACCCTGCTGCGGTGCATCGCCGGGCTGATCGCCCCCACCACCGGCGAGGTGCTGTTCCGCGGAAAGCAGCTGACCGGCACCAACCGGGACACCACCATGGTGTTCCAGACCTTCGCGCTGCTGCCGTGGCTCACCGTGCAGCAGAACGTCGAGCTCGGCCTCGAGGCCCGGGGAGTGGCCCCGGCCGAACGCACCGAGCGGGCGCTGCGGGCGATCGACCTCGTCGGGCTGGACGGGTACGAGTCCGCCTACCCCAAAGAGCTGTCCGGCGGCATGCGCCAGCGGGTCGGCTTCGCCCGTGCGCTTGTCGTTGAGCCCGCTGCGCTGCTGATGGACGAGCCCTTCAGCGCCCTTGACGTGCTTACCTCAGAGAACCTGCGCGGCGAGCTGCTCGAGCTGTGGGAGGGACAGCGGTTCCCGACCAAGACAATGATCATGGTCACGCACAACATCGAGGAAGCGGTGCTGCTCGCCGACCGGCTCCTCGTGCTGGGCTCCAATCCCGGGCGGATCAGGGCGGACATGCGCAATCCGCTGCCCCGGCCGCGGCGCCGGCGCACCCCGGATTTCGAGGAGCTGGTCGACCAGATTTACCGGATGATGACCCAGCGTGACCAGGTGACTGCGGGACGCCCGGCCGAGCCCGGCGGCTCCGGGTCCGGGACGCTCGGCGATTCCCTGCTGCCGCACGCCACGGTGGACGGGCTGTCCGGCCTCGCCGAGATTCTGCTGGGCCGCCACGAGGGCGCGGCCGACCTCGCCGACCTGGCCGACAACCTGGGCCTTGAAGTGGACGACCTGCTGCCGCTGGTGGACGCCCTGGTGCTGCTCGGCTTCGCCCGCCTCGACGGTGACGAGCTGGAACTGACGCCCAGCGGCCACGTCTTCGCCGGCGCGAGCATTCAGGACAGCAAAGAGATCTTCGCCCGCGCCTCGCTGCAGCGGGCGCCGCTGGTTCGCACGATCTTCCGGGCGCTGCGCGGCAGCCTCGACGGCAACCTCCCGGCCGGCTTCTTCACCGACGTGCTGCGCACCAGCCTCGGCGAAGAGGAGGCGGCCCGGCAGCTTGATGTCGCGGTGAACTGGGGCCGGTACGCCGAGCTGTACGCCTACGACGCCACCACCGGGCAGATCATCCGCGAGGAGAACGGCATCGGCGCCACGCTCGCCGACGCGGAACCCGCGAGGCGCGGGGCCCTGCACCTGTTCCTCGGCGCGGCGCCGGGAACCGGCAAGACCTTCACCATGCTGCGGGAGGGGCGCGCACTCCGGGACCACGGGGAGGACGTGGTGGCCGGATACGTGCAGACCCACGGGCGCCCGCGCACCGAGGAGGCCATCGGCGGCCTCGAGATCATCCCGCCGCGCCCGCCCGGTGACTCCGGGGAGATGGACCTGGATGCGGTGCTGGCACGGCGGCCCGCGGTGGTCCTCGTCGACGACTTCGGCCGGCACAAGCAGGCGATCGCAGCGCTGCGGGACGCCGGGATCGACGTGCTCAGCACCGTCGACGTGTATGACCTGGAACGCGCCGCCGACGCGGTCCAGGCCATGACGGGACATCCGGCCGCGGCGGCCGTGCCGGACGCGGCCCTCGCGGAGGCCGACGACATCCGGTTCGTGGACAGCTCGCCGGAGGCGTTGCGGAAGCGGCTCGGGCACGGCAACATCTACCCGCCTGAGCAGGCCGAGGCGGCGCTCGCGGGCCTGTTCACCGCCGCGAACCTGGCGACGCTGCGTGAGATCGGGCTGCAGGCCGTGGCGGAGACGCTGACCACCTCCCCGGCCGCCCAGCGCCGTGAGGCGCCAGGTGTGCTCGTCGCGCTCACCGCGGCGGACCAGGCGGGGACCCTGATTCGGCGCGGCACCCGGCTGGCCAGGCCGACCGGGGCGACGTGCACGGTGCTGCTGCCCGCTGGCGCTGCTGACGCCCTCCGGCAGGCCGCGGAGGACGCCGGCGCCACGGTCATCGGATCCGAGGGCGGCGACCCCGCAGCGGCGATCAGCAACGCGGCGCGCGAGACCGGAGCGCGGCACGTGGTCGTGGCTGCCGCCGCGGCGTCCCGGCGCGACCGCTGGCCACCGAGGCTGACCAGGCGGCCGACCAGCCTGGCGGAGCGCCTGGCGGACCAGCTCCCGGCCGTCCACCTGCACATCACGCCCGCCCAGGCCAGGCTCTTGAGCGACGACAATGCCGGCGGCGCGAGCCGCGCGGCCGGCGGTGTGGACCCGGGGCAGGAACGGCGCCGCGGCGCGGTCCGCGTCTACCTGGGATACGCGCCCGGATGCGGGGTCACCACCGCGATGCTCGAGGAAGCCCGCCGCCGCAGGTCGCGCGGGTCTGATGTGGTCGTGGCGGCGGTGGACTGCCAGGGCCGGGAAGCGGTGAGCGCGGCCCTGGAGGGACTGGAGCTGATCGGCGACGGCAGCACGCTCGATACCGACGCGGTCCTCGCCCGCCGGCCCGAGGTGGCCTGCGTCGATGACCTGTCGGTGACCGATCCCGGTACCGGCGAGACCCGGCTCGAAGGCGCCCGGCGGCTCGCCGAGGCTGGCATCACGGTCGTCACCACGGCGCACCTCGGCAGCATCGGCGGGCACGGCGACTCGGGCAGCGGCGCGCTGGACGAGGCGGCCGTGCTCGCGTTCGCCGACGAGCTGGAACTCGTGGACGCCCCGGCCTCGGTCTTGGCGGACCGGGCGCGCCGTGGTGAGCTCGGGCCGGCCGCGGCCGCCGAACCGGCGCTGCGCACCAGCTACGCGCCCGCAACGCTCGCCGAGCTGCGTGAGCAGGCCTTCAGCCTCGCCGCCGAGCATGCCGACGGCCGGCTGGCCGCGTACCGGGGCGGCGAGATCGCCGCGAGCAGCCAGGCCCCGCCGGTCATCTTGGCCTGCGCCGCACCCGAGCCCGGTATGGAGCCGCTGATCAGGAGCGCCGCGGCGCTGGCCACGAGGCTGGCCGGAAGGTTCATGGCCGTGGCCGTCGTGTCGGCGCCGCCCGCTCCCGGGCGGGAGGCCCTGCTGGCTGGCTACGCGAGGCTCGCCGAGCAGCTCGGCGGCCCGTTCCTGGTCCGGCACGGGGCACCGGCTGCCACGCTCACCGCCCTCGCGGACGAGCACCAGGTGACCGAGATGCTCCTGGCCCGGCGCACTCCGGCGCGAGCTGGCCATCATCCAGTCCTGCGCGAGTTGGCCCGGTCGTCCGGCGGTGCGGAAGTGCACGTCCTTCCCTCCGAGCGCAGTTCCGGGCGCTAGCCCTTACTACCTGTAGAGGGCTACGATCCCGATTGAGGGAGAAAATGGCCAGCAGACGACGTCGGCTCGACCCTGTTGGGCCGTTTGGCAATCCGGACGGATCACGCGCTGACATCGAGGATCTGATCAGCGAGTTCGTCGATTTCGGCGGCGATCCTGCCTATGGCCACCTCGCGACCCGCGCAAACGACTCCATGGTGAGGGTCATCGTGGGGAAGCTCGGCGCCGGCAAGACGGTCTACCTCCGGCGCCTTCAGGACTTCCAGGCCCATCAGGACTCCGTCTATGCCGCCATGCCGCAGCAGGACCTGCCGAAGACCGAAGTCATCGTCAAAGCATGCCAGTGGTTCTCGGACAGTGTCCTGGTCGAGAAGTGGATGCAGATCTGGGAGCGCGCGATCATGCGGGCGCTGGCCTCTCATCTGCTGCGCCGTCCTGAACTGCGCCAGCAATTGCGTGATGAGCAGGCCGACGAGATTGAGAATTCGTACGCGCGGCTGCTCGAGGACTTCCGCAGGCCCCGGTCGATCTACAGCCAGGTGCGCGACATCATCAACCTGCGGCACACCGGCCATCAGCTATCTACGTATCTCGACGACCCGCTCTGGGATGACCTCGAGGATCTGCTGGGTGAAGTCATCGGCCAATGCAAGCCGATCTACTTTTACCTGGACGCGATCGATGAGGAGTTCAGCCATGCACCCATGTACTGGCTGAAATGCCAGGAGGGACTGTTCCACCAGGTCATGAGGCTGCTGCGGGATCACAGGCTGGGCGGCCGCCTGCACATCGTCGTCTGTATCCGCGACATCGTCATGTCTTCGGTTTACCGCTCAGAACATGCGCCGCGGTACTACAACGAACCGCATATACGGGTCCTGACCTGGGACCGGAGCTCGCTGCTCTACCTGTTTCAGCAGAAGCTGCGCCGGCTGCCGCCGTCACTGCTGATGCGACGCCCGGCCACCGGCGCTCCCACGATCCGCGACTGGCTCGGGGTCAACGGCAACTGGCCGGGACCCGATGGCGACGGGACTATCGAGGACTACCTTCTCAGTCACACCAGGCTGATCCCGCGCGACATCATCTCGCTCGGCAATGAGCTCAACGAGGAAGTCCTGCGGCAGAAGCAGGCTGGCCGCGAGGAACTGCCGCCGGCTGCTCTCCAGGGAATGGTGCAGCGCTGCGCCAAGCGGTTCGGTGACTCGCAGCTCGCGCAGTGCGCCAATCAGATCTCGTCGGACCTGATGCCGCAGAACGCTGCCCTGCACAACTATTCCGAATTGTTCACCAGCACCCAGGCTTATATGAGCGGGGTGCAGGAGGACGTTCGCTCGTTCGTCCGGATGATCGGTGTCGACCGGTTCCCGCGCGCCGATCTCGAGGCTCTGCAGGAAGTGGCGGATCTGCACTTCGAGAAAGCGACGGACCTCGCCTCCGTGCTGTGGCAGAACGGCCTGCTCGGATATGTCGACGACCTCGGACTGCGCCGCTTTTACTCGATGGGCGATGCCGATGAGTTCCACTTCCCGCCAGACGTCGGCACCTACGTGCTGCATCCCTGCCTGGTGCACGCCGTCGGGGGAATCCAGCATGTGCCGCCCGGCTCGGCCGGAGGTACCCGCCGCATCAGCCAGCCCACATCCCGGGACCGCAGCGATCCGGCCGAAGGATCGCCGTCGAGCGGCAGCCGGGCGCTCCCGGAACCTGACCCAGCAGAGATGCGATCCTCGGCCGGGGCCAAGGTCGCTGACTACGCTGTCGGCGACGTCCTCGAGGGCCGCTTCGAGATTCTGGACCTTCTGGGGCACGGCGGCTTTTCGAAGGTTTACCGAGTGCACGATGAGGTCGAGGATGAGGAGCGGGCGCTCAAGATCTTCGACAGCGCCGCCGGGTATGAGGCGGTGCGCCGGGAGATCGGCGCCCTGCGGAAGATCAATCACCCCAACGTGGTGAAGGTTTACTGGGCCGGCCGGACCTCGGTCGGCGGCTGGTATCTCATCACCGAATTCGTTGACGGAGAGTCGCTCAATGAGTTTGTCAGGGGAAAGAGGCGCCTTCGCGATCGGGAGGCAGTGGATGTCGCACTCGATCTGCTAGACGCGCTCGCTGCCTTTCATCCTGATTCAGCGCGCCTGGCGGACCTGGATGCTCAACGTCGCGAAGGCGACCTGCCCGAAGCTGAGTCGCACGAGTGGATGAAACTGAAAGACAGCGGGCTCGTCCACCGCGACATCAAACCGCATAACGTGATTCTCACGCGCACCGGAGCGAAGCTGCTCGACTTCAACATAGCCTCCAGGGTCGGAGACCCCGTCCGTACGCAATCGGGCACTCCGCCATACCAGCCACCGGACGGCGACCTTACCCGCTGGGACGTCTCGACCGACCTGTTCGCTGTCGGTGTGCTGCTTTACCAGCTTGTCTGTGATGGCCGCCACCCGTATCCGTATGAAATGCCGATGCTCAACCAACCGGTGACCAACCCGAGAACGGTCCGCTCCGACCTCAACCCCGGCCTTGCAGAGTTTCTGATCAAGGCATGCGCTCCAGCCAATGCAGATCGCTTCGCCACGGCTGCTGAAATGCTGACCGCCTTGCGGAGCGTCCGATCTAATCTATGAGCTCCGGTCTCTGGCTGGCATTATCGATACGTGACCAGCCCCATCGAGCGCCTTGCACAGACCGCGTACGAAGCGCACCGTGGCGCCAACACCGAGCTCCTCCCAGCCTGGGAAGATGCCACCGAACAGGAGCAGCATGCCTGGATGGTGGCCGTATCCGCGGTTACCACGCAGACAGGCAAGACCACTTCCGAGGCTTCTCGCACCCGGCCGCTGGTCATCCAGACCGGAGACCAGCGCCAGAGCTTCGGCAACGACTTCACCGTGGGCCGTCAGGGCGAGCTTGTTATCGATGACGAATTCGCTTCCGGCCGCCACGCCCGCTTCCGGCTCGTCCGCGGCCTTTGGTACGTCCAGGACCTCGGCTCAACGAACGGCACCTCGCTCAACGGGCTCCGCATCCACGCAAACCAGCTGCTGAGAAAAGGCGACAAGGTGAGGATCGGGCACACCGTAATGGTCGTGGTGTCCGTATAAAGCAGGCGGTCACTGGTCGCAGCCGGGGCAGTACCGCGCCTGCGGGACCTCGGCCAGCCTCGAGAAGGTGATGGCGGCCCCGCATTGCTGGCACCAGCCAAACCGCCCGGCCGCCAGCCGCGACAGCGATGCCTCGATCTCGCCGAGGGCGCGCCACTCCGCGACCGCCTGGTGCCACAGCGCGCTGGCCCGCCGCAGGGCCGCCTGGCGCGCGTCCGGGCCGTCGGCCTCGCCGGCGTCGCGGACGGCATCGCGGCCGCCACGGCCGAGCTCGGCGACCTTCGCGTGGTGCTCCTGCCAGCGGCACCCGAGCAGGGCGCGCCAGTGCGGCAGCGCTGAGGGATGCAAATACCGCGCCTCGGCGGCCGGGCTGCGCCGTGCCGTGCCGTGCAGCGGCAAGATGCCTAGGTCTGCTGACATCTCGTTCCTTCCGTCCCGATTCCCGCCCCAGAGCAGACCCTGGCATCCCCGCTGTGAATATGGCTGTGACCGCCAGGTCGCTGCAGCTAGGGGGAGGGCTGGGGCAGCGGGGCCAGGGAGTCGCCCTGGCCGATGGAGGCGCAGCCGTTCGGCGCCGCGGCCCCGTTGAACCGGCCCTCGAGGAAGGCCAGTGCCTGCGCCTCGAAGGGCACGGCCGCGTCGCTGTGCGGCAGCCCTGGGTACACGGTGAAGGTGACCGGCACGCCGCGCTGGCAGTACTCGTGCGCCAGCGCCTCCACGTCCCCGTCGATCATGATCCCGTCGCCGGTCCCGTCGGAGTCACCCACCCCCAGCAGCAGGGGCTCGGCTGGAGTGCCGCCGGAGGTGCCCATGATCAGGTGGTTGAGGATGCTGACCAGGACCGGGACATCGAACGGGTTGGAGTACTGCGGAAGCAGCAGTTGCTGGACGGTCAGGCCGGGGTAGGCGCTGGCAAAGGACGCGATGCACTCGCTGCTGACCTGGCTGGTGAGCTCTTCGCCGTACGCCGACAGGTACGGGGTGATGTTGACGCCGAACGCGCGCCCCAGCGAGACCAGAACCGCCGCGATGACACCCGACCAGTCGTCGTCCCCGTTGATGTAGCTGAGGTTGTGCGCGAAGTCGACCGGCACGCCGCCGGCTGCGGCGCCGATGATGTGCAGCCCAGGCGCGTAGCTCGGCGCCAGCTCGGCCGCCCATTCGGTGGCGATGGCGCCGCCGGAGTAACCCACCATCCCGACCTCGGTGGAACTGGAGGCCCCGAGATAGCTCTCCGTCGCGCGGATGGCGTCCAGCGTTCCGTAGCCGGACTCTTGGCCGGCACCCCATTCCAGGTTCGTGCCCTCGTAGTCGGGCACCGTGACACTGAAGCCGGCCAGCAGATAGGCGGCCATGGCGAGCTCTTCCTCTTGTGCGGTGGAGTCGCTCGGGTTGCCGCCCTGCAGGGTGTACGACGGATCGCATTCCGATCCCAGCGCGTCGTAGGCCGTCTGGTAGGCGACGATCTTCGTGCCGATGAAAGAGATCAGCGGCTTGATGATCGTTGTCACCGTGACCGTCGGCTGGCCCTGCTCACCCGTGGTGCGGTAGAGGACCTGCGCGGTGGAGACCGGGACCGTGAGGCCCTCGATCGAGAGGCTGACCCTGCGCTCCTTCAGCACCGTGCCCGGCGCGATCTGCGACAGCGGGGTCGATCCGGTGTAGGTATAGAACGGATCCTGCGACGGCAGCGTGGGCGTGGTGGCTGCCTGCGCAGCGGGAGCTCCGGCCGCCCCCGCCGTCAGCATCGGCACGGCGCACAGCACGGCCACCACGGCGGCGAAGAGGCGGGATCTGCTGAGTCGAATGTGCATGCCGGCTCCCTTGCTCTCCGCCGTCCAGGACGGGAAGGCCGGCCCTCGGTATGCGGCGGTGGCCAGGCGTCTCTGACGGCCATGTGGCAGGCGATCTACTTCGATAAGAAACCTGCGCCAGGATGGAGGCAATAGTGGCAACCGCGGTTTAGCCGAAACGGATAACTGCTTATCACCCACGTGACAAACACACCTTCGCGCCAGGGATACCTGCTCACTCCGGCGGCAGCCTCGCCGGCCCGGGCACCAGCGGCTCGCCACCCGTCGTCTCTGCCGGAAGCCAGAGTCGATGACCAACGGAGGAATGGCTGTTCCCGATGCCGGGCACGACCTGGTCATGCTGTTGACGAGTTGCTGCGCCCCGCTTTCCCGTCCGCCATGGCCTCGGTGATGAGGCCGCTGCTGGACCGCTGGCGCCACCCGCGGGCCGGAGCGCAGCCCGCGGGGCCGGCCGTCGCCCATCCGGTGACGATCAGGATTGACGCCGAGTCGCCCGGGCCGGTGGTGCCAGACGATTTCGCCGGGCTGGGCTTCGAACGGGGACCGCTCAATCCAGGCAATGCGGGCGTGGCAGGCTATCTGTTCCGCCCGGAAAACGACTCGCTCGTCACCCTCTTCCGCAACATGGGGCTGCGCAACCTGCGGCTCGGCGGGGGGTCGGTGGACAACATGTTCCCGGCGGGCGCAGACGGCGACTTCACCGGAATCGACAACCTGTTTGGCTTTGCCCGCGTGGCCGGGCTGAAGGTCATCTACACACTTCGCATGCTCAATCGCAGCACAAACCCAATCCGCGACCTGGAAACGGTCGATGCCCAGGTCGCCGGCCACATCTGGAGTAACTACCGCGACAATGTGGCCAGCTTCGCCATCGGTAACGAGCCAGACTGGCACGACTTTCATTCGTACGCCGGTCGTCCGGCCGACCCTGCGATCTACGAGGAGGTCTCCGGGGTACCCGGCAGCGCGTACTCGTCCTACCGGGCCCGCTGGCAGGTCCTGGCCGCCACGGTCACCGACGCCGCGCCCGGGGCGCCGTTGTCCGGACCGGACACGGGGGCTTACGGCCCGCTGACCTGGACCCCGAACCCCGACACCGGCGTGTCGTGGACGCAGCGGTTTGCCGGTGATGAACGCGGCTCCGGCCGGATAACGGACGTCACCCAGCACCTCTACGTGGGAGGAGATCCGGGGAAGACAACCGCTGCGCAGGCGATCAGCAACATGCTTTCCCCGGAATGGGTGAACGGCACCGCGCCCGGAACTCAGCCTGCCCGCACGACCTACACCCCCTACCCCTGGTTCTTTACCACTCACCTCGCAGCTGTCGCCGCCGCTGGCCAGCGCTACCGGCTCACCGAGTCGAATGACTACCTCGGCGGCATCCCGGGTGCGAGCAACGCGTTTGCGTCGGCGCTGTGGGCCCTGGACTACCTGCACTGGTGGGCTGCCCACGGGGCCGCGGGCGTGAATTTCCACAACAAGCAGTGGCTGTACACCGACACGATCGTGCCGGATCCCGCTACCGGCGGCGCGCGCTACAAGGCCACCCCGAAGGGATACGGCATCAAGGCGTTCACCCTGGCCTCGGCGGGTCAGGTCAAGCCGGTCACGGTCGATAACGCGGACGGCATCAACCTGACCGCCTACTGTGTCGGCGCGGCCAGCGAGGACTACGTCACGATCATCAACAAGACTCACGGGGCGCGCGCCGCCGACGCTGACGTCACGATCGTCCCGCCGGGCCCGGGGCGGCCAAGCGCCCAGCTCATGACGCTCGCGAGCGAACCACCGGGCGAGGACGCTACACGGACCAGCGCCACGCTCGGCGGCGCCGCGATCACCGGCGACACCCCCTGGAACGGGAAGTGGGATGACCTGCCCGAATCGCAGGGGGGAATCGCCCTGACCGTCAAGGCGGCAACTGCCGCCATCGTCAGGATCCGCTACCAGCACTGATACCCCGCATCGCCGGCTAAGGCAGCGTTGTTCGGCTAGTGCCCAGTCGGCCAGTCAGGCTCCTACGCTGGGCTGGTGGAGACGCTCACTTTCCTCTTCACCGACATCGAGGGCTCGACCGCGCTGCTCGGGCGCGTCGGGCAGGACGTCTACGCGCAGATTCTGGCCGAGCATCATGCGCTGATCCGGTCTGCCCTGGCGGCCCGCGACGGCCGGGAGCTGAATACGCTCGGCGACGGCTTCTTCGCTGCCTTCCCGTCCCCACGGCAATGCGCGGCAGCCGTGCTCGCGATGCAGCAAGCCCTCGAGACTCACGCCTGGCCGGGCGGGGAGCATGTGCGGGTGCGGATGGGAGTTCACACCGGCGAAGGGGCACAGACGGCCGCCACCGGCATGCTCGGGCTGGACGTTCACCGGGCGGCCCGGATCGCGGCGGTCGCGCACGGCGGCCAGATTGTGCTGTCCGAGGCCGCGGCAGTGCTGGTTCGCGACGGGCTGCCCGACGGCGCCGTGCTCACCGACCTTGGCGCGCACCGGCTGAAGGATCTTGGCCGCCCTGAGGAACTCTTCCAGCTCAGCGCTCCGGGATTGCAGGCCAGCTTTCCCCAGTTGCGCTCGCTCGGCAATCCGGTGCTGCAGAACAACCTGCCGGTCCAGCCGGCCAAGTTCGTCGGCCGGAGCCGTGAACTCGCCGAGGTCAGGGCACTGATCGAGGCATCGCCGCTGGTGACGCTGACCGGCGCCGGCGGATGCGGCAAGACGAGGCTGAGCCTGCAGGTGGCTGCCGAGTTGCTGGACGGGATCGGCGACGGGGTCTGGCTTGCGGAACTGGCCGCGGTGACCGACGAGGAGGCTGTCGCGCCGGTCATCGCCGCGGCGCTCGGTGTGCCTGTGCAACCAGGCCACCCGGCTATGGACACCCTGCTCGACGCGCTCGTGCCGCAGGACGTCCTGATTGTGGTGGACAACTGCGAGCACCTGATCGGCGCGTGCGCCAAGGTCGCCGACGCCATCCTGCGGCGATGCCCGCGAGTGCATCTGCTGGCGACGAGCCGCGAGCCGCTCGGTATCGCCGGCGAGATCATCTACCGGGTGCCATCGTTGTCGCTGCCGGGATCGGACGACCCCGAGCCCGGGGCCGCGGAGGCCTCGGAGGCCGTTGCGCTGTTCGTGGACCGGGCTGCCGAGCAGGGCGTGGCCATCCCGGTCGATGCGCACACCGCGCCACTGCTGGTGTCGATCTGCCGACGGCTGGACGGTATGCCGCTCGCCATCGAACTTGCCGCAGCCCGGCTGCGCTCGCTGTCGCTCAGCGGACTGTCCGATCGCCTCGATCAGCGCTTCCGGCTGCTGACCGGAGGAAGCCGTGCCGCTCTCGAGCGCCAGCAGACCTTGCGCGCCACGGTCGACTGGTCATACTCGCTGCTCAGCGCCGCCGAGCAACAGCTGCTGCGGCGCCTGGCGGTGTTTTCCGAGAGCTTCGATCTCGGCGCGGCGGAAGCGGTCTGCGGCCTCAGTGACATCGAGCCCCTCGAGGTCACCGACCTTCTCGGCTCGCTGGTGGACAAGAGCCTGGTGCAGGCGGAGCAGGCTGGCGACGGCCTTCGCTACCGGCTGCTGGAGACGATCAGGCAGTTCGCCGCCGAACGGCTCCTCGAGACCGGAACCGACGAGGCCGCCGCCGTCGCGGAAGCCCACTGTGACCACTTCCTGTCCGTCGCAGAGACCGCGGCGACGCACATCAACGGCCCCGACCAGCCGAAGTGGCTGGCCCGGCTGGACCCGGACGAGGCAAACCTCTGGCGGGCGGCGGAGCACGCGGCAGCAGACCCGGCCGGCACCGCCCGTGCCCTGCGGTTCGCCATCGCACTCCGCCGCTACTGGATAGCACGTGTGGTGGACGGGCGCGCCTTTGCCCTGCTCGCGCCGGTGCTCGAGCGGCCCGACGCCCGAGCGGACCAGGCCCAGTACGTGGCCGCGTCGGTGGCTGCCATGGCGGCGGCGCGCACAATCGACCTGCCGCTGGCTCGAGAGTTCGGTGATCGCGCTGTCGGTCTCGCCAGGGAACTTGGCGATGATCGGCTGCTCATCGAGGCGCTGTGGCTCTCGGCGAACTTCTGTTACTTTGCCGGCGATCCCGAGCTCGGGATGACGATAGGGACGGAGGCGGTCGAGCGCTCCCGGCGGCTTGGCGACGATGTGCTGCTCGGCTTCAGCCTGATGGCGTACTCGCTCTGCGTCGACGCCGTCGACCCGGCCGGGTCCGAGGAGCTATTCGCCGAAGCCGTCGCCTGTACTGAGCGCTCGGGCGATTTGATCACCAAGTACGTGCTGCACAACAACGCCGCGGTCCATGCCCTGCGGGCCGGTGATCATTCCGGGGCCAGACGCCATCTCGAACAGGCAGCAGCCATCATGCCCGTGATCCGCGAGAAGAGCCATCATGTACAGGTCAACCTCGGCTGGGTGGCGCGCCTGGAGAACGACCCGGCCGACGCCGTGTCCCGATTCAGGGCCGGCCTCTGGCAAAGCCGCCGGACCGGGGAACGAGCCGGCCTGGCCTATGCCAGCCTCGGTCTCGCCTGCGCCGCCGCCGACCTGGGTGACTGGCGGCGAGCGGCCGAACTCCACGGCGTGGCACAGTCGTTTCTCGACCGGATGACAGAGCCGTGGCAGGACCTCGAGAACGGCTACCGCCGCGACAGTGTGGCCAAGGCGCGCACTGCTCTAGGTGGCGACGAGTTCGACCGGGCCTACGCTCGTGGCTCCGGACTGAGCTTCGACGACGCCTTCTCCCTGGCCATGAGCGGGCCCGCATAAGCAACGGGACCACGCCGGCCTGCTTACGGGGCGCACTGCCACAGTGCGTCGACGGGTATTGCTCGCAGACGGTCTCCGAAGGGGAGGGTCTGCTGCCCGGCGTACAGGACGTATCCCGCGACGAATCGTGAGCCGAGCCGCTGGGCGAGGTGGCGGAGTCCGGCTAGGTCTTCGGTTCGAATGGTCGCACCAGCTTTCACTTCGATGGCTACCACCCGGCCGTCCGGGGTCTCGAGGACGGCGTCTACCTCGACGCGGTCCTTGGTGCGGTAGTGATAGAGGCGGGCCCGTTCGGCAGACCAGGTGAGCTGGCGGGCGAGTTCCATCAGTACGAAGGTCTCCATCATCGGCCCGGCTGCCCCGTCGGGTTCGCCCAATCGGGTGGCGTCTTGGCCAAGCAGATGGCAAGCGATACCGGTATCGACGAAAGCCAGCTTGGGTGTGCCGATCGCGCGATGAGTCTGGCCCGCCGACCATGCAGGGATTTGCTTAATGAGGAAGACTGCGGCAAGCAGCTCGAGGTACCGGTTTAGCGTGGTCCGTGGAACACCTGACTCTCCCGCGAGCGTCGCTGGGACGAGGAGCCCGCCTGAACGTCCGGCCAGCAGCGCCAGCAGGCGGCGGAGGTCGCCTTGCCGTTCAATGACCGCGAGTTCTTTGACATCGCGTTCGATCAGGCTGGTGAGGTAGGAGTCGAAAAAGGCTGCGCGGCGTCGCGGGGATCGGCGGACCGCTTCGGGAAAGCCGCCGCGAACGGCTCGTTCAAGGTAGTCACGTTTCCGCAGTGTGGAAGTGCGTGACAGTGCAGGTCCGCAGGCGAACGCAGCGTCGATGAAGCCATCAGGGCCTCGGTCGATCTCGCCTTGGGAGAAGGGCCACAACTCAACGATCTCCATGCGGCCTGGAAGCGCGTCGGGAAGCTGGCGCAACGCTAGGACTTGCGCTGACCCGGTGAGGAGGAATCGCCCGGGGCGAGGATCGGTGTCGACCGCAACCTTGATCGAGCGAAACAACTCTGGAGCCAACTGGACTTCGTCGATCACAAGCAGACCGTCGTGGTCGACGAAGTCTGCCGGATCATCCAGCGCCGCTCGCAAGGTAGCTGGGTCGTCCAGCAGACGGACCAGTGCATTTGGATGCGCTTGCGCGGCAAGTCGGGCGAGAGTGCTCTTGCCCGCCTGCCGTGCGCCGTTCAGCGTGACCACTCGGGTGTCGCTCAGCGCTTCCGTGAGCAGGTCCCCCGCCTTGCGGGGCACCAAGTCAAGGCCTTGATCCACCACAGCAGTATCGCAGGCGCCAGAGTGGTGTGGACACATGGACGCATATCTCGTGGTCGTCTGGCCGCTTGGTTCATGGACATCTGGCCGCTTACTTGGTAGATATGGAGCCGAACTGGGAGTGCGCGATGCTGGAGCGTGAGGCTGCGCCGAGTCGTTGGTCGTGGCCGTGGAGGGATGGCGGGTGCTCGGCAAGCTGCAGTGCGTGATCCTTGACTGTCCTGATGTGCTGGAGCTTGCGCAGTTCTACCAGGCGCTTCTTGGCGGTGTGGTCAATCAGCCTGATCCGCGTTGGACGGTCGACAGCGCCTTCTCTACCCTTCACGTCGACTCTGGCTTGGTGCTGGCGTTCCAGCGTGTCCAGGATTACTGCCCGCCGCGGTGGCCGGACGCCGCGTACCCACAGCAGTTTCACCTGGACGTCGAGGTCGCCGACCTCGACGGGGCCGAGGCGCAGGTTCTCGGTCTGGGTGGCAGGCTGCTTCACGTCGATCCCGGTGGCTGGCGGGTCTTCGCGGACCCGGCAGGGCATCCGTTCTGCCTGCTTCCGGGTCCGTCCTAACACATGGCATATGAGCCGGTCATCGCCGCGTTCAGGCCATCGAGCACGGAGACCCGCAGACGGCCAGCATGTGCACAGGAGGTTGTGCACAAACGGTCACTCGCTCCGGACGGCTTCGGCTGGCTGGATCCTGCCGATCATCCAGGTCGTTGCCGCGCTGGCGAGGAGGGCGACGACCACGGCGGCGGTCAGGGCTTCGAGGATCACTCCCCAGCCGACTTGGGCGCTGACGTCGGTCAGGTGGCCGAGAAACGGGCTGGGCGCGCCGGACAAGCCGGCGCTGCCGGTAGCCGAGGACGCCCCGCTGTGCGAGACAAGCGCCGCGGTGACTGCGCTCCCGGTGACGATGCCGGCAATGAGGCCCGCGACCAAGCCGAGCAGCGTGAAGGTCGCCGCCTCGGTCGTGAACTGCGCCATGATGCGGCCGTTCGAGGCGCCGATTGCCTTCAGGATCCCGATCTCGCGCTTGCGTTCCCGCACGATCATCACCATGACGAGGAAGAGGATGATCACCGCGGCCCCGACGGCCCCGGTGAGGCTGTAGAGCGCGATGCTCTTCACGCCGTCGAGGTCGCCCAGCGCCTGGCTGGCCTCGGCCAGGTTGCTCGTCACGCTCGCCACGGGCCCGAGCGCATGCTCGATCGCCGAGGTCGTCGCTGCGAGCTCGGAGAGCGAGGCGACGGTGACGACGGCGGAACTGACCTGGCCCGTGTCGCCCGTGAGGCGCTCTAGGACGGGCAGCGAGATGACGACCGTGTCGTTGCCCGTCTGGTTATCGCTGTCGAAAATGGCCGCGACGGTGAGTGTCTTGCCGTACGCAGTGAAGGTCGAGCCGACCTTGAGCCCGTTCTTCCGCGCCATGGCCGTGCTCACCATGGCTGCGTCGGCCAGGCTCGTGCCCGAGATCACGTGGCCGTTCACGATCCTGAGCGTCGAGGCGCCGATGCTCACTGGGTTCGTCGGCTGGGTCGATCCGGAGAAGTACAACACTGGGCTCAGGTTGACAGGGCGCAACGATGTGCGGGCCGAAGCACTAGACGTCGCGTTCTGCCTCTTTCCAAGAGGATCTGCCGAGCCGCTGAGAATCTCGTCGATGCTCGTGACGCCGTGGAAGTGCGCGATGGGCGCGAGCTCGGCAGTTGTGAGGTGCTTCCCGAGCTGCATGCCGGTCGAGTAGCCGGGCAGGCCGATGTTCACGGCGTTGCCGATCGAGCTGAGCGTCGTGGCGACCTTGGCGGCGACCGAATGGTTCGCGATCAGCATGACGATGGACAAGCCGATCGCCAGCCCAAGGATGACCACGACCGAGATCATCCGTACGGCATTGCGGAAGGCATTCCGGATGCCTCTTCCCACTGCCGTCATCGCACGTCTTCGCCGGCGGCCTGCGTTGCGGGCAGGAGACGGCCGTCCTCGAGCTGCAGCATCCTGTCAGCCTGGTCCGCGATCGTCGCGTCGTGGGTGACGACGATCACGGTCGTGCCCTCGGAGTGGGAGAGGCCGCGGAGAAGATCGATGATCGTCGAGCTCGTCTGGCTGTCGAGGTTCCCGGCGGGTTCGTCAGCGAGGATGATCGACGGCTTGTTGGCAAGTGCCCGGGCGATAGCCACCCGCTGCTGCTCCCCGCCGCTCATGCGGCCCGGCTTGCGCTGCTGCTTGACACCGGTCAGCTCCACCTGCTCCAGCAGCTGCCTAGCCCGGGTCCTGCGCTCGCTCTTTCCGACGCCGATGAACTCCATCGGCAGCATGACGTTCTCGGTGGAGGTCAGGTTCGGCACGAGGTTGTAGCTCTGGAAGACGAAGCCGATCTTCCGCCCCCGGTAGTGGACGAGCTCGCGCGGGCTGAGCTGCGTGATGTCCTGGCCGTCCGCGATGATTATGCCGTTCGTCGGCCGCTCGAGCGCGCCGAGCAGGTTCATGAGGGTGGTCTTGCCGCTCCCGCTGCGGCCGACGATCGCGACGAACTCGCCATCGGCGATGGTCATCGTCACGCCGTTCACGGCCGTCACCGTGCCGTTGCCTGAGCGGAACGACTTCGTCACTTCCCTTGCCTCGAGCATGGTCACTCACTCCGTAGGACTTGGGCGGGCCGGATCCTGCCGATCATCCAGGCGGCTGCCGCGCTGGCGAGGACGGCGACGAGCACGGTGGCAGCCAGGCCGTAGAGGATGGCTCCCCAGCCGACTTGGGCGTTGATGTCGGTCAGATGACTGAGATACGGGCTGGCAGCGCCGAACACGCCGCGGGTGCCTGTGTCGGCCGACGCCCCGGTGTTCGAGACGAGCGCCGAGGTGACCGGGCTGGCGGCGATGACGCCGACGACCGCGCCGACGACCAACCCGAGCAGCGTGAAGGTCACCGCCTCGGTCGTGAACTGCGCCATAATGCGGCCGTTCGAGGCGCCGATTGCCTTCAGGATCCCGATCTCGCGCTTGCGTTCCCGGACGATCATCACCATGACGAGGAACAGGATGACGACGGCGGCAACGGTCGCCCCGGCAAGACTGTAGACCGCGATGCTCTTCACACCGTCGAGCGCGCCGACCGCCTTCTCGGCGTCCGCCGTGTAGCTCACCACGCTCGCTTCTGGGCCGAGAGCATGCTCGATCGCAGAGGTCGTCGCTGCGAGCTCGGTGAGCGAGGCGACGGTGACGACGGCGGTCTCGACCTGGCCGGTGTCTCCCGTCAGGCGCTGCAAGACCGGCAGCGGCGTGACGACCGTGTTATCGGCCGACTGGTTATCGGTCTCGAAGATGGCTGCGACGGTGAATGTCTTGCCGTACGCAGTGAAGGTCGAGCCGACCTTCAGCCCGTTCTCCTTTGCCATGGCCGTGCTCACCATGGCGACGTCCGCCGGGGTCGTGCCCGAGATCGCGTGGCCGCTCACGATCCTGAGCGTCGCCGCGCCGATGTTCACCGGATTCGTCGGCTGGGTCGATCCGGTGAAGTACAGCTGCTGGCTGCCAGAAACCGGCGGAGTACACGGTTTCGGCTCACACGCGAGGCCGACCCTTCTGGCCGCCAGGCTCATCGGGGACTTGAGGTTCGTCGAGCCGAGCTTGATGGTGTGGCGTCCCCCAGCAGGGTGGCAGGTGGCGCCCTTCGGGCACGGGTTCTGGGGCGCGCCAATGGTGTTTGCCGCGCCGTTGATGCTCTCGTCGACGCCCGTGACCCCGTGCAGGTGGGCGATGGGCGCCAGATCGGCGGCCGTGAGGTTCTTCCCCAGCAGCCCGCCAGTCGAGTAACCGGACGGCCCGATGGTGACGTTGTTGCCGACCGAGCCGAGCGTGGCGGCGATCTTGTCACTGACCGAGCGATGAGCGGTCAGCATGACGACGGCAAGCCCGATCGCGAGCCCCAGAATGAGGATGATCGAGACGGTGCGCGTCGCGCTGCGAAACGCGTTGCGGATGCCTCTTCCTGCGGTTGTCACTTCACCCCCTCATCGGTGACCCGCGTTGAGCCGGTCTGCGATGACGACCGTACGAGGCGGAGCCTTTCGAAAATGTTTCGTCCCGAGCCCGGGCCCCGGGGGCAGACGAGAGGGAGACCGTGGCAACCGGCCTGCGCCGGGCTCGGATGGCCCTCGATCTAGCCTTCGACGGAGCCGGACCAGTCGACAGGCGCAGCGCGGTCAGGAGACATCGCTAGGCCCGGGACGCAACCTATTGCTGTGCCCGTCACGTCTGTTGAGTGCCGGCGTGCCGGGTATAGGGGGGCCCCGGTATGCCGGCGTGCGGCCGGATCGCTTTGGAGGAGCCCTTGGGTGAGGTGAGATCTGCCGAGGAGGAATTCGTTGAGTTCGCCGATGCCGCTTCGCTGCAGTTGCGGCGGACCGCGTTTCTGTTGTGCGGCAACTGGCATACGGCAGAGGATCTGGCGCAGACGACGCTGGCGAAGATGTTCGTATCCTGGCGCAAGGTCAAGCGGCGCGGAGCAGAACACTCGTATGCCAACCGCATCTTGGTGAACATTTATCTCGACGGCAAGCGCCTGAAGCGCTCCGGAGAGATTCTCACCGACAGGTTTCCCGATATCGCAACAGAGCCACAGGCATTGGAGACCCGGCTGGTGGTGCTTGCTGCATTAGCCACGCTTCCTCCTAGGGCCCGGGCCGTTGTGGTGCTGCGCTACTGGGAGGACCTGAGCGTCGAGCAGGTGGCGGATGTGCTGGGATGCTCGCCCGGCAACGTGAAGAGCCATACTGCCCGGGCCCTCGAAAAGCTGCGGGTAGTGCTGGGCGAGGCCATGAACGGCTATCACCAGGCCGACCGCGACGCCGAAGGACGGCATGAGATGGGGGATCGCCGGGATGGATGAGACATCGCTGCGTGCACTGCTGGGCAGTGCCGTTGGCGACGAGCCGCCAATCGAGCCGCTGGGACGTAAATCGCTGCGGCAGGGCATACAGTTGCGCCGCCGTGCCCGGCTGCGGCAGGCCGCAGCGGCCGCCGCGGTCATTGCTGCAGTGGCCACCATCCCCGCGGTCACCGCCGTACTCGCCAATAGGTCCGCGCGCAATCCGTCGCCGCACGCCATCCAGACCGGGCTCGCCGTCAGCGTGAGCCGCATCGGCGCCCTGACCGACCCCGGCAGTACCGGCGTGAACGCGGCCGCGTTCAGCCCCAGTGGCAAGATGCTGGCCACCGCGGACCAGAACGGCAGCGCCTACCTGTGGGACGTCGCCAGCCACAGCCGGCTGGCCGCCCTGACGGACCCCAGCAGCGATGGCGTGCACTCTGTCGCGTTCAGCTCGAACGGCAAGATGCTGGCCACCGCGGACCACAACGACAGCACCTACGTGTGGAACGTCGCCGGTCGCGACCTCACGGCGACCCTGGGCGGCCCGAACTCCGGACAGGTGGATGCGGCCGCGTACAGCCCGCACGGCAAGATGCTGGCCACGGCCGACATGGACGGGAGCACCTACCTGTGGGGACCCGGGGGCAGCAT
>Ga0209333_1000422_pt1 | contig 23598 bp, 35 predicted proteins | sample BlaSpr_A8_OM2_O3_FD_187982 | JGI IMG/M metagenome (GOLD analysis project Ga0209333, IMG submission 187982) | Forest soil microbial communities from Thunder Bay, Ontario, Canada - Black Spruce, Ontario site 2_A8_OM2_O3 (SPAdes) (version 2) | ecosystem: Environmental > Terrestrial > Soil > Boreal... | reverse complement strand
AAACTGCGAGAGTTGCTCGATCACGGCCATAGCCGAATCGAGTCGGATCTGCACCGCTCCGCGCCATTTCTGGGTCAACTTGTATCCGATTGGATGACACGGCTCTCGCCAACTGGAGACGCTCGGGACTATCTGTGCCAACCGCGGATGTTTCCAACTCTGCTGCTGCCCTGGTGGATGGCGAAGAGTTTTGACCTGGAACTCGATATTGCCTTTCAGGCCGACGTCATCTACTCGAGCCTGAACGGTTATTACCACATTCGTTTGCTCGACAATCTGATGGACGGGCACGGCTCGACAGAGTTGCAGATTCTGCCGGCGGCCGCTTTCTTTCACACTCAATTCCAGCTTGCGTATCAACGGTACTTTGAGGCGAGCCACCCTTTTTGGGAGGTTTTTCAGGGGGAATGGTTTTCGTCTGCCGAAGCAGTGGCAAGAGAGGTCAGTCTGGAGTGCATCGGGATTCCGGAGTTCGAGCAGGTTTCAATAAAGAAGGTCTGTGCGGTCAAGATCACACTAGCTGCAACGGCTTATCGTTATGGCCGTATAGACCAAATGACTCTGTGGTGGCAGTTCGCCGAAGCCCTCGCCGGTTGGGCGCAAATGATGGACGATTTGTTCGATTGGCATCAGGATTTGCAGCACGGAAAGGTTTCCTACTTTCTTTCACGAGCTCAGCAAACCAAAGAGGCGGGCGAGAGTGTTGAATCCTGGGTCTTGCGAGAGGGTTTCAATTCTGGGATTTGCGAATTGCAGCAAGGCGTTCCAGAACTACGTCGCATTGCACGGCAATTGAAGAGTCCGGAAGTCGAAAGCTATCTCGATGCTCGCGAAGAGTTGCTCGCAGAGGATGCAGACAGAATCGGCGCGGGCCTTTCAACTTTGAGGGAGATCGCAACGATCTTTGGGATCGGAAGCAACAAGATGCAAGCTGTGTAGAGACCTAATCAGAAGATAAGGAGCAGGATATGGATAAGCACGAGCACGGCATGGATGTCCAACAATTATTCAAGAAAGGGCTTCACGATAAGGCGTTCTTTGACCAGCTTCAGGCCGATCCAGCAAAGGCATTGGAGAGCGCCGGACTCAAAGCGACTCCCGAACAAATCGCATCACTGAAACAGATCAATTACAAGAGCCTGGTGGATGTGGCAACGGCTTTCGGCGGCGGCACCGCTGGCAATATTACCTAAATTTGGCGGGTCGTTCTCTGCGCGCGTGGTCGAACTCGGGCTTGTGGAGGAATGCCTATTTCCAGGAGAGGACCGCGCGGAATCTCGAGCAGTTATTCGAAGGCTGTTCGCGATGAGGCATGTTTCAACCAGCTTCAGAGTGATCCGGCAAAAGCATCGCATATTATGGGAGTCCAGGCCACCCCCGATCAGATCGCGTCACTGCAGCACCTCAATTACAAAAGCTTACTTGATGTGACGACAGCTTTTCACGGCGCATCGGCAGATATTACCTAGGCTTCCCGAGGTTGTGTGGTGTGAGGTCTTCTACTTATGCCTGTCAACGCGTTCCAACTGATTACCGGAGGTAACAAGCTGGCGGCGATTCTCGCCGGGGCTGGCGTGCTGGTTTGGGTGTTGGCTTACATATTCATCTTCGTCAAAGGATTTCAGGACAAGTCTTACGGAATTCCCGCGGTAGCCATCACCTTGAATTTCACTTGGGAGTTCATCTTTCTGTACATTTATCCAACAAACCCTCCGGCCCGGTTTCAAGACTGGCTGTGGTTGTTGTTCGACTTGCCAAACCTATACCTGCTGCTGCGCTTCGGCCGGAACTGCCAAACCATCCCAGAATTCCGCAAGAATTTCTTTTCACTTATTTCCCTGGCATTCGTTCTGGCCTTCTTCGGACATGTCGTGTTTCACCAGCGGTACCACGATCCCGACGGTACTGATGCCGCTTACCTCATTAACTACTTGATGAGCGTGCTATTTGTATTTTTCTATTTCGGTCGCCGGCAACTCAGTGGCATCCAGGTTCCTGGGCTCTCGTACGCCGGGGCGTGGGCCAAGCTGATCGGTACGCTCCTGATTGATATTGCGAATGTCGTGATTTGGATTGGCCATTCCGGCACCCACTATTTCATGCTCTATCTTTTCATCGGCATTTTCATTTTTGATGTTTGGTACGTATACCTGATGCAAGTTTCGCATCGTGCGACTATGGCCATCGGGAACGATACGACCGCTCGAGCTGTAATGGCCGCTTAGGCCGGAACCTCGGCTTGGTCGCCCAACCCGATCGCGTTACGAACTTCCACGACTCGCGGATCCTGCTGAATGGAATCGAAAGCGGGGCGAACCTTCAGCCAAACCAGGTCCGTGGCCCTGATTTGTTGGGCTTGTTGAAGGTGAGTAATAGCCTGTTCTCGCTCGCCCAGGGCGAGCAGTATCTGCGCCAGCAAAACCGGGGAGACGTATTCAGTCCTCGTTCTCTCTTGCAGTTGCCGCAGCAACCGCGAAGCCTCTACTTGGTTTCCCGCCATGGCATGCACATGCCCTAGAGCAGCGATCACCTCAGCGCGGTCGCGCGTCAAGGTCAGCGATCGATCGAGGGCGGCGATCGCATCGGCGTACGCACCCTTCTGCTCGTAGGCCTGGCCCAGAAAATAGAACCCCAGTCCGAAATGGGGATCCATCTCCACGCATCTCTGATACTCAGCAATCGCTTCGTCAGGGTTTCGTTCGAAATAAGCGATCAGTCCAGCCGTGCTCAAAATCGGTAGTGATAAAGGGTCTTTCTCCCGGGCGATCGCAATTTGGGCGCGTGCTTGGGAAAACCGACCGAGCGGTATCAGGCAATGGCTTGCATGCCAGTGATAAGCCGTACTGTACTGCGGGTTCAGAGAGATCGCTTTTTCAAAGTCTGTTTCGGCTCCAGTCCAGTCCCAATCGTAGATGGCACGAATGGAGCCTAAACTCGTATAAGCCTCGGCCAGGCCAGGATTGATGGCCAGGGCCCTCCGGGCGACCTCGGTGGCCAAGGGAAAGAGATCTTCCGGTTTATGATTCCCGTACACGCCGAGGATGACGTAGCAATCCGCCAGCCCGCTGAATGCCGCAGCGAACTGCGGATCGCTTTCCGCTGCCTGACTAAAGCACTCGATCGCTCTTTCGACGTCCGCAGCGCTTCGCCGGTTCCAGAAATAACGTCCCTTCAAATACTGGTTGTACGCAGCCATGTTGTGGGTGGGGGGCCGCCCGGCAATCGGTTCGTTTCGAAGGCCCAGCCTCACCTTGAGTTGACCCATGATGGCTTCGGTGATTTCATCCTGTAGCGCAAAGATGTCCACCATGTCCCGGTCATACCGCTCCGCCCAAAGATGAAATCCGTCCGCCGTGTTGACCAGTTGGGTGGTCACGCGCAGCCGTTTTCCGGACGCTCTTACGCTGCCTGTCAAAACGGATCTGACATTTAATCGTTGGCCTACCTCCCGAACATCAGCATCCTTGCCGCGAAAGTGAAAAGCGGAAGTCCGTGCGGCCACCCGTAAAGGCTCGAGCTTGGCTAAGGCATTGATCAATTCCTCCGCCAGACCATCCCCGAAATACTCGTTATCTTTGTCAGGGCTAATATTCGTGAACGGCAAAACAGCGATGGAGCGGTTAGCCCCATCGGGGCCTTCCTCCCCGAATGGAGCGAAGCGCGAGTGCACTAGTCCCTGCGAAATACGGTTCAGGTCATCGAGCAAGACGCCCGCATCGGCGTATCGATCATCCGGTTTCTTGGCCAGCATCTTGGTCAGTAGGGCATCGAGACCGCGCGGCATTGGAGTCTCCGCCAGCGGACTGTGGCTCGGTTCGCACAGGATCGCGCTGGCGGTTTCAAAATCGGACTTCTTCTTAAAGGGATGGACTCCGCACAGCAATTCGAAGTAAACGATCCCCAAAGAGAAAATGTCACTTCGCGGAGTTGCCGGTTCTCCTCGCAATTGCTCCGGACTCATATAGCTAAGGGTGCCGACAATTCTGCCTGGCTCGGTGAGTTCGCCCGGGCCGTGATCCATCGTCGGCCCATCAGCCGAAGCAGGGCCGCTGTTGTCCAGTTCCCTGACGAGACCGAAATCGAGAATCTTGGCTCGTCCATCGTTCGTCAGAAAAAGATTGGACGGCTTGATATCACGATGGACCAGCCCCTTGGAATGTGCTGCCTTGAGGCCCTCGGCCAGTTGGATAGCTATGTCGAGAACGGTTTCTGACGGCAACTTCTTCTGACGAATCAACGCTTCTAATGTGGCGCCCTCCAACAGTTCCTGCACCAGGTACGGTCGGTTCTCATATTCAGCTAATTCGTGGATCGTGCAAATATTGGGATGGTTCAAAGCAGAGATCGCACGTGCCTCACGCTCCATCCGCTTCGCTTGATTTTCCCCGGGCTTTAGCATGTCTGGAAGGAATTTCAGGGCCACATGCCGTCCAAGGTCAAGGTCCAAGGCCTTGTAGACGACCCCCATTCCACCTTGGCCCAGTCTGCCGAGAATGCGATAGTGGGAAATTGTCTGCCCGATCATATGCGTCCTTGGCGAATCGTGATCGTTTCCCCTGAGCTGCTCGGCCCACGCCTCCTTTTTTTTGCTGGGCTCGGACAGCGAGGGGATCGTAGTGGATCCGCTGCGCGATGCTTATGCAGCTGCAAGCGTCGAAAAACAACAGCCTGAGAAATTCGTCGGTTTCGTGAGACCCACATACACGCCCAGATCATACCTGACCAAGAGCATGCGCGAACGCGACATGGGTCGTTACTTGGAAGGCACGAATGCAGGGGGCGACTGGGCGGAGGGGCCACTCCACGCTGGTCCACTCGGGCATGGGAGCTGCGTAGCTGAGAGCGTCAGCAGCGCAGTGTATGTACCCAACATTGGTGTTCTTTCACTATTTCATTAGAAGAGGCCACCTGGGTGCCGGCTGCTTCGACTCTGTGTGTCCTTTCAATCCCAAGGCAGGCTTACGTTTAGGACGGGCAATCCGGAACTGATCCCTCCGGATTGGTCCCAATAAACGCTCCCTCTTGCGGGAGGAATTGAACGAGGTTCCAAAACAGCCTGCCAAAGTTTAGCGGCTTTCGCCGAGTGATCGGTTTTTGATCGCTCGGTGTTCGGCTGAGCGAACCTTAGAAGTCGGACGACTGACTGGGCCTGGAGAGAAAAAGTCGGATCTTAACGCCTGGCCGTCTTTGGGCAGTCGGTTTTCCCCGGTCCGGTTTTGTGGGAATTATCGCGAAATACGGGCATATTCGCGTATTTTCGCAACGTTGGGCCCAAAGTTTCACTGCAGTCCAGACCGCGTGGCGAGAGGGAGGGATTCTACTACCGTCGTTTCTGTTATCTAGCTATGATGCCTACACTTCCGAGATAATACCCTGTGTTTAAGAGGGTTAGAAGCGAATCCGATCTTAGGCCACAGTTTCTAAAGCTTCTGCTACCGCCTGCATTTCTCACGAAAAGGGTATCGCCGGTACCACCCCGAAACCGATCCTAATCAGGGAAAATCGTCGCATCGCCCCTTTGAATTAACTTCGCGATCGGCCCAAAGTGTAAGACTTAATCTGCCAGGGTCAAACACTGGGGGGTATACGCATTGAGGGGATTTTGCTACATCCCTCCCCAAACCCCACCACCGAACACTCAGGTTTTGGTTCTGACCCCCGCCCCCGCGTGCGCATGGCATTCGCGCGTTTGGTTCGTACGTTCGCACGAGCGCGCGATGGAGTTTTGAGTGTCTGTTCTCGACAGTTGACAGCCCTGTGCGATACTTGCGAGGCCTGCAGGTTCATTCCTATGGGCGCTAAGTTTAAGGCGTGAAGGGGAGGGGTTGCCAGAGTTCCACGCGGTTGCCCTCGGGGTCGGTAATCCAGGCGAAGTGGCCGTAGGGGTGGGATTGGCGGTCGGGGTCGATAGGGATGCTGGCGGAGGCGAGTTGGGTGAGCAGGGTTTCGAGGTCGTCGACGCGGTAGTTGACGATGGAGGTTTGGGCGCCGGGGCCAAAGTGCGGGGAGTCGGCGGGGAAGAGCGACCAGGCGGTGCTGCCGGTGCCGACGGGGAGTTCGTCGGACCACAGGAAGACGGCGCCGCCCCAGTCGGCGAGCTGGATGCCGAGGTGCTGGGCGTACCAGGCGGTGAGAGCTTTGGGGTCCCGCGCTTTGAGGAAGATGCCGCCAATGCCGGTAACGCGTGCCATGGGGTTCTCCTTGATGCGGAGAAAGTATACGGCGATTCAGGTGCCCGGCGCTACGGGGATTTTTTCAACTTCGACGGCGGTGCCCTAGGCGACGACGAGGCGCTCAACTCGATTTCGTTATTGGGCACGAACTGGCGCATGCAAAAGGGAAGCATGGCCGCAAGAGACTATTCGCAATGGCAACCATTTTCGCCGGTATCGCTCTCGCAGGTTTCTTCATGCCGCCTTTCCTGGTTCCATTTCGGCCCATTATCGATGCCTCGATAGTATTCGTGCCAATTCTTGTGTTCTATTTCCTGTCTCGTGGTTTTGAATACGCTGCCGACGGGGCTGGTGTTGAATCGATGCGGGACCGGAGACGGCAATCCATGCCTTTGTCAATCTGTATCGCGTCACTCAATCGCCCAGGCGTTGCGATCGATTGACACAGCTTTTCATGATGCATCTTTGCGGCATTCTGACCTACCCTTGGAGGAGGTTTGAAGTTACATTCTTCGGAGTCGTTTCAACCTCACCCAGCATTGGGTGTATGCAGGTTCGGCCGTATTACGCGCGGCAATCTCCAGCGGCTTTGATAATCTGACAGGATGCAAGACTCGGTAAAAGATCGAATCCAAAAGATTCGCGACGAAATAGCGCGAATCAGCGCGGCTAACCGTGAGTACATGCTAAGCCGGAACAAGGTATCGGGCGCAGGTGACCATGAACGGCGGCTTGAAAGGTTGCAGGCAATTCTGGATGAATTGACCGCGCTGACCGACTGGAAGAAGCTGTAGACATGAAAGACTCTTGCCAATCCTCCGGTCGCTCATTGGCCAGACATAGAAGAAAATCACATTTATCAGCATCAGCGCCAGGAATGACAGGCCAACGGTTGGGATCGTGTCCGCCAGATTCGCGGCTACAATTCCCAGCACGATGACCGCTCCGTTCGTTACATAAGAGACGCTCAATTCAACAGATAGTTCTAGGATAGCTCGTGCTCATCCCCGCCAGTCGAAGAGTCGAAGACCAATTCTTCAATCACGTGAAGGGCGTACATTGCAGTTGCCAGCCAGCACAGTTCCCTGAAGTTCACTTTCTTCTCCCTATTTGAAATAAGAAATGTCCTTCTCGGGCTATCGCGACGTACCAAAATATACAGGCGCCGACCTCGGCTTTGTCCTCTCTGAGAAGATGAGCTATCCTAAAAGCTATGGAACACCTTAATGTTCTTCGGGAAAAAATAGTGCGTCTTCGGGTGGAGATCGCTCACATTCAAGAGTTGAATAAACAGTATCGCCTTCGAGACCGGAACGGAACAGAGTCCCAAGTCGCTCACGGACAGAGGAATGAACGGCTGCAAGAAATTCAGCAAGAACTTGTCCAACTCTCGAACCTTGGACGCAAAGTTCTTTCAATCGAACAGAGGAAAGAAAAGCATCGTTCCGGGTTGCTCGTCAAAAAGGCTTCATAGACCTCTAGCATTTCCGCGTAATCGTTCTGACGGGTCTTAGGTCCACAACTCAAGCAATTCTCGGGGAGAACCGGGCTGCCAATGCTGGATTAAAAGGCGCTCACAAAGCCGCAGGCGCAGACCTGTGAGCAACTGAGGTCGCGTGCCTGACGTTGGACTACTGATAAACCGAAGTCTCATCGAGACCGAGCCTGCCCGCGATCTCCGGGTGGCGGACAAGAAGTCTCCAATAATTTCGCCGCGATCGCGACGGCGCACACGAGGGATCGGCGGCGGGCAGGCGGGCAATCGTAAGCGTCGCAGCAACCCCATTCTAGAAAGTGCGCGAGTCCTGTGTTGAAGTGGAACCATGACAGAGGAACAGGCCACGGTGGTGAAGAGGCGCGCACAGCTGCGGAGATTGAGCAGATTGTGCACGAGTTTAAGAACAGTGGTCTGAACCGAAGCCAGTTTTGCCGGCAGCAAGGTCTGACGCTGGGAGTGCTGCATCGTTACTTGCGGCAGCTGCGGGTAAATGGCGGAGACGGCGCAAACGGCGATGGGCTGGTGGCAGTGGAAGTGGCGGACCAGAAGCGGAGTGCGGGGGGTGGCGGGAGTTGCGGCTTAGCGGTGGTTTTGGGAAAAGGGCGTCGGATCGCAGTGAGCGCCGGCTTCGATGCAACTACGCTGCAGCGACTGGTACAGGTATTGGAGGCGATGTAGATGTTTGGCTTCGGCCCAGCGACGCGGATCTATGTGGCGGTGGGCGCGATCGACATGCGGATGGGACTCGAGGGTTTGTACGGACTGGTGCGGGACCGAATGCAATGCGCGCCGCTCAGCGGCCACGCATTTTTATTTTGTAACGCGCAGCGGAGTCGGCTGAAGCTATTACTGTGGGACGGCAGCGGACTCTGGATTTGCGCAAACAAGTTATCCAGGGGAAGGTTTCGCTGGTCGGAGCTGGCGGCGGGAGAAGTGAAAGTGGTACTGAGTCATGAAGAACTGACGATGTTGTTGGGTGGGATTGATCTTAGTCAGACGCGACAACGGCCGTGATACAGAAGTCAGATCGACAGCAACGAAGTTGGTTCTGACCGTATAAATACTGCATGAAGTGATTGTATTCCACAGCTGACCTCTGTTACTAAGCAGCTGATCGTGAATGCTACTTCCCAACCTTCTGTTCTTCGACCGGCGACCCTTTCCGAAGCCGAGAAGATCATCGAGCAACTGCTACGGAACAGCGAGCAATCGCAACAGAAGCTGCAATTCAGCGAGTTAAGAGTTCTGGTTTTGGAAGAGCAGTTACGGAAACGACACATCGAGAAATATGGGGTGGGCAACGAGAAGTTGTCGAACTTGCAGTTGGAGTTGCTGGAACAGGAACCAGGAGTCAGCGGGGCGGAGGTGCAAGCCGAGAGCGAACGCCCATGATCGAGGGCGACATCCTCGAGGTGGCGGGGTATCGGCGGCAGCGGCGCACGCATCCTGGCCGGCAATCGTTGCCGCCAGAGCTGCCCCGCGTGCGGACCGCACCAGCACGTCCTGGCTGCGCAGCAATCAAATCCGACTCTACGTCTCGACGGTGACTTACGTGTTGATGCCGGCTCTGCGGCGGTTGGGGTGGGGGGGCACCGAACCGGCCAAGGCGCAATGCAACACGGTGCGCTTAAAGCTGCTAAAGATCGGAGCTCAGATTCGGGTTATGATACGCAAAATCTGGGTGTCGATGTCGACGGCTACCCTTACCTGGATCTATTCCGCCGGGTGTGCCGGCAGTTACAAGTCACCGCTCTCCGGGCTAATTTCTCTTTGGCGCACCCCCACGGCCCTCTACAAAGGGCCGCTTCATTTGTGCCGCGTTGTTCGCCGATCCAATGATTCTTCGCTCGTGCGGGTACGCACTATAATTTAATGTCGTCCGAGACGAGGGCTGTTGAAAAGAAGATGCAGATGCACCGTCCTGCCGGGGACACCGTGCTGACCAAGAAAGCAAGGCTCCAGTTCCTTTTCCTGCTCCTCATTCTCTTGTCTGCTGACACACCCGCTTTTGCCCAAGGCGGTCCGCCCTACTACACCAATGATCCCGGCACGCCCGGCAATCACAACTGGGAAATCAATATTGGCTACATGCCTTTCTATTACAGCGGGCAATCGGTTTCGCACACTCCCGACCTCGACATTAACTTCGGCGTCGGAAATCGCATTCAGCTGACCTACGAAAACGCGTGGCTCCGGGTGCAGAATGGCTCGGCCGCGGCGAAATACGGGCTGGGGCAATCGAATCCGGGGGTCAAGTGGCGTTTTTATGACGCTGGCGAGAAAGGCTGGTCGATCTCGACCTTTCCGCAGTTCTTTCTGAATAATCCGAATGATGCCGTCCGCCGGGGCATCACTTCGGCCAGTGACGTTTTCCTATTGCCCGCTGAATTCACTCGGAAGATTGGTCCGCTCGATGTGGACTTTGAAATCGGATACCAGTTTGTCCACAAGGGTCCGAACGGCTGGCTCACCGGTCTTGTCATCGGGCACGATTTCACACGCAAACTCGAAGGCGATGTGGAGTTGTACAATCAGGGCACTTTTCATCCTTCGTTCAATCAGCCCACGATCGATTTCGGAGGGCGCTACAAACTCCACAAGCCCGTCATTCTGCTTTTCATGGCCGGACACAGCCTCGAACCCACTAGCAGCAATCAATCTTATTTCCTCGGCTATTTCGGCATTCAACTCCTGCTGCCTCCAAAGTCCTACAAAGCCGATTTGCCGGAAAACCCAGCCAAATAGCTTAGTCTTACAACGCAGCAACCGGTATTGACACTCTGTATGGGCAAATGCAAACAGTGTGGTCGGACAGCCAGCGACGCCACACCGTAATTCCAAGCAATCAGAAGTTTTGCCGACCCGCGAGGGCTTTCGTAATGTCAGAACTCCTGACATACCCCCTTTAAAATAATCGATGGATTCGGTTTTATCTTCCCGCGTGCGAACCAAAACCTGTCCGCTTTTTGCGTTTTCCCTAGCTTCGGGCCTCTGGCTTTTCGTTTTTCCTCGTGCTGATCTGAAGCAAAAAGCGGACACGCGCCCCGTATACCATGTCAGGAGTTCTGAATGTAGGGGCAACTTTCTGCGGTGCGGTGGCATAATTCGAGCCAAAAGGTGGGTTGCATGATGACCATTGTGCGTAACGGTGCGCTGCTGATTCTGATGGTCGCCCTCGTCGTTGGATATGGACTATCGCAGCAGGCACAAAATTCGATGTCGGAAATGCATGTAAAGGACATAAGGGCTGAACAGACGCAGCAGGTGATATCCGCTAGCTCGCTGTGCGAACAAGTAAGGGCAAATGGCCCTAAGGCACCCTCAAAGCGTAACCGACCCTGAGGATGCCCCATGCTCACATCGACTGCAGTGGTGCGGTGGAAGCGTTAGTCAGACAGGGGTTGTACGGTTGCCAATCCCTGTGGCCTGACGCCATTGGGCACCGTGATCGGCAGCGGCGCGTTCGGCTCGGCGACCAGCCCGGTGGCAGGCTCGACCGTCAACAGGTGCAGCGTATTTCCCTCACCGAGCGGAGTCGAGGCGCTGGCGCGTTGGGAGATGGCATAGAGGAATTTGCCGGACGGGTCTAGGTCGATTTCGAACTGATTCCCCTCGCCCTGTAGCACCAGATGTTGAATCTCAACCGGCGCTAATGGGTTGGTGGTATCGAAGACCGAGATACTGCGGTCGCCGGTGTTCGAGGCGTAAAGACGAGTGCCTTCATCGTTGGTCCGAACCCAGCAGACCCCTGCTCCTGAGTCGGGAACTGCGGTGACGAACTTTAGAACGCCGGTGTTATTGAACTGATACACGCCAACCATGCTGACGTTCACCAGCCCAACGTAGAGAATTGGCTGCTTCGGGTGCGCCCAGAGGCCGAGAGGCAAGGGCTTCGTGGTGCTGCCGGAGAGGACGGGTGGGGCAACGCGCTCCCCCGGAGACAGTGTGCCATTCGGTTGCAAGAAAAAGGTCTTCAGGAATCCTGCCAGGAATTGCGCATCGAACACGATCCGCTTGTCGGGAGATATTGCAGCCTGGGAAGGCGAGCTGCCTTGCGGCGCATTTACGGCCGAGAGTTCTTCGTTCAGCTGGCCATTCGGAAGAATCTGGAAAACGGTATAGCTCGGGATCTTGAGGAACGGCCGGGCCGGATCGAACGCCTTGTTCACCACGATCAGCTTATCCGCCGCCAAGCCAAGGCTGACAGGGTTTGAGCCTCCAGAGGGAAACGGCGATCCTGCGACCGCTGCCAGTTTCCCATCCGGCAGAATGCGGAAAACTGCCACTGTGTCCGAACCCGGGTTCACGGCAAACAGCAGATTATGTTGTGCATTGGTGATGATCTCTTGATCGGAGTCGAAGGGACCGAGTTGCAAGGAAAGATCGAACACGCCCTTTCCGCCGGTTGGAAAGTCGCCAATCTGCGAGAGGGTTCCGTCCGCGCTGCGGGCGAAGGCTAAAACAGAATTCTGGTCGGGGAGATTGCTCTCAACATAAACGACGGCGGTGAACTGGGTTACCGCAGACTGGGCAAAAGTGCGAGCGCCGAGGCCGAGCAAGAGGCTGAGCATGGCGAGACCAACTGTGCGAACCTGCTTTAGAACAGATTGTTTCCTTTGCATTGTTTGCTCCTTTAGGATTTTGGGTTCGTGACTTCCAGTGGCGAGCGGATTTGGAACTGCAGGCAATCGGATGAACAGGTTGCAGAAAAGTTACGCGGAAGGATGGCTCAAAGTCAGCGAGGCGGTCTGGACAAGCTGGTAGCCAAGTCCGATGTCACGCTTCTCACCTTCGGGGAATTGGCGGAGAAATATCTCAGCCAGTATCCCTTCAATAAACAATCCACAAGAGAACTGTGCGAGCAGATCGTTCGGAATTTGCTTATGCCGAAGTGGTCTGAAGAAATCACGGTCGAGATTGACCCGCCGAAGCTGAAAGCATGGCTGGTCGCCCTCGATGTCGAATCGTCCACACGAGGCAAGTACAAGAGCATCATGTCCGGCGTGTACAACTGGCGCCAATTCGAGGGGTTGATAGCTCGCGGCGAGCAGTTCAACCCCTGCCGCTACGTGAAGGGGCGGGAATTCAGTCAGGTCACGGGGTACGAGGCTCTAGCTCTTGAGATCGAAGACACTCTCAAAGTGCTCAGCGAACTCAAGCAGCCAGAGTATGAGCTTGCGCTGCTGGTCGCTACTTGCGGACTGCGCATCAGCGAGGCTCTCGGTACTGAAATAGCTGGACATCCTTTTCGACAAGGGGCGGGTCGCCATCCGTCAGACGTTCGTCCATCTCGGGATTCAAGACGGTGCCAAGACGAAGCTGTCCCGCACCCGCGTTGAAGCGCCCAAGCTGTTGCTTGATGCTCTTTCGGCTTGGCGGCAGGAAACACTGTATGCCGATGACGACGACTTCGCGTTCCCGTCCGGGAAGCTAGGCGGCAAGCAACCTCGAAGCGGATCGCAGTTGGTCGAGGATTACCTTCGCCCAGCAGCAATTCGTGCTGGCGTGATCCGCGAAAAGGACGGCATCACCGGAAACCAGAACTTGACACTGATGTTACACCGCCTGCTCAATCGAGTTTTTCGCGCCGCGCAAAGAGGAAATGCAAAGGAATTATGGGCGAAACAACAATTCGCCACACGTGGTAGGATCCCCGAAAAAGGAGGACAATAGACGTATGGCGACGCCGAACCAGCCATAATTATCGGATTCCCAGCTCGCCGAGCTGGAAAAGCTCGCGCGCGCACAGGAGCGGAGCGTGGATGAGGTGGTATCCGAAGCGGTGGACCGCTATATCAGGGATAAGCAGTGGGAAGCGGTCAAGCGCTACGGTGTAGCGAAGTCCCGCTCAGAATGCAGGTCAGGCGGCGTCCTCCGCAAAGAATTTAGCCAAAGAGCGGATCGTTCTTAGCTTATCTTCACTGAAACCGTGTAGCTCTTCTTCACTGACTCGGGTCTCGTACAAGAGTCTCCCAAACACTTGCGTGAGATGCGAGTACCGATAGTTGTACTTGTGGTCGATCTCCTTACGTCGTTGGGTTAGGTATTCCTGCAGGTCCCACAGGTCCGACGGCTGCTTGATCTTGCCGGCGATTTCCTTTGCTTGCTGCATCAACTCGTGAAGCTCCCGTTTCAGAGCAGCGTCGAAGGCTTGGCGCGCGATTGCTTTCTCTGACCTCGACCATGTCATATCGCTCGCGCTGGCATACCCGTAATGGACGGGAGATTGGGGTGGGATGCTCATGGGCTGATCCTCCGTCCCCACATTCTATCTCTGAGCCAGACGGGGTTTCTACGGGGGTGAATCCCTTCGGCGCTTCGGCTTCGCAGTCAGCTTCCTGAGTTTGGACGTCGTATCTAAAGTTAAAATGGTCGTTTACCGGATGTCCCAGATTTTGTTTGCAGCCGAGATATCGCTCCGTAGTCTGGACCGATGCGGGCAATCTCAGACGCTAAGAGCGCAGTCGCTTGGTATCAGAATCGTAGTCCCAAAGCGACGTTAGACTTCATCGACGAACTGTTGGAAACACAGACCACCTCTGGCAACGTTGGAGCGCCCGTCGCTATCCTCGGCACAAATCTGACGGGCGCGACGGGCGTTCAGCTTTAACTGCACGGCGGTCGCTTTCACGATCGTCTTGGGCTCCGAAATCAAGGCCACCGTACCGGCCGGAGCGACCACCGGATTCGTGACGCCGATTCCCGGATACGTCGGCGAGTGGCACGTTGAGCAAAACCTGAGGTGTCGGGATGCGTGTAACAGCGCGTTGAACCTTCTTGCTAGAGTGCCACCGTGACGCCATCCTCATCACGCACGACCCTTCCTCAGTCCGTTGATTCTAAAGACTCTCAAGAAGGGTCATGAGCTGCGAACGAAGCATTTCCCATCGGAGTTCGGTACGCTTTGGTACGGTCGGCGTTTTTGATGGTCTGCAAGTGATAGAATCAAAAGGGCGGGCGCTTAACTCAGCGGTAGAGTGCCATCTTCACACGGTGGAAGTCATAGGTTCGAATCCTATAGCGCCCACCATCTTTTCAATCACTTGCAAGCAGCCGTGCTGTTCTCGCGGGTCCATTTGGGTCCACTAGGCCCATGATACCGCGCTGGGCTCGCCTTTTCGCTGGCGTCACTGCTTGAACGTATTTGTCCATCGTGACGCTGACATTTGCATGGCGCATGAGCGATTGCACAACAGCCACATCTTCACCGTTAGCCTTGAGCAAAGTACCGAACGTATGGCGAAGCGTATGCCTGCCAACCCAAACGTTTGGTTATCTCGGCTCGAATGGCAGCTGGCCGGATGTGGTCCTCCATCGCGCTGTTTGGCCACAAGGGTTGTTTGCCGTCCATGTCGACTGACGCGAATATATAGTCTGATGGCTGGATCTTTCCCGCAAGAAGCGCGGTCTCTTTCGACCGTTAGATCGGTCAGCAGTTCGTTGAGGAACGATTCGCGGCGCTGGCGTATTTCCGGGGTTTGCGCGCGATAAAGGCCGTGGATCAGTTCAGTCAGGCCGATAGCCGAGAGTGCCGCTTCCTAGTCGCCCGTGGCTTTCACGATCTTTTCGATCAACTGCTCGACGATGTCGCCGCGCCGTTCGGCAGCGATCACCACGCTGGAATCGAGGATCAGTCCCATGCGGGCGGGTTCAACGGCTCACGATGGCTGTTGATAGCGGCTTCCAGATCGCGAGCGAAGTCTCCGTCGAGCGTGGCCGTGGAAGCATGTTCTTTCGCGAGCCGCAAAGACTCGGAAAGCAACCGCACATGCGGCTCGCCGGGACGAAGTACGGCCACCGGCAGCTTGCCGCTCTCGATCACCACCTCTGCACCGGCGCGCACCCGCGCCAGTACTTCAGCAAAGTTGCTGGCGGCTTCTGCTTCTGAGATGTGAATCACATGGTCAGCCATGGCGAGATTATACCGTCATTCCGACCGGTCAGGCTCGGCATCCAATGGTGCGGCGGGCATCAAGATCGTAATATCAAATTTTGTGCGGCCATTTGTTTGCAGGAAGCATCTTCGTTGGTGGCGTATTGAAACTGGGTGGCGCTGGCCGGCGTGTTGCCGTTGGGGGCCGGCGAGGTGACCGTCAAGAGATTTCCATTAGGGTCGTATGTGTTCGTGGTGACGTTGCCCAGAGGATCGGTCATGGTGAGCACTTCCCCAAAGCTGTTGTAGGTGTAGGAAGTGGTGGCCGTGGTCTGGGGTTCAGCTATGGGCGCCACTTCTCGGAATTGGCGTCACGCTCACAGGTCACCGCCTGCCGATAGCGGCCGCAGGTTGCTTTGACCTGATTGATCTGCGACTTCTGGCGTTGCCGTGTTCACCGTCGGTTTGGTTCTTGCGGCGCATCCCCCAACCTTCCGCCGCTGGAATCTCTCAGCTCTGTATAATTTCTCGATGCGCACCGATTGGACACGTCTCGAAATTTCTTCGATCTACCATCAGCCTCTGCTTGATCTTCTACTTCAGGCACAAAAAACTCATCGAGCCTGTCATCCTGCCAATGAGGTGCAGCTGTGTCGGCTGCTTTCCATCAAGACAGGCGGTTGCCCCGAGGATTGTGGTTATTGCCCGCAAAGCGCGCACTACGAGACAGGAGTCGAACGGCAGCAACTGATGCGCAAAGATGAGATTATGGTTGCGGCCCGCCGTGCCAAGTCCGATGGAGCTACGCGGTTTTGCATGGGGGCAGCGTGGCGGCAAGCCCCCGAAGGCGGTGAATTCGACTCCGTTCTGGATTCGGTGAGCGCCGTTGCAGAGCTTGGCCTCGAGGTCTGCTGCACCCTTGGCATGCTCACCGAAGCGCAGGCAGTCAGGTTAAAAGGGGCCGGACTTACTGCCTACAATCACAATCTCGACACCTCACCGGAGTTCTATGACACGATCGTCACCACTCGTCTCTACCAAGATCGCTTGGACACGCTTGCGGCCGTACGCAAGGCTGGCATTAACGTCTGTTGCGGCGGCATCCTCGGCATGGGGGAGTCGGACGACGACCGGATTGGCTTGCTGCATCAGCTCGCTACCATGAATCCGCACCCGGAGAGCGTGCCCATCAACATGCTGGTTCGCGCCGAAAGAACGCCCCTCGCACAAATAGGCGATCTCGATCCTTTGGTGATGGTACGGACGATCGCTGCCGCCCGCATTCTGATGCCTCGGTCGATGGTTCGTCTTGCTGCCGGACGCGCACAGATGACGCGTGAAACTGTTCTGCTCTGTTTCCTCGCCGGAGCGAATTCCCTCTTCTACGGCGAGAAGCTGCTGACCACACCCAACCCTGCACCTGACCAGGACAGCAACCTACTGCATGACCTAGGTCTCAACCCCGTGCCTTCTTTTTCTCATGTCCACTAGCGTTCTCAACCAGCGAATGAACTCACGTTTGTTGGAGCTCGAGAAGCAAGCCCAGCTGCGTGGACTCTCGATCATCAGGGGAGTCGATTTCTGCTCGAATGACTACCTGGGTTATCTGCTGACCCGCTCCTGAAAGAGGCTTTGCAGGACGCGATTGAACACTGTGAAAGGTCAGGCGCAACGGGATCGCGCTTGCTTGCTGCCATTCCTGCCAAGTCATACCGATACGAACCTCGCGATAGGCTGACGCAAATGAAAGCGTTCCATGCCCACGAAGAGGAATAATCAGCTGTGGCCACAGGACAATAATCGTCGCCAACCAGAGCAGAAGCCAGCCTGAAGGTCTCGCCCAGAGCTTTCTCATAGCGTCGGCCAATCACCCTGTTGCAGCGGCCCCATGGACTTGGTGACGGCCCGATGGGTCTGGGGCCCAATCGCTACTCTGCAGACCGGACTGTCACGGTGCGGACCAGTGGAAATGACTAGCACGCCATCCTCCCGCAGGAGTTGCCATCCTTCAAAAGCCTTCGTTGCATCATCGATCTGATCGACCGTCATGCCGACTTTGACGCGGTCGCACATGTCTTTCGAGGTGGGCCAACTTACCCGTTGAATTCTAAGAGTCGCTGCGCAGATCGCATATACGCCGACCGACAATATGGCCAAATTCAGCGCTCCAACTAGAACAACTCGGAATGTTTGGAAAGCTGACATTGTGTTTCGCTCAAATCTACCACGACAACCAACTTCAGCGACCTTTCGGGACCAATTTGATTTTTATCGGCCGTGCTCGGTTAGAGGCCGAAAAATGCACCTTCGAGCTCATCACTGCGTCATCGGTCATGATGTCCATGACCGTATACTGAAATCCTTGAACTGCGGAAAAGGTAAATTCGCCTGATGCATCGGTCTCCACTGAACCCGCCCATTGGAACATTCCCTCCATTTGCGTTCCTATGTTAGCGTGCACCTCTCTCGCGGGTGTGCCATCTGGGAGCAAGACGACGAACTCAACTGGCGTGCTCGTCAACGCAACCGGCAATTGAAAATCGCACGGCTGCGAATTAAGGTTCTCGTTGATTTCAAACGTGGATGCACCCGCTTCTTTATCCGCGTGCGGCCAGTACTGCTCGGGATAGGGATTCTCCGCGGTCGGGGCCTTGTAGATGTTCAGCACGATCTTATAGGAGCCGGGTGCAACGCCGAGGAATGAATACTCTCCGTTCTCGTGCGTTTTCACGGTCGAGCCGATCAGAAGCTCCGACTTTTGATCTTCGGCCTTTGCCCTCCACCCGGATTAGGTCCAAGCTCAGTCCGGGTTGCACCGGCGTGCCGTCGGAACGAATGACGCGGCCACGAATCGTTCCCGGCCAGTTTTTATTCAGAAGCAGGTTGACCACGGCACAGCCGCGGGCTTCGACGGTTGCATCGTCCTCCTCAAAATCATTGCTGGTGAATCCGGGCTTGCTTGCGGTTACTCCATAGGAACCGGGCTGTAGTCCGGCAAAAGAATACCGCCCGCTGCTATCGGTTGTCGTTGTAGCTTTCGTTTCATTGTTCGAAATCTCGACGCTCGCGCCTGATAACGGATTGCCTGTCTTGGTCACGCCGCCTGTGCGCATCGTGACATGGCCCGAGATGGTTCCCGTGGGCGCTGCGCCCGGGAGGCTATTTAGGAACGCCAAATCTTCTTCGGCATACTTCACATTTCGGCTGCGGGTACACCCGCGGGATGGGAGATAACCAGATCCGTCGTCGTGCGTGTACATCAGGTACTGTTCACCGACATACAGAGACGGGCCGTCGCACATCCCACTGTCGTAAAGAATGACTGTCTCTTCGGAGATACCCTTGTAGGCCTTGTCGACTCGCATGCGGAAGAGGCCTGCCTCAATCGTTTCGGTGACCGTCCCGAGGAAGATCATCGGCACTGCGGAATATTCTACGCACGGTGGAGGTGGCGGAGCGCACTCGCAAGCCAGTGCATTGGTTCGAATCCTATAGCGCCCACCATTTGTTTCCTTGGGCTTGCGGGGAAATCGGCTCCGTACGCGCCGGCGCCCTGATGCGTGTCGAGCGCAGCGAAAGCAAGACGGGCAGCTAAAGACAAAATCTCCTCGCCGCTCGTCCCTGAACGGCGTTGCGAGCACGGGCTTTATCGGGCTGCATGTTTCGAACAAAATGGACTCGACCACTCTCCCGGTGGATTTGACCGAACAAGTTCGGCGAGTTGAAAACGTTCCCCTTCGAGATCGTGTTGAGGCGTTTCGCGGAACCGTCCACGATATTTCTGGGGCGCCGCGCGGCTGAAGCAAAGATGAAGTCCTCATTGCTGGTCAGGACTTGCCAGAGGGGTGAAACCGCGCTAGGTTATAGGCATATGAGCGATTTGCGAGAGCAGATAAACAGCCTATCTCCTGCGGAGAAGGCGGAACTGCTGGATACAGTGTGGGAAAGCCTGGAAGCGGACGCAGTATCACTGACGGAAGCACAACGGGCGGAGCTTGATTACCGCATCTCTCGGCATGAGCAAAACCCTTCCGATGTCATCCCGTGGCAGCAAGTCAGGGCGGGCCTATTTAAGAAACCGTGACGCTCCCGGTCGTCTGGACACCAGAGGCGAATGAGGACTTGCTGGAAGCGCGGGCTTCGTATGACAACATCCGCCCGGAGCTTGGCGAGCGTTTCGCGCTGGCGGTCGAGGCCACCGTTGAGGCACTAGCAGAACATCCGTTGCAATTCCCTGTAGTCTACCGAGGCCATCGCCGTGTGGGAGTGCGGCGTTTCCCGTATGGCATATTCTTCGAGGTGCAAGACAATCGGATTGTGGTGATAGCCTGCTTCCACGGCAGGCGCAATCCGAGGCGCTGGCAATCCCGCTCTCTGAAATTCTAAACGGGTAAGCTAAGGTCTCGCGGCTCGAACTCCAGTTGCAGCCGTTCCTTCGTAAGCGGTAAGAGAGATGCATGTGGGAGATGGTGAGTGCGCGGGGGATCGAGCAGTTGTTTTGCGTTATACTGAGAACAACCCTATTATGGGTAGCGGCATGAGCCGCATACGATTCCACAAGATCTGGGTACAGCAGTGCCGGGCGACGCGCGGCATCAAAAGGCGATTTGGGGTCAAGAGTGCACTCGACTATCTGATCGGGGAGAAGCTCATGAACTTTGCGGATGCGGCGCAGGGGCATCCGGAGTTTGCCGCCGAGCTTCCACGGTTTCAAGCCGCGGTGTGGAACATCTTCAATCCCTACGAACTGGCTGGTTATCTGAGTAGCCTAAAGCCTTCGAGAAGAAAAAGACTCCAAGAGCTTCTCTACGTTGACGGTGTTTCGAGGGTCACTCGGGCAAGGTAGACCAAGTTCGGCAACTCCTCTGGCGGAATCAAAAAGACAGATAGCTCGATAGATTGCGCCTGCCCAACGATTCGTATTTTCCCGCCTATTTTGGAATCAGTCGGAGCTCACAATCACTGGTGAAATCGCACGTGCAATCTCTACCCATCCCGAAGTGCTCAAGAGGCTGGCGAAGTACCTGGCGCAGTGGCGCAGCAATGTTTTCGCAATACCAGGCTCGAGGATCTGCATGCCGGGATTACTCCCGACTCGCAGATCGGGGACTACACGGACGTGGTCGTCCGGTCTCCCCTATGGAGAGATTCCCTGGCCCAACCTTTGACAGGTCGCCCTGCAGCCACTACGATGGCTCGCCGCGATTCGCGGCAGTTCTTTCGAAGCGAGGAGAAACATGAAAACAAGGACGATTATTCTGACGGTCGTAACTTGCTTTGCCGGTCTGACGCTGTGCTTCGCCCAAAACCCAAATTTGGGCACCTGGCAGCTGAATGAAGCCAAGTCGAAGTTCAGTCCCGGAGGTGCGAAAAATAACACGGTGGTGGTGGAATCCGCGGGCGACAATGTGAAGGTCACGATTGATGGCGTCGATGCCCAAGGCAAGCCGTTCCATAATGAATGGACAGGGAAATTCGACGGCAAAGATTATCCGCTCACCGGCGATCCGACTTGGGACTCGCGTTCGTATAAAGCGATTGACGATCACACTACGCAACTAACCAGTAAGAAGGACGGCAAAGTAACTATGACCGGTCATCTCGTTGTCTCGGCCGACGGCAAAACCCGAACGGTTACTACTAGCGGAACCGATGCGATGGGCAAGAAGATACACAGCACTGCGGTATACGACAAGCAGTAGCCAATTGTCATTCCTCACCGGGCGATGGCCCGGTGAGGAACCCGCGCTTTTGCACGCACCGTTCGCATCTCTCATCTTCTGAGTTTAGCTCAAGCCCTTGCTCAATCGACCGCTGTTTACGAGGTGCTGATTTCCGGTGTTTGTATCCTAAAGGTTGTATCCCAAAAACCTGGAAAAAATTGCAGAATGAGGCAACATTGGCAGCTGAGGCACACATAAAGTGCTGAAAACGCACGCTTGCAGACTGAGAAACGACGTGGATCGGAACCCAAGGGGCTATTCATCCAACGCACGATTCGTGCGTCTGCAAAAATGACCCTTATTGCGGTGTGTAGATTGCCGTGTCGTGATGGAATTCGGACCATGCGAACCAGTACCCCGGCTGGAGAATGAGTGGTTCAAGTTTCGATCCCTTCAGTCGGCCTGCGACGCACTCGCCGTAGGCATTCCAACTGGATTTGGTTTCCCGATCAATGAGCTCAGTTGCATCCGCATTCGAGGCGGTGAAGGTCAGAATACGACTGCCCGTCTTCGCGACAAATGCAGTTGTGGTGTCTGTGCTAGGCTGATGGACGATCACAACCGGTGAGCCGCCGAGCGAATCGTTGATGATCAGCGCGGAACGGAGCGCATCGAAGGGAAACGCCTTGCTAGCGCCTGCCACATCGAGGCCAAGCACCATCGCCTTCGGCTTTAATCGTTCATCACGGTACGTCACGCCATCTGGCATGGGACTCGCACCAAACCCACCCGCATTAACAAACTTGTTTACCGCGCCGACGCGTTCAGCGTAGCCAGGCAGAGGCTTCAACACTAGCGTATCGGGGTGCAGTCGCCGCCATTCCGCCCAACTCGTAAGCAGAAACGGATATATCTGCAAGCGTTCGCCTTGTAACGGGCCAGAGATGGCATCCAGGCCGGCCTGCTGCCAGCGGCTGCCTGTCTCCCGATCTTTGAACACCTCATTGCCACCAGCGCTGTCCGAGATGTCAAGAGTGAGCTGCTTACCTTTGGCTGCGGCCAGGAACACGAGAGCCGTGTTGCAATAGGCGCACCAAGTAATCGCAATCGGCCCCTTGGGCAAACTATCTTCGACTAAGCCGTGTTGCCAGAGAATTCCAGCCGGGTAGGCCTTCGGCACTTCTCCACTCATCAGGCCGATGACACGATCATTACCATTCAGAAACGTTGCATCCGAGGCAGTGATGAATTGGGGATCGTGAACGGCCACGTATGGCAAGTCCTTCTGCGCCTCACACTTCGTGGCTGTCACGACGATCGCAATGAGTGCGGCGGTCAACATGCGGGATACGAACAAACTTCTCATACGAATTGGCCTCCTAGTCTAGGTACACATTCCCGGCCCATTCGATCCGTCGACGATCTTTCGAGCGATCCTGACGCGGAACATGAAAGCCATGCCGGTCGATTCCCTTACTCACTTGCTCTTTCGATCGAACCATTTTTCTTTCTCAGGAGCGAAATGACCCTCATCGCAGGACGCGGAAACACCACTGCGACTTGCATTACACGCTTGTCATTTTTTAGAAGTTTTGTTGGTGCCACTCCTTTTCACCGAAAGCAAAGGCGAGGACTCTTGCTGGCCGGGTTGCGCCGGCGCTGCCAGAAGGAAGAGGAAGAGCGCCTGGCCCCCGAAGGCAATCGAGTGCGACCAGGGTCAGGCATGCCAATCTGTCCAAAAGGAATTGTCGACGAAGCTCCATGAAGGTACGATAGATTCTTCCTTGGTATATTGCATAGAACCATATTGGATGAAAGTTTTGTACCAACCAGGAGGGGGCAGATCAGTGCCAAACGCTGTCAGTTCTCTCGTACTCGCCCTCGATGAAAGGCCACCTCATACGACGTTGACCCGCTGGCTCTATGAAGAACTGCGGAGCGCGGTTCTGGACCGCCGCTTGCCTCATGGAATGCGCCTGCCTGCTACCCGAGACTTCGCAGCTCAATATGGCATTTCGCGCGGAACCGTGGTCACCGTATTTGAGCAATTGGAGGCTGAAGGATATCTGATCGGGCGTGCCGGGGCGGGCACTCGAATCAATGCGAACCTGAAGCGACACATATTGAGCAAGCAGACGGCCCAACCTCGGATCAGGAAACTGCCGACGCCTCTTCGGGGGTTGCCCAGGGGCCAGCCTGCACGACCGTTTCGGCATTACGAACCGGCGCTAAATGAGTTTCCAATAGACGTCTGGGCACGTGTTGCCAGTCGGCGACTTCGCCGAGCAACGTCTTCTCTCCTAGGGAGCGGTGACCCAAGAGGATATGCACCTTTGCGAGAAGCGGTCGCAGCGTATCTGACTTCGTCCCGTGGCGTGAATTGCTCAGCCG
>Ga0209333_1000421_pt1 | contig 23645 bp, 18 predicted proteins | sample BlaSpr_A8_OM2_O3_FD_187982 | JGI IMG/M metagenome (GOLD analysis project Ga0209333, IMG submission 187982) | Forest soil microbial communities from Thunder Bay, Ontario, Canada - Black Spruce, Ontario site 2_A8_OM2_O3 (SPAdes) (version 2) | ecosystem: Environmental > Terrestrial > Soil > Boreal... | reverse complement strand
CATCGCCAGGAGTTTGGCCAGTCTGGCGGCGCACCTTAGAGAGCAGGGCTTCAAGACAGAGGAACACCCGCACTCCTTGAACGCCGTATCGCCAGCGAGCCAACTCCGAATTCAGTTTACGACCGACGACAGATATCAGGCGTTCCTGTCCCGGTCTATTCAGGCTGAAGTCCTAGGAATGCACACGAGGGTCGCCTGCCTCGAGGACGTGACGCAAGGCAAGCTCTGGGCGTACAGCGATCCTCGTCGCCGCTTGAGCAAACGCAAGAAAGACGAATTGGACCTGGTCCGGCTCGCGGAAGCGCACCCCGAGTTGAAGTCCCTTTACCCGGCCGAACTGCGTGAGCAACTCGACCGGGGATGACGAAACCGTAAACTCGCGTCCTACTTCCAGCGCCCTTCCACTCGAACCCAACCACCGTGGCGGTGAACCCAATGATCGGCGACCCACCGCGCGTGTGGACGTGGTGGAACTTCCCACCGGCCCGGCACCCAAACATAAGCGTGCCCATCCCAGTTATGATACCCCGCTATCCAAACGTGGCCCGGACTGGGGCGCGCTGGCGGTGTTTCGACGACAGCCACAGGAGGCCTGACCGTGACCACCACCTCGGCGCATAACGTGCCGGCGCTTAAAATCAGCCCAAAGGCAGAGCCCATCAATAGCTTCTTCAACATACGCTTGCACTCCATTCCTTGATCATATGCATATGTAACCCCGCCATGTGATTGAAAGACGCGTGTACGCAACGAAAGTCCGTACGAAATCATACGTCGCCTACTGCTACATCCAGGGCAGTTGACATTACAGCGATAATCGGCTCAGAATCCAGATGGACGGCGAGTTTTTCAATTGTGCCCGGGTGGCGAAACCGGCAGACGCAAAGGACTTAAAATCCTTTTCCCGGCAACGGGAGTGTGGGTTCGATTCCCACCCCGGGCACCAACTGCATCTTCTCCCCTATCCATAGTAATCTCAATAGAATGGATGGGCCGCTATGCGTGTTGGCCGACGCACCCCGCCAGTACCAGGCCTTGCTGGAAGTGTCGCAATCGGTCGCTTCGCACCGCGATCTGGCCGCGCTGTTCCGAGATCTTGCAGAGCGCCTGCCGCGCGTGGTCAGTTTCGATTCGTTGTGGCTGGTGCTGCACGATCCCGCCAGCAACCGCATGCGCCTGCACCTGTTGGAAGGGCCGGCGCGGGCAGCCCCGGACGCCGGCGATGCAGGCGATGAAGAAGCATGGCCGCTGGAAAGGCCGATGGAGGAATCGCCCAGCGCGCTGGTGTGGAGCACGCAGGAGCCGCTGGTGATTTTCAACCTGGCGGAGGACCCGCGCTATCTCAAGGCTTTTCAGTTGTTGCTGGACAACGGCATCCGCTCGTGCTGCATTCTGCCGCTGACCACGGCCCACCGGCGCTTAGGCGCGGTAGGTTTTGGCTATGCCCCGCTGCACAACTATTCCGAAGCGGACGTCCGATTCTTGGGGCAAGTAGCCCGCCAAATCGCCGTGGCGGTGGACAATGTTCTGGCGCACGAGGAGGCTTGCGAATTACAAACCGCGCTCGCCGAAGAACGCGACCGCCTCCGGCTGTTGCTGGACCTGAACAATACGCTGGCGCCGAATCTGGACCTGCGGCAGTTGTTGCGCGCCGTTTCATCGAACGTGCGGCGGGCGATGCGTTGCGACTACACCAGTGTGATCCTGCCGGAGCCGGACGGCCAGCGGCTGCGGATTTATGCGCGGGATTTGTCCGAATTGCCGGAGCTCACATCCGAAGACACGCCCGAAGAGCTGGTCGTGCCGCGCGTAGGCACGCCGGCCGGCATGGTCCTCGAAACGGGCAAGGCCCTGGTGCTGGACGCCGCGGAACTGGCGCGTTTCGATCCGAAGATCAATCCCACGCTGGCCTTGGGACTGAAATCGGCGTGTTTTCTGCCTCTGATTGCACGCGAGCGGCTGCTCGGCACCCTGAACGTCGGCCGCTTTCCGGAGCGGGCATTCACACAAGACGATGTGGACTTTCTCCGTCAAGTGGCCAGCCAAGTGGCGCTGGCCGCGGACAATGCGCTGGACTACTATCAGGTGGCGGAATCCAAACAGCGGCTGGCGGAGGAACGCATCTATCTGAACGAGGAGATCCGCAGCGGGCAGAACTTCGAGGAGATTATCGGTTCCAGCGCGGCGCTGAAGAACGTTCTGAAGCAAGTGTCCATCGTGGCGCCCACGGATTCGACCGTATTGATTCTGGGCGAGACCGGCACCGGCAAAGAGATGGTGGCGCGGGCCATCCATAATATAAGCGCACGCCGCGACCACACTTTCGTGAAAGTGAATTGCGCCGCCATTCCACTGGGGCTGCTCGAAAGCGAACTGTTTGGCCACGAGAAGGGCGCGTTTACCGGAGCCATTGCGCGCAAGACAGGGCGATTCGAAGTGGCGCATCAAGGCACTTTGTTCCTCGACGAGGTGGGGGATATTCCGCCTGAGTTGCAGCCCAAGCTTCTGCGGGTTTTGCAGGAGCGGGAGTTCGAGCGCTTAGGCAGCACGCACACCATCAAAGTTAATGTGCGGTTGGTGGCCGCGACCAGCCGCAACTTGCCGGTTATGGTTGAGCAGCGCGAGTTTCGCGGCGACTTGTACTATCGCCTGAACATTTTTCCGCTGGTGGTGCCGCCATTGCGGGAGCGCAGCGACGACATCCCGCTGCTGGTGGAATACTTCGTGGCGCGCTTCGCGGAGCGCCTGGGCCGAAAGGTCAACCGCGTGGATCGCCAGACGATGGATTTGCTGCAGGCTTATCACTGGCCCGGAAACATCCGGGAGTTGCAGAATGTGATCGAGCGCAGCGTCATTCTGGCGGAGGGCGGCACGCTGCGCATCGACGCGAGCGTGCTGGGGGCCGCCGAACCGCGCAAGACACCCTCGAATGGGGATGTTCTGCGGCAGAACGAAAAGGAACTGATCGAGGCGGCCCTTGCCGAGACCAAAGGGCGCATCGCCGGATCGCGCGGCGCGGCGGCGCGGCTGCGCATCCCGGCGTCCACTTTGGAATCCAAGATCCGCGCGTTGAAGATCGATAAGTTCAAGTTCCGTTCGTGAGGTTCGAGGCGTGGACCTTGGCGGACGGTGCCCGCGGGGTTAGCGTTGATTTAAGAGGTATGGTTCTCAGGACGCCGGCAACTCGCAGATTGTCTCAGATGTGCGCGGCATTTGAGCAGGTTCCCCTCATCGGAGTAGGCGGCGCAGCCAAGGATCTGGCAGGAGATGTTAAACTGACCAAGTGGCCCCGCAGTCAACTTTCACCTGCGCCCAGGATACCCTCCTGAGGAATCGGGAGATTGTTCAGCTTCGTGAGCGAATACGCTTGCTTGAACTGGAGAACGCAAGACTGAAGGAAAAGCGGGATTTCTTTCGACGAACACCAACGCTGGCGCAGGGGCTCAAAGGAGAGACTCTCATTGCGAAGCTTACGCATGGTGTTCAGACCGGCTATAAGGATCCGCACGACGTGACCGTGCCAACTGGCGCCCGACTTGAAGTGAAGTACAGCCATCTGAATGAGCCAAATAAGTTCAAGACAAAACGTTGGAATTGGCACAGTGTTTTGGGGAGCGCAAACAACAAACAGTACGAGTACCTTGTGTTGGTCGGCGAGAAAGATGCGCGGTACGACGATCAGTATCCGGCCGACTTGTCCGATGTATTCTTCTTGGTACCTCGGTCGGAAGCGGACCACATTAAGACGGGGACCGACATTGCGATCAACACCAACCTCGCGACGACAAGGGCGCCGAGGTCCTTGGCTTTGAAGCGGTATTTGGTTATGGAGAGAGATAGCTTCACGAATCTGCTTGATACCGTCGAAGTGGGTTAACGGGCGAATGTCTGAGCCGTCGACGCGGAGATTCGGACCGTATTTGCAATCAACCTCTTGGCGATCCAGCAGCAAAGCAGCACGCGCAACTTCGTAGCCCGCCCCGGCGCATCGGGATGGCTCGCTCCACTCGAACGCAATTCAGAAGAGCGTATAGTCGCCATCTCGCTGACTGGAGCATCCGGGCCTACTGCTCCAGCCGCTTGAGACGCTACTCGGAAACTGGGTGGAAGGACCACAAGGACGAAACGAAAAACGCGCATGCGGCCTTTGATTGACCGGGGCAACGCCGGTTACAATGGTCCAAGGGAGCCAAAATGCCAGCAGTCCACAGCTCGCTGTTAGAGCGGATCACGATTGATCCTGACGTGCGGTTCGGCAAACCCTGCATTCGCGGCCACCGGATCACCGCTCAGGAAATTCTGGAATGGCTCTCCAGTGGGGCGTCCCAGGAGCAAATCCTGGCCGACTATCCCCAACTTGAGCCGGATGACTTCCTCGCCGTGTACGCGTATGCCGCCGAATTGGCAGCCGGGGCCAAAGTCTCCGGGGGATGAAGCTCCTCTTCGACGAAAGCCTGTCGCCTCGGCTGGTTTCCTTATTACGCGACCTCTTCCGTGAATCGGAGAGCGCGCTTCGAAATGGGCTTGCCCGTAGTGGTGATCGGAGGATTCTGGAACACGCTGCGGCGCATGGTTTCATCCTGGTCTCGACTGACAGCGATTTCGAGCGTCTCTTGCAGCAGTTCCCTGGCGCTAAAGTCGTCATTCTGCGTTCCTGCGATTATCCAACCGAGATCGCGGCGGACGTGCTTCGCCGGAATGCGATCCGCATCGCCGAACTGCCTACTTCGCCGGATCAATTGATCGTTCTCGACCGGTAGTTTTCGATCCGAGATTGTCCGGCGCGAGACAGGTGCTGCCTTGTCCCCGCTGTTTACGAATTCCGGTCGGGCAACGCACGTGCACGGACTAGGCCTGTTCGGAGCCACATTGACGGGAACGCGCGACGGTTGCATTGGCCCTCCGTGGGTTCAGACTTCGCCTGCGAGAATGATCTCTCGCAGCATCCGCTGTTCGGACCGCCAGATTGCGTCAAATCCGCGGGCCGGGATTCCTCGCGTTATCATTGCGGATAGATGGGACTTTTTCACGTTGGTTGCCGGGTCCTCAATCCGGTGACTTCCAAGTCAACCGCCATCCGGCGCCTGATGGTCGACACGGGCGCCGAGTCCACGTGGATCGACGCGACGGTATTGGAGGCGATCGGGATTGAGCGACGCAAGAAGGATCTCCAATTTCTGTTGGCGAACGGCCAGATCGTTACGCGCTCAGTTGGCTACGCCGTGCTTATGGTGGATAAGTCGGAGACCGTGGACGAAGTCGTTTTCTCCGAAGCAGGCGATCTTCAACTGCTCGGCGCGCGCGCTCTGGAAGGTCTGAATCTGCAAGTGGATGCTCGCCGGAAAAGGCTAGTGGCTGCCGGCCCGATCGTCAGTGCAGCCGCCGTGCCTCCGCGATTCGGACGGTTGGTGCAGGTTCCCGCGGGAACACCGAAGACTCGCGGAAAGACCCGGACGAATGGGCCGAAAAGGCCTCGGGACACCAAATTGAAGGCTCGATGAGTGGCCAGAGGCCAGGTTTCAAGTTCATTTGACGGATCACGCGCGACGTCCGTCCGGAGTCCAGCCGCTTTTCCGCAGGTGCAGGTCGACCGCGAACGGGTCTGGCTTTTAGCCCACCGGCAGGCGGCCTGCAAGGGCCCCCTCGCGAGATGTCGCGAATCCGCGAGGCAAACCCGTCGGCACAGAGCGGACCACTCCGGCCTACCCATTCAGATTCTATGACATCCAATCGGTCTCGTAAATGCACTCACCACGGCCAAGGATGCCTATATGTGGATCGTAAGAGTCGCTCTAAATCGTCCTTATACTTTCGTGGTGCTGGCCCTGCTGATTCTGCTGCTCAGCCCGCTGGTGATCCTGCGCACCCCTACCGACATCTTTCCGAATATCGGTATACCGGTGGTGAGCGTGATCTGGAACTACGACGGATTCCCTCCCCAGGAAATGTCGGACCGCATCGTCACGATCACCGAGCGCACCATCACCACCACGGTCAACGACATCGAGCATATGGAGTCGCAATCCTATAACGGGATCGGAGTGATCAAGCTGTTCTTCCGGCCTTCCGTTACCATTGCGACGGCGTTGGCGCAGGTCACGTCAATTTGCCAAACGCAAATTCGGCAGCTGCCGCCGGGGACCACGCCTCCGCTGATTTTGAGCTATAGCGCGTCCACCGTGCCGGTGTTGCAGATCGGCCTGAGCAGCACGCGATTGAGCGAGCAGCAATTGTTCGATTTAGGCGCCAACACCATCCGCACGCAGTTGGCGACTGTGCAGGGCGCGTCCGTTCCCTGGCCGTATGGCGGCAAGCAGCGTCTGGTTTCAATCGATATCGATTCGCCGGCCCTGCAAGCCAAAGGCCTCTCGCCCACCGACGTAGTGAACGCGGTCAACGCCGAAAACCTGATTCTGCCGTCTGGAACGGCGAAGCTCGGGCCGCTGGAATATCAGGTGGAAATGAACGGCAGCACGCAGACTATCAACGAGCTGAACGATCTGCCGGTGAAGACGGCCAACGGTGCGACCATCTACATACGCGACGTGGCGCACGTGCGCGACGGCTTCTCGCCGCAGACCAACGTGGTCCGGCAGGACGGCCATCGCAGCGCGTTGCTCAGTGTCTACAAAACGGGCTCGGCGTCCACGCTGACGATCGTAAATGACGTGCGTGCGGCGTTGCAAACCATGGCGCCCGCCTTGCCGCCGGAACTCAAGGTAACGCCGCTGTTCGACCAATCCATTTTCGTGCGCGCGGCCGTCCAAGGCGTCATTCGCGAAGCGCTTACCGCGGCCTGCCTGACGGCCGCCATGATCCTGCTTTTCCTGGGCAACTGGCGCAGCACTCTGATCATCGCCATTTCGATTCCGCTGGCCATCCTGGTTTCGGTGATTTGCCTCAGCGCGCTGGGCGAAACCATGAACCTGATGACTTTGGGAGGGCTGGCGCTGGCTGTCGGAATCCTGGTGGACGACGCCACCGTGGAGATCGAGAACATCGAGCGCAACCGCCTGCTCGGGAAAGAGCTGCGCGAGGCCATTCTGCACGGGGCGCAGGAGATCGCCGTGCCGGCCTTCGTTTCCACGCTGTGCATCTGCATCGTTTTCGTGCCCATGTTTTTCCTCAGCGGAGTCACGCGCTTCCTCTTCGTGCCGCTGGCCGAAGCTGTGATCTTCGCCATGCTGGCTTCTTATCTTTTGTCCCGAACGCTGGTGCCGACCATGGTGATGTTTCTCCTGCGGCATCACAACTTGCACCAGCAGCCGGGTGTGTTTGGGCGATTTCACCAGCGGTTTGAGAACGCCTTCGAGCGCTTGCGCGACAGCTACCGGAACGCGCTGGAGGCCTGCGTGCGGCACGGAGGATGGTTCGTCACCGCATTCCTGGCGCTGTGCCTGGCGTCCCTTGGCTTCGTTTTCGTGCTGGGCCAGGACCTTTTTCCGCAAGTGGATGCCGGCTTGATGCGACTGCATGTGCGCGCGCGTACCGGCCTGCGCATCGAAGAGACCGCACGCCTTACCGACCAGATCGAAAACACGATCCGCACCATGATCCCGGCCGGCGAGCTGGACACCATTCTCGACAACATCGGTCTGCCCTACAGCGGCATCAATCTCTCCTACAGCAACGCGGGAACCATCGGTACGCCGGACGCGGAGATCCTGGTCTCGCTCAAGGAAGGCCACCGGCCAACTCCGGAGTATGTGAAGCTGCTGCGGGAGGAATTGCCGCGGCGCTTCCCGTCCACTCAATTCTTCTTCCAGCCTGCGGACATCGTCACGCAGATCCTCAACTTCGGCGTGCCCGCGCCCATCGACGTGCGGATCGCAGGTAGCGACCAACTGGGCAATTATAACGTGGCCCGGCAATTGGCCAATCGGATTCGCGCCATCCCGGGAGCCGTGGACGTGCATGTGCAGCAGGCCTACGACTCTCCCACGTTGCATCTGGATGTGGATCGGACTTTCGCGCAATCCGTGGGACTCAGCCAGCGCGACGTGGCAGACAATCTTTTGGTCTCCCTAAGCTCCAGCTTTCAGACGTCACCCACGTTCTGGCTCAATCCGAAGAATGGAATCAGCTACAACGTGGCTGTACAGACGCCGCAGTATCGCGTGGATTCGGTGAAGGCGCTGCTGGACACACCCATCCGCACCCCGGCTTCGCGCGATCCGCAGATCCTCGGAAACCTGGCATCGTTTCGCCACGGGAGCCAGCCCGCCGTGATTTCGCACTACGATGTGCAGCCCCTGGTGGACGTATTCGCCTCGGTGCAGGGGCGGGACCTGGGCGGCGTGGCGCGCGATGTCCGCGCCGTGACCGAGCGGGTCCAAAAGCAGCTTCCGCGGGGCAGCCACCTCACTATCAGCGGCCAGGTATCCACCATGTCGCAGTCGTTTATCGGACTGGGCGCCGGATTGGCGATGGCCATGGTGCTCGCCTACCTGTTGATCGTGGTGAATTTCCAATCGTGGCTGGACCCGTTCATCATCATCACCGCGCTGCCCGGCGCCTTGGCTGGAATCACCTGGGCCCTCCTGCTGACTCATACAACTTTGAACGTGCCGTCCCTCACCGGCGCCATTATGTGCGTGGGTGTGGCGACCGCCAACAGTATCCTGATGGTTTCGTTCGCCCGTGAACGAATGGATGAAGGGATGCCGGCGCGCGAGGCCGCCGCGGCAGCCGGGCATACGCGCATGCGGCCGGTCTTGATGACCGCGCTGGCCATGATCATCGGCATGGCGCCCATGGCGATGGGACTCGGCGAAGGCGGAGAGCAGAACGCGCCGCTGGGGCGGGCCGTGATCGGCGGGTTGCTTTTCGCTACCGTTGCGACACTGTTCTTCGTGCCCACGGTCTTCGGCATGATCCACGGAGCCCGAGAGCGCAAATCTTCATCGAATGGAGAGTGAACTTATGTCTGCCCAAGAGATACCCATACTCGATCCGGAACCGGAAACCGAAAACAAGCCAGCACCTGCGACCAAACGTTGGATGGTGGCTGCGCTGATTGCGGTGGTGTGCTTATTCGCCGCCGGCGCGCTCAGCATCAAGGCACGAGCCAAGGAACAGGTGGCGTTGTCCGGGGAAACCGCACGCCTGGCGGTGACCACGGTATCGGCCGGCTACCCGAAGCCCGAGCCGCGCTCGAACGAACTGGAATTGCCAGGCAGCGTGCAGGCATACACGGAGTCGCCCATTTACGCGCGCACCAACGGCTATCTGCTGCATTGGTACAAAGACATCGGCGCGACGGTGGAGAAGGGCGAGTTGCTGGCCGACCTGGATACGCCCGAAGTGGACCAGGAGCTCTCGCAAGCGCAGGCTGCCCGCCAGCAGATGGTCGCGGCGCTGGACTTGGCGCGCACCAGCGCCGACCGCTGGCGCGAATTGCGCCGCACCGACTCGGTCTCGCAACAGGAGCTGGACCAGAGGACCAGCGACTACGCACAGGCGCAAGCGAATATGGCCGCCGCCGATGCCAACGTCCGGCGGCTGCAGCAGCTTGAATCGTTCAAGCACGTTTACGCTCCGTTCGCGGGCGTGCTTACGCGGCGCAACGTGGACATCGGGGCGTTGGTGAACGCCGGCAACGGGGGATCGGGCAAGGAACTGTTCAATCTTGCGCTGATCGATCCGCTGCGCGTATATGTGAGCATTCCGGAAGCCGATGCCCCATCCATACGGGTGGGGATGCGGGCCTGGATCGCACTGGCCGAATTTCCGGCATCGCGGTTCGGCGGGACCGTAGTGCGGACGGCCAATGCCATCGATCAAAACACGCGCACGCTGCTGACCGAGGTGGATGTCCCGAACAGGGCTGGGCGGCTGTTGCCGGGCGCATACGCTCAAGTCCATTTTGAAGTGCCGGTGAACGGCAGCCGCCTATCGGTGCCATCGAGCGCCATGCTGTTCCGGTCCGAAGGGCCGAGCGTGGCCGTGGTGGGGCCGGGCGATCGGATACAACTGCGTCCCATTGTGATCGGACGCGATTTTGGCACGAGCCTGGAAATTCTGCAAGGCGTCCGGGCGAACGATCGCGTGGTGCAGAATCCCCCCGACTCGCTCGAAGCCGGACAAGCGGTGCGCGTCGTCGCGGATGGCTTGGAACGGAAGCCGTCATGAGACGCGCGTGCGCCGCGGGAATCACCGCGCTGACAATCCTGCTGGCCGCCTGCCATCCCGTCGGGCCGGATTACCACACGCCTCCGGCGCCGCAACCCGCGGCATGGCACACGGAAGGACCCTGGCGGCCGGGCGATCCGAAAGATCAAATCCCGAAAGGCGCCTGGTGGGGGATCTTCCACGACGCCGAGCTGGATCGCCTGGAGACCGCCGTGCTGGCATCCAATCAGGACTTGGTGTCGGCGGCTGCGCGGTTGCAACAGGCGCGCGCGCTGGCTTCGGTGGCCATCAGTAACTTCTACCCGCAAGCCGGCGTTTCGCCTTCGTATCAGAGGTTTCGGCTCTCGGCAAATCGTCCGTCCCTGGGCGGTGTAGTGGACGGACCCATCACTCAAAACGCTTGGAATTTACCGTTCGCCCTGAGTTACGAGCCGGATCTTTTCGGGCGCACCAGGCGCAGCGTGGAGGCCGCCAACGCGTCGTACCAAGCCGCCGGTGCGGACTTCGAAAATGTGGAACTGGTGCTGACCGCGGAAGCCGCCGCCGATTACTTCACTTTGTGTGAGGTGGATGCGGAGATCCGCATTCTGGACGACACGGTCGCGGCCATGGAGAAGGCCACGGCCCTGGTGCAGAACCGTCACGATGGCGGAGTCGCCTCCGGTCTGGACCTGGCGCAGGAACAGGCATTGCTGGACGCCACCCGGACGCAAGCCACCCTGGAGCGGCAACTGCGCGCGAACTACGAGCACGCGCTGGCGGTATTGTGCGGGGCGCCGGCTCCGGACTTCCGTATGCCGGCAGGCTCGCTGCAGAAATATCTTCCGGCGGTCCCGACCGGCGTGCCGTCCGACGTGCTGGAGCGCCGTCCGGATATCGCGCGGCAGGAGCGGCTGATGGCTGCGGCCAATGCCCAAATCGGCGTCGCCAAGTCGGCCTACTATCCGAGCCTGCGACTGGCGGCCAGTGCCGGGCTCGAGAGTACCGGCATCGGCAACTTGTTCTCGCTGCCCAGTTCGCTGTGGGCAGTCGGCGCGACGCTGGCCCAGCCGCTGTTGTCCGGGGGCCGCATCCGCGCCGGTGTGGATTTCGCGAACGCGGGTTACCAGGACTCCGTAGCGCAATACCGCCAGACGGTGCTGGTGGCGTTTCAGGAAGTCGAGGATGCATTGGCCGGACTGGAAGTGTTTGGGGGTGCCGCGAAGTCGCAGGACACCGCCGTCGCGGACTCCCAGCGCGCGCTGAATATCGCGCTGAATCGTTATACCGGCGGGCTGGTCACGTATCTCGATGTGGTCACGGCCCAGCAGAGCCTGCTTTCGAACCAACGCGAGGCCGCGCAGATACAAGGCGGCCAATTGGTGGCTTCGGTAATGTTGGTGAAAGCGCTCGGCGGCGGATGGGACGCCCACAGCCTTGCCGATATTTCTGTCAAGCCCAGCCTGAAGACGGCTTTCATGCCCTAAACATAGCCAAGGGCTGCGCCCTTGAAATCCCAAGGAGAGGCATCCGGGTGTTCACAGACGCTGGTGATTGATTCCACCGGTCGCCGTGATCCATGATGTTGGTATCCAGCCAAACATCTGAGGAGACGACCGATGGAAACCTTCGCGAAGCTCTTTGAACGCTTCCTGTTCTTTGTATATCAATGTTTCGACTGCATTGTCATTCAGGGATACCTGCCGCTGCTGAGTCGTTCCGAACACATCGTGTATTTCTTCCGCGATGTGCACGGGATATATCCGATCACCCCGCAAGCTCTGGCCAAACGCACCCCGGAATACCGGGGATGGGTGGAGGGCTACGCCCGCAATCACAAGGTTCCCATTATGAGTCCGGAGAAGGACGAAAGCAACGAGGAGTTCGTCCGGCCTCATCTACAGCGCATGGAACGTCAGAACCGGCACGGGGTATACTTCATCATCCTGAGCATGGAGATGGGCAGGACGTTTTGCTCGCTCCCGCCGAAATATCCTACCGACGACCCGGACTATCGCATCATCCGGTCGCGGCGATCCCGCCACCTGCATTATTACTTCTACATCCGCGATCCAGTGCTCGGCCCACTGGCCATGTGCGTCAGTACCTACCTCCCGTTTCAGAGCACCTACTACCTGAACGGCCACCATTTCATCGAGATCGAACTGCGCCGCCAAGGAGTGACGTTCCGAAAAGACGACAACGCGTTCCTCTCCACCACGGACCCAAAGGCACTCCAAGCCACCGCCGACAAGCTGAGTTCTGCCACCATCGAAAAGCGCTTGAACCCACTGGAGCTGGCTGCTATGTCCCAAGTTTTCCGAGAAGGACCGCAAAGCTGTAGACTTGCGCCGCGCCTACTCCATCAAAGATCTTCGAGCAGTCCTGCGAGATGGGCTTGTTCCGCCTGGCCGCCGATAAGGTGGCCTACATCTTCAGGTGAAGCTTTCCGCCGCCGATGTGGCGCGCATCGAGCAGACCGTGCTTCCATCGGCTATCGCGGGGACCCGGTATGACGAACGCCAGATGCGGATGTTGGATAGTGAACGGGCATAGCCCCTGATCGACAATGAAGACGTGCCGATCGCGAGAGACCTCTTGCCGGGGGCCGCGCGCCTCTCCCGGATCCATTCAAGCAGGAAGTGCCAAAGCCCGGCGCTGAGAAAGTGGCGCCGTCGAGTCGGGTGCCCCTATCGAATCGACAGATTTATTGGAGCTCCTGGACGAGCCACCTTTGCGGCGACGAGAGCGAGACAAATCCCGCGACAAACCAGATTTGCCAGTCCTTCGTCAGTTCCGAACTTTGCAGAGCCGAAACGTAATGGCGTGCGATCGGGAATGCAACTGCCAGCGAAAAGAATGGCGTCAAGGCAGCCTTCATGATCTCTCTTCCGCTCCAGGCGCGGTGGTCTGCGGCCTTACCAATCAACATAGCCATAAATGGCGCCCAGCAAAAGAGTGCCGACTATTTCAATCCAGAACAGGTCTAAAGTCATGGGTGTACCCTTCTGCGAGCGCAAGCGTTTGGCTTGGGCAGGCTCGCGTCCTCCCGCTGGTATTTCCTGCTGAACCCCACCTAGCTAGTCCGGGATAGCAAATAATTGTAAACTACGTTGACCGATGTGTTTTCTTGGTAGTGCCTGTGTTTTTCGCTGTTTTTGTTGTGAAATACGCGGCGATTCTGGCGGGCGCTCTTCCGACAAACTGGCGAGTCGATGGTTCGCTCGCCTAGCGGCCCGTGGCGAAGCGCCTGCCCCACGCCACGGATCAGCAGCTTGCGCATTGGCGGACGGATCTCGGAGTGGCGACTTGAGGATTGGGACTGTTCTTATGCCGTCACACGCTCGCGCACATTGAACTCCAGCTTCCACCGGCGTCCGTCGCGCGCCACGCACCACAACTGCAGCATGCCCGTCTCCGTGACGACAGTTTCGAACGAAACTGGGACGACGTCGACGGCGTTCTGCTCAGCGGGCAGATTGACTTCCATGGGGGCCAGCTCTTCAAGCTCATCGCCGAAATCCTCGATCAGGTCGCCGGGTTGGTCGTTCTTGCGGACGGCGGAGGTGAAGAAGCGGAACTCGGCGGGCTCACCGACCAGCAGTCCGAATTCGCGGTTGGGGATGCGCATGTCGGTACCTTCCTCCATGCCGAACGGGACCACCGTGAGAGCCTTCAGCGGTGCGGCGAAGCCGGGCACGGATGGCATGGCGCTTTCGATGGCGACGTAGTAGGTGCGCGGGACGCCGCCGCGGATGCGCACGCCGCGGCCCTGGCGCGCGAGTCCATAATAGGCCGCGCCGCGCGAGACGGCGTGCATCAGGTCTTCGCCGCTGAGTTGCCGGACAGGCGGCATGCCCTCTTCGGCCAGCCATGAATTCAGCACGCTCAGGATACGCTCGCGGATCAGGCCTGCATTCAGCACGCCGCCGTTGAATAGAATATGGGTCGGGCAAGCCAGGCCGCTAGGACCGCTCCGCACGCCGCCATGTTCGGCAGTGGATGCTTGCTGGCGCAGAAATCGGGCGAGGTGTCGGGTCATGGCGGCATCGGCGGCGTACGGCAGGCCGATTTCCTGCAAGCCGGCGCGGCGCTGGCGGGCGGGCATATCGTTGCTCGATACGGCTGGCAGGAATCCGTCGCTCAGCAGGCGATCAAGATCGGCGCGCTGTAACTTCGCTTTGATCGACCCGCCCACCACGCCGGCGCCTTTGCCGAGGACTGTGACCGGCGCCTCATCCTTTTTGTTGCCCGGTTCGAGCAGCTTCTCCTTGGCGGTGCGGCAATTGTTCCACAGCGCCTGAAGCTGGAAGTTGTCGATTTTGGTGCCCTGCTGCGCGAGTTGATCGGCGACCAGGCGGGCGAGGGCCAGATCGATGTTATCGCCGCCAAGCAGGATATGCTCCCCAACGGCCACGCGCTCGAGCGACAGTTCGCCGGACTGCTCCGTAACGGCGATCAAAGTGAAGTCGGTGGTGCCGCCGCCGATATCGACGACCAGGATCAAGTCGCCGACCGTCACGCGCTCGCGCCAATCGGGATGGCGTTCGATCCAGGCGTAGAAAGCAGCCTGCGGCTCTTCCAGCAGAGTGATGTTCCGATAGCCGGCCTGCTCGGCGGCCTTGAGGGTCAAGTCGCGGGCGACCGCGTCGAACGAAGCGGGCACCGTCACCAGCACGTGCTGCTGGGTGAAGGGCGCATCGGGCATCTTGCTGTCCCAGGCGTGGCGCAGATGGTCCAGATAGCGGCGGCTGGCCTCGACCGGCGAATACTTGGGCACGCCTTCGGGCGCGCGGAAAGGTAAAATGGGCGCAGTACGATCCACGCCGCCGTGCGACAGCCATGACTTCGCTGAAGACACAAGGCGGCCGGCATTTTCGACGCCGCGTTTCTGGGCCAGGCGGCCGACGACGGTCTCGGGCTGCGGGTCCCACGGCAGGGCTGTTGACCCGGCTGGGAAATCGGTCGCTCCGGGAATGTATAGGAAGGAGGGCAACAGGCTCTCGTCGCGTACCTCGGAGGGGTTCACGAGTTGCGGGATGCCCAGCAGCTCGACTCTCGGCAGAGAAAATGGGTCGGCATCCGGCCTGTTCTCGACGTAAGATAGCGCGGAGTTGGTGGTGCCGAGGTCGATGCCGATGATGTAGCGAGGTTCGTGTCGAGGTTCCATGCGGGCGCGCGGGGTGCTACTCGATCTCTATTTCGGCGGGCGCGATAATGGAGGCGTCCTGCTTCGGGTTGAGCGCCGGGAGGTCCACTCTGGCGGCGCGCCAGCCTTTGTGGCGCAGAGTTCCGCCTTCGGGCTTGGTGGCCGGCACGTTGCCGATGAACTTGACGGCCGCAGGGTCTGCGGTCGCGGGGCGGGTGTATGCGCCTTCGACGCCATCAATGACGGGCTGGAGGCTGAGATAGCGCGCCAGCGAATCGCGCGCCTGATCGTGCAGGCTGCGCACAGCGGCGCCGATCTGGTCGTCTTCGAATGAGGCGATGTCTTCCATCAGGAAGTCGAGCAGGCGCGAGTCGCGCTGGAGGATCGCGAGGAGTTGCAGGGCGTGGGCCGGATTGGGGGGCGGGGGAGCCGATGGCGCGGCAGGGCGAGCCGGCGAGGCAGCGAGTCCCAAGGCTCGCTTCAGGTCGTCGGACAGGCGGCCCTGAAACAGTATGGCAAAGAAGGCACGGAAGGCTAACGGGATACGGCTCAATTATTGTGCTCCAAGTACTTTAGGATAACATCCGCCCGCGCACCGAGACCGATGCGTATCGTAGCGTCCTGATGCGGCGGCCGCGGTCTTGACTTCTCCGAAGTGAAGCGAGGATACTTGCTACCATGCCCGCTCAGGAAAAAATGCGTCGGGAATCGCTCTATCTCTCCAGCCTTTTGGCCGTTATCGGACTGATACAAACACCGCTTTGCGCCACCGTGACTATCGTGTCCATGGCCCCGTCGGTTACCTCGCCGCAACCGCTGGGCACGGCCGTTACCTGGACGGTGACCGCCACGGACACCAATCCCGGTCCCCTCACTTTTCAGTTCAACACCGCGTACGGGCAGCAGGCCTTCTCCCTCGCGCGGGATTACAATAAGGGAACGTCGGCTTCCGGCGCGTGGACTTCCCAGCCTTTTGTCTGGAGCACCATCTCGGGCGAAGGCAGCTACCAGATTCAGGTGATCGCGAAGGACTTCAGTTCAGGTGAAACGGCCACGCAGACGGCCGGCTTCCAGTTGACGCCGCTGGCGACCGGTGGCAACGCGGCCGTCAGCCAGACCGCAAATCCCCTGATAGCTCTCTTCAGCGCACCCTCCTGCGCGGCAGGCAGCTACATACGGGTACGTTTTGTCGTAAGCGGCGGCAGCCCGAACTACACAAATTGGAAAACTTGCCGGCCCCCGTTGACTATGAATTTCTATGTCGCCGGTATGCTGGCGACCACTGCTTATAGCATGAATTATCAAGTGAATACCGCCGGCACGTTCACCAGTGGCCCCGTCCCAATAAACTTCACTACCGGAGCGCTACCCACGCAGATCGCTTTTCCGTCTTATACCGTGGTTACGCCGCCGACCTCGCAAGCGGACACCACGGACTCCACGATCCTGCATGCCAATACGGCCGCTTCTCTAAAAGCCGCCTACCTTTCGGTAGCCACCGATCTTAATGGCAATATCACTTGGTACTATGCGCTAGGCAACACGGCGTTGCTCACGCGGCCGCTTTCTGGCGGGAACATGTTGACCTTGCAATCCGGGGTAGCCTGGAATCCGTCTCTCACGTTTTCCCAATACTTGCGCGAGATCGATCTGGCCGGCAACGTCATCCGGGAAACCAACACCGGCATCATATCGCAGGAATTGCTGGCCCTGGGCTTCACCGACGCTACCCCCTGCAACGAAGTTCCCAATCCCCCGCCCGTCTATACCGCCTGCTTGAACCATTTTCACCACGAGGCGATGCAGTTGCCCAACGGCTATACCGCTTTTCTAGCGAAGGTCGAAAAACTATATCCGGCCGGAACGCAGGGCAGCACTACAGGCCAACTGGTGGACGTCATGGGAGACCTGGTGATCGTCCTGAATACCAACTGGCAAGTGGTCTGGTGCTTTGATGAGTTTCAGCAACTCAACGTCAACCGCGCCGACCCCCTGGACGAGACCTGCACCAATGGCCCCGGCGCAAACTGCCCGCCGAACGTTCTGGCCGCAGTGTCCAACGACTGGACACATACTAACTGCATCGATTACATATCTTCCAGCGGCGACCTGATGATTTCCGTGCGAAACCAGGATTGGCTGCTCAAGGTCGACTATAACAACGGAACAGGCACCGGTGACGTTCTGTGGACCATGGGAGTCGACGGCGACTTCACTTTCAATAACATCGACAACAGCTCGTATCCGTGGTTCTCCCACCAGCACGACGCCGAATATCAAACGAACGGCGTCTTGACGGTCTACGACAATGGGAATACCCGCGTTGCGCCGCCCCCGAACGGCGGGGGCCAGCCCGGATACAGCCGGGGCATGGGGCTGACGGTAGATGAGACGAACATGCAAGTGACTCCGGTTATGACCGTCTCGATGGGCGTCTTCAGCGTAGTCATGGGGAGTGCGGCCATACAGTCTAACGGCAACTACTTTTTTCAGCCCGGGATGCCTCTCAGTTACGATATCCAGATCCTGCCCACTCCGGGGGAGATTACAGGCACCCAGGTTTTCAATCTCTCCGGCCCTGGATATACCTACCGGGCCTGGCAGATGCCAAATTTATATGCTGAACCCGCCAATTACGCGAACTAATTACGGAGTGGAACCGGTTCCGCCGCGGCGCTCAGGATAGCAGGGCCACGCGGAGCTTTTCAAGCTGCCGGCGGGCGATTTCGGCCCAATTGCCGGTGCTATCGATCTTCAGATAAGCCTTCCAGTGGTGTACCGCCCTGAGTACGTCGTTCCGGCGTTCACACAGCAGGGCGAGATTGAAGTGCGCGTCTCCATAACGCGGATTGATGCGGAGGGCGGTCTCGTAGCAGTCTTGGGCCTTGGACAAGTCGCCGCGCTCGTCATAGAGATTGCCCAGATTGAAATGCGCTAGCGGATAGTTGGGATCGGCCACCAACGCGCGGGCGTAGTAATCCTCGGCTTCCTTGAATTGGCGCAGACGGTAACGAATGGTGCCTAGGTTCACCAACGCGCCGGCGGCTTGCGGGTTGCACTCGACGGCCTGCAGATAGGCCTCCACGGCCTCCTCGACGGGTGCGCCGGTTTCTTCCAGAAACAAGCCCTTCTGAAACCAGGCTTCGGAATCGTGGGCGCGCGGTGGCGGGGGCGGCTGGGGTGGCAGAGATTGTACGCTGGCTAGTTCGGCGGTATCGAAGTCGAAAAGGATTTGACCGGTGAGCGCTTCCATGTTCTGGCCCGCCACGCGCACGGCGATATGACGGCCGTCGGAAAAGATCTTCAGCTCGGCTAGGGGATCGCGCACCTCGGAGAGCCGCTGCTTCAACGACTGGAGCGCGCGGCCGATCTTGCGCAAGGGGATGCGGCGGACGCGCAATTCGGCAATGGTGCGCAGGGCGATAAGGTCGCGGAAGGAATAAGTGTCAGCCGCGGGGACTAGGTCCAGGCGTTCCCAACTGCGCAATTGCCGCTCGGAGAGGTGCAGCATCCGTCGAACCTCGGCGCGCTGATATTGGTGCTTCGGCGCGAGGGCAGGCACGGGGGGATTTTAGCATGATGCGGCAGGTGGAGGCTCTCAGACTGGCGCCGCCTCCACTACGACGGCGGTTCCGTAGGCCAGCACCTCGGTGACACCGTTCATGATCTCGGTGGCATCGTATCGCGCGCCGATCACAGCATTGGCGCCCAGTTCCGCGGCGTGGTTCAACATCAACTCAAAGGCGTGCTGCCGGGTCTTTTCACAGAGGCTGGTATACAACGTAATGTTGCCGCCCACCAGCGTCTGCAAACCGGCGCCGATAGTGCCGAAAATGGACCGCGAGCGAACCACGATGCCGCGCACCACGCCCAGGTTGCGCACGATCTTGTAGCCATCCAGGGTGAAGGCGGTGGTCACCATATATTCGGGGACGAATGTGTCTTGGGGGCTGCCAACGGGATCTGCCATGAGCTTATCTTAATTGAGATGGTTCGTTTTCGTGAGGGTAGCTGGGGAGTCTGGTCGCCGCTGTTCGCCAAACGGAATTATTGATTCACTTCCAATCGAACTAGCCGGCGGCTAAATCATAGTGGTGGGCTCGCGCGCGGATGGATTGGCGGATGCAATTGGGAGCGGATCGGCGCGTCCGTGCTGTGCCATGGGTGTAATTACTCCGCGGATGGCCCCCAAAAAGGCGAGCCCACGTATTCCGCCAGGCGGTGATTCACGATCTGGCGCTGGATCACCCAGGAAGAAACGCCGAAACGGTGTCCTATATCCTCGCAATCTTCGTCGGTAACTGCAGTGCTTGTGGTATCCCGCGAATCTGCTCGGCAGGCGCCAAGAACTCAGCGGCAAACGCACGGCTCCGCTTCTGACGGAGTGAATCCGAGCGGCGGGTCAGGACCAGATGTTGAGGATCCGGCGACCGCAAATACTCGCCAAGAGCCCGGCAGAACGCAAAATTTCGCGTCTCCGGCCACTCCCCCGAGAGAGCGAAGACAGGAGCCTCGTGGGCGGACACACCGGTAACGGCGTCCATCTGTTCCGTTTGCCATACGCGAATAGGCACCTTCGCGCTGTCGACTCTTAGCGAGGCCAGAATCTCGCCGACGTTGGAGTGGCCGTGACCGTTGAGACCAATTTCGTTCCGTAGGAACCGGGCATATTCGTAGCCCTGCCGCCACGGCGGCAGGCCCGCCGCTAGTTCCCGATCCGATCTCGGAATGTGTTTCCAGACGTTTTCAAGATCCTGGACCTCTGCGACCGGAAAAAGGCCATGAGCGGGTCAGCCTGTGCACTCAACTTCGCCGGATCGGCGGAGTCGAAGAAGTCTTGCCGGACTGAAGCGGGCAGGCGGACGAGAAGCTCTTCGATCTTTCCCCCAACCTCGGGATCGAGGGCATATGGATCGACCCCCAAACGGGCTGCGTACTCACAGAATGTTCGCTCCTCCTCGTTCGACTCGGAATCGGCTATGAGACGCCATTCTTCCTGTAAGGAGGTTCCGGCGATCTGCTTTTCAGAAAGTTTATCCAGTACCGCCTCAATAAGACGAATAGTCTCGTCCCGGACACCCTCCATATCGAGCGAGAGGTCCAACCGGTTTAGAAACCGAACTCCCGCGTGCACATGTTCGTAAGGCCAACACTCAATGAGAATGCGCGACTCTGTCGGCCAGATGCGGATATCGGGTAATGCAAAGCCCTCCCTGGCAGCGAGAAAACTGTGCCGCGCGAAGGCGGGCGGCTCCTGATGAGCACGATCTTCATACCAGAGATGCCACCAATTCGCCGCCAGCCATTCGGCTAAAGGATAAAGAGGGACGTAAACGCCGCTTCGTATCGCTTTGGTGCGCAAATCCTCAAGCTCGGTGAGAGGGGTACCGTCGACCAGGATCTCGAGACGGGCCCACGTCGCAGCCAGCTCAGGACCGCGCACGCCGGCGGGGTCTTCCCAGTCAAAGAGTATCCGGAAGCTACTCATCCGCGTCTCGCAGCCATGCCGGCAGTTCCGTAGCCGATATGGGCCAGCCCTTGTATTCGCCGAGGACTTGGTTTGTCAGGCGCGCTTCATACCAACTCTCACCGTCTTTGTACCAAGCGTGCCGGGGAAAACCACCCAACAGCGGCGCTCCGACCCATCCACGCCGAATGGCTTCTCGCAGCCAGCCCGTCAACTGGGCCTGATGACGCGAAAGGCTCGGGGGACAGATTGAATTAGTTGCCTTGGGTCGCATCATTCCCGCAAACGAGGGAGCAGTCTTGTGTCAGGGCTACCAGCATATCGAGCGTGGCCGATGGCACGGAGGATCTGCGCGGAATCCATACGCAGCCGTTCCTTCGGCTTCTGGGATGGTCTTAGCGGCGGCATATGTTTTCCCCGTTCCTAGGTTATCATTGGGGGAGCGGCAAACGGCCCACGCGCATTCTCCAGCCGCACAGCCAAGTCCAAAATCATCTCCTCTTCATAAGGCCGGCCCACAAGCTGCACACCGATGGGCAGACTTTCGGCGGACATGCCGAACGGGACCACCACAGCCGGCAGACCCAGCAGATTGAATGGAGTGGCAGGCATCATTGCTTGAAACAGTCCGATTTCTTCATCACCAACTTTCCAGCGGCGCGACCGGTGCGCAAACGCGGTGACCCCGCAAGGCGGCAACAACAGAACGGGGAACTCTTCCATTTGGCGCAGCAGACCGGCGCGCATGCGGTCGCGCTTGGCCAGGTTCAGCAGAAGCTGCTCCACGCTGGGGGCGGATTGGGCGTTCTGCTCAAGCGCGCTGGTCAGAAATTCGGTGCCGGTCCAGTGCGCGTCGGCTTCGCGGCCTTGAATCATCTGTTTGGTCAGCGGAGCGGGCAACTGGCCGAAGAAGAACCACCACAGATTCGGCGCGCGCTCCAGACCTTGCGGATTGAACGGTTCCGCTGGAATCCTCAGATCGGCGAGTGTCCTTGCCGCCCGCTGCACCGTTTGCCGGATCTCCGGATCTACTGGCACGTCGTAGAACTGTTCGACCACCCCGACGCGCAACCCGGTAATGCTCGGCGGCTGCAACGGCACGGGCGCGGAGAAGGGATCCTGGCTGTCGTACCCGGCCAACGCGGCGAACAGGAGGCGGAGGTCTTCGGCCGAGCGCGCCAGCGGACCGGCCACGCTGAGCAGGCCGCCCGGATGGTTCATCATCGGAAAATGACCGTTGGCCGAGATGCGGCCGGGGGTGGGCTTCAGTCCGGCGATGCCGCAGAAATGCGCCGGAATGCGGATGGAACCGCCGCCATCGCTGCCGATACCGCCCGCCGAACAGAACGAGGCAATGGCGGCCGCCTCGCCGCCGCTGGATCCTCCGGGCGTGCGCTCCAGGTTCCACGGATTGTTGGTGCGGCCGGTGATGAAGTTGTCCGTCTCGTAATTGGAAAGGAATTCGGGCGTGTTGGTTTTGCCCAGGATAATGGCGCCCGCGGCGCGCAGCCGCGCTACGGCGGTGGCGTCGTTGGCGGCCTTGTGACCCAGGCGGAAGCGGCTGCCGCATAGCGTGGGCAGGCCGGCTACGTCGAAGCTATCCTTGACGGTCACGGGAACACCGTGTAGCAGGCCCAGCGAGTCGCCGCGCATGACGGCGGACTCAGCGAGCTTGGCGGCCGCGCGGGCCTCGTCCTCCAAAACGGTGACGAAGGCGTTGATGCGGGGATTCTCTGCGGCGATCTGGGCCAGGTGGGACTCGACCAATTCCACGGGCGAAATGGCGCGGTCGCGCACCATACCGGCCATCAGGCAGAGTGAACTGTGTACGGGCATGAAAGCCTAGTGTAATCGGGGCTGGCTCCACAAGTTATAATGCTTGCGGAGGCTCTTGTCATGCTGATCCGAGTCGCCGGAATCGCACTGGCGCTAGTCTCTGCCGGGGCGGCCCGCAATAACGAAAGCACGAAGCCGCCGGATACGCGCGGCGAAAACGAATCTGTGGTAATCAACGCCACGCTGTATGCCAAGCCCGACGCGGTGAAGGAAATACTCGGTTCCGACCTGGGCGGGCACTACATCGTGGTGGCTGTCGAAGTGACGCCGCGCTTCGGCAAGGAGGTCGCCATCAACCGTGACGATTTCGTCCTGAAGACGGACAAAGACGGCGAGAAGAGCACCCCGTTCGCGCCTAGCCAGATCGCGGGGCGCGGCGCCATGGTAATCCGGCAGACCGGCGGCGCGGGCGGCACGGGCATGCACGATAACGATGGGCCCATTTTGGGCGGCATTCCGGGAACGATGGGGCCGCCGCGCAGGGTGGGCGGCGATGGCGTGGGCAGCGCTGGCGCTCCCGTGGGTGCGGAAGCCAAGACCCGCACCGGATCCAGCGAAAAAGAAGATCCCATGCTGGCCGTGCTAAAGCAGAAGGAGTTGCCCGAGACAAAAACCGATAAACCTGTTTCGGGGCTGCTGTACTTCCCGATGGAGAAGCAAAAGGTCAAAGATCTGGAATTGCGCTATGCCTCCTCCGACGACAAGATCACCATGCGTTTCCGCCAAGAGAAGAAATAATGCGGGCCGCGGACATCGATACACCCGCGCTGCTGGTGGACCTGGACGCGATGGAGCGCAACCTGCAGCGCGTGGCGGATTACACGCGGCAGCATGGATTGCGGCTGCGCCCGCACACGAAGACTCACAAATCGCCGCGCATTGGCCGCCGCCAATTGGATCTGGGTGCGGCGGGGCTGACCGTGGCAAAAGTGGGCGAGGCGGAAGTGATGCTGGAAGCGGAGCCGGCCGATATACTGGTCGCCTACCCGGTGATTGGACGTGCGAAGCTCGAGCGACTGATGGCTGTCGCGCGGCGGGCGCGCGTCACGGTGTCCCTCGATAGCCTGTTCGCCGCGCAGCAGC